>ENA-OPZM01000428-OPZM01000428.1-human-gut-metagenome-genome-assembly--contig:-NODE-428-length-18439-cov-3.483399_pt1 | contig 18439 bp, 25 predicted proteins | sample MGYA00242478_ERZ504493 | MGnify/ENA primary metagenome ERZ504493 (study PRJEB26092, sample SAMD00036227) | human gut metagenome | host: Homo sapiens | study: EMG produced TPA metagenomics assembly of...
CTACCAGAAGCTGGTTCAGTGTCTGCTCTCTCTCATCATGTCCGCCGCCCATACCGGTTCCACGCTGTCTTGCAACCGCATCGATCTCATCAATGAAAATAATACATGGTGCATGGCGTTTGCCTTCTTCAAAAAGATCACGCACACGTGATGCACCTACACCGACAAACATTTCCACAAAGTCAGAACCGGAAATGGAGAAAACGGAACTCCCGCTTCTCCTGCCACTGCCTTTGCCAGAAGTGTCTTACCAGTTCCGGGAGGGCCTACAAGCAGCACGCCTTTCGGAATCCTTGCGCCTACTTTTGTATATTTCTGTGGAGATTTCAGGAAATCTACCACCTCTACCAGATCTTCCTTCTCCTCCTGTAGACCTGCTACCTTGTCAAAAGTAACTTTCTTATTATCATCCGGAGATGACATTCTTGCGCGGCTCTTGCCGAAATTCATCATCTTGGCATTTCCGCCGCCACCGCCACCTGCCATCTGGCGGTTCATCATCATGATCAGAAAGATCACAAGGGCACCTGTGAGAAGAACCGGAAGCAAGGTTGTCAGAAATACATTGTCTCCGGGTACATCCTGAGTTGTAATATCAATATCGTATTTATTCAACAGTTCGATTGCCTGATTGACATCTGTCACATAAACCTTCTTCTGACCGGAGTCAGTAGTATCTACAATCACAGAACCTGTAGGCACTTCTCTGTTCTGTTGAATTGTCGCATCAACACTTTGTTGTCTTCAAGAGCCTGCTCCAATTGCTTCTGTGTGTAATTACTCTGGGAAACCACCTGGTTATTCAGATAAAAATAACCGGCTACCAGCGCAATGATCAGCACCAGATACAGACCAATTCTGCTTGGCTGTTTATTCACTTACTTAAATCTCCTTTCAGTCTTCCCCCAGTTCCACTACTCCTATGAATGGAAGATTCCTGTATTTCTGTGCATAGTCCAGACCATAGCCAACTACAAACTCATCCGGGATGTTAAAGCAGCAATAATCAACTCTTACATCTCTGACTCTTCGCTCCGGTTTGTCCAGCAATGTACACAGACGGATGCTGTTTGGATTTCTCTGCTTCAGAATTTCGATGAGATAACTTAATGTTCTTCCTGAGTCAATGATATCCTCTACGATCAGAACGTCCTTTCCTTCCAGTGGCTGGTCAAGGTCTTTGACGATCTTTACAACACCGCTGGACTTGGTGTCATCACCATAGCTGGATACAGACATAAAGTCAAGAGAAACCGGCACTGTGATTCTCTTTGCAAGTTCACAGGTAAAGAATACACCACCTTTTAATACACAGATTAAATGGATTTCCTTGCCTGCATAATCCTTGCTGACCTTTGCTGCGATCTGCTTAATACGGGAATCTACTTCCTCTTCGCTGAGTAAAACTTTGATTTTCTCACTCATTTTCGTTTCCTCCTTGGTAATTTAATACTAACACCTTCCTGGTTTGGGGGTTAATTTTATACCTCTCATTCATCCTGCTTCCCACCATCCAGAGGATTTCTTTTCCACATGCGATCAGCGGAATGCTGTCTCTGTATTCCGATGGGATTTTCTCATCGATCATACAGCGGTTCAGCTTCTTGGTGTTCCCCTGCGCATTGATAACCATATAATCTCCTGTCCGTCTGGTGCGAATATACGGATTCTTTTCTATTTTATCATAATCCATCCATTTCGTATACTTTTTTTCTTCAATCTTCTGACCTTCATATAAAAATATTTCTGCCGAAAAAATTCCCAGCGGACTGGTCACAGTCCCCGGAATTCTGATTTTCCATTCCCTGTCTGATATATTTTTTCCGCAAACTGTTTTTCCGTTTTGGATATCTGAACCTTTATGCTTTTCACCGATCATCCCGGCTGACTTCTCCTCTCCGTACCGGCAAAGTCTTACTCCCTCGTAATCTCTTCTGGCTTCCATGTGATAAGGAAGGCTGATCCGTCTTCCAGTCTGCATTTCATAAAGTTCCAGAACCTTCTCATAGTGAACAGCCGCCAGATCCTTCCGTCTGCCTGCCAGCTGTTCCATCGCCTGTTGTAATGCATAAACCTGAATGATCTGAGCTCCATAAAAAATTTTCAGTAAAGTAATATTCCTTACCTTTCTGAAACTCGCCCAAAACCAGGCAGCTCTGCTGCGTAAGATATTCCTCTGCCTGGGAAATCCTTGCCGCAGTCTCTGCCATATGTGCCGCTGCCTTTCCATTGACCTGCTGTTCCAATATAGGAAGAATATGATGTCTGATTCGGTTTCTGGTATATTCATCTGACAGATTGGTGCTGTCCTGAATATGAGAAATCTTCTTTTCTTTCAGATACTCTGCAATTTTGTCCCGGCTTAAGCACAGAATCGGGCGGATAATCTCTCCGTCTACAGGGCGCATGGTGCATAGTCCCCGCAAACCTGTTCCTCTGCACAGATTATGAAGCATAGTTTCCGCAAGATCCTCCTGATTATGCGCTAATGCAATTTTTATCTCACTGTCCTTTCTCCCACAGACGGCAGCTTCCCTCTGAAAAGCTTCTTTTCTTACAATCCTTCCCGTCTCTTCCTCGCCCAGCTTCCACTCCCGGCTCAATCCCGGAACATCATAACAATAAACAGTACATGGAATCTGCCACTTCCAGCATATGTTTTCCACAAAGCTTTGGTCCCTGTCCGCTTCCTTTCCACGTATTCCATGATGTATATGGACCACTCTCAATGTAAAATCCAGTTTTCCCTGAAGCTCCTTTAAAATGTGAAGCATTGCCATAGAGTCACTTCCGCCGGACACTCCTGCCAGGACCACATCATTTTTTCCGATCATCCTGTTTTGCTTTATATAAGCAAGAATTTCTCTTTCCATTTTTATCCTGATTTCCTTTTCTATCTTAGAGCATTATTTTTTCCACACGCCTGCCACCAGCACTGTCATATCATCCCGTGCATGATAATCGCTGTATCCCAGCACCCGTTCCAGTATTCCCCTGCCGAAATCTTTCGGTGATTCCTCGTGAACATCCATAATGATTTCTTTCATGGTTTCCTCCTCTTTCTGGTCAGGCAATGCATCCAGGACTCCATCTGTCATCATGATCAGGTAATCCCCATGGTACAGCTTTCTGGTAGCTGTCTCAAAATCAATCTGCTGTACAAGCCCTGCGGCCAGACTTTCAGAAGTAATAGATTCCACCCAGTGATCTCTTTTAATAAATGTAGACGCAGCCCCCGCCTTCAGAAAATTGCAGATTCCTGTATACAGGTCCACTGCGCAGATATCCACTGTAGAAAACATACCCTCCTCTCCTTTGAGTACCAGAGCAGAATTTACCATCTTTGCTGCCGTTTCCTGGGAAAATCCTGACTCCATAAACTGTTCCAGAAGTTCCACAACTGTCTCGCTCTCCCTGCATGCTTCCATCCCTGAGCCCATGCCATCCGAAAGGCACATAACAAACCTGCCGCCATCCTCCTGTCTGCATATATAATTATCTCCGGAAACCTTCTCTTCTTCTCTGGTAAGCCTGGCCGTTCCATAAAGAACCTGATAGCTTACATCCTCAGCAAAATGTACAGTGTGATATTCTCCGTTTACAATACATCTGCTCCCATTTACAGGTACCATGGAAATTTCACAGTATTTTGAAAGAAGCTGTGCGATCTCTGTCATGGAAATACACTGACCGCTTCTGGCACGCATGGTGAGAAAAATCTGTTTACGTCCTTTCACCTTATTCATCATCCATGCCCTGCGAAGGATCACATGGCTCTTTCTCAGTCCCTTGCGAAGTTCTTCTTCAAACTGCGGCGTTACTCGCTCCAGGTCATACAGATCACTGGCTACGTTCTCCATGATATGTGAGACTTCCATAAGCTGCTGTGCTACTGCCAGCCGATTCTCGATCATACGGTTATCCCACATCAGGTTCTGCCTTTCTTTCTGAAAATTCTCTGCAACCGTCTCATAATACTGTACGGAACGGGGACATATGCCTGTCCAGTCAGCGCGGATGCCTCTGACATTTTCCTCGTTTCCGCTCTCCATGGAACGTACCAGTGCCTCCACTCCTTTCACCAGTTCCTGACTGTGTTCTCCCCAGCAGATTTCCCTCTGATAGCATCTGCTGCATACCTTTGCATTTGTATCCTCAATGATCTGCTCAACCTGCCTGCTGCTCAGATAATCTTTCCGATAAGGCATCCCGTAGAAAGTATCTGCCAGTTTCTGAAAAGATGCCGCATACTTCTCCACCCTCTCTTTCTGAGGATGGCCCTCCTGCAGAGACGGCAGTTCTTCTGTATCCGGCAGATTTTCTGCTAAAATAGTTTTTGCCATGTCCCGTATGATCAGCATAATGCTGATAACGAGCATGGCAATCATCCATTCCTGCATATTCTCCCCTCCCCTTATTCATTCCCTGTATATAGCAGACTACTGCATTTTTATCAGAGAATTTCAATAACTGTTCAACAGTCCTCTCTTTCACAAAGTACTAAACAGTTACAGATATTATATGGAAGGGTTTCTGAAATATCTGTCAAACGCAGACGAATCCTTCGCAAAAGTTTTCGACATTTGTTACTGCTGTTTCTTAAAAACAGTCTCATTGTCCTTCACAAGTCCCAGTTTCTCTCTAGCAACCTCTTCTGCATATTCGTCTGTCTCCATATATTTCTTTAATTTATCAATTTCTTCTGTACGTGTCTGCTCATCTTCAATCTGTTGCTGAAGAGTGGCGGCCTTAGCATCATATCCTGTGAGGCGTTCCTTAAGGTCATTACTTTCTAGCATCAGTCCTCCCAGAAGGACTAAAACAACCAGCGCAATCGCAATCATTCCAAGAGAGTTATACCCTACTTTCTTTTTTTTCTTCCTTTTCTTAGAATTACCCAATTTGCCAGCCTTCCTTTTTTAGCATATTTATACGCTTTATACCACAGGAGTTTACATCTTTTGACCGGAAATAGCAACCATTTTATCAAAAATTTAATAATTATTACAGGAATCTCCATAAATTTCGTACAGCATTTTACAAAAATATCTCCTAGAATCCTGTGGCAGATATACGCTCCGGATAAAAAGCTAAAACCAAAAAAAAACGCAGGATCCCTTCATTGCTTCTGTAAATCTCCGAAAAAACAAAAAAGGCACAACAAAGCCAGTATAGAATGTCTTCCGTCCCGACAGCTTTATCCGAATGTGCAAAAACATTCCTGAATGCAGCCAGCAGATCATAACACAAAAGGAGAACAGCACCCACAGCTATTGTCCGGAGCAGCAGAAGTAATTCATGATGAATAAATGCACTCATCTCTCACCGGAACATCCTTCTAAATAAGGATTCATCCCTGTTATCTGTATTCTTTGACAGATAGGTAAGACTGTCCACTTTTCCCTCCAGATCTACTTCTCCCTTTTCCAGATCAAGCTGCTTCACATGAAGCTGTTCTCCCTTTATTACAAGTTTCCCTGCCTGTGTAAAAAGCAGGATTTCTTTTTCATCAAAGGATTTAATATCCTTTACCCCGGTAATTCTCCCGTTCTGACGGTTTTCCAGCATCAGGCTGTGAGTTGAAAGTATCTTCTTCTCTTCCACAGACGCCTCCCGGTCACAGCCTCCGGAAACTATGACCTGCCAATCTGTTACTTATCAGTAGTTTATGTGCCGGAAAATGGAAATAGACAATAAAATGTTAAAAATTTATATGTTCCCACTGCATAAATGCAAAAAGCTGCAAATTACCATCCGGAATCAAAGATATTTGTACATACTCTCTACATCTTCTTTTTTGACAGTTTCTTTTACATCCAGTACTTCTACTTTGACATTCTTACTTCCGAACTGGATTTCAATAGTATCTCCCGTCTTTACCTGTACAGATGCCTTGGCAGGCTTATCGTTGACAAGAACTCTTCCTGCATCACATGCTTCGTTTGCCACTGTACGGCGTTTGATCAGACGTGACACCTTTAAGTATTTATCTAATCTCATATTCTACTCCTGTAAATGGATACTCACGAATTACTCCGCCAGAGTATCAAAAAAGGGGAACTTTCGTTCCCCCGGTTATCGCCTTTATTATTTACCGTTAACCATATCTTTTAATGCTTTTCCAGCTTTGAATTTCGGTGATTTAGAAGCTTCGATTTTCATAGTTTCACCAGTCTGAGGATTTCTTCCCTCGCGAGCAGCTCTTTCACTTACTTCAAATGTACCAAATCCTACTAACTGGATTTTTCCGCCATTTTTCAGTTCTTTAGAAACGACATCAACGAAAGATTTCAGAACGTCTTCTACGTCCTTCTTGGATAAGTTTGTCTCTTTCGCCATAGCTGCTACTAATTCTGTTTTATTCATGGTGTTTCCTCCTCTAATGATCTCTTTCTTGTTTGGTGGCATCTGCCAAAAGCGACAGAGCTCTATCCTCTATATATATACCTTTTTCCCCATATTGTCAAGGTTTTTCGTAACTGTTCCGTACAACTGTTCCGCACTGTTACTGAGGATGATCCCTGAAACATTCCTCTGCAAAATTCTCCCAGATTTCTCTCTGTCTGATAAGATTCTGAAGCTTTTCCACATTTTTCTCTGAAATCCACACCTTTTTGTGTGAATAATAATAATTTGCCAGTTTCCAGTATTTTTCAGGATAAGTGAAACGTACACGCAGATTTTTCCACTCTTCTGCCGAGATTGGACGGATTTTATGATATTCCCTGAGCATTTCCCCTGCCAGTTCCAGATTCCAGTTATATTTCTCCAGTATTTTTCTCATAAAACGATACAAATCTGCTACCTGAATATCAAAACTCCAGTGACCAAAATTTGTGACTGCCGTCCCCAAATGATCACCTTTCAGCATCAGAATATTATGCTGATTATATTCTCCATGACATACCTGTCCTTCCCGCCATGCCCTTTCCCTGAGATCATCATAATCCGTCTCGTCCAGAAGCTTTACTGCATACTGTGCCCTTTCAAGAAACTGCTCCACACTTGCCAGATAATTTTTCTCAAATACATTGGATGCTCCTTTGTTCCGTATAAATTTGCGTATCTTACGAAGCTCCTGATTGTGCCGAAGATATTCCTCCCTGAGAGATCTTTCCCTGTATTCCTCCACAGGTTCCATTTTCATTAAAATATGTAACCTTGCCAGTGTCCGGACACTTTTTAAAATATCTTCCCGGATTTTGTGTCACACTCTTTTCCTTCATACCAGTGCTGGAGTGTAAACCTTTGTTCAGTCTTATCTTTACTGACCAGACTTTCCTGATTATTCCGCAGAAAATAATCGGTATTTATACCATTTTCCTGAAGTCTCATCAAAAGCTCCTGCTGTTTTTCCAGCTTTTTTTCAGAACCGTGAAATTCCCTCAGGATCAGAAGTCCCTGAGCTGTATAGCAGAGTAAAGCTCCTCTTGTCCTTGCAGAACGGTCTGCTGTCAGCTCATACTGAGCCAAAGTGCCAAGTCCGTAATCATACAATGACATATCCCCCTCTTAATCATCTTAATTCTTTCTATACATATGAAGAAAATCCGGTGGATATACCCCCGGATTTTAGTTATTTACTATATTCTGATATACTGACCATTCCATAAAACTGCACTATTTCTCATCAAGCAGACCCAATAATATCTCTTTCTGATTCTTCTGTGGATCGGCAAGCACTACTTCCAGAAGACGGTTCAGCGTTTCTCCTATTTCACGCCCCGGCTTATAACCGGCTTCAATCAGATCTTTCCCTGTCACTGCCAGAGTTTTTAAAGATACACACTGATGTTCATTAATGATCGTCTCATAAGCCTCTTTCACCTTATCCAGACGTTCCTGCTTCTCTGCGCGTCTGTAATCACTCTGTGCCAGCATATCTGCCTGCTGCACTTCCAGATAATACGGGAAGAGATCCTCACCGATACGATTCACTGCCCTGCGCACTGCCTTTGTCGTTCCATCCGGTCTGTCATCATGCCATTTTACCAGACGGGTTACCTTGCGGATCGTATCATTATCGAATTTCAGCCTGCGCAGGATCTGTGCAGCCCTCTTTTCTCCCGCAATCCCATGCATCTTGAAATGATCTCTTCCATTCTCATCTGTTTTCCGGACAACCGGCTTTCCAATATCATGAAGCAGCATGGTAATCCTGAGAACTTTATCTGCACGTACATGACAGAGACTGTGCAGGATATGCTCCCCTACTGTGTAACAGTGGTGCGGCGTATTCTGGGATGTTGTCATACATGCATCAAACTCCGGAAGAAATTCAGCTGTGATCCCGGCTTCATAAGCCACCCTGAGATAATCCGGATGAGGAGACATCAGAAGCTTCACAAGCTCTACCTGAATCCGCTCTGCGCTGACATGCTTCAGATTCGGTGCCAGAACCTTCAGTGCCTTACGAGTCTCTTCTTCAATGGCAAAGCCCAACTGCGCACTGAAACGGACTGCACGCATGATTCGCAGTGCATCCTCTGTAAAACGCTCCAGCGGATCTCCCACACAGCGGATGATTTTTCTTTCAATATCCTCCAGTCCGCCGAAAAGGTCCACCAGTCCTGAAGAAGGATTGTATGCCATTGCATTGATGGTAAAATCCCGGCGTTTCAGGTCTTCCTCAAGGCTTGCTGTAAAGGTGACCTCTTTGGGATGTCTGCCGTCCTCGTACTCACCATCTACACGATAAGTCGTGACCTCATATCCTTCTTTTTCCATAAGAACAGTCACTGTTCCATGCTGCAGACCTGTATCCACTGTTCTGTGAAACAAAGCCTTGACCTGCTCCGGCTTTGCGGATGTGGTGATGTCCCAGTCATCCGGCTCCGTCCCAGAATGGAATCACGCACACAGCCGCCTACCACATAGCTTCATAGCCTGCTTTTTCCAGTATATGCAAAATTGTTTCCGCGTTTTTTCGGTATTTCCAGAATCATATGACCATCCTTATCTTCTTCTATTTATTCTTAACCCCGAAAACCGGCACTCAGATATCTCTGCTGCCGGTTTTCTTTATTTTCTTATTGATTAGTATGCTCTTCCCCAGTAAACCATCTTCTTGGCAGGTTTTCCACAGCATACGCAGACATCACTTAAGTGTTCCTGCTCAAACGGCATACATCTGGATGTAGCCTGAACATCTTCTTTGATCTTGTCCTCACATGCGCGGTCACCACACCACATAGCTTTTACGAAGCCTGGTTTGTTAACAATAGTATCTTTGAATTCTTCATAGTTTGTAGCAACATAAGTATGGGAATCTCTGTGCTTACGTGCACGCTCCAGCATATCTTTCTGGATTGTTTCCAGGATTTCCTGTACTTTCTCCACAAGCTCATCAAATGTAACAGTATATTTCTCTCTTGTATCACGACGGCAGATCACAGCCTGACCATTCTCGATATCCTTCGGGCCGCACTCGATACGGATCGGAATACCACGCATTTCCTGCTCTGCGAATTTGAATCCCGGGCTCTTGTCTGTGTCGTCTACTTTTACGCGGACTCCTGCTGCTTTTAATGCTGCAAACATCTCATCTGCTTTCTCAAGAACGCCTTCTTTTCTCTGCTGGATCGGAATGATCACTGCCTGTACAGGAGCGATTCTCGGAGGCAACACCAGACCACTGTTATCACCATGTACCATGATAATAGCACCGATCATACGTGTTGTCATTCCCCAGGATGTCTGATGTACATACTGAAGTTTATTTTCTTTATCTGTATACTGGATGCCGAATGCTCTTGCAAATCCATCGCCAAAGTTATGGCTTGTACCGGACTGAAGAGCTTTTCCATCATGCATCAGGGATTCAATTGTATAAGTAGCTTCTGCACCGGAGAATTTCTCCTTGTCTGTTTTCTGTCCCTTGATAACCGGGATTGCAAGTACTTCCTCGCAGAAATCTGCATACAGGTTCAGCATCTGGATAGTACGCTCTTCTGCTTCCTCGGCTGTAGCATGAGCTGTATGGCCTTCCTGCCATAAGAACTCACGTGAACGAAGGAACGGACGTGTTGTCTTTTCCCAGCGCACTACAGAACACCACTGATTGTATACCTTCGGCAGGTCTCTGTGGGACTGGATTTCTTTTGCATAGAAATCACAGAATAATGTCTCTGATGTTGGACGTACGCACAGACGCTCCTGAAGCGGATCCAGACCACCATGAGTTACCCATGCAACCTCAGGTGCAAATCCTTCTACATGATCTTTCTCTTTCTGAAGAAGAGATTCTGGAATAAAGATTGGCATGTACACATTCTGTACGCCAGTCTCTTTAAATCTTCTGTCCAGTTCGTGCTGGATATTTTCCCAGATTGCATATCCTGCAGGTTTGATTGCCATGCAGCCTTTTACGCTGGTATAACCGCAGAGTTCAGCTTTCTTTACAACGTCGGTATACCACTGGGCGAAATCCTCTTCCATGGATGTGATGGCTTCTACCAGTTTCTTGTTGTTTGCCATAATTACTTCTCCTTTTTATGTGATTGTGTTGATCCTGACAGTGCATCAGGATATAGTCGCGGCGGAATGCATATTCTTCTTATTTTTCTTCTATAAATAAATTTCCTTATCTGCTTCACAGTACAAAATCTGCCTTTTATAATCCTGCAAAACCTGTCATATTATAAAAAACGAAAAAAAGAAGCCCAGCATCCCTCACAAGGGACCGAAAGGCTTCGGCGGTACCACCCTAATTAGCACTGTGCCCAAATGCCTGCACATTGCTCGCTCTTCTTCCGATAACGCAGGAAAAACGCCGTACTTCAATTGTACGGAGCTCCGAGGCCGGTTCCATAATTCACGCACAGAATCCTTCCACCACTGTTTCGCAGCCAACCAGCTGTTCCTCCGGGACTCTTCTCTGGGATTGCTCCTTATGTACTATTCTCTTCATCGCTATATATATATTTCGCATTTGGTTATATTCTATTTGAAATAAATTGATGTGTCAAGAGTAAAATCTGTTTACTATTCACTCTGTTCTCAGTAACGTAACCAAAGTCACACTTCTATTGTAATCTTACGTCCTGTCCGGTTATATTTATAATAACGGACCCCGGCTGCATCCAGCATTCTCTTGGAAGCGATCACTGCCGGCGTGTCTGCATATTTATCGCAGTCATAGACAATTGTCTTAATACCTGCCTGAATAATTGCCTTGGCACATTCATTACATGGAAAAAGAGACACATAAAGCTTTGCACCTTCCAGACTTCCTCCTCTGTAATTAAGAATCGCATTCAATTCACTGTGGGTCACATAAAAATATTTCGTATGAAGACTGTCACCCTCTCTTGCCCATGGAAATTCATCATCTGAACAGCCCTTTGGAAAACATTATAACCCATGGACAGGATTTTATTATCCTCACTCACAATACAGGCACCTACCTGAGAATTCGGATCCTTGGAACGCATCCCTGACATCATGGCAACTCCCATAAAATATTCATCCCATGATAAATAATCTGTGCGTTTATGATTTACATCCATTTCCCCAACCTCCCCTTCACATACTTCACCATTCATCCGCTTCATAAAATCAGCACATTGTCTGTTACTGTGAACGGAACGAACAGTAACCATTATCTGCTTATAACTGACACAGCCAGAACTTAACACTTTACTCTACAGCAATTCCCATTCATCATACATGTGAGAGAATTACTATAATCATGCAGGCTCTGGCTGTTTTATCATTTTTCTTATTTTATGACTTATTCAGTCTCTATCTGATTAATTCTTCTGATATGTCTCTCATCATTGGAAAACGGTGTATTCAAAAATGTATCCACAATCTTCAATGCCAGCCCAGGTCCTACCACTCTTCCGCCAAGTGCAAGGATATTGGCATCATTGTGAAGTCTTGTAGCCTCTGCTGTAAAACAATCTGTGCAGACTGCAGCTCTGATTCCTTTAAACTTGTTTGCTGTAATGGAAATTCCGATACCTGTTCCGCAGATCAGGATTCCCTTCTCACATTCGCCGTCAAGAATTGCATGTGCAACCTTCTTTGCATATATCGGATAATCTACGGAATCCAGACTGTCACATCCATAATCTTTATATTCAATTCCTTTCTCATCCAGATACTTCTTGATCTCCTGTTTTAATTCATATCCACCGTGATCACATCCTAAAGCTATCATTAATCTTCCTCCTGAAATTAATTTATTTTCTTTACCTCTTCAGCAGACTATTTAAATGAATCTTCATTATCCATCTGGCCATTACTGCTGATAAGATTATATAGTCAGGCATATATCTGCTTCACTACCTGATTATATCATACCACCTGTATGATCTTATGTCCCGCTGCTTTCAGCAGACGGTTCATAATGGCCTGTCCCATTCTTGGTGTATAAAACGCTTCTGAATAAATAGACCTGACTGCACTCTGGTCAAAGTCCCGCAACACTTCATACAGATGATGCGCTATCGTCTCTTCTTCCTTCCGGCTTCCAATGCTGACTACCAGACCTTCCGGATATCTGTCCTTTGTCTCGTCCGTTGCAATAATTCCAACCTGCTCGCCGTGTGCTTTCGCCTCCGCAGCCAGCTCATTGATCTTCTTCACAACAGCTTCCTCCGGTCCCTCAACAATTGCCAGATCTGCCTTCGGTGCATAATGGCGATATTTCATACCCGGTGCTTTCGGACGCACTTTGCTGTCAGCCGCAATCAGCCCCTTGTCCATCCTTACATCCCCCAGAGTCTCCTGAAGCATCTCCAGAGAAATATAACCCGGACGCAAAACCACAGGCACATCCTCAGTAAAATCAACGATCGTAGACTCAAGACCGATTCCCACCTGCCTCCGTCAATGATCATCTCAATCGCCTCGCCAAGATCCTCCTCTACATGCTGTGCAGTAGTCGGGCTTGGTCTTCCCGAAGTGTTGGCACTGGGCGCAGCCACATAACCACCTGCTGCCTTGATAAGTTCCTGCGCGATCCTGTCACTCGGAAAACGAACCGCCACACTGTCCAGACCACCCGTAGTCTCCTGTGGTACAAGATCCGACTTCGGAAGAATCATAGTCAGCGGACCCGGCCAGTACTTCTCTGCCAAAATCTTCGCCTTCTCCGGAACCTCCGTTACAATCGGAGCCAGCTTATCAAACTCTGCAATATGCACAATCAGCGGATTATCCGAAGGTCTGCCCTTCGCCGCATAAATTTTCATAGAAGCCTGCGGATTCAACGCATCTCCACCAAGACCATAAACAGTCTCCGTAGGAAACGCAACCAGACCACCCTGTTTCAAAATATCTCCACCACGCCGGATAGCCTCCATATCAAGATTATCCGCTGTCATGGACACAACTTCTGCTCTCATTAAATTCCTGCTTTCTTATCTGTTCTGTATTTTATATAACAATATTCCTCTTACTTTATTTTCGTTTTGTATGTTCATGATACAACAGAGACAAAAATTCGTCAAATGTTTCTTCTTTGGCAAACAGATATTCTCCATTTTCGTTACTGTTCACTCCGTTCACAGTAACGTAGCCAAAATTCATTCCAGATTGCTGCGGCAATGGAATTTTGGCTTGTATGTCTCGGGATTTTGGCATATTCATGCCAAAACACCTCGCGGGATAGTGGTGTGTGAACAGTAACCCAGTAACAAATATTATGAAATTTGTACACAGAATAATAGTTGCTATTTTAAGTAGGACATTTTATAATAAAAATGACAGCTAAGAGATAAAATGATAAGAGGAAAAAATATGGCAACTATTAAAGATATTGCAAATGCGGCAGGCGTATCGGTTGCAACGGTATCGCATGTTGTTAATAATACACGTTTTGTCAGTCCCGAATTACGTAAACGAGTTGAAGAAGCGATTGCAAATGCAGAAACTCCTCCAAATTTTGTGGTAAAAAAGAAAATGCAGGAAAAAGAGCGGAAAAAAAATAAGATGCTGATGGAGGAGCAGAAAGCAATTTCAGCAGATGCAGGACCGGAGTTTTATCTCTATCTTACATCATCTCCTTTTGCCCACTTTGACAGTTCTGTTGAGCAGGAATTACGTAAACTGGCAGGGGAGCAGGGATGTGAACTGGTTCGTGTAAGTATAGAAAGTGAAGGAATGCTGGAGTTTTTAACCTGCAGTTTGATTAATTCCTCAAAAATGAAGGGGATTTTTGTTACTGCTTCTGTAGCAACGGAAAAACTTAGTGAAATACTTAATTCGGTTTCTGTGCCTGTTGTGATCATTGGAAACAGCATTCCGGGTGTGGCGTGTGACAGGGTAAGCACTGCGAATGAAGAGGGTGCTTATAAGGCGACTATGCATCTGATCCGTTCGGGACATGAAAATATTGCGATTTTGTGCGGCAGTGAAGATAGGGAATTTAATCGTGAGCGGATTGAAGGGTATAAACGGGCATTGAGAGATAATCAGATTCCGATTCAGGATCAATATATTGTTGATGATCTGAAAGGTAAAGCATCTGTAAAGATTGCCCTGGATAAGCTCTTGAATGATGTACACCAGCCATCTGCTATTTTTGTGGCTAATCTGGATACCATATATCATGTTTATAATTATATTTCCGAGCATGAAATTGAGTGCCCAAAAGATATTTCCGTTGTGTGCTTTAATGATTTTTCCTGGGCAACCCTGATAAATCCACCTACTACTACTGTGAAACAGGATGTAGATCAGATTTGTAAAGAGGCCTTTTCGTGTATTCAGGATAGAATTAAAGAAATTCAAACGCAGTCAGAAAAAAGTGAAGCGAAGACTATTTTGCTTCCCACTCAGCTTTGCGTCAGACGTTCTACCAGCGGGATTGGAAGAGGACCTTTTGGTGAAAGGGCAGGAGATATATCAGATTTAGTGTTGACAGAAGAAGAGCAGGAAGAATGTCAGAGACATACTTTTACTGCGGCAATGTCTTTTCATTATTCAGGAAAATCCCATTCTCTGCTTCTGGAAGAGGGAATCCGCAATATATTTGATAAATTCAATATTCAGATTATTGCAGTTGTAGATGCTCGTTTTGATCCGGAATTGCAGTCAAAGCAGCTCAGAAGCCTTAAGCTTCTGGAACCGGATATCTTGATCTCAATTCCAACAGACACAAAAATCACATCACAGGCATACCATGAGATTGCAAGTGGAAAAACAAAAATGGTATTTATGTCTAATATACCAAATGGTTTCAAGGCGAATAATTATGTAAGCTGTATTTCTGTTAATGAGCGTTCTCACGGAAGAAATATTGGCCGGGGACTTGGTGAAAATTTAAGAAAAATGCATTTGACAAATGTGGGCATGATGAAACATCAGTCAGAAGATTTCTATGCCACCAGACAAAGAGACAGTGCTGCAGAGCAGATTATTGTGGAAGAATTTCCGGAATTAAAGATCTGTGATACGAAAACCTTTGTTAAGGCAGAAGAAACATATGAATTAACAAAACAAATGTTAGAGGAATATCCTCAGATCGAGGGAATTTATGTTTCCTGGGATGCACCGGCAAAATATGTATTGAATGCCCTGACAGATATGGGGAGAGAAGATGTCATTGTATCAACCGGTGACCTGGAATATAACATTGCATTAAATCTGGCTAAGGGCGGAATGGTAAAAGCGATCAGTGCACAGATGCCATATGAGCAGGGAGAGGCAGTTGCGACTGTTGCAGTGAAAGCTCTCCTGGACGAAGTGGTGCCGTCCTATATTGGCGTGGAACCAGTGTATGTGGATCGGTATAATCTGCAGAAAGTCTGGCAGAAATCGTATAAAGAGCCTTTGCCTGAAGAGATTAAACAGGCTTTAAACTGGACTTGCCTGAATGAAATATAGAAAAATATAAGACGATTATAGAAAAATAGAAACAGGATCGACTTCTATTAGATATGTGAAAATAGAATGTCAGATCCTGTTTTTTTATTTGTGAGAAAAATATAGTTAAATATAGAAAAATGAAAGGTATAGGGTGCAGAAATGAAAATTGGGTATATGACAAATGCTTTTGGACCACTTGTTGGTGTGGCGGTGGAGTAACTAGTGTGAAGGATATTCGTTACGTAACAATGACAGATGATGAGGCTACATTAGAGCAGATTACCAAGATTGGATTTAAGAGTATCGAAGTTCTGGAAGGCAATCTTACAAATTATGCGGATGATCCACAGGTGTTGATTGATATGCTGGCCAAATACGGTGCGGATATGATGAGCGTTTGTGTAGGAGCAAATTTCATTTATCAGGACGCATTGGAAGACGAAATGGTTCACTTAAGAGCAGTTGCTGAAATGGCAGCAAAGGTTGGCGTCAAATACTTTGTAATCTGTGGTGGTGCTATCAGAGGAAAAGGAATCCAGCGGGTGATGTGGAACTTCTCGCAAAAAGGCCTTTCAAAGTAATGGAGATTACAGAGGAGTATGGACTTGTAGCATGCTTCCATCCTCATCTTGGATCTATCGCAGAGAAACCAAAGGAAATTGATGAACTCTTTGCAGCATCTGATATCAAGATCTGTCCGGACCTGGCACACTTAAAAGCCGGCGGTTATGATCCGTTAACCTTTATCAAAAAATACTATGACAGAATTGCTTTCATTCATTTGAAAGATCTCCATGATAATGGTACATTTGCACCTCTTGGAACAGGAAATGTTGATAACAAAGGTGTCATCGAATATGTAAAGAGCAAAGGCTATGATGGAGACTGGTTAGTAGAATGTGATGCATGGCCAAATGATCCGGTTGCGGATTGTAAACAGTCTTATGAATACTTAAAAGGTTTATTATTTTAAATTTTAATTATTAATTATTAATTGGGGGATAGCAAAATGAGAAAAAAAATAGTAGGAATGCTTACAACAGCTACTTTATTAACAATGGCATTAGCAGGGAATGTACAGGCTGCAGAAATCCGTTCTGTGGGACCGGATGGTGAAGCGGCAGTAGATGCCTCCACTATTGAACTGACAGATGATCAGATCGCACAGATTAAAGAAGGCGGATATACAGCTGCAATCTGTCTGCACTATGGCGGAAACGACTGGTCAACTTCTCAGCAGAAGGGACTGGAAGATACTTTTGGAGAACTTGGTATTGAAATTGTGGCTGTAACAGATGCTAACTTCTCAGCAGAAACACAGGTATCTAATATTGAAACAGTTATGGCAAAAAAACCTGATATTCTCGTTTCAATTCCTACAGATGCTACTGCAACAGCAGATGCTTACAAACAGGCAGCAGCAGCTGGTATTAAAATTGTTTTCATGGATCAGAGAGCTAATGGTCTGGAAGCAGGAAAAGACTATGTAAGCGTTGTATCTGCAGATAACTATGGTAATGGATATGCATCAGGAACTGTTCTTGGAGATGCTTTAGGCGGAAAAGGAAAAGTTGCAATGGTTTACTATGATGCAAACTTTGCTCCTACAAACCAGCGTGATGAAGGTTTCCGCGATGCAATGAAAAATTATCCGGATATTGAAATTGTAACAGAGCAGGGCTTCACAGATGAATCCGGCTGTGCTGAACAGGGAGATGCTATTCTTACACAGTTCCCGAACATTGATGGTATTTATGCAAGCTGGGATGTGCCTATGGAAGGTGTTCTTTCCGCTGTAAGAGCAGCTGGTATGGAAGGAAAAGTTACTCTGGCATGTAATGACCTTGGTAATAACGTAGCGCGTGAGATCGCATCCGGAAATATTGCAGGTGGTGGTGCTCAGATGCCATATGATCAGGGTGTTGCAGAGGCAAAACTGGCAGCATTGGCACTTCTTGGCGAAGAAACACCTTCTTATGTAGCTGTTCCTGCTGAAACAGTTACTCATGAGAATGTACTGGAAGCATATACAGATGTATATCATGTTGAAACACCAGACTGGTTAAAAGAAGCTTATGTAGAGTAAGACAATTTCAAATAATAGATAGGGGAACAAAATGAGCCAAAGCATTTTAAAAATGGAGCAGATTGTAAAATCTTTTGGTGCAGTAAACGTATTAAAAGGCGTTGATTTTGATCTTGCAAAAGGTGAAGTGCATGCTCTTGTTGGCGGTAATGGAGCCGGAAAATCCACTCTGATGAAGATTATGACCGGTGTTTACACAAAAGACAGTGGAAAAGTCATCATAAAGGGTGAAGAAAAAGAAATTAAAAGCACAAATGATGCAAAAGAAAATGGAATCGCTATGATTTTCCAGGAGATGTCCCTGGTTCCGAGCCTGACGATCGCAGAAAATATATTTCTGGGATATGAGCTGAAAAAGCATGGTATGCGAGATGTTAAATTGATGAAACAGGAAACAGAGAAGGTTTTAAAACGATTAGGTCTGGATTTAGATCCGGGTACACCGGTTTCAGAACTGAGTGTTGGTTTGTGTCAGATGGTAGAAATTGCCAAAGCCGTTTCCAAGAATGCATCTATTTTAGTTTTTGATGAGCCATC
>ENA-OPZM01000429-OPZM01000429.1-human-gut-metagenome-genome-assembly--contig:-NODE-429-length-18401-cov-2.683594_pt1 | contig 18401 bp, 17 predicted proteins | sample MGYA00242478_ERZ504493 | MGnify/ENA primary metagenome ERZ504493 (study PRJEB26092, sample SAMD00036227) | human gut metagenome | host: Homo sapiens | study: EMG produced TPA metagenomics assembly of...
TTTGTATTTATAATTTCATAAAAGTTATTATAATAACATAATTAAAAATATAATACAATAAAAACAATGATATCGAATCATTGTTTTTTAGCGAGCTTATATCCCCATAAATAAATTTAGGGGCTTTACGCTCGCATTTGGTAAATCTTTTTCTTGATATACATAAGTTCTTTTGCCTTCTGTTGTACTATCAGTCAATAGCGAAATAAATTTACCTGCTTTTACATAATTGCCGATAAAATCCAATACATTTAAGTATTTTTTTCCTTGATAAGTGCGAAGCCTCTACCTAATTGTTGCAAGAAAATAATCGGCGATTGAGTAGGTCGCAAAAACATGACCATATCTACAGAAGGAATATCCACACCTTCATTAAACATATCTACAGAAAAAATAACTTTTATCTGCCCTTGTTTCAATTTATTTATAGCTTCTTTTCGCTCCATAGCATACTCGCCACTGCCTTCACTGTAGACCGCCACCGAAGCAATACCTCGTTTATTGAAGTCTTTCGCCATCATTTCTGCATGTTGTTTAGAACAACAAAAAGCTAAAGCTTGCTTTGAAGCATATTTTTGATAATATTTATAAATCAATTCAAATCTTTTTGTATTAGCTTGATAAATATTTGTAAGTTCTTGTTCATTATATCGACCTTTCACTAAGTGCAAATGTGAATAATCTGTTTCGTCATATATACCATAATAGTGAAAAGGCACTAATATTCCTTTATTTATCGCTTCTTTTAAAGTTATTTCATAAGGCACATTATAATCACATAATTCATATATATTTTTCCCATCTAATCGCTCTGGGGTAGCAGTTAAACCTAAAAGAAAATTTTGGTTTGAAATAATTCACTATTTTTTTATATTGAGCAGTAACTGCATGATGAAATTCATCTATGATGATATATTCAAAATAATCTTTAGGAAAATATGCTTCATTTAAGTATTCATCTTTAGCCAATGTCATAACAGAAGCAAAAATCATGGATTTATCTTTATCTTTTTGTCTTCCATAAAAAAGCCCATAATCTTCAGATTTACGAACATTTTTAAAAGCTTCTACTGCTTGATATAAAATTTCTTCTCTATGTGCTACGAATAGTATTCTTTTATAATTAACTGAGTCAAATGCTGATAAATACGTTTTGCCAATGCCTGTGGCTGCATGAATTAAAGCTTTTGTCGCTCCTTCATTTCTGCTGTTATTCAAAGCGTATAAAGCTTCTATCTGTACCCCTCTTGGCTGAATTAATGGCGTGATATTTTTATTTTCTGTTTTATATTGTTCTAAATCTTTAATTATTGCTGGTTTTCGCCAGTATTTAGCATATCTATATAATTCTTCATCAGTGATAACAATAGCATGATTATAAAATAAATCCTCAAAAGTCGTGAAAAACTGTTGAAAACTATCTTTATCCAGTAAATTATTAAATCTATAATTCCATTCAATACCTGAAATTAAAGCACTTCTTGAGATATTTGATGAACCTATATATATTTCACTATAGTCATCATAATGAAAGAAATAGGCTTTAGGGTGAAATGAATGTGTATTATCATCATAAAATCTTAAATCTACTTGATTATTTAATTCTTGTTTTATTAAGTACAACGCTGATGGCTGTGTTATATTTAAATAAATTCCTGTCAAAATCCTTATCGGTATATTCTTAGCTACTGCCTGTTTCAAATCTTTTAGAAGTAAACGCACTCCAGACTCCATCAAAAATGAAACAATGATATCTATTCTTTTTGCTTTATCTATACTGTTTTTTAATTGAAAATATAACTGCTTAGATTTTGTCTGTCCACCAGTTAAAACATTCGTAAAATCTATTATTTCTTCCTTAAGATTAGATTGAGCCATTTTTCATTTCCTCGCTGTGGTCTTACATCTGCTGTTATCCATTGTTCTTCTACTTTTAGATTGTCTACATTGGCAATCAATTTAGCAAAGCTATCTTCTGTCATATCTGTGAAAAATCTGCCGTTTCGCTCACCAGAAAAATCTCCATATTTAAAAGATGTATAGATTATGCCTTCATCTTTTAGAGCCTTGCTCATTCTCTTAAAAACATCAACTAAATCATCTAAAGATAAATGCAATATAGAAGAACAAGCCCATATACCATCATATTTATTTACTCTAGATAATTCATTAAAATACATATGACGAACTTTTATCTTCGTATATTCACTAGCGATTTTGCAAAGTTCTATCGAGCCATCTATTGCCTCTACATTAAAATCTTTATCTAAAAAATATTTCGTATCTCTACCAGAACCACAGCCAAAATCTAAAATATAACCTTTAGCTGGCAATTTATTTATAAACTTATCTTGAGTTGCCTTAAAATCCACATTTAAAGTTCCCTCAACGAATTCTTTAGCATTAGTATCATAATAATTTATAGTCTTATTCAACATAAAATAAACCCTTCTCAAATATATCAATATATTATTTTATTATACACTATCTATTTAACTAAAAAAGGATATGACCTAATGCCATATTCTCTACTTTTTTACATATTTTATACTAAAAACAATTTCATTCTAAACTTTTTGCCGTTATCCGCAAGTTATTAACATAAAAATATCAATTATTTTCAATTTTATTTTGCAGATAAAAATAAAAAATCCTTTAGAATTATATAAATATATTTCTAAAGGATTCTTCTATTACTTATCGTAAACACATAAATTATCCATGAATAATATCTGTATACTCTGGATATTGTGCTAACCTATCTTCTGGTGGTATATGAACAGCTCCCGTAAATTTGCCTCTTGCCCAATCTGCATAAGTTCCCCAATAAAAATAACTAAAATACGTTCCATCTGTTACAGAAACATTATATTCAAAAATTTCTGGTGCAAAAGTTCCTTGCTCATTTATAATACCAGCAAATTTAGAATTTAATCTAATATGTTTTGCTGGAATTATATCTGATAAATCAATATAATTTACACCATCTTTTAAAATCACCTTTTTCTTATCTATTAAATGTACCATATTATCTGAAACTTCAATTGTTAATACAATAGAAGCATTAAATGGAATATTCGCGTTTACCATTAATTGTTGAAATTGCAATGTTTTCTTATTACATTTCAAATTATTACATTTACCTTCCAAATACTTCCATTCAGTTGTATGACTACCAATCGTTAATATTTCAGAAAAATCATAGTCAATAGCAAGACGCTTTGTAGATATATCTTTCTTTTCTGATTTAGATTTTAATTCCATTTCTGTTAATGAATCTAAATAAAATTTAACTTCTGATATCTTAGCATTCAAATGAGTATAATATTTTGGTCTACCTAATTCTGGTATAATATGACCAATATAAGAATAACCTATAAATATAGGTTGATCATCCCACTGACGCAATATTGATTCCTTTGGAATACCTTCTACATACGCTACTGGAATTCCATCTACATAAGAGGCTCCACCATGCTCTTTATCAAAAGACAGTGCATATCTAGCCATTTTATGCAATTTTATTTTTCCGCCTCGCCAATTTTTTTCAGTAATATCATGACAAATTCCCCATCTTAGAATACCGCTTCGTTCTACAACCATTCTAAACAAATAAGTTGCTCCCCAACCTACAGATTTTCCTCGAACCATCAACGGATTATGTCCCATTTCATTTTCATTAGCTAATCGTTGTATATTTGCTGAAACTATAGTTGTAAAGCCTTTGTTAGCTATTAAATCTTTAGCAGCAGGAATTTCAATATAATCTGTATCATTATCTAAGCAAAGTTGATAATTATTTTTATATTTTTCTAAACGTGGACATCCATGTATTAATCCATAATGACAATTTCCAGACATATCCTTAACATGTGGTATTAATTTTATACTACCATATATTTTTACTACTTTAGAATTTGTAGAACCAATACTTATATGATATTTTCCAGTTTCTTTTACTTTATATATAAATTCTATATTATACTGTTGATATGGATTAAGAAATATATTTTTTGTTTCTATCATATGTTGATTAACAAATAATGGTATATTAGTATATATTTCTCTATCTATATTATTCTTTATATCAATAGATGCATGTATATATACACCTTGTTGCATAACTAATTTTTTACATCTAAAATTCATATATTCTACTTGAGCATGTTCAAAAACTATACAATTAAACTCTTTGTTAGCAATTTCAATTAAATGTTCTCCTGCCTTACTTGCAATATAATATGCAATAAAACTACTTCTAGCATGTGGATCAAGTAATATATTATGACGTAATGAATATAAACCAAATAATGCAATATTTTTCTTTTCACCATTATCATATAAATCAAATTGAGCTTTAGCTACTGATAAATTAGGATTATAAATTTCTCCAGATATTTTTAATGTGCCAATATTATCTACATGTTCTACTAAAACATTACTAATTTCAAGTTCTTTTAAATCATGAGATATTTTTATTGTATCTATTAATTTTTCCTCTCCTAATTCATTATATCCATAAATATCATATTGAATTATATCCTTATCTATATATAATAATCCAAAATTATTTTTGCCAATAGAAACTACTTCTGGAAATTCTTCCAAAAGTCGTTTATCTGTTATATGCTCAATTTCCGCATAATATTTCTGTAAAGTTCCTTGAGATACATATATCGATTGTTGGTTATTTTTATTTGATGTTATTGCTTTTGTATAATAATGTATATGTCCAGATATAATTAAGTCAATGCCATATTTATCAACTATACTAGAAATATATTTGTTATTTAATACATCAGTATAAGGATGATGTAATATCAATATTTTCCATTTACTATTCTGTGCTATTTCTGATTGCAAATCTACTTCCAACCATTCCATAGTCGTATCAATAAATTCTTGTATTGTATCATCAACTTGTGCATCTGAATTAATTGCATTCATTTCATATAAACCCCAAGGATTACTATCTACGAATACAAAATGTGTATTATTAAAATTTATTGAATAAGAGTTGCCTCGTCTAGCATGATTTACATAATTTTGAATTGGTTTAATAAAATAATAATCAAAATATTTGCCATTATCATGATTTCCTGGTGTGTAATAAACAGGAAATTGCTGTAATGATTGGGATATTAATTTGAACCAATTTTTTTCATATTGTTCACGCTGATCGCCTGTCGCAAAAGATATATCTCCACTATGAAGAATAAAATTAGGTTGATGTTTTTCTATACTTTTTTGTATATCTTCATGTAATTCAAAAGAATGCGTATCGCCTACAGTAAGAATTTTTAATTTTTCACTATTTTTTGCTGTAGAAAATGTATTTTTATGAATTATTGTTTTTCCTTCATAAATATTATATTGATACATATTATTTATTTCTAATTTTATTAATTGGGCAAAGTATAATATATTGCTATTTCCATTATCTATACATAATTGTTGTAATTTTGCAGTTTTATATGTTTTGCCCTATTTTTTATATTTTAATGCTATAATTAGAATTTTGATTCACTTCCCAAGCGATGACTACGCTATTTTCTTGTAGTGCTAATAAATATGGTTCAATTATAATTTTTCCCATGGCAAACTCCTATGTTCTTCTTCAATTAGTGATAATTACATTATACTATAAATTTTTGCTTTATTATATATAAATTAGATTATAACTCAACCTTATCTAACTAATAAATCACACAAAATTAACGATTACTATATTAGATATCTTGTTTATTCTATGATAAAATAATAATAATTCATAATAAATATTGCTATTAGGAGTATTGTGATGCTAGAATATAAATTTTCAACAAGTCAACATTCACAAAATCTATTTAAAAATAATATTGTACCTCGTCTAGCTTATGTTCAAGATATAAATGAATATCACCAAAATTTATCTATAAAACATTCACATAGCCAATTTTTGGAAATTATTCATATAATTAAAGGATGCGTCATTTACGAAATAAATCAAAAACATTACCGATTAACTCCTGGAGATACACTTGTCATTAATCCACAACAAATACATCGCATATCAGAATCATCTAAAACTTTATCAGCAATTGTATTAGGAATTAATAATTTACAAATTCAAGGGCTAGCACCAAATTATTTAATTCCCCTAACCGTATCCCCCATAATTTCTATAAACTCACCATTTAAAGATCTTCAACCTTATTTTTTATTATGCCGAAATTTAGCAATGATTCACAATAAAGACTATCTAATAAACAACCCCCAAACAACTCTTTTAACTTCTTTAATCACAATAATTCATAATTTATGCAAAAAATGCCAATAAATCAGAAAAAAATGAAAATACTGTTTCAGAACGTATAAAATATTATTTAGACGCCCATTACCTTGAAGACATTAATCTAGAAATCATAGCTAAAAATCTACATTTAAACAAATTTTATTTATCTCATTGTTTTAAAAACTATATGGGAATTTCTCCTATGCAATATATTAATAAACGAAGAATTTCCGAAGCACAAATGCTTCTAATATCCACAAAATTAACAATTACAGAAATCTCTTTTCGTTGTGGATTTAATAACTCTAATTATTTTCAAACTACTTTCAAAAAAGCTATTGGTATTACTCCAGGACAATATCGAAAAAATTGGTAATGATATTAATTTTCAATTATATGTATAGAAAAAAACCAATTCGATTATATTAATATCGTAATTGGTCTTTTCTATATTTGTTATAAAATAAATTATTAAAGGGGTTTAACGATGTGAATTTAAAAATTCTTCAATTTTAAATAAAGATGTATTAATTATTAAATCTTCTGGAATATCATACTTAGATATTAAATCTTGTGCATAATCAAATTGACCAATTTTTTATGATAATGAGCATCTGATCCAATACTAATATATGTGTTATGTTTCTTAGCTGCCATAATTATTTGTTTACATAAATCTTCACTTCCAGGACGTGCTAAAGGAGATGAATTATTAATTTCTATAGCTTTATTATAATAAGCTGCCATTTGTGCTAATAAATCTGCATTTACTGGATAAATTGGATTATCCGGATGTCCAATTATATCTACTGTTGGTATCTGCATTATTTTTTCCCACACATTCATCATTTCATTTAAATCAGCACCAGGAACAATACATTCTTTATGGCAAGATACTATTACTATATCTAACTTCTTTAATTGATCTAATGTGAAATCTATTGTTCCAGAAGTATCCATAATATTAACTTCTGCTCCACATAAAATCTTTGTATCTTTAAATGTTCTTGGTATATCTCTATAAGTATTGAAATATGCCCATTTTACACTTCCAGGATATCCAGGACCATGCTCTGTTAGACCAACAGCTTTTAATCCCTTATCACTTGCTTCTTGTATTACTTCTGTAAGTGTACTATAAGCATGCCCACAAGCTAAGGTATGAGTATGCAAATCTGCTACTATATTCATAATAAAACCTCTTATACAAAATTTTTATTAATATTAATAAACTTATTATAACTGAAAATTACTATCTACGCATTGTTTAGATAATTTTTCATCTATAAAATCCATTATTTGTACACCATTTTTATATTCAGTTTCATTGCATAGAGATAAAAAATAAGAATTTAATATATTAGCATAACTATCTGGATATCCTAAATCACCATTAGTAGCACTAATATGATTTAAAAATAATTTATTTGATATTTTAGCTGTAAAATTATTTTTTATTGCTTGTTTCTTATCCTCAATACTCGGTCCATCCCATAAATCTTGTAAATCTATAAATTTATTGTCATGCCAAGTTTGAGCCCAAATCTTATTATCAAATTCATAAAATTTATATTCAATAGGACTACATTCTAATGCAATAATTTTACCACGCACTAATCCTAAATTAGGAAATATCGTTGCTCTACTATCCCATTTATAAAACAATGGCATAAATTTTACAAGCTCATTTTTTAATGCTATTCCATATTCTGGATAGTCATCTTTTAATTCATTTGCATTTTGAACTCGCATAATAATTACTTCTGAAGGATATTTTTCTAAAAAATCTTTTAACGTGCTCATAATCTCATTCATTGTAATATTACTATGCCATTCACGATGTGCTGCAATCATTTCACGTCTAATTCGCATATCAAAAAAATCGAACACCACATTGTAATTGTTCATCTAATGAAAGATTCTGTGTTTTATAATATCTTTGATCACAAGTCGCAGTCATAGTATCATGGGTACCTGGTATTAATAAATCACAAATAGATGTATCATCAGAAATCATACTCATCCAATTTGATAAATTATATTTTTCATAATTATTCCTCAATTCAATGCATATTATCCTTCAATTTTATTTTCTTTAATTAATTTTGCTCTAAGTTTAACAAGCATATGAGACATACATACAGCAACTAAAGCTAAAACAGCTAATCCAACAAAAGCCATAGCTAATACATGTGTATCTGTCAAATAAGAACGAATAATATGTCCAGCTGCATCTTTTTCAGGTGACTGTACTAAACCTCCCAGGATTATTGGAGCAAGTAATGCTGGTAAATATCCTAATGTAATTGCAAATGACATTGCTGCGGATGAATGTTTTTTTGCAACTCCTAATTCACCAATTGGAGCATAATATACACCACGAATCATAAAACAACAAGCTGATGCACATAACATTAAAACCATTAATAATGTAAACATTCCTGATGAAATTAATCCTTCTGGAGCTTGATCTGGAAGATATCCTTGGCTATATAAAGCGATATCTGGATGATTAGTAAAGAATATAAATGCAATAGCTGAAAGTAAAATTACTAAAATAATTTGTAAAGTTCTCATAAAATGAGCTGTAGATTCAAAAACTTTTTCAACAAGAATAGATGATACTAATGGTAACATTCTTAAACCAATTACAATACTAGCAAATACAGCAGCAGCTACAGCTGATGTTCCATAACCAGCTTGTAAAAATCTTGCAAAATAAGTGCCAGCTGCTACAAATGTTCCATATATACAAAAAACATTTAAACCTGCAATCCATACTACTGGCAATTTTGCAACATATCCAATACCTTTTATTGCTTCCATACTACTTTCTACATGAGTGTCCTCATCACCAACTTTTACATCTTTAGGAACAACAAAATAAACTGCAAGACCTGTCAAAAGTACAATAACACATGATGCAAGCATCATAGTTTTTGGAGCAACTTGATAATACAACATACCTGCCCAAAGTAATGAAATAAGAAAAGCTAATACCCCACGACCAAATTCAAATAGTCCAAATACTAATCCCTGATGATCTTCACTTGTTGACGAACGTAAAGCTTTAAAATTTGCTGGTTTAAATAAAACTTCTGAAAAAAACAACATTGAAAAGAAACAAGCTAGTAATACTGGCATACTAAGTCCTGGTGAAAACAAAGTAATAAATAATGAAATACATCCTACTCCTAATGATGATAATAACATTATATTACGTATAGAAAATCTGTCTCCAACCCAGCCTAGAGCAATTGTACCAACTAAAATAACTAAGCCCTGCATAGAATATAAATATCCTGCTTCTTGATCTGTTACGCCTAATGCTGCTGGAAATCCCCCTGGAACCGAATTTCTTATATCCCAAAATGCATATAATAATTGAGCATTTATCGTTATAAAGAATTAATTGGAAAAATGTAGCTGGTGTAAACCCGTACTTTAATAATAAAATGTTTCATAATTAGACCTCCTCATTTGTCTATGTATAACTATATATTTATTGTAATTCATATTAGTTTTTTCAATATTTGTATTTTTGTTATTTTTATCACTTTTATATTAAATTTTTATATAAAATATTGTTTTTTTATATTGTATTTCATAAATTAGAAATTTTTTATACAGTAATTTAATAAAATATTCTAATAAAAATTAACAACAAAATAAAAACCTCTAGAATATTTATCTAAAATTCTAGAGGTTTTTCTATATAATTTTAAATTTATAATATTAAATATTTTTTTATACAACTACTATCAATAATTATATTATCAATCAATCTTTAACATACGATAGCCAATCCCCTATATGTGTTTGAATATATTCTGGATTAGCTGTATCTATTTCTATTTTCTTACGCAATGTAGCCATAAATACACGCAAAGAAGCCACATTATTATCCCAAGCATTACCCCATACTTCTCGTGTTATATAAGTATGCGTTAATACTTTGCCTATATTTTTAGCCAATAAACATAATAATTTATATTCAATCGGTGTTAAATGTAATTCTTTACCTCTACAATATGCACAACCAGATACATAATCTATCTTTAACTCTCCATTAACAAATATACTATTTTCCTTATGCGGAGTTTGTACATAATTTATCCTGCGAATAGTAACTCTAAGTCTAGCTAAAAAATTCTTCTACAGAAAAAAGGCTTTGTTATATAATCATCTGCCCCAGCATCTAAAGCTTCAATTTTATCTCTATCTTCACATCTAGCACTAATTACAATAATTGGCATATTTGACCACGAACGAACTTTTGTTATAATTTCTACCCCATCCATATCAGGAAGCCCCAAATCCAATAGCATAATATCTGGTTGATTTGATACTGCTTCTAATAAAGCCTGTGAGCCTGTAGTTGCTACGTGAAATTTATAATTTTTCATTTTTAATGTAGTAGATATTAAATTTCTAACTGCTACATCATCTTCAACAATTAATATCATTGGCTTATTCATTAAAATTTATCTCCTCTTTTGGTAACGTAAATATAAAAACTGTTCCTTGTGGTTTATTATCTCTTACTTTTATCTCTCCACCATGTGCTATAATAATAGATTTACACAAACTAAGACCTATACCAATTCCTCTTCTACTATCAGCTACAGTAGAATTTACTGTATAAAACATTTCAAAAAGCTTATCTTTTGCTTCATCACTAATGCCTTGACCATTATCTGCGATAGAAACTTCAATTTTATCACTTTTTATTTTTGCACTAATAATAATAGTTGAACCTTTTGGAGTATATTTTATGGCATTATCTATTATATTTATAAATACTTGTACTAATAAACGTGCGTCAACTTTCACCATCATTATATCTTTTATTTCTTTAAAAACTATATGATGATTTTTTCCTCGACGATATAGATGCTTTAAAGCTTCATTTATAATATCGTCTAATAACTCAGTTTGTAAATTAATCTTCATCGTCTTATTTTCTATACGCGTAATAAATAAAATATTCTCTACTAAATTAATCAACCACATTGAATCATCATAAATATTATTATATAATTCCTGTCGTTTAACATCATCTATTTTAGCGCTATTACTCAATAAAAAGTCAGCATTACCAGAAATACTTGTAAGTGGTGTTCTTAAATCATGTGAAATTGAACGCAACAAATTTGACCTAAGCTGTTCATTTTTTTGCCTGTAAATAAATTTCTTGACGCTTTTTACTGTAGATTTCTTTTTCTAAAGCCAATGCACATTCACCTAAAATAGATAAAGACCAAATTATTTTCAAATACATCTAAATCCTCATTATTAATAGCTATACCTACAACACCATATACATTATCTTTAGAACGAATTGCCAAATACTGACATTTAGCATTATTTAATGTACCTGTTTTTACACCTGCTCGTTTATTATTTTTATAAACCCATTGTGCTACAGCTCTTTCATTACTATTTATCAATTGTTCTGTATGAACATCATTTTTTACATTATAAACAACAGGTGGCAATAAGCTTTTTTATCCGCACTATAATACACTATTGTTTTGTTTAACAATTTTAAAAGTTGATGAGATGTAACTGTTGCTATAGCTGCATCACTGCCTGCTTGTTGCAATAATTGATTTGTCTCTAATAATATTTTAGTTCGATAAGCTAATTTAGCAGACTGTATAGCTTGTTTTTTTTATTTTATTAGTAAGACTCCTGTAACAAAAGCTGATACAAACATTACAGAGAACGTAATAATATATACTGGGTCATATGCCGTAAAAGTATATCTAGGTTCAATAAATAAAAAATCAAATGCTAATACATTCAAAACGGATAATACTACACTATATAATCTCTTAGATGTTTTTAAGGCAGCAATTAATACACCTAAGATATATACTGTCATGATATTAGCTTCGCCTAAATTCATCGAATAAAATAACATACCAATCATACTAGTTATTATTAAAATAACTAATATAGTTATAATATCTGATGTATTACATATCTCTCTTTCATTTACTGATTTCTTCCAAAAAATTTTTATAAAATAAAGCTTTATTATCTGGAATTACATGTATATCTAAATTCGGTAATTGTTCAATTAATTTATCGGTAAAAGATTTACGCATTAAACGCATAAATCCATTTCTAGCAGTACTTCTTCCTATGACTAATTTTGATACACCAGCAAGTCTTGCAAATTCTGCTATTTGAAACGGTATATCTTCTCCTACTACCATTTCAATCTTAGCGCCTAATTGCTCTGCTAAATGAATATTTTCCTTCAATCTTTTTTTATTTTCTAATGAAGTTTTTTCAAAAACTTGATGTCTGCACAAATAAAGCTGTAAATTGAGCTTTAAAAGCATTTGCCATTCTTGCCGCTGTACGAATAATCTTAGAATTTGATGGCGATGATGATAAACATACTAAAATATGTTCATTCGTATAATAATCTTTATTATTTTCATTTTTAACCTTTAAAGATATTTTATTTACTCTATCAGCCATGCGACGAAGTGCAATTTCTCTAAGCGCTGTTAAATTTTCAACAGTAAAAAAATTACCCAATGCCCTATCAGCTTGTTCTTTTTGGTAAATTTTTCCTTCTGATAAACGTGTTACTAAATCCGATGGTTCTATATCTACTAATTCCACTTGCTCAGCTTCATCAAAAATTCTATCTGGTATACGTTCTCTCACAATTATTTTGGTAATTGAAGCCACAATATCATTTAAGCTTTCTATATGTTGTACATTAATTGTTGTATATACATCAATGCCTGCTTTCAATAATTCTTCAATATCTTGATAACGTTTGATATGACGACAACCACCTGCATTTGTATGTGCTAATTCATCAACTAAAATTAGTTGTGGATTTCTTTTTATAGCTGCATCTAAATTAAATTCATTTAAAGCTATATCTTTATGATTAATCACTAATGGTGAAATTACTTCTAAACCATTAACTAAAGCTGCAGTTGCTGGTCTTGCATGAGGTTCTATATAGCCTGCTACTACATCAATTCCTTGCTTTTTGGCTTCATGTGCAGCTTCTAACATAGCATAAGTTTTGCCAACACCTGCTGCATAGCCAAAAAATATTTTTAATTTTCCTCGTTTTGATTCATGCTCTTCTCTATGAATTTGTTCCAAAATTTTCTCTGGCGATTTTCGTATAATTGGCATATAAGCCCCTCCCAATTACATATATGTTATAAACCAATATACCTCCACATCAAAATATATTTGATATATATTTGACGTGGAGGTTATCCATTTAAAATATTAAATTATCTTATCTAACATTAAATTAACTTTTAAAACATTTACTGTTTCTTCACCAAAGAAGCCTAATACTTTATGATTAGTACATTTATCGATAATAGCATTTACTTCTTCTTTAGTCATATTATTTTCACGAGCTAATCTTTCTACTTGGTATTTTGCTGCAGCTACAGATATATCTGGATCTAAACCGCTACCAGAATTAGTAACCAAATCTACAGGAATAGGCTCATTACCTTTTTCTGGATTAGCTTTTCTGATTTTTTCTACACGCTGTGCTATTAATTTTTCATAATCTTCACTTGCAGGACTTAAATTTGATGGAGCTGCATATGCTAACTGATTTCCCTCATCATCTTTATAAGTACTAACATCAATTTTTGTTATACGACCCCACATATATCTATCACTTGTATATTGTTGACCTAATAATTCACTACCATATTTTACACCATTTACTTCGATAATTTTGCCGTTTGCAGAGTTTGGAAATAATACCTGACAAATACCTGTCATTACCATTGTATAAATAAATCCACAAAAAACAGTGAAAGTAATTACTGATAGCAATGCTTTTTTGAAATTATCCATTACAAACTCACCTTTCTTAAACTAGACCTAGACCAACTAATATAACATCAATAATTTTTATACATATAAATGGCACTATAATACCGCCTAAACCATAAATCAAAAGATTTCTTTTTAACAATTCCCCTGCGGGTACTTCACGATATTTTACACCTTTTAAAGCCAAAGGAATTAATGCCACAATGATAAGTGCATTATAAATTATTGCTGATAAAACTGCAGATTGAGGACTGTGTAAATTCATGATATTTAATGCCGATAATCCAGGATATAAAGATAAAAATAATGATGGTATTATCGCAAAATATTTTGCTAAATCATTAGCAATACTAAATGTAGTTAAACTACCACGAGTCATTAACAATTGTTTACCAATGCGAACTACTTCAATTAATTTTGTAGGTGAAGAGTCTAAATCTACCATGTTACCAGCTTCTTTAGCAGCCTGAGTACCTGTATTCATTGCTACTGCTACATCTGCTTGAGCAAGTGCTGGAGCATCATTTGTACCATCACCAGTCATTGCTACTAAATGACCTTTAGCTTGAAAATCACGTATCATGGCTAATTTACCTTCTGGTGTAGCTTCTGCTAGAAAGTCATCTACACCTGCTTCAGCGGCTATAGCTGCTGCTGTTAATGGGTTATCACCTGTAATCATAATAGTTTTAATACCCATTTTACGAAGGTCAGCAAATTTTTCTGCTACACCATCTTTTACAATATCTTTTAAATTAATAACACCTAGTATTTTATAATCTTGAGCTACAACCAATGGTGTACCACCTATTTGAGCTACACGTTTCACAGCTTCCTCACACTGTGCAGAATAAATACCACCATTTTCTATTACATAAGATTTTACTGCATCAGCAGCACCTTTTCTAATTTCATGTCCATCATAATTTACACCACTCATTCTAGTTTTAGCAGTGAACGGTATAAATTCCATATGATTTTCCTCAATATTTCTACCACGAATGCCAAATTTTTCTTTAGCCAAAATTACAATACTACGACCTTCAGGTGTTTCATCTGCTAAAGAAGATAATTGAGCTGCATTTGCCAAAGTTTTTTCATCAATTCCATCTACAGGAATAAATTCAGAAGCTTGACGATTTCCAAGTGTTATTGTGCCTGTTTTATCAAGCATTAAAATATCAACATCACCAGCAGCTTCAATAGCACGACCGCTCATTGCTAATACATTAGCTTGATTTAATCTACTCATACCAGCTATACCAATAGCTGAAAGCAAAGCACCAATGTCGTAGGAGCTAAACACACAAGTAAAGCGACTAAAGTTGTTATTGAAGAAGGATTTTTCATACCTGCTTGTTTAGCAGAAAAATCAGAGTAAGTATATAAAGACATTGTTACTAAAATGAAAATAATAGAAAGAGCTATTAAAAAAATCTGCAAAGCCATTTCATTTGGAGTTTTCTTTCTCGCAGCGCCTTCAACCATAGAAATCATTTTGTCCAAGAAAGATTCGCCACTATCACAAGTAACACGAACTACAAGCCAATCAGAAGTAACAGTTGTACACCTGTTACAGCACTACGGTCGCCACCACTTTCTCTAATAACTGGAGCAGATTCACCTGTTATTGCTGATTCATCAACAGATGCTGCCCCTTCAATTACTTCACCATCAGCAGGAATTTGTTGACCTGCTTTAACAATAACAATGTCTCCTTTTTTTAATGAAGAAGATACTACTACCTCATAATTTTCTTTATTATTTGCATCATGAAGTTTATACGCTTCTACATCTTTTTTTAGCTGCACGAAGTGCATCAGCCTGTGCCTTGCCCCTGCCTTCAGCAATAGCTTCAGCAAAATTAGCAAAAATACAAGTTAACCATAAAATTATAGCAATTGCTAAAGTATAACCAGATGAAACATCTTGTACACCACTAAGTGATGCTACCCAAAGTAAAGAAGTCAAAATTGCTGAAATATATACTAATAACATTACAGGGTTTTCAGCTTGCACTTTTGGACTTAATTTTATAAATGAATCTTTAATAGCTCTTACAACCATTTGATTATCACTGAGAGCTGATTTAGTTTTTATCATTATTTTTAGCACTCCCCTTATGAAATCATGCTGAAATATTCAGCAATAGGTCCCAAAGATAACGCTGGGAAAAAGTTTAGCGCACCTACTAAAATTACAATAAATATCAACAAGAACACAAACATTGCATTACTTGTAGATAAAGTACCTGCGGTAACTGCCACTTTTTTCTTCTGTACTAAACTACCTGCTATAGCTAAAATACCAACAATAGGTAATAAACGTGCAAAAATCATAGTTAAACCAATACTAGTATTTAAAAATGATGTATTCGCATTAAAGCCAGCAAATGCAGAACCATTATTGCCACCAGCAGAAGAATAAGCATATAACATTTCAGAAAAACCATGAGCTCCTACATTATTTAAACTGTCTGCTACACTAGGCACTATAGCTGCAATGCCACTTGCTACTAAAATACCAATTGGTGTTGCCAAACATACAAGTACAGCCCATTTCATTTCAAATGGTTCTATTTTTTTACAGAGATATTCTGGTGTACGACCAACCATTAGTCCAGCAATGAATACTGTTAATATGGCAAACGCTAACATACCATATAAACCACAACCAACACCGCCAAAAATAACTTCTCCTAATTGCATTTGAAGCATTGTAACTAAACCGCCAAGAGGTGTATAGCTATCATGCATAGAATTTACTGAACCATTTGATGCAGCTGTTGTATAAGCTGCCCAAGTAGAAGATTGAACTATACCAAAACGAGCTTCTTTACCTTCCATATTTCCTCCAGCTTGATAATCCGTACTAACAATATCTACAGCACCATTTTGAGCAAGCTGTGGTGTACCGTTCTGTTCATTTATCGCTATTACTGATAAAAATGCTATCAACATAATATACATAGCTGTAAAAATAGCAATGCCTTGTTTTTTATCTCTTATATTACGACCAAATGTAAAACATAATCCTGCTGGAATTAATAGTAAAGCAGTGCATTCTATCATATTTGTAAGTGAGTTAGGATTTTCTAATGGATGCGCAGAATTTACACCGAAGAAACCTCCACCATTTGTACCTAATTGTTTAATAGCGATCTGGCTTGCACCAGGTCCCATTGGCACAAATTGTTTTGTAACAATTGTCGCATCTTTTACTTTTTCGCCATCAACAAATACTACATTATTATTTCTATCAATCGTTGCATTTTCAATAATATTCCCCTCACTATCCACAGCAATAGGTTCAACTAATTGTACTTCTTGCCCTGGAGATAAATTCTGTACTACACCTTGAGAAGCTAAAGCCATAGTAACTACTACACTTAATGGTAATAAAATATAAATTATAGAACGTGTTAAATCCACCCAAAAATTACCAATAGTTTGTGATTTTGCTCTAACAAATGCACGAATTAAAGCGAATAAAACTGCTATACCAGTTGCTGCTGAAACAAAGTTTTGCGTAGTAAGTCCCATAAATTGAGAAAAATAACTCAATTGTGCTTCACCACTATATGCTTGCCAGTTTGTATTTGTAGCGAAACTTGCTGCTGTATTAAAAGATAAGTGCCAACTCATAGCATCAATATTCTGTGGATTAAATGGCAATTTATCCTGAAAACATTGAAAAATATATAAAAAACCTAAACCAATAAAGAAAAACCATATTACAGATGATAAATATGTTTTCCAAGTCATTTCTTCATCTTTTTTTACACCTATAATTTTATAAATAAGATTTTCAATCGGTGATAATATTTTAGACAAAAATACATGTTCTCCATTCATTACTTTTGCCATATAAGTACCTAATGGAATAGAAAAAATAACAAGTACAATTAAAAATACAAGATATTGTATGATGATATCTGCATTCATTATTGTTCATCTCCCTTCATAAGTATGTAAAAATAATAGATAAGCAACAATATAGCGACTACGCCACTTATCCAAATCCAAATTTCCATTTTTATTCCTCCTTGCATTTTATATCTTACTATAGGAAAAATAAAAATAGTGTTATGAAATATAGCTACTATATTAAGATTGTATTAAGATAAAAAAACTGCACTTTAAAGGCTTTTTACCAAATGCGAGCGTAAAGCCCCTAAATTTATTTATGGGGATATAAGCTCGCTAAAAACAATGATTCGATATCATTGTTTTTATTGTATTATATTTTAATAGTTATATAATACTTTATGAATAATAATCAA
>ENA-OPZM01000430-OPZM01000430.1-human-gut-metagenome-genome-assembly--contig:-NODE-430-length-18357-cov-2.984092_pt1 | contig 18357 bp, 23 predicted proteins | sample MGYA00242478_ERZ504493 | MGnify/ENA primary metagenome ERZ504493 (study PRJEB26092, sample SAMD00036227) | human gut metagenome | host: Homo sapiens | study: EMG produced TPA metagenomics assembly of...
CAAAGGTGAGCGCCGCCAGTGGCGGAAACAGCGAACCGAAGCAGGGGCAGCGGTCGCAGAGTGCGAGGGGCTTTTGCCCCCGAAGCACGATGCGGGTACCGCAACCCGACATTATCGAGCATTTTGGTAACGCAGATGCCGTGCGGCAGCCGCCGGAGCGGTGCTTAAGCCGTCAGGCGGGAATTGTGCGGTGTTGCCTATACTTTTTAGCATACACAAACAGTATACCATAGTTTTGTGCAAAAGAAAAGCAGGGCCGTGCCGCTTTTGCCGCAAAGCAGCAAAAGGCAAAGCATAGCCCTGCAAAATTGCTTATTCTACCCCAGTTTCAGCGGCGTACTCTTCAATCAGCTCGCGCTCCAAAAACGGCGTTTTAACACCCTCGCGGTCACGGTAGGCTTCGTGGCCTTTGCCAATTACGGCAATCAGGTCGCCCTCCTGCGCGTGGTCAATGGCGTAATGCAGGGCATCCAGCCGGTCGGGAATTTCCACATACTTGGCGTCCGGGTTGCCCTTGGCCATGCCGGTTTTGATGTCCGCGATAATATCTTCCACTTTTTCAAAGCGGTTGTTATCTTCGGTCAGGATGCTGAAATCTGCCAACTTGGCGCACACTTCGCCCATGCCGTAACGGCGCAGCTTGCTGCGGTTGCCGCCGCAGCCGAACACCACGACCAGGCGGTTGGGGTTGTACTCCCGCAGGTTTCAATCAGGCTTTCGGTGGCGGCTTCGTTGTGGGCATAGTCGATCAGGATGGTGAACTTGTGGCTGATGGGCACCAGCTCCACACGGCCTTTGACGAGCGCCTTTTTCAGTCCCTCATGGATGGGGGCATCCGCAAGGCCCAGCACCTTGCCCACGCCGATGGTGGCCAGGGCGTTGTAAATACTGAACAGCCCCGGCATGCCCACCTGTACATCCAGCGTATGGCCGTCCGGCTCGGTCAGGGTGAACTCAACGCCCAGCATCTCCTTGTTGCGCAGCAGGCGGTACTGCTCGCTGGCGCGGTAGTCCACCTTGGGGGCGTGGATGCCATAGGTAACCAGCTTGCAGGTGTGGCCTTCCAGCAATGCTTCGGTGTTGGGGTCATCGGCGTTTACCACGCCGACATCGCAGCGCTGGAACAGCTTGCCTTTCCAGCTGCGGTATTCCTCAAAGCTGGAATGTTCGCCGGGGCCGATGTGGTCCGGGTACAGGTTGGTGAACACGCCCACTTTATAATGGATGCCCGCCACGCGGTCCATCATAATGCCCTGGCTGGAAACTTCCATCACGCAGGCATCGCACCCGGCATCCGCAACTGGCGCAGGATCTTTTGCAGCTCATAGCTCTCGGGGGTGGTGTTGTTCAGGTCATAGTGGTGGCCGGGGTAATACACGCCGTTGGTGCCGACCATGCCGACCTTGTGACCTGCGGCTTCCAGCACAGCCTTGATCATGTGGGTGGTGGTGGTTTTGCCCTTGGTGCCGGTCACGCCAACCATCGTCATTTCCAGTGCGGGACGGCCAAAATAGGCGGTGGAAAGCAGCGCCATGGCATAACGGGTGCTCTCGAACTTGACCACGGTCACATCCGGCAAAGCGGCCAGCACCTCGGCGGGCAGGTCGTGCTGGATGGCCAGCACGGCGGCGCCTTTGGCGGCAACGTCCGCGGCGTAATCATGGCTGTCCCGCTGGGTGCCGACGATGCAGACAAACAGACCGCCCGGCGTTACCTTGCGGGAATCATAGTAAATGTCAGTCACTTCGGTATTCAGGCAGCCCTGAACAAGTGTATAGTCCAGATTTTTCAGCAGTTGTTTTAACAGCATGTTGTTATCACCTCAGCGTTTTACAAAGTATTCATCGTACCAGACTAAGAACATAAAAATGCACCAGATCTGCCGCCAGTTATCCCGCTTGCCGGAAATATGCTGGTCCAGCATGGCATTCAGCTCTTTTGTGCGGAAAAACTGCTCCGCGGCGGGGGTGTTAAATGCCTTGCGCACAACGCCCGCATACTGCTCATCCCGCAGCCAGGCGCGTACCGGAACAGGGAAGCCGAGCTTCTTTTTGTCTGCCGTTTTGGCGGGAATGGTCTTTTCTGCCGCACCGCGCATCGCAATCTTGGTCTGGTTGGCGTTCACCTTGCACTTGGTCGGAATATGACTTGCCAGTTCAAATACTTTGCGGTCCAGGAACGGCACGCGCAGCTCCAGGCTGTTGGCCATGCTCATCTTGTCGGCTTTCAGCAGAATATCGCCCACCATCCACAGGTTCAGGTCGCAGGTTTCCATCTGGGTCACAGCGTCCTGCCCTTTGGCAAGCTCAAAGTATGGGCGGGAAAGGTCGGTGGGCAGCTTGCCGGGATGGTAGTTTTTCAGCAGCTTTTTCTTGCGGTGCTCATCCATCAGGTTGGTGTTGCCGATGTAACGCTCCGCCAGCGGCTTGCCGCGGCGCACCAAAAAGTTGATGCCATGCACCGGCGGCAGCAGGTCTGCCACCGCGCCGATGGCCCGGCGGATGGGCAGGGGAATCTTGTCATACCAGGTTATGGTAAACGGCTCTTTATAAATGTTGTACCCGCCGAAAAATTCATCGGCGCCCTCGCCGGACAGGCAGACCTTGACCTGCTTGGATGCTTCGCGGTTGACAAAGTACAGCGCGACCGAAGCGGCATCCGCCAGAGGCTCATCCATGTGGTACTGGATCTTGCCCAGGTTGGCCCAGTATTCCTCCGGCGTAATGCGGTAAGCGTAATTCTTGACCCCGATGTGCTTGGAAAACTCCTGTGCATAGTCGGTTTCGTCATACTGCTTGTTGGCAAAGCAACGGTGAATGTTTTGTCCACATGGGCCAGCGCGGCATGTAGCTGGAATCCACGCCGGAAGAAAGGAAGCTGCCAACCTCAACATCGGCGATCTTGTGTGCCTGCACGCTCTCTTTCATCGCCGCGCTGATCTCATCCTCCCACTCTTCCAGTGTGCGGGAATCATCGGGGTCAAACTTGGGCTGCCAGTAGCGCTGCACCGTCAGCTGCCCGGCTTTCCATTCCAGCCAGTGGGCGGGCAGCAGCTTTTTGACGCCCTTGAAGAAGGTATCCTCCGGGGGAATACTGGTAAGAGAGGTACAGCGGCAGCTGCTCTTCGTTCAGCTCTTTCTTGAAGCCGGGGTGGGCCAAAAAGCTTTTGATCTCGCTGCCAAACAGCAGCTCTCCGGCATCGTTTTGGTAATAATAGAACGGCTTGATGCCAAAATGATCGCGCGCGCAGAACAACGTTTCGTTCTTGCGGTCCCAGATGGCAAAAGTGAACATGCCGCGCAGCTTTTGCAGCATCTCCTTGCCCCACTGCTCGTACCCGTGCAGCAAAACTTCGGTGTCGGACCGGGTGGCGAAGGTGTGCCCGGCGCGCATCAATCGGCGGTCAACTCCTGGAAGTTGTAGATCTCGCCGTTAAAGATGACGGCGAGGTTCTGGTCCTCATTGAACATGGGCTGTTTGCCGCCCTCCAGGTCAATGATGGAAAGGCGGCGCTGGCCAAGGGCTGCCGGGCCTTCAATAAACTGGCCCTGGCCATCGGGGCCGCGGTGGGCGATGGCATCCATCATGCCCTTCAAAATTTCCTGCATGTCGCGCGTGCGCCGACAAAGCCAACAATTCCACACATGGTTATAATCCTCAACTGGCTGCGGAGTTAAAAACAAACCGCAGGTTATTACTTTCTTGCCCCGGCGGGAACCGGTACTGTTTGTACGATATGCCCTATTATACACGGTTCGCGCCGTAAAGAAAAGCATTTTGCGGCGAATGCTGCTGGAATTTTCGCCCGCGCAGACAAAAAACGCCGTGCCCGCACCCCCAAAGCAGGCGATATTGCCGTTTGACATGTGGTGGCAATGGCGGTAAAATAAAGGATAACCAAAATGGGAAAGGTTTGGTATTATGTCTGATTTTTTACCGGTACTTCTTGGCAGCGATGCCAATGTTTATGGTATGGCACGCAGCTTTTACCAGCAGTATGGCGTGCGCAGCGTGGCCATCTGCAAGGGTGCGCTGGTTGCAACTTCCAACACCAATCTTGTAAAAATTGCCGTGCTGGAACCTGATTTGGAAAACGATGAAACGTTTGTAAAAACGCTGACCGATTACGCAAAAGCCCATGCGGACAAGCCGCTGGTGCTGGTTTCCTGCGCGGACGGTTACACCGTGTTGATGGGCCGCCACCGCGATGCCCTGAAACCCTATTACCACTTTGCCTGCCCGGAACTGCAAACCGTGCTGGACCTGGATATTAAGGAAAACTTTTACCGTGCCTGCGAAGCACACGGCCTGAGCTACCCCAAAACGGCAACCTGCAATGCGCAGAACTATAAAAATATAGAACTGCCGTTTGCGTTCCCCGTTATCATCAAGCGAGCAATTCCCCGGCGTATTGGAACTGCACCTTCCCCCACAAGAAAAAGGTGTTCCTTGCCAATAACCGCGAAGAATTTGACGCCATCACCGCCGCCATTTACGGCAGCAGCTACCAGGATGAATTGATTCTGCAGGAGTATATCCCCGGCGATGACAACTGCATGCGTGTGCTGAACGCCTACTGCGGCCTGGACCACAAAGTCAAGCTGATGGCTTTGGGCCGCCCCCTGCTGGAAGAGCAGACCCCCGAAGGCATTGGCAACTATGCGGCCATCTTGTCTGACCCCGAATACAATGATGCTGCCCTGCTGGAAAAGCTGAAAAACTTTTTGGAAGATATGCAGTGGGAAGGCTTTGCCAATATGGACATCAAGTACGACGCCCGCACCGGCGAGTACAAGATGTTTGAGATGAACCCCCGTCAGGCCGCTCCAGCTACTTTGTCACCGCGGCAGGTATAACCTGTCCAAGTGCTGGTGGAGGATGTGCTGGAGCACAAGGAACTTGGCCTGACCATTGCCGATACCAAGAGCCTGTGGATGATTGCCCCCTACGGCGTGATCAAAAAATACCTGAAGGACCCGGATCTGCTGGCCCGTGCGGATAAGCTGAAAAAAGAGGGCAAATGTGCCCACCAGCTGTTCTGCAAAGAGGATTGGAACCTGAAGCGCTGGCTCTGGTACATCCGCAGCCAGCTGAACTACTACCGCAAAACCGCCCGCTACTATGGCAATAAGGGCCTGCGGGATTGATGATAGAATAAAGGCAATACCGCATAATTCTAAGTGCCGATACGGCGAGCGAGGTGCGGCAGCTGCTAAGCCAAAAGCGCAGATAATACTTTGTGTCTTATCGAGCATTTTGGCAACGCAGATGCCGTGCCGCAGCCGCCGGAGCGGTGCTTAAGCCGTAAGGCGGGAATTGTGAGGTGTTGCCTAAAAGCTATCACACACTATAAATAAAATCGCTGGCCCCCGTAGGGGCGCACATTGTGCACCCGCCGCCCTTTTGGCAATCGTAGAAACGCCAGCCTGTAACAAAACAAACCATTATAATATAGAGAGGGGAAAGCGCCTATGTGTGGCATTACCGGCTTTGCTGAGCGCAACCATAAAGCGGAAACCGCCCGCCGCATTGTAAAAGGAATGGCGGACCTGATCACCTACCGCGGCCCGGACGGCGAAGGCTACTATGTGGACGACCAGGTAGCCCTGGGCCACCGCCGCCTTTCCATCATTGACCTGGAGGGCGGCAAGCAGCCCATGTTCAATGAGGATGGCAGTCTTGTCTGCATTTTTAACGGCGAGATCTATAACTTCCAGACCCTGCGCGAGGAACTGATCGCCGCAGGCCATACCTTTGCCACCCGGTCCGATACCGAGGTGCTGCTGCATGGCTATGAGCAGTGGGGCAATCAGCTGCCCGGCAAACTGCGCGGCATGTTCACCTTCGTGATCTGGGACCAGAAAACTAAAACCATGTTTGGTGCGCGGGATATCTTCGGTATCAAACCGTTCTATTATTATAATCAGGATGGTCTGTTCCTGTTTGGCAGCGAGATCAAAAGCTTTCTGGCTCATCCCGGTTTCAAAAAGGAACTAAACGAGGAACGCCTGCCGGAATATTTGAGCATTGAGTATATCCCCAATGAGGAAACCATGTTCAAAAATGTCTACAAGCTGCCCAGCGGATGTATGTTCACCTGGGAAAATGGCGAGCTGACAGTGGAACGCTACTATGAGATCAAGTACCATGTGGACGATTCCAAGAGCCTGGAAGAGTGGGAAAAAATCATCACCGATACCTTTGCCGAAAGCGTTGCCGCCCACCAGATTGCCGATGTTGAGGTTGGCTGCTTCCTTTCTTCCGGTGTGGATTCCAGCTTTGTGGTCAACGAGGTTGCTAAGGGTACTCCGCATGTCAAGAGCTTCTCGGTTGGCTATGCGGAGGAAAAATACTCCGAGCTGCCGTATGCCCAGGAGTTCAGTAAGGAAATCGGTGTGCCCAGCATTGCCAATAAGGTGGATGCCGAACAGTTCTTTGAAGCCAACCGCCTGATCCAGTGGTACCTGGATGAACCCATGCCCAACCCGGCGGAAGTTCCGCTTTACTTTTTGGCCCAGAACGCCCGCAAGTACGTCAAGGTCGTGCTTTCCGGCGAAGGTGCCGATGAACTGTTTGGCGGCTACCCCATGTACTGCCAGGCGGTTCACTTTATGGATTACGAGCATAAGGTGCCCAAAGCGCTGCGTAAGGCCGCAGGCGCAGTGGCATCCAAACTGCCGGACTTAAGGGCAAGCACTTCCTGGTGCGCGGTGCAGAAGAACCCTGCAGCGCTATATGCGCGCCAACTATGTTTTCCTGGACCCGGCTGAACGTGACCGCTGCCTGAAAAAGAACTACCACAGCCCCCGCCCGGAACAGTTCTTTAAGCCTTATTTTGATAAAGTGCAGGGTCTGGATGAACCCACCCAGCTGCAGTGGGTGGATATGCACACCTGGATGCTGTATGATATCCTGCTGAAAGCCGACCGCATGAGCATGGCCAACAGCCTGGAACTGCGCGTGCCTTTCCTGGACCGCAACATGCTGGATGTGGCACTGTCCATCCCGCAGAAATACCGCTCCGGCAAAGAGTCCACCAAGATCGCTCTGCGCGGTGCCGCCATGAAGCAGCTGCCGGAAAGCGTTGCCCATCGCAAAAAGCTGGGCTTCCCCGTGCCGCTGAACGACTGGCTGCGGGAAGATAAGTACTATAATATGGTAAAGGAAAAGTTCACTGGCCCCGTTGCCGAAAAGTTCTTTAATGTGGACGAAATCATGCGCCTGCTGGATGATCATAAGGCGGGCAAGGCCAAGAACATGACCAAGATTTGGAGCTTCTATTCCTTTATTTTGTGGTACGAGCTGTATTTCGTAAACACCCAGGCCCCGGCAGGAATCTATTAAAAGCCGGGCAGAAAGCCCCGATAAAAACACAAATAAAAAAGTTCAAAAAAAAATTGAACTTTACTATTGACACAATGCGCCCCATGTGATATTATAATTCACGCAGCATGTTCCCAGACAACAGGAACTGACCCGTGCGCGCCCGTAGCTCAGGTGGATAGAGCAACTGCCTTCTAAGCAGTGGGCCAGGGGTTCAAGTCCCTTCGGGCGCATTCTATGGTGCCTATGGCGCAGTTGGTTAGCGCGCCAGATTGTGCTCTGGAGGCCGAGAGTTCGAATCTCTCTAGGCACCCCACCAAAGACCGCACAGTGATTATGCTGCGCGGTCTTTTCTTTTGCTGGGCCGTCGCCAAGCGGTAAGGCAGAGGACTTTGACTCCTCCATTGCGTCGGTTCAAATCCGGCCGGCCCAACCAAGATGCAACCTCGCAGGGGGTTGCATCTTTTATTTGTAATAAACGGCGGCGGGAGAACATAGGCCGAATTTGAACAGCCCGTGCCCGGCGTCCCACGTCCCGCCGGGTAAAAACAGTCCAGCGGACTGTTTTAGCGCGGCTTGCCAAAATCCGGGCCGGCCCAACCAAAATCGCTCATAAATTTAACGTGAAGGCGTTGAATATGTGGGCGGTTTTCCTTTTTCCTTGAATATGCTAAAACTCCGTTTTCCTGAATTTTCCCGATTTTTACATACTTTTCCTAATGCTTTGAGCGACCAAGTGAGCGACTTTTTAGGAGGTTATTTTTATGTCAGGAAAAGCTCGTCAGGGAAGCGGAGAAGGCTCCGTGTACCAGGATACAAAAGGCGTATGGCACGCTAAGTTGAATCTTGGCCGGTATAAAAACGGCAAGAGACGTTTTAAAGAATTTCAAGGAAAAAGAAAAGCGGATGTAATAGCAAGGCGAGATGTGTACTTGAGAGAACATGGAGATTTATCTCTTGAACCGGGTGCGAACATGTCGTTTGCTGACTACATCACGCGCTGGCTAGAGAATGTCAAGCGTAACGAGCAAAAGGAAGCTACATATATTAGAACAGTGAGCACTGCGAATACCTACATCATTCCTATGATACCCTTTCCAATATCCCATAGCCCATTGAAGCCACTATACTTCAACGGGCTTTTTTCTATATCTGTAACCTGTCGCAAAATTTTCCCTACAACCCTGTTGACAAACCCGTACATTCTCACCATAATTAACCGTGATAATTATCAAAGGCAATTACAAGGAGGAAATATGACAACAGAGAACATGAAGGCGCTGCTGGATGCCTGTTACCAGGCAAAGCGGGTGCGGGAGCTGCTGCCAGCGCTGCCAAAAGGGGTCAGCCCTTCTTATATTCACTATCTGGATACCATCGAGGAACTGGAACGCCGTGGCGTTCGGGTAAAGGTTTCGGACATCAGCGATGCGCTGAACTTGCCGCGCCCCGGCGTTACGCGCACGGTCAAAGAGATGGAGGATAAAGGCTACCTGAAAAAAATCGCATCGGAGCAGGATGGCCGCGTGACCTACCTTTCTATTACGGAAAGCGGCCGCCAGCTTTCGCAGGTGCACAACACCGAGTTTTTTGCGCAGCTGGCGCCGCTTGTGGCTGACATTTCGGATGCGGATGCAGCCTGCACGGTCCAGACGATTGAAAAGATATACAAAATCATGTCGGAAAGGAAAAATTCATTTGAACACAGATAAAACAGATTTTACGCAAGGGAGCATTTTAAAAAAACTTTCCCTTTTTATGCTGCCGGTACTCGGAGCTTTGGTGCTGCAGGCGGCATATGGCGCGGTTGACCTGCTGGTGGTGGGGCACTTTGGCTCCACGGCGGGGCTTTCGGCGGTTTCTACCGGCAGCCAGCTGCTGAACCTGGTCACCTTTGTGGTAACGCAGCTTGCCATGGGCGTTACGGTTTTGATCGCCCGCTATATTGGTGAGAAGAAACCCCAGCAAATCGGGGCGGTGCTTGGCGGTGCCGCGGTGGTGTTTGCCATTATGTCCGTGGTTCTGTTTATTTTGCTGGTCGCATTTGCACGGCCTATTGCGGTGCTGATGCAGGCTCCGGAGGAAGCCATTGGCCTTACCGCAAGCTACATCCGCATCTGCGGCAGCGGTATTATCTTTATTGTGGCATACAACCTGATGGCCGCCATCTTCCGCGGTCTGGGCGACAGCAAATCCCCGTTGTTGTTCGTGCTGGTGGCCTGCATTGTCAACATTGCGGGCGACCTGCTGCTGGTGGCCGGGCTCAAGATGGATGCTGCCGGTGCTGCGGCGGCAACGGTGCTGGCACAGGCTGTCAGCGTGGTGTTCGCCATTGTAATGCTGGTGAAGAAAGATCTCCCGTTTACCATCAAAAAGTCGGATTTTCGCCTCGACGTACAGTGCTGGAAATTCCTGGAGATCGGTCTGCCGCTGGCCTTGCAGGAATTTTTGACCCAGATTTCTTTCCTGGCGCTCTGCGCCTTTGTCAACCGCCTGGGCCTGGTGCATCCTCCGGCTATGGCGTTGCCTGCAAGATCGTTAACTTTGCCATGCTGATCCCCAGCGCGTTGATGCAGTCGATGGCTTCGTTTGTGGCGCAGAATGTGGGTGCGGGTAACCCCAAGCGCGCCCAAAAGGCGATGCTGACCGGTATTGGGGTGGGCTGATGTTTGGCTGCGCGGTGTTTGCCCTTGTTATGTTCAGGGGCGACCTGTTGGCGGGCGTTTTCTCCACCGATGCAGAGGTTGTACAGAAAGGCTTTGAGTACCTGAAAGGCTTTGCACCCGAAACTATTGTGACGGCGATTCTGTTCAGCATGGTGGGTTACTTTAACGGCAACAATAAAACCCTCTGGGTTATGATTCAGGGCCTGGTCCAGACGCTGCTGGTGCGTTTGCCGATGGCATATTTCATGAGCATTCAGCCGAACGCCAGCCTGACCAAGATCGGCCTTGCCGCCCCGGTATCTACCACAGTGGGCGTTGTGCTGAACATTGCGTTTTACATGTACCTGAACCGTGCCGAACAGCGCAAACAGCGCACGGCAGCATAACGGGGAAGTGCAGCATGACACCGCCTGCAAAAGTGAAAAGACAGTCGTTATAATATATCATCATATCAAAAAGCTGCTGCACCGGGAAAGCCAGGTGCGGCAGCTTTTTGCATAGAAAGGCAGCAGCAAACAAAGCAGCGGACCTCTATTCCGCTGTCCACACAATGACAACGAAATGTGCAAAATAAATCAACTTGAACTTGATTTTTTGTGCATTTAACGCTATGATTAAACCAATGGAAACCATGTTGACAGGATAGATTTTTGCATCCTGAATGACCAATACAACTGGGAGGTAGTTATGCTGGATGTAGCAATCATTGGCTGTGGTGTGGTTGGTGCAGCTGCAGCGTATGAACTGTCGCACTATCCGCTGCATGTGGCAGTGCTGGAAGCAGAAAACGATGTGGCGGATGGAACAACGAAGGCAAACAGCGCCATCCTGCACGCCGGGTATGACCCGGAACCGGGCACCCAAATGGCCCGCCTGAATGTGCAGGGCGTGGCGCTGGCAAAGGAAATCTGCGCCCGGCTGGATGTGCCCTACTGCCAGTGCGGCAGCCTGGTGCTGGCGCTGAGCCAGGCAGAGCTGCCCCACCTGCAAAAGCTGTACGCGAACGGCGTGGCAAACGGCGTGCTGGGCATCCGGCTGCTGACAGCGGAGGAAACCCTGGCGATGGAGCCGCAGCTTGCCCCCACAGTGGCCGGGGCGCTGTTTGCCCCCAGCGCAGCCATCGTCAGTCCGTGGGAGTTTGCGCTGGCCATGGCGGAGGTGGCTGTGCGCAACGGGGTAGAGCTGTACCGCAGCACTCCTGTAACCAACATTGAAAAGATTGACGGCGGCTGGCAGCTGACCACGCCAAACGGCAGCTTTGCGGCCCGCTATGTGGTCAATGCGGCGGGACTGAACGCCCAGGCCATCCATGAGATGGCCGCGCCGCACACCTTTACGCTGGAACCTACCGCGGGGAATACTATCTGCTGGACAAAAGCGAAGGCAACCGCGTGAACCATGTGATCTTCCAGTGCCCGAACGAGAACGGCAAAGGGGTGCTGGTAACGCCCACCGTACACGGTAACCTGCTGGTGGGGCCGAACGCCCAGCCGGTAGCGGGGGATGATACCGCCTGCACGGCAGACGGCCTTGCCTTTGTGGCGGCAACGGCCAGGCGCAGTGTGCCGGGGATCCGCTTTGGCGAGTCCATCCGTAACTTTGCCGGTGTGCGCGCAACGTGGATACCGGGGATTTCGTGATCGGCGAAGCGGACGGCGCGCCGGGCTTTATTGACCTGGCGGGCATGAAATCGCCGGGGCTTTCCAGTGCACCGGCTGTGGCAAAAGAGGTAACTAAAATTCTGGCAGCCCACAGCGACCTGCCGGAGCCAAAGACGGATTATAAGGATGGCCGTACCCGCGTGCGGTTCAAGGAGCTGCCGCCGGAGCAAAAGGCGGAGCTGATTGCCAAAAATCCCGCCTATGGCCGCGTGATCTGCCGGTGTGAGACGATCACCGAGGGCGAGATTCTGGATGCCTTGCAGAGCGAGATCCCAGCGTGAGCATTGATGGCGTAAAGCGGCGGTGCAACGCGGGTATGGGCCGCTGTCAGGGCGGCTTTTGCGGGCCGCGCGTGCTGGAACTGATCAGCAAAACATTAGGCATTGACCCGTTGGATGTATTGCAGGACAAAGCCGGCACCAATGTGCTGCTGTGTGAAACCAAAACCGGAAGGGGGTGCAACCATGGTTGAACTTGTTATCATCGGTGGCGGCCCGGCGGCCTGGCGGCGGCGTACAGCGCGTGGCAGCATGGCCTGCGCGATATTTTGATTTTGGAACGCGATGCAGAGCTGGGCGGTATTTTGAACCAGTGCATCCACAACGGGTTTGGCCTGCATCGGTTTGGCCAGCAGCTTACCGGCCCGGAATACGCCGGGCGCTATATCGAGATGCTGCGCACAACCGGCGTGCGGGTGGAACTGGGCACCATGGTGCTGGAAGTGACCCCCGATAAGCAGGTACACTGCGTCAGCCGCAGCAAGGGCTACCAGATCATTCAGGCCAAAAGCATTATCCTGTGCATGGGCTGCCGCGAGCGCACCCGCGGGGCCATCGGCACCCCCGGCACCCGCCCGGCGGGAATTTATACCGCCGGTGCAGCCCAGCGCTATGTAAATATGGAAGGCTATCTGGTGGGCAGACGGATATTGATTTTGGGCAGCGGCGATATCGGTTGATCATGGCGCGCCGTATGACGCTGGAGGGAGCCAAAGTGCTCGCCTGTGTGGAAGTGATGCCTTATTCCGGCGGGTTGACCCGCAACATTGTGCAGTGCTTGCAGGATTTTGATATTCCGCTGTACTTATCCCACACCATTGTAGAAATTCAGGGCAAAAAGCGAGTGGAAAAAGCCATCGTTGCAAGGTGGATGAAAACCGCCGCCCTATCCCTGGAACCGAGATGGAGTTTGATGTGGATACCATCCTGCTCAGTGTGGGCTGATCCCCGAAAACGAGTTGACCCGCCAGGCAGGTATTGCCATGGACCCCCACACCAAGGGGGCCGTGGTATATGAAAATATGGAAACCGAGATCCCCGGTGTATTTGCCTGCGGCAACGTGGTGCATGTGCACGATCTGGTGGATTTTGTTTCCGGCGAAAGCGAAACCGCCGGTGCAGCCGCGGCAGCTATGTGCAAAATGGCGAGATAGAAACCGAAACCGTTCTGCCGCTGGCAGCGGGGGAGGGCATTGGCTACACCGTGCCGCAGCATATCCGGCTGGACGGCGTGCAGAAAAGCGTGAGCGTATCGTTCCGTGTGCGGCGCAATTATGGGCCCAGCACCATAACGGTGCGCTGCGGACCAAACAAAATTGCCGCCTTTAAGCGGGAACGCCTGGCACCGGGGAGATGGAGCACATTACGCTGCCCAAAGCTCTGCTGCAAAAAGCGGACGGCCCGCTGATCGTTGCTGTGGAGGAGGTGCCGCAATCATGACAGAAACAATAAAAGAGTTGATCTGCATCTGCTGCCCCAAGGGGTGCCATCTGCGGGTGGACACCGCAAATGACGATGCCGTGACCGGCAATGCCTGCCCCAACGGCGCTGCATACGGCAAAGAGGAACTGACCCACCCCACCCGCATCATTACCAGCACCGTGCGCATTACGGGTGGGCTGTACCCGCGCTGCCCGGTCAAAACCGCGCAGGCGGTGCCAAAGGAAACGATATTTTCCGTGATGGCTGCGCTGAATACCGCGGCTCTGCAAGCCCCCGTGCATACCGGGGATGTGGTACTGCCTAACGTGTGCGGCACCGGCGTGGATGTTGTGGCAACGCGTGACATGGAAAAAGTGAAATAAAAACAGCGGGTAGTTAGGGCAACACCGCACAATTCCCGCCTTACGGCTTAAGCACCGCTTCGGCGGCTGCGGCACGGCATCTGCGTTGCAAAATGCTCGATAATGTCGGGTTGCGGTACCCGCATCGTGCTTCGGGGGCAAAAGCCCCTCGCACTCTGCGACCGCTGCCCCTGCTTCGTTCGCTGTTTCCGCCACTGGCGGCGCTCACCTTTGCAGCATCCAGTATTATCTGCGCTTTTGGCTTAGCATCTGCCGCACCTCGCTCGCCGTATCGGCACTTAGAATTATGCGGTATTGCCTTAGAAGTTAGGAGGGAGAAGTTAGGAGTTTGTGGTGGACAAAGGCTCGTTACGCATCCCACCATAGGGGCGCACAGAATAATAGATACCATTTTGGTGCCACACTTGGCTTCCCTTGAGGGAAGCTGTCTGCGCAGCAGACTGAAAGGTGGTTCCATCGGCTCAAGCCTTTCCGGTTCAGCCAATTCCTAATTTCTCATTCCTAATTGCTCATTCATTCTCAGCCTTTGGTAGCAGCTTCCACGATAACAGCAAACTGGTCTGCTTTCAGGGATGCGCCGCCGATCAGGCCGCCGTCAACATCGGGCTTGGAGAGCAGTTCCTCTGCGTTTTTGGGGTTCATGCTGCCGCCGTACTGAACGGTCAGTGCCTTGGCGGCGTCAGCGCCGTACAGCTCGCCAACCACCTTGCGGATGGCTGCGCAGACTTCCTCAGCCTGGTCAGCGGTAGCGGTCTTGCCGGTGCCGATGGCCAGATGGGCTCGTAAGCGATAACAACGTTCTTCAGCTCGTCAGCGGTCACGCCGTTCAGAGCGATCTTGACCTGCATGCGGATCAGCTCTTCGGTCACGCCCTGTTCGCGCTGGGTCAGGCTTTCGCCCACGCAGATGATGGGCTTCAGGCCGCCGGCCAGTGCAGCCTTGGCGCGCTTGTTGACGGTTTCATCGGTTTCAGCAAAATACTGGCGGCGCTCGCTGTGGCCAACCACAACGTACTCAACGCCCAGGTCGGTCAGCATGTCAGCGCTGATCTCGCCGGTAAAAGCGCCGGATTTTTCAAAGTGAACGTTCTCAGCGCCAACATGGATGTTGGTGCCTTGGTTTTGGCAACGGCGGTCACCAGGTCGGTGAACGGCACGCAGATCACAACTTCGCAGCCTGCATCCTTAACAGCGGGGATCAGGCGTCAATCAGCTCAGCAGCCTCGGTAGCGGTCTTGTTCATTTTCCAGTTACCGGCAATAATTGCCTTACGGTTCTGTTTATCCATGATAAAAACTCCTTCTTATTAACTACTTATTGCTTGCGTGGATTTTATTTGTTGTCCACCATGCGGGCTACATAACAAAAAGAGCGCAGCGGCTAAGCCGCCGCGCTCCTGCGGTTTTTTAATTATGCGTTCTGGATAACGGCAATGCCGGGCAGCTCTTTGCCTTCCAGGTATTCCAGGGAAGCACCGCCGCCGGTGGAGATGTGGGTCATCTTGTCGCCCAGGCCCATCTGCTGCACAGCAGCTGCAGAATCGCCGCCGCCGATCACAGTGGTAGCACCGCTTTCAGCCATAGCCTTGGCAACAGCCAGGGTGCCGGCTGCCAGGGTCGGGTTTTCGAACACGCCCATGGGGCCGTTCCAGACAACGGTCTTAGAAGCTTTGACGGCATCAGCAAACAGCTTCATGCTCTCGGGGCCGATATCGCAGCCTTCCATGTCAGCCGGGATTGCGGTAACGGGAACGACCTTAACTTCGACAGGTGCGTCGATGGGATCGGGGAAGTCAGCAACGCAGGCAGCGTCAACGGGCAGCAGCAGCTTAACGCCCTTTTCCTGTGCCTTAGCCATCATTTCCTTGCAGTAGTCGATCTTGGAATCATCAACCAGGCTCTTGCCGATCTCATAGCCCTGTGCCTTCAGGAAGGTGTAGGCCATGCCGCCGCCGATGATCAGGGTATCGACCTTTTCCAGCAGGTTGGAGATAACGTTCAGCTTATCAGCAACCTTAGCGCCGCCCAGAATAGCGGTGAAGGGGCGCTCCGGGTTGTTGACGCGTTGCCCAGGTACTTGATTTCCTTTTCCATCAGGTAGCCAACAGCGGTATCCTTAACATAGTTGGTCACACCTGCGGTGGAGCAGTGTGCACGGTGGCAGGAGCCGAAAGCATCGTCAACGTAAGCGTCAGCCAGGCTGGCCAGCTCTTCGCTGAAGGTGTCGATATTCTTGGTTTCTTCCTTGCGGAAACGGGTGTTCTGGAGCAGAACAACATCGCCGTTGCCCATGGTGGCAACAGCAGCCTTGGCCTGGTTGCCAACAACGTTGTCGTCATCAGCAAAGGTAACCGGCTGGCCCAGCTTTTCGCTCAGGCGAACAGCAACGGGAGCCAGGCTGAACTTGGCTTCGGGGCCGTTCTTCGGCTTGCCCAGATGGCTGCACAGGATAACCTTTGCGCCGTCAGCGATCAGCTTTTTGATGGTCGGCAGAGCCGCATTGATGCGGTTGTCGTTGGTGATCACACCGTCCTTCATCGGGACATTGAAATCGCAGCGGACAAGCACGCGCTTGCCAGCGTAGTTTTCGTCATCAATCGTCTTTTTGCCCAAACCCATGGTAAAAAACTCCTCTCGGTAATTTATATTAGCCTTGTGCTTTGGTACTGTTTGGCACAGGGGGCAGACAGCCCCTTTTGCCCTGCCTATATTATACGCAGAATCTGCGGTTTGCGCAAGGGGTATTTGACACATTATTAACAAAATCCCTCAAAAAAAATACCACCCGCCACGCCATGCCTTTTGGGCAGTTTGCAGCAGGCAGGTATTTTTTGCGGTTTGCCGGGTTCCGGTACGGCTTTATTTTACAGGCCCTGCACCAGAATAAACACGATCAGCAGCGGTAGCACCACGCTGAAATACGGCTTGAACCACCGCGGCAGGCGCAGGCCCTTGCCGGTATTGGCTTCGGTTAAGTAGTTATCAAAGCCCCAGCCCCACCTGGTTACGCAGAACAGCAGGTAGATCAAGCTGCCAATGGGCAGCAGCAGGTTGCTGACCAAAAAGTCCTCAGCATCCAGCACGGTGCTGCCGGGACCCATGGGCTGCACACCGCTCCACAGGTTAAAGCCCAGAATGCAGGGCACGCTGGCCAGCAGGATGAACACCGTTCCAACGGCACAGGCGCGTTTCAGGCTCCAGCCAAAGCTTTCCTGCAGGCAGGCCAGAATGTTCTGGAACACAGCAATGATGGTAGAAAAGCTGGCAAAGGTCATAAATACAAAGAACAGTGTACCCCACAGGCGGCCGCCCGTCATATTGGCAAATACATTGGGCAGGGTGATAAAGATCAGCTTGGGGCCTGCATCCGGCTGACCCCGTAAGAGAAGCAGGCCGGGAAGATGATCAGGCCGGAACAGATGGCCACGCAGGTATCCAGCGCGCAGATGTGCAGGGACTCGCCCGCCAGTATAATCCCGGCTCATGTAGCTGCCAAAGATTTCCATAGCGCCAACGCCAAGGCTGAGGGTAAAGAACGCCTGGTTCATGGCAGCCACAATGACATTGCCAATGCCCATTTCGGCGGCACGGTTCCAGTCCGGCAGCAGGTAGAACGCCAGGCCCTCGCCCGCGCCGGGCAGCACAAAGCTGTGCACAGCCAGAACCAGGATCAGCACAAACAGTGCGCCCATCATCCATTTGCCAATGCGTTCAATGCCGTTCTGCAAACCGCGGCTGCAGACAAAAAAGCCCAGCAGCACGGTAATGGCCATCCAGACGATCTGCTCGAACGGGTCGGCCAGCAGGTCGGCGTACACGCCGCTGACGGCATCGGCGGCCAGGCCGGTGAATGTACCTTGACAAACCGGAAGAAATAGGCCAGCATCCAGCCGCTGACGGTGGTGTAATACATCATCAGCACGCAGCAGCCAATCAGGCAGGCCCAGCCGTGCAGGTGCACTTGCTGCCTTTGGGTTCCAGCGCACGGTAGGCTGTGCCCGCGCTGCCGTGGCCCGCACGGCCAACAGCCAGCTCCATGGTAAGCACCGGTGCTCCCATCAAAACCAGGAACAGCAGGTAGAACAGCACAAATACGCCGCCGCCATACTGGCCCGTTACGGTTGGGAAGCGCCACACATTGCCAATGCCGATGGCGCAGCCTGCGCTGACCAGCAAAAGCCAATGCGTGAAGCAAATGATTCACGTTTCAATCTCAACATCCTCCCTCATTGTAAGCAGCGGCAGGTAGTTGCCGCATGTCAAAAAGCATTGTTGGGGCGCGGTCAGCGGGCGTACATCACGCTCCCATCACCCCCGCGCAACATCACTTTTCAACGCCCGGTAACCACTGCCGGCTGCTTACACAGCAATGTTACTATTATACGTTCCCCGGCACGGCAGTTCAAGAGGCAGGCCCTCCCATCCACTCCGGCATTTTTTACAAAAACAGCCTGTTTCATGTACAGGATGGCGGTTTGCCATCCTCTGCCCCTTCGGGTGGTTCAGATTTTGCCTCGGGCAATCGTGGTATTATCCTGGGTGCGGTCACGCAGGCTTCAACCGGATGGGGCTTTTCTTCAAAGCGGTAGTCCTTGCCGCTGGTGCCAATGTCGCTCTTCAATCACC
>ENA-OPZM01000432-OPZM01000432.1-human-gut-metagenome-genome-assembly--contig:-NODE-432-length-18352-cov-1.737558_pt1 | contig 18352 bp, 31 predicted proteins | sample MGYA00242478_ERZ504493 | MGnify/ENA primary metagenome ERZ504493 (study PRJEB26092, sample SAMD00036227) | human gut metagenome | host: Homo sapiens | study: EMG produced TPA metagenomics assembly of...
TAATGGTTCAGACTTTGCTTTAGATAAAGTTACATTTGCCTTACCAGTTGGTACAGTATGGGCTTTGTAGGGGAAAACGGTGCGGGGAAAACAACAACAATCGGCTGCATTCTGAATACGCTCAAAAAAGATAAGGGGTCGATAGAGATTTTCGGAAAAGAAATGCAAGATGATGATACACATATACGGGAAAAATAGGTGTCGTGTATGATGGCGATAATTTTCCTGATTATCTGTCAGCAAAACAACTCTCAAATATTATGGCAGGTATTTATAAACAATGGGATATGGCCTTGTTTAATGAATATTTAGAAAAATTCTCTTTAAAAAGTAACCAAAAAATTTTAAAATATTCTAAGGGTATGACAATGAAACTGGCAATTGCTGTTGCATTATCCCACCACCCGACTTGCTTATCTTGACGAAGCAACGAGTGGATTAGACCCTGTAATGCGTGAAGAAATGTTAGACATTTTTTTGGACTTTGTAGAAAATGAAAAGCATTCAATACTTTTATCTTCTCACATTACCAGCGACTTAGAACGAATAGCTGATTATATTACTTTTATCCACAAGGGCAAGATTATTCTAACAGAGACAAAAGATAATCTGATTTATCGTTATGCAATTTTAAGATGTTCTGACAAGAATTTTTCATCTTTGGATAAGGAAGATATAGTGGCTTACCGTAGAAGAGATTATCAGATAGATGTTTTAGTTTCTGATATTGAAGAGGCCAGAAGAAAATATCCTAAAATTATTATTGACCATACAACGATTGATGAAATCATGTTGCTATTAGTAAAGGGGGGAAAGTGATGAAAGGACTTTTAAAAAATAATTTTATGGGATTAACGGAAAATATAAAAGTTTTATTTCCGCTTTTGATTATCTTAGGTAGTATTGTTTCAGTTACAGGTGATGCTTCTTTGTTAAGTATTTATTCTCTATCTGTTACCCCGATACTGTCAATATTAGCCGTGTTATGTTTAAGGAAAGAAACTTTATCGAAATGGTATAAATACAAGATTTCATTGCCAGTAAAACGGAATAAGATTGTTCAAAGTTACTATATTAGTCATTTGTCTTGGTGTATAGGAGGTATGGCAATCGTAACAGTCTTTATGCTTCTTACTGTTATTATTCACGGCAATCAATATTTTTATTATGGCTTTCGAGATGCGATTACACTTATTTTGGGCGGTGGTATTTTAGCACTTTTTTGTCGGATCTATTTTTTATCCACTTTATTATTTTTTAGGCGTGGAAAAAATTGAAATTACAGCAATCATAAGTTTGGTTATTTCCGTTGCTATTATCGTTGGAATAAGCCTGCTCATAAATATATGGCTTCATGGAGATGTATCTGATACAACGTACTATATAAGTTTAATAGTGATTTTAATTATTACCTGTCTTAGTTTTGTATGTTCCTATTTATTATCAGCATTTCTTTATAAGAAAAAAGAGTTTTAGTTTTCCCATAAAGAACTAAGGTGATTGATAGAGCTCAAATTCTAACATTAAGTTAGACATAAAAAGCCATCTATGTTAGGATCAGAAAAACCACCACATTTGTCTGAAAGAAATGGCATAGATGACCTATCCTCATTTTACCGCAAATGAGTTTGTTATGGTGGTAGAATTGCTAGTGGTATGCTAGCTTTTCATACGTTCTCTCGTATTTGATAATATAAGTGACTTTACTAATGTAGAGGTATTTGGAAAAATTCAAGTTGAATCGAAATCAGTTAAAAGTTCTTGCAACTATTTTATTGTCTTTGATAATATTTATCTTCGTTTTGCTGGTTTGCCAAGTATTATTCATTTATTAACTCGATTTGTTGCTCTTTTACTTTGGCTGAGGGATTTTTTCGTACCTACTCTCGAAAAGAATATTACAAAAAGGTTGTGGATAGCTTGATGTAGATTTGTGACTTATTTCACTGGCTTTATTGAAAGAAAAAGAGATTTCTGAAGTACCTTTTTGACCTTAGCGATGTCATTCAGCGTGATATACCTGACTGATACAGTTAAGAAAGCCAAAGGAAATTAAAAAAACTTTGCTAAATGTGGTGGGCGGTAGCACTTGCTGTTGGGGGCATGGTAATAAGTGAAGATGATTTACCCATTATTCCATTTGTTTTTATCACCAAAAGGCAAAACAAGCGGTGATCTATTTCTTTACGCTTTATGGTGGCTTGAGTTTAGTCATAAAATAAGGCTTTGAATTGTTTTGTGTGAATTCGGACCGGATGAGATTTTTAGTGATTTCTGTTATGCACCTCTATAATGGAATGGTGAAAAAGGGCAATCAAGACTTTATCAAAAGTGTTTTTTCTATTTTTTTATTCTTTGCATTTATGGATTTTAGCTATGATAAGTGTTGTTATAAAGTGAAATTATTTTAGAGGAGGTTGAGGCAAAAATGCGCAGCCTCTTTGTTTATGTCACTCAAACCAATTATCGTGGAAGGCATCAATAAAAGATATTTTCTTTGGTCTGGAGAATAAAAAAATAAGTTGTTTTGAAAAAACATGTTAGATGATATAATGATGATATGAATAAAGAAAGATTACATATTGTTTTAAACAAAGACATTATTGACCAGTTGAATCTTGCTAGTGGACAGGAGCTGGAAGCCGAGTTATACGCTGATAAATTAGTGTTGCAAAGGGAAGAAGAGCCTGAACGGCGTACCCTTTCGAGTTGGGTATTAATTATTGCGACTGTTTTGTTGAGCGTGATCTTTTTTGCCATTAGTTCTATGCAAAATAGGAACCAGATTTTATTGGTTGGCGATTACTCAATTATCACCTTTTTGATTGGCTTCGGTGGGGTGCTTGGAATGGCGATTTTCACCATTACCTTCATTCTTAACCGTCATCTGTTTCTGGGTGGGCTGAAAGCGCGTGTTTTCTGGCGCATGCTTCCTGTCATTATCCTGTCCTTTACGGTTATTTTGTTGCTAGCTTTACTAGGCTTTGGCTGGCTGCTGGAGCAAATTTTTACAAGGAGCGTCTTTTGATAAACTAACAGCTACCTTGATTTTAGGTGTTTCGATTTATGCTGTAAGTGCGCTTTGGGGGCAAATAGCAGAGCAGATTAGAGCGAGTTGGTTGACGACAGTATTTACGGTTATTATGATTAGTGGTGTCTTTATCTCCATGGCAACCAATAGCTCATTGCAATGGTGGCACTTTAATCTTAGCTTTTTAGGAACAAAAGAAGCTAAAGACAGTTGGCAATTCAATTTGACCTTAATATTGTCGGCGTTGATTTTAGTTGCCTTAGTTGATTACCTATTTGTTGCTCTCGGTGAAAAATATGGCAGAAATTGGAAATTACGACTGATGCGCGTGATGCTAACTGTGCTAGGGGTTGATTTGGGTGCTGTTGGCTATTTTCCAAATAATGCCAGCTCACATCTTTTGCATACTCGTGTGGCTGGTTACTTGGTTTTTATTATCATTGCCTTGATTATCAGTGTCAAATGGCTTTTGCCAAATGTGACCCGAGATTTTCTGGTAATGTCTTATGTGATTGGCGGCATGTTGGTTGGGCTACAAGTAGCTTTTGAAGTTGTTCATTATTTGTCCTTAACAGCATTTGAAATGAGTGCTTTCTTGTTAGCATTTACGTGGTTGATTAGGCTCATCAATCATTTAGAACGCCTACTTGTCCCAGAAAAGAAAATCATGACTGTTACGCTTGAATCATTTTAATCTTTTTAACATTATCTCTAAGCTTTTAGTCTGAAAATACGGATGACTAGTGGCTTGGAGATATTTTTTTTCACATTAAAGCTCTTTTAGTGGCAAAAAACATGCATTTTAGTGAGAAATGTTGTATTTTTTGGTAAAAATTCAGAAAATTCTTGATAATAAAAAACGGTGGGTATAATGTTAATCAATCAGAAAGTAACAAGGAGTTGTTTACAGGGAGCTCGTGGTTGCTGTGAACGGGTAGCAGGTGGTTGTGAAATTGGGGCTGATGGTATATTGTTGAAGATAATAAATAGTGTTCAGGTGAGCCCCCCTTATCGTGCAGCTCCTTGCTAGAGGAGATAGAGATGACGGAGTATGATCTTTCCGTTAAATTGAGGTGGTACCGCGCTAATAGATTAGACGTCCTCACACAGAAGTTTTTTCTGTGTGAGTTTTTTGTTTAAAAATGGAGGAGAAGTAATGAGAGATTTAGCAGCAGCTCGTCAAGAAATAGATGAGATAGACGAGCACTTAATCACATGTTTAGCTAAACGACAGCGTTTGCTTGAGGAAGCAGAGATCTTAAACCCTAAAAATGACCTTCAAGCGGTAAATGCACAATAACGTGTTGAAGAAGTCATTAGAAATTGTTGCGAGCGTGCATGATCAGCCGATTTATCTCCTCGCGTTGCAGAAGCTATCTGGCGAACGATGATTGGAGCGTTTATAGCGTTAGAGACAGAAGTAAATAGTCAGTCAAGAAAATAGAAAAGAGTTTTTTATGCGAAAAATTTTAACTGCTGATACTTTAACCCCTATTCTTGCTTATATGCGAGTTCAAGGTGAGCATAAGGTTATTCTTGAATCAATTCCACGAGAAAAAGAAAATGCGCGTTTTTCAATCGTGGCTTACAATCCCGTTTTTGAAATCAAATATGAAGATGGCGAGTTAACCGAAAATGGTCAAGTCATTACTGGTGACCCACTTGATTATCTTAATCACGTAACGGTCAAAGGAGAAGCTACTGATCTGCCTTTTGGTGGCGGTGCGATTGGCTTTGTCGGTTATGACATGATTAGCTTTATGAAAATATCGGAGACATTCCTGAAGATACTATTGGAACGCCAGATATGCATTTCTTTGTTTACGAGTCTTATTTGATTTTTGACCATAAGACAGAAAAAGTTTACGTGGTTGAAGATAATATTTACAGTCATCGTGACAATGATGCGACACGTCAAGCGCTTGGTAAGGTCGTTAAAGATTTGCAAACACAAGCGCCAAACTTTTTATAGATTATGTCTTGTGTTTCCATGATAATTGCTCCTTGTAAAATAATGTGAAATTTAAATTTTAATGAAACACTCTTAATATATATTGCAAATTTAACGTATTTTAACCTCCTTAGGTATAACAATCATAAGAATGATATATGCAATAATGATTTTTGGAAAAATAAAAACCGTTACAGTAAATAGTAATCTTACTATTTTAGCGTCTACATTAAAACACTTTGCTAAACCACCACAAACCCCAAAAAGATTTTCCCTTTTCTTATTCTACATAGTTTATTCATTAGCCGTTTTCCTTTGTCTATGGTTTAAATTTTTTAATAAGATAGCTGAGATACAACCGCATAAAATCAATATTCCCAAACTACAAAAATAATCCTGAATAGTTGTTTCGTAATACCCCGAAATACCAAATATTGCTGTGATAGGGTAAAAAGTTTTCAGGGTATTCGACATACTCATAAATAATCCAGCAAATGAATAGATTTCTGCTAAAAGTAGAGCCAACCAATAACTTTTCTTTAGATATGGCACGATTGCAATAATAGGGGAAACGGCAAAAAATACACCAATGCCTTCTAATAAGTACATTTTTAAAAATTCACTTAAACATTGCCATAGATAAATCAGAGAAATGACAAAATAGCTTCTGTTAACAAATGTAATCATTAAAAAGTAACAAATACAACCAGCATAACTGAAATACCAATGCAACAATCATTTTTGCAGTTGTCAATTTTGTTTCATTTACTGGAATCAAACGTAAAGATTTTAATGTATCGTCTTGTTCCTCACGACAAATCATATAACTCCCCAAAAGAGCAATTACGGCTGGAAGAACGAACATAGTCGCCCAGACTTGTGTAATTGTCATATACCAGCCAGCCATAGCTGTTGTTAACTGTTCTTCAGATACTGTTGTCACCCCGCTTATCAAAACAATTACAGCGATTAAGATTGTTGAAAAGATAGTAAACATAATAATATTGGAACGGCGGAGTTTTTGAAATTCTGCCCATAAAAGTATTCTCATTTTTCCACCTTACTTTCTCGTACTTAATTTGATTTTAGCAAGTAAAGTAGAAGCAATTCCCCATACACAAATGCTTAAAAGTGCTAATGGCACATTATTTTGTGGAAGTGACAATCCTAAAATTGCTTCATTTCTTGCAATAATAACGCTGATACAAGACAGTGGGTGTAGACAAGAATTTATCGGTGTGATTAAAAATCCAGCAAATACATAAATCAATGTAATGCAAAGAGGGAAAATATATCCTTTTTGTGAAGAAGATATTGCTAAAATGGGTAGTATTGCAAATGATGTCAAAACAGCAATTTCCAGACACCTTTCCAACAAAAACAAAACACTGCTCCATTCAAATACTACATAGTTCGGAATGACACTAAACAGTACAGAAGCAAATGCTGTAATAAGCATAAAACAAACGGAATAAATCAATACAACGAAAAATTTACTGAAAAAATATCCCATTTTACTTACTGGCACAATCCAAAGTTGTTTTAGCATATCATACCTATTTTCATCATGCATAAGCATTGTGCTAAATAAGCCTAATATAAATGGCAGTATAATGAATAATGTACATCCAAATGCAGACCACTTATAAAATAGTCTAGGATCAATATTTGTCTGTCCCAAATAACCAAAATATAAAAATGCAAAGAATGGCATGACAAAAGCAGATAGTAACATCAACCAAATAAGTTCTTTACGACGCAATTTACAAAATTCAAGTTTAACCAGCTTAAGCAATACCCTCACCCCCTGTAATCTTTTTGAAATAATCTTCTAAGGTATCATTACAAAGTCCAGAACTGATAACTGTTATATCTTCCATAACAAGAGCTTTATTAACTTCTCCCATATTCAATGTCGTGTCATAAATTTGCACCGTCTGTTCATCTTGAACTGAATAATCTTTCACATGAAATTGACGTTCTAATATCAGTATTGTTTTTGGAATGTCCGAAACTTGCAACGAAATATATTTCCTATTTCGCTTTTCTAACTCACTCATACTGCTTTCTTCTAAGAGAACACCTTTATCAATAATTCCTATGTCATCTGCAAGTACTGCTATTTCAGAAAGAATATGAGAAGAAATTAAAATTGTTTTTCCGTGTTCTACACTGAGCTTCTTTATGAAATCACGTACTTCTGCAATCCCAATAGGGTCAAGCCCATTTGTTGGCTCGTCCAAAATTAACAATTCAGGGTCATGTAATATCGCATTTGCAATACCTAAACGTTGTTTCATACCAAGAGAGTATTTTGCAAATGTCTTTTTGTCTTTATAGGGCAGACCTACAACTTCTAATGCGTGTTTAACAGCATTAGGCGAAGCTGTTCCTCGTAACTTAGCAAAGATTTCTAAATTTTCTGTTCCAGTCAAATTGGGATAAAACCCCGGTGTTTCTATAATTGCACCAATTCGGGAATATATCCTTTTCTCATTTCCGTCTATATTTTTCCAAAAACTTCTACATTCCAGAAGTAGTTGTTGTCAATCCTAATATCATTTTCATTATGGTTGTTTCCCAGCTCCGTTACGTCCCAGCAAGCCATAAATCCTACCTTTCTTTACATTAAGATTAACCTTATTTACTACGGTTTGTTTTCCGTACTTTTTGGTTAATTGCTTTGTCTTTATCACAGTATCACTCATACAAATTTCCTCACTTTCTATTTACTGTTCTATCTAAGTGGCAATTTATTAGAATTACCACTTACACCTAAATTATAGTATATGAACCTTGCCAAAACCTTGCCGTAACCTTGTTTTTATCTTGCTTTCACAAAAGAAAGCTCTGCATTTTTACAGAGCTTTTGGAAATGATAGGATAAATTCTGTTCCATGATTTAGAATACTATTTGCAGTAATTGTCCCTTTATGTGCGTTGACAAGTTCCTTTGTAATTGCCAATCCTAGACCATTTCCTTTGGTAGAGCGAGAATTATCGCATTGATACAACCTTTCAAATATATGTGGCAATTTATCAGAAGCAATTCCTTTTCCATTATCTGTTATAATAACTTTAATTCGTTGCTGATCTTTCAGAACTCGCAACATCATTTTGTTTCCCTCACTATGAACAATTATATTTTGTAAAAGATTGTTGATAATACGAGTGTATGCGTTTATATCAATTCGCACTTGATATTCTTCTTCTGGTATCTCAACCTCATATTCAAAATGACTATTTTCCAATATTAAAATCCAATCAGTCATAATATTACGAGTCAATTCATTCAAATCTAAAATTTCAAAATGAAAAATCTGCTCCCCAGAGTCTAATTTTACCCATTCAAATAAGTGTTCTACAAAATGTTTAAGATGTTGTGCCTTTTCAGACGCAACATGAATATATTCGTCTTTTTCTTTGCCGATTACAATTTGACTTTCAACCGCTTCTAAATAACCGACTAAAGAAGCAAGTGGAGTTTTCACATCATGTGAAAGGCTTGTCATTAGTCGTTTGTACGCTTGTTCCGATTGCTTTTGATGAATGAGCTGTGATTGATTATTGATTGCTATTTGATTTATATCATAACAAATCTGTTTAGTCATATCGTTTTCTTGTACTAGAATACGTCTGTTAAGGTTACCAGATTTTATGTCAACAAGCACTTCTTTGATAAAAGAAATTTGCTCGTTAATATGATAAAGTTTATAAACAAGACAAGCGATTATTACAAGTGCTAAAACAAAGGCAATAAGCAGATAAGTATTCATAATTAAGCCTCCTTGTTAAAGCGGTAGCCAACCCCTCGTATCGTCAAAATATAAAAGGGGTGTTCTGGGTCTGCTTCAATCTTTTTCCTTAATTTGCTGATGAAAGACATTATATTGTTATCATCAAAAGCATAGTCGTCTTTCCATACTTGTGTATAAATCTGCTTTTTTGTAAATATTCGTCCCTTGTTAGAAGCAAGAAATGTAAGTAAATCAAATTCCTTGCTTGTAAGTTCAACAGAAATATTATTAACTAAAACAGTACGGTTCACTTTATCAATTTTCATGCCTTTTAAAGTTATACAATCTTCTTCTGCAAATGTAGGATTTAAAGTCGTGTAACGTCGAATAAGTGAATTGACACGAGCCATAAGTTCCTTAATACTAAAAAGGCTTTGTCAAATAATCGTCTGCTCCTAGACGCAGTCCAAAAACCTTATCGTCCTCACCGCTTTTTGCTGTGAGCATTAGAACGGGAATATTACTTGTTCCCTAATTTTTTCTAAAACTTGAAACCCGTCTATATCAGGCATCATTACATCTAAAATAACAAGAGAAAATAAATTTTTATTTTCATCTATCAAACGTAAACCCTCTGTACCACCATTTGCCACCAAAGCTGACATTTCTTCTTGCTCTATACATTTTTTTCATTAACGCACATAATTCTTTATCATCGTCTATAATCAAAACACTTCCCATGTTATAACTCCTCTCTGCATAGATTTTATCATAGCTTAATTTTCGTTAAAGTTTTTCAACATTAAACTTTTGTCCTTTTTGTAATTTTATAAATATATTTTTCTGGTGTAGGGCGTTTATTTCCAAAATACTTTTTGAAATTGCTACACTTCTGGGTCGGTACTATTCATAGCTTCATCAATCATCGCTTCAATATCAGATCGTACATCAGCCAATGAAACACCGCCAGCCTTTGCACCTGCTTTCAAGGCTTTTTTAATATCTCGTTTTTTAGTGCTAACATGGTATCACTTCTAAATTCAATCGTCTATTACTGTGAAAACTTCTTCAATCGTTACATGAAACGTCTTTGCAATATTCCAAGCCAATACGAGAGAGGGATTGTATCGTCCTTTTTCAAGATTACCAATCGTTTCTCGTCGAACACCGACTGCTTTTGCTAAGTCGTCTTGTTTCATATCATATCTTGCCCTAAATTCTTTAATTCTGTTCTTAATCATTGTCCACCTCAAAATGCGGTATATTTCCAACATTACGATAAAAATATACCGCGCAAAAGAAAATAAGTCAATAAATGAATGGTTTGATTAACCTACAATCTTCCAGTTACTATCCTTATGAAGTATCAATTCATATTGTGAAATCTGTTCTGCTTTTGTCAGGTTGTCTAAATATTTCACGGATACGTTCACTTTGATATTCTCGCTGCACCGGTTCCATCACATTTTCTCCCACATAATAGGCAAGTTCTTTCTCTGTTGCGGTTGGATATAACTTAAAGAACGTTTCTAAAAATGCGGTAGTGTCGCTAACTGTATCAGCGTCCACCTGACTGTCATTTTCTACTGCCTTGGGCTCATAGTCTGATGTTTCCATCATAGGCGCTAGGGTTGGATTTTGTACGATAATCATATCAAAATATCATACCTATGACTTTATATACAATGATGATAATGGGGGCAACTCCGTTGTATGAGTCATCAAAAATGACTTTACAAAGCTTAGATGATGAAAAATGGGTCTTAAAAATAACAAGTCTTATTAATGTTTCAAGTGTGTTGGTATTGCTAGTAATACAATTATTAGGTATTCAGACCTACTATACACTTTACTTTGTTTATGGGCTAAGCTTATTAATTCTTAGTTATAGTTTTATTAAGAGACGTCAGACTAGAGATAACTTGTAACTTAGGAGTTGGTTTTTTAGAATTTTTTAAGATTCTGTAATCCATATATTTTATACATTGTAACTTAAGTTTTGAGTAAAAAAACGAACAATCTTAGAATTCTAAGATTGTTCGTTTTTTATTTAATTTTATTTAGAACAAATCAATGATGAGTTTTAAATTGAGCAGTGTTAATACAATAGCGACGAGATAGCCGAGAATAGTGTTCCATTTGGCATTGACAAATTCTCCCATAAGTTTGCGGTTTGATGTGAAATAAACCAATGGAAAGATTGAAAATGGCAAAGCTACCGATAGAAAAACTTGTGAGTAAACAATGAGTTGGTCAAGGAGCTTTCGCGACTACCATAGAGCACAGCCACAATCATAACGGGAGCAAGAGCAGCCAAACGCGTCACCAAACGGATAATCCATTGTGGTAAATGGAGTTTCAAAAAGCCTTCCATGACAATTTGTCCAGTTAGTGTGCCTGTAATGGTTGAATTTTGCCCACTAGCAAGCAAAGCGATAGCAAATAAAGTTGATAGAGCAGCACTAGCAACACTACCTGCAATTTCAGAATTTTGAAGAGCGTCATACATTTGTGAAAATGCGTCGATTTCACTAGCATGTCCATAAAAGAGCGAAGCTCCTAGAATGAGCAATAGGGAATTAACCACAAAAGCAAGCGAGAGTTGAATATTGGAATCCCAAGTCATGAAACGCACAGCTTGTTTAATGGAATTTTGACTCTTATAATTAACTTTTCGAGTTTGTGAGATAGAAGAGTGGAGATAAAGATTATGTGGCATAACCGTCGCCCCAATAATCCCCAAAGCTAATGTCAATTTACTATTAACGCCACTTTGTTTTAAATCTAAATCGACGCATTAGGGAGATAACCATGCAAAATTCCTGAAAGACTTGGCTTTGATAAGATGACCAAGTAAAGGAAAATAATCAAAATCGTTGCAATCAAGGTCGATACGATAGCCTCAATTTTACGGAATCCCAATTTCATCAAAGATAAGAGAATAAAGACATCTAAAATCGTGATGAAAATCGAGAATAACAAAGACCAACCAAAAAGTAAATGAAGAGCGATTCCAGAACCAATGACTTCAGCCAAATCTGTCGCCATTAATGCTAATTCAATCACAATAAAAAGTAAGTAACGGAGTTTCTTTGGCAAATGCGCAGCTGTTGCCTGAGCCAAATCCAATCTGGTCACGATACCTAATTTCCCGGCCATTTGCTGTAACTGCATCGCAATCAAAGATGAGACAAGGATAACAGACAAAAGCAGGTATTATAAGTTGCTCCGCCGACAACGCTGGTAATCCAGTTACCAGGGTCCATATAGCCAACGGCCACCAGAGCTCCTGGTCCAATAAAAGCTCTAAGGGTACGCCAAAATGAGGCATTTTTTGGGACAGCAATACTTTGATTAACTTCACTGAGTGATTTTTGGTAATGTGTAGAAGTTTCCAAGGCACTACCTCTTTTCTAAATCTCTTATTAATGCCTATTATAGCAGAAAATTTTAAAAAATAAAATCATGTTTAATTAAAAAATTAATCATGGTTAAAAATGAATGAAATCAGGTATCCTAAAAACAAAAATGGCACAAAGGGAATTCGTTTATTTGTCTGGAAAAAGTAGTAAATAATACCTGAAAGAGAGCCAAGTTCGATAATCCATAAAATGGTTTGAACGTCAAGAAGCAGACTCAAACTGGCAAGGTAGAAAAAATCACCGCTACCGATTTTCAAATCAATCAGCTCTGCCATTATCCCAAAAGCCAAAAGAATAATAGCTAGCGCATTAATCGGCGTGACAAAAAGCAAAAAAATACTTGGAAGGAGCCAAACCAACAATGGAAACTCTTGACGTTTCAAGTCATAAAGACTAAGCGTTGTGCTAAAAAACAAGATAAAAACTTGGTCGAGTGAGAGAAGTGCGCAATAGTAAAGTACGACAATGACCCCAAAATAAAGTTCTAACAGTCCATACCAGAAAGGAATTTTGGTGTGGCAAAAACGACAACGTGAATGATTTATCAGTTGAGAAAAAATAGGAATCAAATCACGAATGGCAAGTTGTTTTCCACAAGAATCACAGTGACTGGCAGGAAAAATGATTGATTTTTCAGGAAATCGATCAACGATTAAACTGAGAAAAGAAGCAATAGAAGCCCCTAGAAAAAAGAATAATAAAATGTCCATACTAGTTTATTCGAAAAATAATTAAAAAAGTGAGCATATTATTTGCTCTTTATTTAGAATTATTCTAAAATAGGATTGTAACGTAAAGGATAAGAAATCCTAAAATGTCATTTGACGAGGAGGTTTACTATGACTCAAACAATCACTGAAAACATTTACGCATCTGTAACACATAATATTTCACAAAAATCAACTGCTAAAAATGCCAAAACAAAAGCCGTTCTTAACCAAGCGGTTGCTGATTTGTCAAAAGCTGCCTCAATTGTTCACCAAGTTCATTGGTACATGCGTGGAGCAGGCTTCTATTATTTGCATCCAAAAATGGACGAATTGATGGATGGTCTTAACGCTTCATTAGACGAAATGAGCGAACGTTTGATTACAATCGGTGGTGCTCCATATTCAACATTGAAAGAATTTGATGAAAATTCTAAGTTAGATGAAACAACTGGTTCATTTGACAAAACAATGGACGAACATTTGGCACGTTTGGTTGACGTTTATACTTATTTGTCAGCACTTTACCAAGTTGGGCTTGATGTTACTGACGAAGAAGGTGACGCACCTTCTAACGATATTTTCACAGCTGCCCAAGCAGACGCTGAAAAGACAATCTGGATGCTTCAAGCCGAACGCGGACAAGCACCAGGAATCAAATAATTTTCAAAATAGATAAAAAAACGTCCAGTGGACGTTTTTTCACTCGCCTAAGAAACAAGAAAGCAGGTCGCATGACCTGCTTTTAGTTTATGTTGAAAGTATATGAGAAACAGAGAAACCGATTGCATATTCTTATTGAAAATGCTTGCTTTTTTTGATAAAATGCTTCATATGAAAACATTATATGATGTGCAACAATTGTTGAAACGATTTGGTATTTATGTCTATATTGGTAAGCGTCTCTATGATATTGAAGTCATGAAACTAGAATTAGAAAAATTGTATGAAAATGGGTTGATTGACAAGACAGATTACCTGACGGCTGAATTGATTTTGCGACGTGAGCACCGTTTAGAAATGGAGAAAGAAAATAATGACTAAAAAACTTTTGGGGATTGACCTTGGTGGGACAACGATTAAATTCGGTATCCTAACACTTGAGGGAGAAGTACAAGAAAAATGGGCAATTGACACTAATATCCTTGAAGATGGTAAACACATTGTCCCTGATATTGTTGGATCAATCAAACACCGTTTGAATCTTTACGGTTTGACAAAAGATGATTTTGTAGGTATCGGTATGGGGTCTCCAGGTGCTGTTGACCGCGCTAAAAAAACAGTTACAGGTGCTTTCAACTTGAACTGGGCACACACTGAAGAAGTCGGTTCAGTTATCGAACGTGAACTTGGCATTCCATTTGCTATTGATAACGATGCAAATGTAGCTGCACTTGGTGAACGTTGGACAGGTGCTGGCGCAAACAATCCAGATGTTGTTTTTGTAACACTTGGAACTGGTGTTGGTGGCGGTGTTATCGCTGACGGTAACCTTATCCACGGTGTCGCTGGTGCTGGTGGAGAAATTGGTCACATGAATGTTGAGCCAATTGATGGATTTGAATGTACTTGTGGTAACAAGGGTTGCCTAGAAACAGTTGCTTCAGCGACAGGTGTTGTGCGTGTGGCTCGTCATTTGGCTGAAGAATATGAAGGTGATTCAAGCATCAAAGCTGCCATTGATAATGGTGATGCGGTGACAAGTAAAGACATCTTTGTCGCTGCTGAAGCGGGTGACCATTTTGCCGATTCAGTTGTTGAAAAAGTTGGTTTCTATCTTGGTCAAGCAACAGCAAATATCGCAAACATCTTAAACCCAGATTCAGTTGTTATCGGTGGTGGTGTTTCAGCTGCAGGCGAATTCTTGCGTAGTCGCGTTGAAAAATATTTTGTCAGCTACGCTTTCCCACAAGTGCGCAAAACAACAAAAATCAAAATTGCCGAACTTGGAAATGATGCTGGTATCATTGGTGCAGCAAGTCTTGCAAGTCAATTTGTAGATTAAGGGGCGCAAAATGAACTGGATTATCGTTTTAGTTATTTTAGTTGCTATCGTTGCTTGGATGGCTTGGACTTATTTTAGTCTCCGCCGTGCAGCAAAATTTATTGATAATGCTGAGTTTGAAAGCATGATTCACACAAGTCAATTGATTGATGTGCGTGAGGCTGGTGCTTTCAAAACAAAACATATCATGGGAGCTCGTAATCTTCCAGCTAGTCAAATTCAACTCTCAATGTCTGCTATTCGTAAAGATAAACCTGTTCTTTTATACGATAGTAGTAGAAGTTCAGCACTTCCACGTGTTATTAGAACACTTAAAAAAGCAGGCTACACTAACCTTTATGTTCTTAAAGACGGCTTTGACTACTGGACAGGAAAAGTTAAAGAAAGTTAATCATTTACCAATATATGGAATTTGAAAAAGAAAATTTAAAGAGAAAAAACGATGAGAGTAAGGATGCCCTGAAATCGAAATACCTCAAAAATCAGATTTTTCAATTGGATTTGGAATTAAGTCAAGTAACAGACGAAGATGAGAAAAAGAGACTTGAAGCGTTACGCAATGTTTACATCGAAAAATTGCAAGAAAACAAGAAACGTCGTTTAATCAGGATCCTTTTAATCAGTCCATTGGTTTTCTTGACTCTGATTATTTTGTATCTCGTCACAGCTTTCAATCGAGAAACAACCGCCAATAATAAGGCGGAATGGTCGCCATCTACAACGGCTACGTCAACAAGTACATCTAGTTCTTCAAGTTCATCAAGCACGAGCGAGACCAAGACCTCTTCAACGATAAAACAAGGTGTCCCTGCGGAGCTTGTTGGAAATTGGAAAACAGCTGATTTTGACGGAGTTATTCTGACAATCAGTGAAGATGGCACAATGACTAAAAATCAGTCTAATTATATCGTTACAGAGCGTGTTTCTGGTTATGAAGAAGTGGCGCAAGGTGTTTATCGTTTTTATCCTGCTGATGGAAGTGATAGTGAAGCCATCGGGGCACTTATTTTTGGTGGTATCGGTGGTAGTTACCAAACAACACCAAAATTTGCTTCGGGAATTTATGCTAAAAATGGCTATATTTATCCACAATTCTGGACAACAACCTCTAGCAAATTCACTTATTCGCTAAACACTAATCTCAAATTAGTACCAACCGACCAAGCAGCTGTTACTGATACCATTGATACTAAAAATTTAACAACTGAGCAAGTGGAGTCTTGGGTTCTTGCCATTTATGCTTCGCAAAATCAATTATCTGATGAAGATAAAGATGATTATTTTGTAAATGTCAAAGCATATGATGACAATTTGGTTTATGCTAGTGTCCGAACAAACAGCGATTCAAAAATACGTTTAGCCTTATATCGTGTTAATGCAGACGGCTATCTTGAACAAGGAACACTTGAATCGACCAATTGGAGCGTTGTCAGTACTGCTTATGTCGAATAAGATGAGGCTAAAATATCTATAGTATATAAAAGATGGATATAGTTCCCATCTTTTTTATATACTATAGAGCTAAATCCGTGTCTGAAAAACATTTTACACTTTGTTTTTATCGCTGTTTTTTTTCATAGGATTTGTGGTATAATTCAAAAAGTTAGAATAAATTTTAAAAAAATCGAGGAATCATGACTAAATTAAGAGAAGATATTCGTAACGTGGCGATTATCGCCCACGTTGACCACGGGAAAACAACCCTTGTTGATGAATTATTGAAACAATCACACACACTTGACGAACGTAAAGAATTGCAAGAACGTGCAATGGACTCAAACGATCTTGAAAAAGAACGTGGTATTACAATCCTTGCTAAAAATACTGCAGTTGCTTACAACGGTGTTCGTATCAATATCATGGACACACCAGGACACGCGGACTTCGGTGGAGAAGTTGAACGTATCATGAAAATGGTTGACGGTGTTGTGCTTGTTGTCGATGCTTACGAAGGAACTATGCCTCAAACACGTTTCGTGTTGAAAAAAGCTCTTGAACAAAACTTAACACCAATCGTTGTTGTTAACAAAATTGATAAACCATCAGCTCGCCCAGCAGAAGTTGTTGATGAAGTTCTTGAACTCTTCATCGAACTTGGTGCTGACGATGACCAATTAGAATTCCCAGTTGTTTATGCATCAGCTATCAACGGTACATCATCACTTTCAGATGACCCAGCTGACCAAGAACACACAATGGCTCCAGTCTTTGACACTATCATTGACCACATTCCAGCGCCAGTTGATAACTCAGAAGAACCACTTCAATTTCAAGTGTCACTTCTTGATTACAATGATTTCGTTGGACGTATCGGTATCGGACGTATTTTCCGCGGTATTGTTAAAGTTGGTGACCAAGTTACTCTTTCAAAACTTGACGGTACAACTAAAAACTTCCGTGTTACTAAACTGTTTGGTTTCTTCGGACTTGAACGTCGTGAAATCCAAGAAGCAAAAGCTGGTGATTTGATTGCTATCTCTGGTATGGAAGACATCTTTGTTGGTGAAACAATTACTCCAACAGATTGCGTTGAACCACTTCCAATTCTTCACATTGACGAACCAACACTTCAAATGACATTCTTGGCAAATAACTCACCATTTGCAGGTCGTGAAGGTAAATTCGTTACATCTCGTAAAGTTGAAGAACGCTTGCTTGCTGAATTACAAACTGACGTGTCACTTCGTGTTGAAGCAACTGATTCACCAGATAAATGGACTGTATCAGGTCGTGGTGAATTGCACTTGTCTATCCTTATCGAAACAATGCGTCGTGAAGGATATGAACTTCAAGTATCACGTCCAGAAGTTATTATCAAAGAGATTGACGGCGTGAAATGCGAACCATTCGAACGTGTTCAAATCGATACACCAGAAGAATATCAAGGTTCAGTTATCCAATCATTATCAGAACGTAAAGGTGAAATGCTTGATATGCAATCAACTGGTAATGGTCAAACACGTCTTGTATTTTTGGCACCAGCACGTGGACTTATCGGATACCCAACTGAATTCCTTTCAATGACTCACGGTTACGGTATCATGAACCACACATTCGACCAATACTTGCCAGTTATCAATGCAGAAATTGGTGGACGTCGTCGTGGTGCTCTTGTATCTATTGATACTGGTAAAGCAACAACATACTCAATCATGTCTGTTGAAGAACGCGGTACAATCTTCGTTAACCCAGGTACTGAAGTTTACGAAGGAATGATTATCGGTGAAAACTCACGTGAAAACGACTTGACAGTTAATATCACTAAAGCTAAACAAATGACTAACGTCCGTTCAGCTACGAAAGACCAAACTGCTGTTATCAAAACACCACGTATCTTGACGCTTGAAGAATCACTTGAATTCTTGAATGATGACGAATACATGGAAGTAACACCAGAATCAATCCGCTTGCGTAAACAAATCCTTGATAAAAAACTTGCGCGCTAAAGCAGCTAAGAAGAAAAAATCTGCAGAGGAGTAAAACGTCAGAGGACGTCTTT
>ENA-OPZM01000433-OPZM01000433.1-human-gut-metagenome-genome-assembly--contig:-NODE-433-length-18310-cov-4.277732_pt1 | contig 18310 bp, 26 predicted proteins | sample MGYA00242478_ERZ504493 | MGnify/ENA primary metagenome ERZ504493 (study PRJEB26092, sample SAMD00036227) | human gut metagenome | host: Homo sapiens | study: EMG produced TPA metagenomics assembly of...
CGCAGTGAACGTGGATGCCATGCTGGTGCAGGACCTTCTTGGCCCGAACTGCGACCTTGAGACCATCAGCGGCGGATGCGACTGCGACACCCACCAGCGCGGATGCGCACCAAGCTCATTGCCATGGCCATGCGCGGGTTCGACCGGGTGGTGGTGGAACCCAGCGGCATCTTTGATGTGGACGAGTTTTTTTGATGTGCTGCGGGACGACCCGCTGGACCGCTGGTATCACATCGGCAATGTGATCGCCGTAGTGGATGCCATGCTGCCGGAAACGCTTTCGCCGCAGGCTGAGTACGTGCTGGCATCCGAGACGGCCAACGCGGGCCGGGTGCTGGTCAGCCGTACCCAGCTGGCCGGGCAGCAGCAGACCGCTGCGCCGTGGCCCACCTGACCCGTGCGCTGGAGGGCTGCAAGTGCTCCCGCCGCTTTGCGCCGGAAGAGATCATCACCAAGGACTGGGCACGGCTTACCGATGCCGACCTTGCCGCCATTGCGGCCTGCGGCTGCAGGCAGGCCAGCTGCGAAAAGCTGCATTTTGACGAGCACGAAGCCTTCAGCTCTCTGTGCTTTCTGGAGCAGCACCTGACGCTGCAGCAGCTGCAGGCCGCTGCCGACCACCTGTTTGCGGATGCCGCCTGCGGCCATGTGCTGCGGGTGAAGGGCTTTGCACCGGACCCGCAGGGCACCACCGGCTGGCTGGAGCTGAACGCCACCGCTGCCGGCAGAACGCTGGAACCATCCCGCAGGGGCAGGATGTGCTCATCGTCATTGGCGAAGGGCTAGACAGGGCAAGGATCGAAACGCAGCTTCACCGCTGAGCTTTCAACGAACGTTGTAAAACTGGTGCAAAAAAGGAGAACAGAATCATGAAAAAGAACCCGCAGATGCCCTCGGCGCGGCGCATCATCGGCATGGTGGTGGGGTGTTATCATCATCGCCCTTGGCCCCTTCATCCAGTTCTTCGATGGACATTTCGCCCAGAAGGCGCTGAAATATAAACAAGAAAAGGAATAACAAAAAAGGCGTGGGCCTCCGAATGGAAGCTCACGCCTTTTACGATTACGATCAGAACTTGAACAGCGGAGTGCCGGCCAGCACATCGCCCTCGGCCAGCATCTTCAGCTCGCCCATGTCATCGCCGTTGGTCACGATGATGGCGGTAGCGGTGGGATGGCCTGCGGCGCGGATGGCGTCCAGATCCACCTTCAGCAGCGGGGTGCCGGCCTTGACCTTATCGCCCACCTTGACCAGTGCCTTGAAGCCCTTGCCCTGCATCTCCACGGTGTCCATGCCAACATGGATCAGGATCTCAATGCCGTCCTCGCTGGTCAGGCCCACGGCGTGCAGGGTGGAAGCCACCTGTTCCACGGTGCCGTCAAACGGAGCATACACGGTCTTGCCGGTGGGCTCGATGCCGCAGCCGGGGCCAAGGATGCCCTGTGCAAAGGTCTCGTCGGGGATGTCGGCCTGTGCCAGCACCTTGCCGCGGATGGGGGTCAGAACGGTCTTGCTCTGACCAAAGAATTTAGCGGTCTCTTCCTGCTCGGTCTTGCCGCCGAACAGCTTATCAAAAAAGCCCATGTTAAAATACCTTCTTTCCGATCATTTCATAGAGCCAGCTGGCCGGAACGCTGTCCTGCAAGGCCCACCGTCTCCAACCCATTGGTCTACCCAAAAGATACCACATTGTGAAAGGAATTGCAATTGGTATCCCGCATAAAACCGGCAGAAAATCTTCGGCAGGGTCACATCAGGTCGATCAGCTGCTCGATCTCCTCCATGCGGGTGGCCCAGCTGGTGGCAATGCGCATCACGGTGTGGGTGTCGTCGTACTTCTCCCAGAAGCCGAACTTTGCCAGTGGCTCCAGCGCTTCCAGCTGGCTGTTTTCCAGAATGGGGAACACCTGATTGGTGGGCGACTCCATATAGAAGCGGTAGCCCTTGGCAGCAAGGCCCTCCTTCAGACGGTCTGCGGTTTCGATGGCGTTCCGGCTGATGCGGGTGTACAGATCGTCGGTGAACAGCACATCGAACTGCAGGCCCATCAGACGGCCCTTGGCAAGCAGCGCGCCCTGTTGCTTGACCATAGTCATAAAGTGGGCCGGTGCGCCGTGGGGGAACACCACGGCCTCGCCGCACAGCGCGCCCACCTTGGTGCCGCCGATGTAGAACACATCGGTCAGGCGGGCGATATCCTGCAGGGTAACATCGGTGCCTTGGCCATCAGACCGTAGCCCAGGCGTGCGCCGTCCATGAACAGGGGCATGTGGTACTCCTGACACACAGCGTGCAGCTCTTCCAGCTCAGCCTTGGTGTACAGGGTGCCGTACTCGGACGGGTGAGAGATATATACCATGCCGGGGAACACCATGTGGTCGTGGTTGGCATCGGCATAGAAGGTGGCGCACCAGTCGCGCACATCGGCGGCGCTCACCTTGCCCTCGTGGGCGGGCAGGGCAATGACCTTGTGGCCGGTATACTCAATGGCACCGGCTTCGTGTGCAGCCACATGGCCGGTGGCTGCAGCCATCACGCCCTGCCAGCGCTGCAGCATGGACGCAATGACGATGGCGTTGGTCTGGGTGCCGCCGGAGATGAAGGTCACGTCTGCATCCGGGCAGCCGCAGGCAGCGCAGATCTTTGCTTTGGCGCTGGCGCAGTAGGGGTCGGTGCCATAGCCTGGCACCTTTTCAAAGTTGGTCTCGGCCAGCTTTTGCAGGATGGCAGGGTGTGCACCCTCACAGTAGTCGTTCTCGAAATACAGCATATCGTTACTCCTGATCCAGTGAGATAAAGTGTTGATAGGGCTATTCTACTACGGGGGAGAGGGAGTGTCAAATCGCGTCCCTCTTTACGGCAAAGGATTTTTACTGTATCTTTAGTTTTTCTATGGTATAATGCGGAAAACGGAATATATTATTTGGGAAGGGGAATGTGCATGAAAAAACAGACGCTTGTGCGGGATGCCACCGTAATGCTGCTGGCTCTGTTCGCCGCCTATGCCATGGTGATGCTTACACAGGCCGTTATGGGCCGCATTGAGGGCGTAGCAATGCTTATCTTTATGCTGGCGGTATTTGTCACCTCTATGTATACAGAAGGTTATGCGTGGGGCGTGGCGGCTTCGCTCATCAGCGTGCTGGCTGTGAACTTTGCCTTCCTCTCACCGTATTTCGCCTTCAACTTTACCCTGTCGGAAAACCTGTTCTCCGGCCTTGTGATGCTGGTGGTGTCCATCATGACCAGCACCCTCACCACCCGCATCAAAAAGCAGGAACAGCTGCGTATGGAAAGCGAGAAGGAGAAGATGCGTGCAAATCTTCTGCGCGCGGTTTCTCACGATCTGCGTACCCCGCTCACCTCCATCTACGGTGCCTGCTCCACTGTGATCGAAAATTATGACTCTCTGGATAAGGAAAAGACTATTAAACTGCTTGGCGAAGCCTGCAGCGATGCCCAGTGGCTGACCCGCATGGTGGAGAATCTGCTTTCCGTCACCCGCATCGACAGCGAGAAGGTGACGGTGCAAAAGACCCCCACTGTGCTGGACGAACTGCTGGATACGGTGCTGGTCAAGTTCCGCAAGCGCTACCCGGAGATCCCGGTGGAGCTGGAAACGCCGGATGCCTTTATCGTGATCCCCATGGATTCCATGCTGATCCAGCAGGTGCTGATGAACCTGCTGGAAAATGCCGCTCTGCACGCCGAGGGCATGACAAAACTGACCTTGAAGGTGTTCACGGTGGGCAATCGTGCGGTGTTCGAGGTGACGGACGATGGCTGCGGCATCCCCAGAGAACGGCTGAAAACGCTGTTCTCCGGCACCGACCCGGATGTACCGGCAGACAGCCGCAAGCACGGCATGGGCATCGGCCTTTCGGTGTGTGCGGCCATCATCAAGGCGCACGGCGGCGAGATCAAGGCCGAGAGCCGTCTGGGTGAGGGAACGACCATCCGCTTCTGGCTGGAGACCGAAGAAATTGAAATGGAGGATGCAGAAGATGAGCAATAACAAATTCAAGGTCCTGATCGTAGAGGATGAGGCAAATATCTGTAGCTTTATCGAAACGCTGCTCACCACCAACGATTATCAGGCTCTGGTGGCTCATACTGTACCATGGGCCTGACTCTGTTCGCCTCCCACAACCCGGATCTGGTCATTCTGGATCTGGGCCTGCCGGACCGGGACGGGCTGGAATTCATCCGTACCGTGCGGCAGAAGTATATGACCCCCATCGTGGTGCTCTCGGCCCGCACCGACGAGATGGATAAGATCGAAGCGCTGGATCTGGGTGCCAATGATTACATCACCAAGCCCTTCAGCACCGGCGAACTGCTGGCCCGCGTGCGCGCTGCCCTGCGGCTGAACCGCTACAGTGCCATGCACGGCGGCAATGCCCCGGCGGGTGAGTTCCGCGCACAGGGAATGCGCATCAACTATGACCGCCGTAAGGTGTTCGTGGACGAGCAGGAGATCAAGCTGACCCAGACCGAATACAACATCGTGGCGTTCCTTTCCCAGCATGCGGGCCGCGTGATGACCTATGCGGCCATCGTCAAGGCCATCTGGGGCGATACCGACATCGGCAGCACCAAAAAGCTGCAGGTGAACATGGCCAATATCCGCAAAAAGCTGGGCAGCCGTCCGGGCAGCAATGCCTATATCCTCAATGAGCTGGGCGTGGGCTACCGCATGATCGACGAGGATGCCCGCAGCGGGGAGATCAACGAATGATACTTGCACTGATCCTGTTTGCTGTTACCTATGTATTGATGCTGCGGCTGCAGCAGTACCGCCCGTGGGTGGCACTGTGCAGTGCGGTGCTCTTTATTGTGCTGGGCGAGGCAGGGGTCTACGAGTTTTCACTCCGCGCCGCGCTGCAGGCCGTGGATTATAATGTGCTGCTCATGATGGCGGGCACCATGGGTACGGTGGCACTGTTCATCGAGAGCAAAATGCCTGCCCGCCTGGCGGAAATGCTTATCGTCTGTGTGCCGGATGTCAAGTGGGCGGTGTGTATGCTGGCGCTGTTCGCCGGTGTCATCAGTGCTTTTGTGGACAATGTGGCCACGGTGCTCATGGTGGCACCGGTGGGCCTTGCCATTGCCCGCAAGCTGAAGATCTCGCCGGTGCCGGTGCTCATTGCCATTGCGGTGTCCTCCAACCTGCAGGGCGCGGCCACGCTGGTGGCGACACCACCAGCATCCTGCTGGGCAGCTTTGCCGACATGAATTTCTTCGATTTCTTCTGGATGCGGGGCCGTCCGGGCATTTTCTGGGGCGTAGAGCTGGGCGCACTTGCTTCGTTGGCAGTGCTGCTGTGGCTGTTCCGCCGTGAGACCCAGCCTATCGCCGCCAAGGTGGAGACTGAGGTGGAGGACGATGTGCCACTGCCCTGATGCTGCTCACGGTGGGTTTGCTCATTGCGGCATCCTCCTGCCGGAGCCTGCAGCCGGGCCGCTGCACACGGTGTACGAGCTGCGCAGCGGCCTTGTGTGCATGGGGGCTGTGCCTGTTTGGCGTGGCGCGCGCTGCCTGCGGGCAGGGTCGGCCAAGCCGCTGGCGCATGTGCTGGGCGAGCTGGACTGCGACACCCTGCTGCTGTTGTTTGGCTTGTTCATCGTGATCGCGGGCATCCACGCGGCGGGTGTTATCGACGCAGCAGCCCGGCTGTTCCATGCCGTGGCAGGGGAAAACCCCTTCCGGCTGTTCACCCTGCTGGTGGTGGTGTCGGTGGTGCTTTCGGCCTTCATCGATAACATCCCTTACGTGGCCGCCATGCTGCCGGTGGTGCAGAGCATCGCCGCCCTGATGAACGATGGCGTGGGCGTGGAACCCTATGTGTTTTACTTCGGCCTGCTCACCGGTGCAACGTTGGGCGGCAACCTGACCCCCATCGGTGCTTCGGCCAATATCGCAGCCATTGGCATTCTGCGCAAAAACGGCGAGACCGTCACCACCCGCGACTTCCTGCGCATCGGCGTGCCCTTTACGCTGGCCGCCGTGCTGGCAGGCTATGCGTACCTGTGGCTGGTGTGGGGCAAAGTCTGATCTTCTGAAGAAAATGAAGAAAAAACAAAGAAACTCCGACCCTCTGCACCGCCGGAAAATCGGCCTGCAGAGGGCTTTTTTCGCGAAAGTATGACGCTTTGTAGTGAGGAAAAAGTTTTTTTTGAAAAAATGCTTGACAATTCTGCCATATCTGGTATAATAACTATCGTTCCGAGCAACACAGCTCGCAAACAAAACAGAATATGCGGATATGGCGGAATTGGCAGACGCGTTAGATTCAGGTTCTAATCGGGGCAACTCGGTGGAGGTTCAAGTCCTCTTATCCGCACCATGACGAATGTTCTTACAGCATTTAGCTGTCAAAGAGCATTCGTCATTTTTTATTTGCTAAATAGCGACATCACAAGGGGCGTAGTTCACAACTACGCCTTTTCTTGTATTCACCGACACATCAGGTGTCGGCAAAGGAAGTGCGCTTGGAATCTCGATGGTGCCCACGCAGTTGTAGTGAATGCGGAGCCGCTGCTCCCACACGCCGTTGACCTTTTCTGTATCGAACACTTCGATTTTTTCCACCAGTTCATTCAGCATCCGGGGTGTCAGCTTTTTTGCTCTGGTGTACTTGCGAACCAGACTGATGAACATATCTGTTGTCATGGTACGGCTGCTCTGCTTTTCGATTTCGGAGCGGAGCAGTTTGATTTTCTCGGTCAGCTCCTTTTGCTCGTCCTCATATCTCCGGGACATTCTGGAAAAGCGTTCATCAGAGATCTTGCCGGAAACATTGTCCTCATAGATGCGCTCAAAGAGGCCGTCCAGTTCTTCATCACGGGCAAGGAGTGCTTTCAACTCTTTCTCTTTCAGCTTGCGGTTGGTTTCGTCCGCCTGCTGGGAGTGCCCGATAACAGCCTTCAAAAAGTCGTCCTCATAGAGGCTGGCAAACTTGGTCAGCCGCCGAATTTCGCCCAGCACCACTTCTTCCAGAAAGTCTACACGGATGTAATGGGTGGATTGGCAGGTGCCACGGTTGCCCTTGTAGTTGGAGCAGTTGAAATACTTGATTTCCGGGTTGCCCTGATTGAAGTGGAAGTGCAGATTGCAGCCGCAGTCTGCGCAGACAAGCAGGCCGGAGAACATATTGTGTTCTCCGTTGCTGGTACGGCGTTTGCGCATCTTTCCACGCTTCTGCTGTACCTGTTCAAACACGGCACGTTCAATAATGGGTTCGTGAACATTTGGGAACACTACCCAATTTTCCGGGTCGTTATGAATCCGCTTCTTATTCTTGTAGGACTTGGAGTAGGTTTTGAAGTTCAGAACATCACCACAATACTCCTGCTGATACAGAAGATGGGTAATCGTGGAGCCATTCCACTTGGTAGCGGGCCGCGTCTTGGTCTTTCCGGGACGGCCGATGCCTTTCTGAATCCAGTAGGCCTGCGGTGTCAGGATGCCTTCCTTTTCAAACTGGGTGGCAATCTGTTCTGTGCCGAAGCCCTCCAACGTCATATCAAAAATGCGCCGGACAACTTGTGCAGCTTCTTCATCAATGACCCAATACTTGGGATTGTTCGGGTCCTTGATATACCATAGGGAGGAAGTCCCATCGGTTCGCCGGAGTTGCCTTTGATTTTATTACTGATACGGCGTTTCTTGCTGATGTCGCGGGCATACCACTCATTGAACAGGTTTCGGATGGGTGCCAGTTCGTTTTCTCCCTCGGCCGTGTCGATGTTGTCCGAAACGGCAACAAGTCGGATGTCATGGTCCGGGAAAAATTCTTCTGTCAGCCGTCCGACCTCAATATAGTTTCGGCCCAGACGGGAAAGGTCTTCTTGTGTCAAGTAGGAACTAAAAAATTTTTGAGATTTTACAAGCCGTTCATAGGTGGAAGACCACCCGTGAACGGCTTGCTGCCTCTCTATTGAGCCTTGACAGTTGTAATGGTCTTGGCTTCGTCATCGCTGATCTGCTCTTTCGTAGCGACGCGCAGATAAATCACCGCGTTCATTTCTTTCCCTCCATATCTTCAAAGATGTCTTTGAACTTCCAGACGATTTCGATGCTGTCCTGCCCATGAACATAGATAGCGGAGATTAGAGCATGAGCAAGCTCGTATGTAAGCCCTGCGCTTTTCTTGTATTCGCCGAGCACCGCATCAACCTCTCATCGGAGCAAGGATGTTCAGAGTCAAGCTCCTGCATCCGCTGATGACCTTGCTGGATTGCTTCTTCATTCTCAGACATCTTCGTGTCTGTTTCTGCTTTCCGCTTGAGATATTCGGCCTTTGTGATGCTGCCGGAAGTGTATTTCTCATACAGCCGGAGCTTCACTGCCTTGAGTTGTTCGGACTGCTTCTGCAAATCGCGGATTGCATCCGCGCATTCTGTGATGGCAGATTTCCTGCGCTTGCTGATCTCATGATCTTTGATAGCTTTCTTTTCGACCAGTGTGAGCATTTGCCCAATCGCTTTGTAAGCGGTGTCCTCAATCCATGCCTCGCTGTATCTTTCGCCAACCGGGCACTCCGTATCGCGGTCATGTGTTGAGTAAGTACACTGATAGAAATATCCGCCCTCATTTCGGAGCTTTCGCCGTGTAAGGGCGCGTTTGCAGTTGCCGCAGCACACAAGACCCTTGAGGGGATAATAGCGCAGATTCCGTTTGGGATTTTTCTCCCCGCCCCGGATGACTGCCTGAGCCAGCTCAAACTCTTCCTTGCTGACAATCGCTTCGTGCATCCCTTCGACGATGATCCAGTCCTCTTTCTTTTGAGAAATAGTTTTCCGAGAACCTACGCCGCCGGATTTTCGTTTGTGGCCGACCGTTGCACCTGTGTAAACATAGCTCGTCAGAATCTTGTAGACCATAGAGGATGTCCAGCTTATCTTTTCGCTCATGCGGCTATACTTCTTCTTGTCAGGATGTTTGCCTTTGAAATATTGCCCCGGTGTCGGGATGTTATCATCGTTCAGACTAAGGGCAATCTGTGAGGTATTCCGTCCTTTAAGGGCTTCGTCGAAGACCCTGCGCACGACCTCTGCGGCCTCCGGGTCAAGCTTGAGCTTGTTGCGGATTTCGGGATGAAGCACATAGCCGTAAGGAGCATACCCGCCCACATACTTGCCCTGCTTCATCATCTGGATTTTGGCCGTTGTCGTTTTGACCGAAAGGTCTTTGCTGTATGCGGCATAGATGATGCTGCGCATGACAACCTCAAGACCGCCGGTTGTTCTTATAATCGTCGCTGTCATACCCGTCGTTGATGGAGATAAAGCGAACGCCCATGAACGGGAAGGTGCATTCGAGATAATTGCCCGTCTCGATGTAATCACGAGAAAAGCGGGAAAAATCTTTGACGCAGATCAGGTTGATTTCCCCGTGCCGGACTTTCTCCATCATTGCCGCGAACTGAGGACGATGAAAATTTGTCCCGGTATAGCCGTCATCCGCGAACTCAAGCCTCGGATATTTTGAAAGTGTCGGATGGTTGTCAAGGTAGCGGTTGATGAGCATACGCTGGTTGCCGATACTGTCACTCTCTGCCTTGTTCCCGCTGCCGGTATCCTCATCAGCCATAGAGAGGCGGATGTAGATGCCGATTGTGTAGTCTTTGTTCATTTACATCGCCTCCTGTACTTCTTTGATACTCTGAATGGTCAGCTCATAGATGTCACCATACTTCATGACCAGCTCCACAGCGCCGCCCTCATGGACTTTGACCAATTCAACAGACTCGTCTACTAAATCCTGAGAGAGCTGCGTTGCTGTGCTGACGGATTTCATCAAGGTAATCCACTTGTTATCGACCGACATGGCTTCGTCGAACTTGCTCCGGCGCTGTACTGCCTCATCTAAACGGCGGGATAGGTCAGCGTATTGTTCGTCATAGCTCTTCTTGGCAAAGGAGTATTCCGCTTCATCCAGAAGCCCCTCGGCGTAGTCTCATAAAGGCGTGTACGCTTCTTAGAAACGCCGTTGAGCCTCAGATTCAGGCTTGTAATGAGGGCGTTCTGTTGATCACGGATATTCTTCTCGCCCTCGCTGCCCCTGAGCTTATCCAGCAGCTTGTCATAGTCAAGCGCTGCTTCAACTTGGAGCTGGATTGCTGCAAGCACATTCGCTTCGAGCGTGTCCTGCCTCGTATAATGGGAGGTACAATGCTCATAGCGCCGACCTACTGAGGTACTGCATTCATAGTAGGCATACCAGCGCTTCCGCTTGTCCTTGTCGATCCGTTTGCGGTGGAAGTACATCTTCTTCCCGCAGTCAGCACAGACGATTTTTCCCTCGAAGAGGTTTATGAGCGTTGCCCGGATTTCCTCGGTTTTCTGCATACTCGTCTGGCGAGCCTCAGAAGCCGCTTGGAGGATGTCCTGCACCTTCTGGAAGTCTTCACGGGAAATAAGCGCTTCGTGCGTGTTCGGGAACACAATCCACTTATCCTTGTCCTTGACATTATGGGATTTGATGCCCTTGTAGATCGCCTTCATGGAGCGGCCAAGGACGGTATCACCCACATAATGCGGATTGCTCAGGATGCCGTACAGCGTGGAACTGTACCAGCCTTTGCAGGAGCAGCCGTCGCCTTTGCGGGTTCCGTTCTGGGCGTTTCCGCAACTCCGTATTTGGCGCACCCAGCCGGTCAAGCTCGTTAAGGATCGTCGGGATCGACCAGCCTTCGATTTTCCACTGGAACATGAGCCTCACATACTGCGCTGTCTCTTCGTCGATGACCATGCTTGTATGGTCTTCATTCCACCGGTAGCCATACGGAAGATTGCGCTTCTGGAAGGTCCCTTGCTCCATCTGCGCTTTCAGGGCGGTGGAGACCTTCCGAGAAATATCCTTCGAGTACAGGGCGTTGATCATGTTTTGCAGCGGGATCATCAGGCTCTCATTTGAGCCGTCTATATCAAAGTTGTCGTAGTGTTCCTTGATGGCAATAAACCGCAAGCCGATCTGCGGGAAAATGCGCTCAAGGTAGGTTCCGGTTTCTATGTAGTCACGGCCAAAACGGCTGAGATCGCGGACTACAAGGCATTTAATCCTGCCGCTCTTGATGTCGGTCATCAGGCGGTTAAACTCCGGCCTGTCGAAAACCGTCCCCGTCCGTCCGTTATCCACATAGACATCGACGAGATCGAGATACGGGCAACCGGCAATATAGGACTTGCATATCTCAATCTGATTGGTGATGACATCCACCTTCTCAGATTTGCCGCTATTCTCCACAGAGAGACGGGCATAAATGGCTGTCGGGAAGATTTGCAGCGGTGCTGCTTCGCAAACCGGCTCTGCGGCTGCGTTTTTTCTGCTTTTTCGTGCATGTGCTCATCCCTCCTTTATCCTGCAATGGCAAGTTCATCGGCATAGCCGAGAACATATTCAAGTGTCTGCTGATACTCGTCTTTGTACTTGAAGACAATCTCTATCGCGTGATCCTCATAAATCATGATGCGGTCAACCAGCGCCATAAGGACGCGGCGGTTCAGTTCTTCAATGTTTTCATACTGTTTGAAAAGCGTTACCCAATTCCGTTCCGTAGCCCCGGTTGTGACCGACTGCTTCATTTCTTTCTTCACGCGGAGAAGGGCTTCCTGCTTTTCCTCAATGATTTTGGTGTAGCTGTTGCGGAACTCAAAGTATTCCGACTTGTCGATGATCCCGTCCGAGAGGTCTTCATACAGCCGGAGCTTGAGCTTCTGATACCGCTCAATCTCTTCTTCGAGCTTCGCAATCTGTGCCTCATAGTTAAACACTTTGCGATTCTGGCAAGGAAGCCTCTCAATCATCTCAAGCGCTTTTTCCAGATTGACCACAAGCTCGATCTGGTCATGGATGGCGCGGAACACCTTTTCCTCAACCTCTTTTGCGCTGATGCTGTGCGGGCTGCAGGTCCGGCTATGTTTGTTCGTCGAGCAGACATAATAGATGTATTTTTTTGTCTTCGACGGGACGGTCTTGCGTGTCATAGACTGCTGGCAGTCTCCGCAGAACAGGAAGCCGGAAAACAGGTGTGCCTCATCCTGATCAGGCGAGCAGCGCATATCTCGCTTCATCATGGTCTTGACGGCCATGAAATCTTCATAAGAAACAAGCGGTTCGTGCGCCCCCTCGACCTTGACCCACTCGGTTTCGTCTTTCGGCTGCACAACGCGCACCTTGTAGTTTGGCGTACCGCGCTTGCCTTGGGCAAGGACACCGATATAGACTCATTGGTGAGGATGCGCTGGACAGCTTTGTAAGTCCACTTCGCTGTGTCGCCGGTTTTGAAGACGGTATCGAACTTCACTCCCGCCGAGTGTTTATACTCCATAGGGGAAAGCACACCCATCTGATTCAGCCTTGCGGCAATGCGACCGATGGAGAAGCCGTCCTTGTACATGGCAAAGATCATCTGCACATACTCGCTGACGGCCTCATCGACGATAAGCTGGTTTTTGTTATCCGGCGATTTCTTGTAGCCATAGGGAGCGAATGCCCCGACGAACTCCCCGTTCTTTTGCTTGACCTCCAAGCTGGATCGGATTTTCATGGAAATATCCTTGCAGTAGGAGTCGTTGATGAGGTTTTTGAACGGGATAACAAAGGAATCCGACTGCGGATCGCCGGTCAGGCTGTCGTAAGCGTCGTTGACCGCGATAAAGCGGATGCCGAGCTGCGGGAATATCTTTTCCAGATACCGACCGCCGTCGATGTAGTTTCTCGAAAAGCGGCTGAGGTCTTTGACCACGATGCAGTCAATCGTGCCCTTACGGATCGCGTCTTCGAGCTTCTTGAAGTTTGGACGATTGAAGGAAACGCCGCTATAACCATCGTCAACGAACGGCTCGCAGACAATTTCCAGATCGTCATGCCGTGCAATGTAGTCCTCACAAATGGCTCTTTGGCTTGCGATGGAATTGCTTTCAACTTTGTCCCCGTCTTCACGGGACAGGCGGCAGTAAATCGCCGTCCGGTAAACTTTTCCGGGCATAAAAATAACCTCCGTTTTCTGTTTGGTGTGATACATCAAATCAGAAAGACGAAGGCTTCTGCTTCTTGTATGAGGAAAACACGATAAAGCCACATGACCCTCAAGGCAGCGGCTTAGTCCATGTATTCTTTTTTGACCTGACTTCATTGTATCACAGGCTCAATCGCTTGTCCATAGAACCGGGCGAAAAGATTCAGTTTGTTCATAATCAAAGTCCTCTCAGATAATGTTCCAGACAGTCCTCCAAGGTGGTGTCTGTCTTCGAGAAGCTGATCTTCACGACGGTCTTTCCGTCCAGATAGCAATACGGGTTTCTGATCTGTCGGATAAAATCCCGCAGCCGGTCATCCTGCGCAGCCGCAGGCTCAAGCCGGATGCTGTCCCGCTGGACAAGGTACTGCGGTCAACCGTCTTCGGGTTGACGCTTCTCATGGTTTCTACGCTCATCATATTACAAACACCTCCCTGATGCTGTGAACTGTATTCAGGACAAAAGGATATGGCGGAGCGCCGGTTAGGGACACTCCGCCACATAGTTTTCATCCTGAAAACTTGTATGCTGAATGTAGCTAATTGGTTTGTTTCGTGTTCCGGCATATTTGCAGCTCGCACCCCTGCCAGAAGAGCCTTGCGGCTCCGGGAATGCTACGGACTACCAACGGTTAATCGGTATCATGGGACTCTCACCCCTCCGAGGAACGCTCCGAGCCGCCCCCGGCAATCCGGGGACGGAAGTATCATTATACCAACTTCTCCATCATGCGAACAGCCGCACCACACGGCAGTTTAGCCTCTCTGTTGATCGCTCGCTTTCGTGAGGAAGGTCTTGGCGGCAGAAGGCAAGTCGCTTCGAGAAAAGAGGAAAGATCCGCAGCACTGGATATTCTGTTTTCAAGGTGCTGTGAAGCGGGTCTTGCTTGACCCCTTCACTTTACAACGGACATTTTTTGAGCGAAATTAGCGGGTCTCTCAATTTTTTTGAATTTTTTTCTGATCGCATCCCGCGTGTCTTTGACTGTGGAAAACGAAAGGCCGTTCTGCTTGGCATACGACAGCATACTCATGTTGCCGCGCATACAATTCATGTACACATCAAGCTGCGGCTTAGTCAGGCTGCGGATAAATTCCTGTTCGAGCAAGCCGGTGATAATGTCTTCTTCCATCTTTTCCGGGGACTCCAGCCATGCGGACGCCTTTACATCATCTTCCGGCACAGCGTCCAGCGACAGCACAGTGGAAGGCTGCGCATCCTCGCTGTCTTCGCTGTCAGATGCTCCCCCGGTATCGTAGGAGCGCCGGAGCTTCTTTTCCTCATTGCGGAGTGCTTTCATGACCTCGCGGTCAACCTCCGTAGTCTCGCCGGTGGCCTTCACGCGCACCATGCACTTGCCATCCTCGGAAATCCAGAGGTCGTAATCGAACTCGATGGGTGTTTTGGGGATTCTTTTCATTGTCTTGTCCTTTCCGCTGGCTCGGAGCAGCGGATGGACAAGACTAAAAAAGAGCCGCATGACGGTGAGCTGATCTTCCCATACCGATAAAACAGAGCTTAGAAAACTCTGTTCATGCGGCATTAGGAAGACTCACCAATCAGCGGCTCCACAGCACATCTATAAAATATTGAATTGTATTTGTTATCTCCTTACCTTCTGTGAAGGCGGAGGTATAACCGTCTCATGTTGATCACATCAAATACGGTTTCCCGGCCACAGGCTTTGCACTTGGCCTGTATGTGACCACGGGAATCCTCGAATACGGCGATAGCGTTATGCCCACAATATGGGCATTTCACCATGCGCATCTTCTGGTTGACAATGGCGCATCGCGCCCTACGGATTTTCTCCTGCATCTCCGGTGAAGGCTCTGAGACACGAATGTTTTTCTTCATGCCCACACCTCCAAAGGATCGTTGTACGCGCTGTATGGCCGTGTTTCCAAGTGGCCGAGCTGTCTCAGCCGGATGACTGCGGCTGTCTTGGAAACGCCGAACTGCTGGCAGATCATATCAAGGCAATCTTATCCCAATAGGCATAGGTCCCATCATAGCTGACGAGTTTCCGCCTCTGGCATAGTACGCAACGGCAAGATCAATTTCCCGCTGGGGCATCAGGATGCCGCGCCTAAGACATTGGCTTGCCATTCATTCCAGTCCTCGCGGGTCTTAGTTCCCGGAGCGAATAGGCTGTCCGGGCGGAGTATTTCCGCCGACAAGCTTCCCGGATTTTGTCTGTCTCCATCTGGAACAGGATTTGGTGGGCGCACTCATGGGCGAGTGTAAACCGCCGTTTCCCACAGAGCTTGCGAATCTGTGAAGGCTCGATAAAGTTCCTGTCCATCAGAACTTCGTTTCGGTGCAGCGGGATTTTGCGCTGAAAGCCTCTGTCCTCCACGATGTACTCGGTATCGGTGTAAGCGGTCAGTCCGCAGATGCTTCCGTCCTCAGACAGATAAGCGAACGAAACATTCAGGCCGAGATATTCGCGGGCAAACTGGTCAATCGGCGTACCGCGAGGCAATCGCCTCCCATCCGTATCAGGTCCGAAAAAGAACTCGTTAAAATCTTTTGTGACCGCCGCAGCAATTTCTTCAATCTCTTTGTGCGATAAAATCATCTGGCTCCCTCCTTTGCTTCTACAAACCATTTTGTTCCCTCCTGAAAGAGGTACGATTCCCTCCCACGGATCATCACAGTATAACGAATACCGCCGCCTCCAACTTTTTTAGAAGCTGCACGGCATTTGTACAGGATTTGGTCAATCTGAAAGATCAGGCCGTTTTCCCAACGGATAAACCGGGGATGACATACTCCTTCTTCGTCAACATCCAAGTTGACCGAGACATACGCCTTTCGGCAATGTGTGTTCGTCATAGCCTACCTCCATGTGCTCTAAAAGTTACGCAAAACCGGGCATAACTTCTGTATTCCTGTTGACATACACACTGTTCGTGTGGTATCATAATCACGAACGGTGCGTTTCGCGTTAATAACAGCATAGCATGAACAGATATTTCATGTCAATGCCTTTTGCGAAATTTTCTGTTCGTGTTCATAATTGTTTTTAGAAAGAGGTGCCTTATGAGTTTCAAGGATAAGCTGAAGGAGAAAAGGTTGGAAGCGAACCTTACGCAAGTGCAGCTCGCCGAAAAAGTATCTGTGACACCGAGAACCATCCAGCACTATGAGCTTGGCACTCGCAAACCGACAAAGCTTGATATTGTGGAAAAGTTGGCGAAAGCGTTGAATACCACGCCGGAGTATCTGCTTGGGCAAAATGGATTGCTGGTGGTAGCGGCTCATGAACAGGGCGGCTCCAAAGCAGCCAGAGATATTGACGAGCTTGTCAGTGAAGTGACCGGTATGTTCGCCGGTGGGCGGCTCAGTGATGAAGCGCTCGATGGCGCTATGAAGGCGTTGAACGATGCTTACTGGATCGCCAAAGAGAAAAACAAGAAATACACTCCGAGGAAATACCGTAAGGGGACGAGCAAACAGTAAGGTGTTTCGCTGTTTGCGATGCCTCCATCAGCGGGAGGTGAGACGATGAATGCTGAAAATCTCTCGAAGGTCGGCAGCAGACTTGTGAAACGCTGCGGGACACGAGATCCGTTTAGCATAGCACGGCAGCTTGGCATTGAGGTCCTGTTCTGTGAGAACTTCGGCCCTCTGAAAGGGATGTACCGGGTGATCAAGCGCAGCCGTTTTATTTTCATAAACGAAAACCTGAGCGGACGGATGCAGCGGATTGTCTGTGCTCATGAGCTTGGGCATGACCAGTTGCACCGCAATCTGGCAAAAGGAAGCGCAATACAGGAGTTCATGTTATATGACATGATCACGAAGCCGGAGTATGAGGCGAACATCGTTGCCGCCGAAATCCTGCTCGACACCGATGAGATTCTTGAGTACATCTATGACTACGGCTATACATCCGAGCAGATTGCACGGGCAATGGGAACAGACATCAATTTGGTTGCTTTGAAAATTGCCCACTTGGCGGAAAGCGGATATGATCTCCGGCGCATTGAACATAGGAGCGACTTCCTGAAATGAAGACCTTAGAGGGAGGCGACGAACAATTTGAACTATGACTCCTATCTTGCCCGTGCCATAGAGATTTTTAACGACAAGATGGATGCAGACTTTTCCCGCGATAATGTCATCTTTACCTGCTTTATGACCGACGATCAGGAAGAAATCTTTGAGCAGTTCTGCGCTCAGTATTTCCCTTACCGGCTAAAAGACCTGTATCAGGAGGAAGGCTACTTCGATTTCCGGGCGTCCTCCTTTATCGGGATGGACAACGGAGGTAAGGACGGCATCCTGCTCCGCACGGACATACCCTACCATCCTGTTGAGCTGCTTCATATCTTCCTGCATGAGCTGGCGCACATTTACTGCGTCCATCATGAACTGGATGGGAAAAGCTTTTATGACGAATACTGTGAAGGCTATGCGCAGACCAACGAGGAAGACGGCATGATCAACGCCGGATATGCCGTCTGGCGGGAGTGCATTGCAGAGATTATTGCGATTGAATGCGACGATAACTGCGACATCTTTCCGATACGGGACAAAAAGAAAATGCTTGCCCAACTCAGGGACGAGATCGACCAGCGGGACGGCAAGCTGCTCGTAAGCGAGATTCTAACAGCGGTGATGACCAGTTCTGAGGTCGAGGCATCCCAAACATGGGACGAAGCTGAGAAAGCAATCCACAGCTTAAAGCTGTTTGATACCCCGCCGGAGCTGGATTTGATGAGGCTTGTCTTCAACCAGCTCCAGGCCAGGCTGATTGAAATTGATGTGGACTTTATTTCAGAACTGGGCTTCCTGTATCTGAATATTTTATCCCTTAGTTTACTGCGAAACTTCCAGATGCCTTGAAGGCAACATTTCGTATTGATATGAGACAGCAAATCGGGAGGTGTGAAGATGAGTATAAAAGAAGCGCTGATCGGAGTATTTTCAGATGATCCCATCAACTGGTTAAAATGGGGAATTGTATTTGCGATTCTAATTGGCGGTTATATTATTGCCATTCCGCTTTATGGGAAAGTCTCATCCCGTCTGAGCTGGGAGCGCAAGCGGGATATTGCGCGAAGCAGGGACCATGTGATTAAGGCAGCTCTTGTTAAAAAGCATCCAAAAGGCGAAGTTGGAAAGTACGATTGGAGCGCTACCTACCATTACGAATTACAGGGTGAAGAGCGAGAATATCACGCCTACTTCAAAGAACCAACCAGACCGCCTGTTTATCTGTATCTGTACTATTTGGATAATCCCCGCAAGCTGTTTTCGGTGGAGGAATATCACTA
>ENA-OPZM01000434-OPZM01000434.1-human-gut-metagenome-genome-assembly--contig:-NODE-434-length-18289-cov-2.908215_pt1 | contig 18289 bp, 15 predicted proteins | sample MGYA00242478_ERZ504493 | MGnify/ENA primary metagenome ERZ504493 (study PRJEB26092, sample SAMD00036227) | human gut metagenome | host: Homo sapiens | study: EMG produced TPA metagenomics assembly of...
CTATAAATATATGGAAGGTTGGGGCATCAACCTTCTTTGGAGAGATATAGTAAGACCTGCTATTTTAGTAGGCAAGTATCGTTTGTATCCAAGAATCCCCTGCCTTTAGGCATGGGGAGTATGTCAACTGATGATTGTATCCTTGATCTCGATATGCAATTAATAGATTTATTTAAACAAATGGATATGAAAACTTTAACCATGAAAGAAAAAATAAATAATGAATATTTTCGTATCAAGGAATTGTTAGAGCAAAGACCAACAAGAGTGGAGTTATTCACTTATATGGAAGATAGTATTTATCAATACTGTATGAGCCATGCAAAAAAAAATCCATTCAGACATTATTTAGATTTCTTAAATGATTTAAATGAGTTGTCTGATGATGAAAAGGCAGTATATAAAACTATTGGCAGAGATTTTATCAATTTAATAGAAACGACAGATATGCAAAAAGTATATAAAATGCCGATATTGTATGCTTTTTATAATCAAGGAAATATAAAATTAGCGATAGCAGATGAAGATGTTTTATTCACATGGAAAGAGTTTTTTAGTAAAAATAAAAACTGGAAAGATTTTGCAAGTGATATGACTTATGATAAATATTTAAAAATAACAGATAAACAGCACCTAGCAAAAGCAAAAACTATGCCGATAAAATATCTAAAAGCTTCAGGGAAAGGCTTCTTTGTAGAAAAAGAAGGTTTTGCATTAGCTTTAAATGAAAATCTAAAAGAGATTATAAAAAATAAAGTTTTTGTAGATAATATGAGAGATGTTTTAGAGTATAGAACAATAGAATATTATAGAAGAAGATATAGATATGAATAGTGATAGATATATTTAATATATAATAATTTTTGTAGTTTAAATTAATAATAAGAGGTATAAATATAAATAGAATAATATAAAGGCTTAAATTTATAATAAATATAGTTTTAATTTGTCAAATGTTTTGTGTAATTTAGAAAAGAATTGTGGAATAAAGGAAAAAATAGATTTATTTAATATTGATTTGAGGGGGTTATTAAATGCAAAGTGCAATTCATGAAGGATATGAATATCAAGATTATTTTACCGTTTCAATAATTTTACAATTGATGCTTCGTCAAATAGATGCTGAAATAATTATTGATCGAAAAAATTTCAATAAAGATAAATTTGATGATTTAAAGGTAAAGACTGCTAATAATATTACTGAGTTTCAGATTAAGTATTCTGATGAGGAAAGTGCTCATAAACTTACTAAAAATGATTTGGCAAATGGTAATGGGCATGATACTGCGATATGTGATCTTTTTACTTCTTGGAAAATAAATAAAGAAATTAAAAAGAATACACAGATAAAGTTATGTCTTGCGTGGAATAGACCTACTGATAATGATCCAATTTTAGATTTTTTAAAGCCAATTAAAGAACAGACTTTACCCTTTTCAACTGTTGCTTATTCATTTGATGGTGAGGTATTTTGGCCGGTAGAAAGTTTACCTCCTAAAACTTGGAAAAAGTTTAATTCGGCTATTACATTAGAACTTATTGATAGAGAAGATTTCTTATCATTTTGTAATGAATTTACGATTATTTTAGAAATGCCTAAAGCAAGTTTTGATTTAAAAAAATCCTGGTGGTATAGAAAATGTAATCATTCAGCAAGTTGAAAAATTAGGGGTAGGAATTTATCCAAATGATAATTTGGGTTTAGAAGAAGTTATTTATAAGCTTGCTACGGAAGTGAAGCATTCTAGAGCTAGGGGAAATAGACTTTATGTTAATAAATTAATGGGTCGTATTGGATTTATAATGGATTATGGAAATTTGATCAAAGATTTCCAGTAGATTCAGCACATAAAATTATACTTGATGATGAGATTAAAAGATTGCATAGAGAAATGCATAATTCAAAACGTGTTATTATTACAGGTAATCCTGGATCTGGAAAATCTTGGCTTGTTGATGAATATATAAATGAACTTGAAAAGAATAATAATAAAGTTATTCATTATAATTGTTTTCAATCATTGCAGGATAAAAATAATCTTGAAAGAATACGTGTAACTTCATTATATGGTAATTTGGTTTCACAAATTGTAGAACAATGTCCAGAATTAATTGAGCATAAAAATACAATTTTGGGAGCCGATAGAGCAGAACTTGAAAATTTATTTCAATTTATTGAAAAGGAATTCTATTTTATAGTGGATGGTTTAGATCACATCTCTAGAGAATATGATTTACACAAAGATATTATTTCACGTTCAGAAACTGAAATAATTGCAGAATTATTAAAAATACATTTTCCTAATAATTGCTATGTGTTAATATCATCACAACCAATAAAAGTATTGAAAAATTTTAAAGATTATTTTATATTTGAAATTCAGCCATGGGATATTAAGCAAATAAAATCTTTAATGGCGACTTTTCATATTAGGGATGATATTATCAAAAATAGTGAAAGTTTATTAATAAGTGAATATCTATTAAAAAAATCACAAGGAAATGCATTATATCTTAATTATATTTTACGTCAATTAAAAAATTTAAATGTAAATAAAGAATTAATTGATAAAATACCTGATTATGATATTAGTTTATCTGAATATTATTCTTATTTATATAAAAAAATTCATAATAATCGTACAGTTAATGCACTTTGTGGAGCAGATTTTTATCTTAATTTAGATGATTTAATGGAAATTACTGGAGACGGAGAATTTGTAGAACAAGATATATTAATGCTTCAACCACTATTAATAGAAAATATTTTAAGCGGTGGTTTTTCAATTTATCATGAAAGTTTTCGTCGTTTTGTATTATCTTCATTAAAAAATAAAAAGATTGATATAGAGAGAAATGTTTATGGTATTATTGTTGATTGGTTACAGAAAAAATCATTTTTTGAGTATAATAAATCATTTTATTATCTTTCAGAATTATTGTATAAGATTAAACGAGATAATGAAAATATTGCTTTGATTGAAAAAGATTTTGTTATTAAGGCAGTTATAGAAGGATATTCTAGAAAACGTATTAGAATAAATTTGAATTTTATTATTCGAAGTGCAGGTAGAATTAAAAATTTAATTGCGTTGGTAACAGCTGGTGAATTGTTAGCAATGCTTGATGATATGAATGATTTTGAATGTACTGGCGAAGAATATTTTCAAGCATTATGTGATATAAAAGGTGTTTCTAAACTAAATCAGTTAATGCAGATTGATGGAAAACCAACCTTTGATGAAAATATAGGTCGGCTTGCGTGTTATATTTCTTCAAAAGCTGGTACTACACCTTGGTGGAATTTGTATTTAGATGTAGATACTAAACAATGTAATATTGAAGATTTAAAATACTATTTTAGATATCATATTGATAATCAAGGTGTTAAAGTTATTCCTGAGATTATGGAAGTAATAGAACAAAAAGAATTTTCAATAAGAAATCAATGTATTGAAATTGCATATAATGAATTACAAGATTATATAGAACTTGATGAAATTGTTTCAATTGCGGAGAAACAACAATTGATTTATTGGAAAAATTATCTTTTATATGTTAGAACTGGATATTATCCGCCAAAAATATTTCTATTGATATTGCAATTGAGAATTGGAAAAAAATAAAAATATTGAAGATACCAGGAGAAGAAGATGTAAGAATTTTTAAAGAATTATTTTCTCAAATATATTATTTAGTTAAGCAGGGAAATAGAAAAGTTGTAGAAATAATTTGTGCAGACTGTAAAAATATTAATTGGTTTTATAATTGGATCATTTATTCTGTAAAAATGGCAGAATTATGTGCATGTATAGCACAAATGGATTCTAAAACAATATGCGAGTTAGTGGTTATTAATTTAGAATTATTATTACAGGATATGGAAGTTTTTAAAGGAGAACCACGTACTTGTGATTTGTATTTTCTTAAAGATGAATTAACAAGATCATATGGACAGGCAATAGAATTAATTTTAGAAAATGGAACAGTAGAAGATTTGAAAAAAGTATTAAGTATTCTTGAGCAACTTGATAATGAAACTGGAACAAGTTTTGATCACAGTATGACGGGACCGTTAACAGATGAAGAATTTTTTAAAATTAATGTCTCGATTTATAACTATTGATAATTATGAAATCGTAAAACCTTATTTATTAAAAATACAGGAAAGAATAGAAAAAAATGAAGTATATGACAGTATAGCTATAGCAAAGCTACGTTTTGTTAGTATTATTTCAAAATATAATAAGACTGAGGCTTTAGATTATTTTAATTTGTGTGTACGTTATCTTGTTGCATATGGATTTCATAAGGATATTATTTTGGATCAAATTATTGATTCTTATAATATTTTTTTTGAGTCTGTTGCAGGAAATTCAGAAGAGGAACGTGATACGATAACAAAAATGACAATAGCTCTTTGGACACATACTGACGGAAGAGAAACAAAATATTTTTTTAATCGCTGGTTTGACAAAATACTCAAAACAGATTCAAGGTATGCACTTGCATTTCTTTTTAGATTACAGATTAAGTATGGAAAATGTTGGTTAGTAGAAGAGATGTTATGTTCTATAATAGAAAAATATTGTAACAATTCTAGTTATTTGGATATTGTAATTGGATTGATTGAGTCCATTCCAAATAATATGAGTTCAAAAATAATAGATGCAGCTACATCTGTATTTAAAACATTAAATCAAATGTGTATAGGAATAAATGATGATGAAAGATTACGGATTAAATGTCGTATGAATGAACTTGTCATCAATATTGTTTCAAGATTTAATATATTGGATATACCTTATTCGAATAATGATTCATGGGAAAATGAAAGCATTAAAGGATTTTTGTTAACAGTAGAGTCAGCAGGATTTGATGTTTCACAGTATATAGAGTATTTTTGTATAAAAAAAAGATGAAGATATAGACAACAAGAAGGCTAAAAAAATAGTTGATATTTTTGAAGATAATCAGATTCATTTTGAAGCATTAACTATAGAAGATGCAAAGAAATGGTTTGAAAAACATGAGTTGATTAATCAGGATATACAATGTATATGTGAATTTTTAGAGAAATATCAGAATGATAAAGAGGCTTTACTTGAGATACTAAAATTTATAATTACTATAAATAGTGGTTGGAGATATAGTTATACAAATAAAGATATTATTTTACAAATTATTGGACGATTGAATTTGGAAGATGAAGAGTTGTCGGAATTATATATGTTGCTCTATCTTTACTCATATAAATGGGGAAGTTCTTTAATTGATACAGATGAATTTCTTAATAGTATAAAAAGAAATTTTGATGTGGCTTGCAACACATTTTATAGAGAATTACCTGAAGTTATTATTTCACATTCAGGTAGAAATACAAAAGGTCTTTTGAAAGCACTTTTTGAGTTGAATTTTGAAAAAGATAATATAATTACAATTTGGAAAAATGTGTATGATATTATGAAACTTCGTTTCCCTAATCTTAATCAATATGCTATTGATACTATTGAAAAAGAAACGAATGAATTATTAGGATTACGTAATTGTATGTTAATGCGATTTATTGATGGGGGAAAGGAAGCATTTTTAGCTACTTATGCTTATTTGGCAAATGCTGCTGAAGAAGAGAATTTTGTAAATTTTACAGAATCAATAGTATTTTGTTTAAAACATTATAAACAGTATAATCTTGTAACACAAATAGCAATTGCAGATTTAATAAAATGTTATGGTCATCGTTTAAAAACTTTGGATAGAGAGAAAATAATAAATGCAATTAATATTATTTATCCAACTAGGAATTTAATTTTAGATGTTTTATTTTCAAAATATACTATATATAATAGTTTTCTTTTAAAATGTGATAATAAACATATACCTAATTATATGGAACAGAAAGATATTATATTTTATTTAGGGGAACAACTATATGATTTAGGAGAAGAAAAGATGAGGGAAGGAATTGATAATTATGCTAAAAATTCAATATATAATGATTCAATTATGCAAACGCTTTATATCTGTGGTATTAACTATGTAGAACTTTATATAAAATTACGGACATCAAAAGAAATAAATGACAAAATGCAAGATTTTGTTAATAGTTTAAGTAAATCTTTTGAAACAAATACTGTGTATAAATCATATGCTATTCAATATGCACTTCATTTAATTATAAAAAGCTTTTTTTATAAAGGTGCCTGAATGGATAGAACATAGTTTATTTCGATTAATACCTAATTATCAAGGAATGTATAGATTATTTAAGTGTAGAGATATACAACCGAATAGTCATCTATATGATAAGAAAAATGTATGTGAACCTTTCCTTAAATATGATGAGGGAGAATATATTTTAATAGGATGTACAGAAAAAAGAAAATATATTACTTATGATCAAGTATCTTATATATTTGGATATCAAGGTATAGTAAGAGAATGTAGTGAAGAAAATAAAAATCCATTTCAGGAATATATAGTTACATCAATCGAAAAAGAAACACAATATGAACTTTCAAATAATTTAGGAGCGTTAATTGATTTTAGACAAACTTTGGATTTAGAATTAGAAAATGAAGATTATCTATGGCCTGGAGTAGAGATTTCTAAACTGCTTAATTTGCATATTAAATTTGATTTTTTTTAATAGAAGATATGTTGCTGTTAATCAGGAAAATAATATTTATCTTTATTATGAAAAATGGTCATCAAGTTATAATGGTAATAGTGATTATAATGGAAATGCAATTCCATTATATAGTGGAACTAAATTGTATATAAAGAAAGATTACATTAGTATATTGGAGCAAAAATTTGGGAAACTTAAGATAAAAACTTATATTAAATCATATAAACAGAAATATTGATTTATTTAAATAATGCATAATTTGCATAGATAAAGATAATTGATATATGCTGATGATAGAAGCAGTTGTATTTTCACATAGTTATTTCCATTTATAAAATATATATTGTATTTTGAAATAATATATTGATAATTGTCTTTTATTTGAAAAAATATAGGATGGACTTTAAACTTTGAAATATATAAATATTAATCAAATATAAAGAAATAAAGAATTTATAAGGAGATGAGATATTTTGATAAAGATAATGTTTGTATGTCATGGTAATATTTGTCGTTCAACTATGGCTGAATTTGTGATGAAAGATTTAGTGCGAAAAGCGGGTTTAGCTGATAAATTTATAATCAATTCTTCAGCTACAAGTCGTGAAGAAATCGGCTGTGATACTCACTATGGCACAAAAGCAAAACTTCGTGAAATGAATATTCCTTTTAGCAAGCGCAAAGCTGTGCAGATAACAAAACAAGATTATGATATGTATGATTATATTATCGTGATGGATAATAATAATTTACGCAATCTAAGTTATATTATCGGTGAAGATACAGAGCATAAAGTATATAAGATGATGTCTTTTGTCGGTGAAAATCGTGATGTAAAAGACCCATGGTATACAGATAATTTTGATAAAACTTATGCAGATGTAGATAAAGCTTGTAGGGCATTGCTTGCTAAATTAATAAAAGAATATGATTTGGCATAAAAAATAGGAATGATATTTTTGTATCATTCCTATTTTTAAGTTAAAGCTTATTTTTTAGCGATTACTTCTATTTCAATCAAGGCACCTTTTGGTAATTTACTTACTTCTACACAGGAGCGAGCAGGATATGGTTGTGTAAAGTAAGTGGCATAGATTTCATTTACTTTAGCAAAATCATCAATATTTGTGATGAATACAGTTGTTTTGATTACATTTTCCCATTTTGCGCCAGAAGCGTTGATTACAGCTTGAGCATTTTTTAAAGCTTGATGAGCTTGAGCTTCGATACCTTCAGCCATTTCGCCAGTAGCAGGGTTTAAAGCGATTTGACCAGAAGCGAAAACAAGGTTGTCGATTTCGATAGCTTGGGAATAAGGTCCTACAGCACCAGGTGCATTAGTTGTTTTAATTACTTTCATAAAACTCACCTCAATAGATTTTAGTAAATGTAAATATGTATACTTAGATACAATTAATATTTTATCATTAAATGGATTGTTTGCCTATGAAATAATTTTTTAGATAATTCAAGGTTAGAAATATATCTTTATAGTAAAATTTGATATAATTAGAGTTATGTTTAAGGAAAGTGAGGTATTTTATCGTAGGTCTTTAGGCTAAGAAGATTATGGATAAAAATAGTGGACAAAATAAAAAAGATAGTAAAAAAAGTAAATAAAGTGCAAATGCATATAATTTATTTATTCATAGGATTGCTCATTTTTATTATTGGCGTCATGGCTAGATATGCTTGGGTGCAAATAGTTCGTGGAGATGAAATGTTATCTCGTTTGGAGTCGCAAGTTCAAGAGTCATCTGTGCTTCATGTGCCTCGTGGTACTATCTATGATGCGGAAATGAAAGAGCTAGCGATAAGTACAATGGTTAGCTCTCTATATATTGATCCTAATCATGTGGAAGATCCAGAACAGACGGCAAGAGATGTAGCTCCTTTGATAGGGCTTACCGAAAAAGATATTTTAGATGATATCGCTCAAGGTGGTGGTTTCGTCTGGGTAAAAAGACAGATGGAACCGGAAGAAACGAAGGCTTTGAAAAATTTAATGAAGGAAAAACCTGAATATGTAGCTTGTCTTGGTTTTATTCAAGAAAGTAAAAGATATTATCCAAATGATATGTTAGCTGCCAATGTAATCGGCTTTGTGGTACTGATGATAAAGGTTTAGATGGTATTGAGCAACAATTTGATGGCATGATAAAAGGTGAAGAACAAACTTCTTCTATTTTTACAGATGCTTTGGCTAGACCAATTATGGACTCTGTATTTTTGAAAAATTCACCTGTAGATGCTAATTGTAAAAATATCCAGTTGACTATCAATGCACAGTATCAATTTATCATTGAGAAAGCTTTGGATAAGGCGATGATGGATCATGGTGCTGAATCAGTAACAGCTATAGTAATGAACCCGAAAAATGGCGATATCTTGGCTATGGCATCTCGACCATCATATGACCCAAATAATTTCCATAAATACGATCCTAATGTTTGGAAAAATAGAGCTGTATCAGATATCTATGAACCAGGCTCTACATTTAAATCTATTGTAGCGGCTGCTGGTTTTCAGGAAAATTAGTATCACCGACAGATATTTTTGTTGATCCAGGAACTATTGAAGTTTCAGGTAGAACTATTCAAAACTGGAGTGGCGATAGCTTTGGTACAGTTACATTCCTTGATGTCGTAAAAAATTCTATCAATACAGGTTTTGCTCAATTAGGTTTGGAATTAGGTGGCGAGCGTTTGATGAATTATGCTCGTAAATTTGGTTTTGGCGAACGTACAGGTATTGAGCTTCCGGGTGAAGAATCTGGGATTTTATTTAATCCAAAAGATATGGTTGCTTCTGACGTAGCGACTTCTTCTATTGGGCAAAGTATCGCGGTAACACCACTTCAGATGATTACAGCTATGTCTGCTATAGCAAATGATGGTGTATTGTTAAAACCTCATATCGTGAAGGCTATTTATAATGCTGATGGCACAGTATATCAGCAAATGGAACGCGAAGAAGTTCGCCGTTGTATTGACTCTGATGTGGATAAGACTTTGAAATCTGTATTAGAACAAGTAGTTTCCACAGGCGGTGGTTCTAAAGCAAGTATTGAAGGTTATCATATTGCTGGTAAAACAGGTACAGCACAAAAAATTGATATGGTAAATGGCGGATATTTGCCAGGACATTATATCGCTTCATTTTGTGGTTTTGGACCAGTGGAAGACCCTCAATTCACAGTGCTTGTAATCATCAATGACCCAGCTGGTGGCGAGTACTATGGTGGTCAAGTAGCAGCACCAATAGCACATGATATATTTTTACAATTATTTAGATATGCTAATGTAAAACCAATAAACGGCAATCAAAGTTTATTAGATGATATCAAGGGAACAGAAGCTAAAAACCAATAAAATATTGATGGATTTTGAAATATATATCCATAGAAAATGAAATAATTATGTGGTAAACTTTTAATTTAATGGATTATGTTGTAAAATTAAGATTACTACATATTTAGTTACAAAAAAAAGGTAGGTTAAAATAATGCTCGATATAAAATTTGTCAGAGATAACCCTGAATTAGTATTACAGAATTTAAAAAACAGAAATAATCCAATGAATCTTGACCGTTTCATGGAACTTGAAAAACAACGTCGTGAAATCATTGCTGAAACAGAAAATTTAAAAAGCCAGAAAAATGCTGTTTCTAAAAAAATCAGCGAAATGAAAAAAAATAAAGAAAATGCTGATGCTGTGATTTTAGAAATGCGTCAAGTTGGTGAAAAAATTAGCCAATTAGATAAACAGCTCCGTGAAATTCAAGATGAATTACATGATATTTTACTTCGCATTCCAAATATGTGCCATGAATCTGTACCAGTAGGTAAAGATGATAGCGATAATCCAGAAGTTCGCCGTTGGGGTACTCCTCGTGAATTCGATTTTGAACCAAAAGCTCATTGGGATATCGGTGCAGACCTTGATATTTTAGATCCTGAAAGAGCTGCAAAAGTTACAGGTACACGTTTTACTTTTTATAAAGGTTTAGGCGCAAGACTTGAACGTGCTTTGATTAACTTCATGATGGATTTACATGTAGATAAACAAGGTTATACAGAAATGCTTGCACCATTTATCGCTAATAAAGACAGCATGACTGGTACAGGTCAGTTGCCTAAGTTCTCTGAAGATATGTTCAAACTTGAAGGCTTAGATTATTATCTCGTACCAACAGGTGAAGTTCCAGCTACTAACTTCCATAGAGATGAAATCTTAGATGGCGATAAATTACCAGAATACTACAGCGTTTATACTGCTTGCTTTAGAGCAGAAGCAGGTAGTGCTGGTCGTGATACTCGTGGTCTTATTCGTCAACATCAGTTTAACAAAGTTGAAATGATTAAATTCGTTAAACCTGAAACATCTTATGATGAATTAGAAAAAATGGTTAATAATGCAGAAGAAGTTTTACAGCTCTTAGAAATCCCTTACCATGTAGTAAAACTTTGCACAGGTGATATTGGTTTCACAGCTGCTATGACTTACGATATCGAAGTATGGCTTCCAAGCTATAATACTTATCGTGAAATTTCTTCTTGCTCTAATGTTTGCGATTATCAGGCTCGCCGTGCAAATATCAAATTCCGTCGCAGTGCAGGTGCAAAACCTGAATTTGTACACACATTGAACGGTTCTGGTCTTGCAGTAGGACGTACTGTAGCTGCTGTATTAGAAAACTATCAGCAAGCAGATGGTTCTGTAGTAATTCCAAAAGTGCTTCGTCCATACATGGGTGGCATTGAAGTAATTAAAAAACCAGAATAATATTAGTGCTAAAATAATAAGATAAATAAAAGCTCATCAATTTTGATGAGCTTTTGTCATATTAAATATAAGAGGTGATAAAATGAAAAAATTAAAAGTATTTTTAGCAGTAGGTTTATTATGTTGTGGCTTATCTATGTCTATGGCAGAGGCAAAAACTATGACTTTAGATAAGACAAAAGTATTAGTTCCTCAAGGTTTTAGCGTGGCAAATGATGATTTGAAATTCAAAAAAGGTACAGTAGTGGAATTAAATGAGAATAATGAAGTGATAACAGGTGTATTAAATCGTGATATTGCACTTCGTCCTACTGGCTGGAGAAATGTAATCAATGATTATTATGAGGAAAGTAATAATAGTATTTTCTATCCTCGTATTTTCCATCCGTTTACAAGTGTTTCTATTCCTTTCCCAACTTATGCTCATGTGCGCTATAAAGCAATAAGCCTGTAACTTTTGCGACCGATGGTACTGTATTATCTGGTACTATTGATGAAGAAGTAACTGTAAGTGTAAATAAAGATAAATATGGTCTGATTACATTTGAAGACCAATATGAATTAGGTTTTTATCCTGATGGTTCAGTGAAAAATGGTCGCTTGAGAGATGACGCTTTTTTAAGACCATATGGTTTTAAAACAGGTTTAGCTGGCGATGAAATGGCTGGATTTGTAGAATTTGCAGGTGGTAAAGATATAAGCTTTTCTAAAGAAGGATATGTAACTTCTGGAGTATTGAAAAAAGCTATTTCTTGGCAACAACCAGATGGTACAATGATAACTTTACCAGCTAAAACAATGATTTCTTTTATTAACGGACAAGCTAGATACTGATTAAAATTTTATAAATAAAATACGAAAAAGCACCTTAAGCTCATAAATTTAAGCCTAAGGTGCTTTTTTAGTTATCTTTAGGAATGATTAAAATAATTGTTGTTCCTTTATTTAATTTGCTAGATAATCTGATTTCGATATCATGGGCATCAGCTATCCATTTGGCAATGGAAAGACCAAGACCTGTACCACCGACGCGTTTCTCGTTCTAGCACTATCTACGCGATAAAAACGCTCAAAGATTTATCTTGTTTATCTTTAGCGATACCGATACCAGTATCTGAGATTTTTACAATCATATGTTTGACTTTATTTTCTGAGGAAATGGTGATTTTTCCGCCATCTGGTGTGTATTTTATACTATTATCTAAAAAGATACGAAGCATTTGACGCATCACTAATTCATCAGCAAAGATATATCCATCATCATTATGAGTGCAAGTTATAGTATGTTGAGGTGCGATTAATTGCGTATCTTTGGCAATATCGGCAATTAAAGGTTTTAAATTCAATGACTCTTTATGCAATACTTGACGTTTTTGGTCTGCTCTAGCCAAGAATAAGAGCTTTTCAATCAAACGTTGCATATTGATGGCTTCAGAATGAATAGCTGTGATACATTCATCAGCAGTTTGAGGGTCATCTTTACCCCAACGAGCGAGCATATCTGAATAACCGCAAATTACAGTGGCAGGAGTGCGAAGCTCATGAGAGGCGTCAGATACGAATTGACGCTGTTGCTCAAAACCTTTTTGTAAGCGCTCTAACATTAAATTAAAGGTATTAGAAAGTTCTTCTAATTCATCTCTAGTTGGCTGTACTTTGATGCGTTGATTTAAATCTTGGATTTCAATATTTTTTACAGTCGTGGTAATATCTCTTAATGGTTTTAATAATCTTCTACTGAGGAGAAAACCGCAAATAATGGAGATTATTACCCCTGCAATTCCAGCATAAAAAATAGTTTCGGATAATTCTTCTAAAAATACTTTTTCTGCTGTAATCGTTCGCAAGAAATGAAGTGTATACGTTTCATCGTTTTTGACAATAGTTCTTTGCGTATAGAAAATCCAAAAATGTTTAAAATTGACAAATTTTAAATCTGAAGGTAAAAGAGCGTTGCGAATGTAATCTTCAATTTGAGGATGTTCTTCTTGTCTAGCAAGTGAGTCCTGAACGTGATTGATAGATATATACATTGGCAAACTATCATAAACTATATTATTATTGCTATCTGTTACACGCATGACAACGCCAGGGATAAGGCAGAACTTTTCACATCTTGTAGTAATTCTGGCACTGTTTCATTATTAGCTTTTTTCTCTACATAATTAGCAGATAAATTGATGGATACTTCAGCTTCGTGAAAGAGAACGTAATGTATGCCAATCAAGGTACTGCTTAAAGTTACAATTAAAATTAAGCAGAGCATAATACTGTAGATAAAAGCTAATTTTAGGGAAATAGGCATATATTTTAAACGAGGGTGAATACACATATCTAAATAAGTTTTAAGTTTTGATAACATAGCCGATGCCTCTTACTGTATGAATGTATTTTTCATTGAAATAATCATCAATTTTGGCGCGTAAATAGCGAATATAAACATCGACTACATTGGTATCACCCATATATTCATAGCCCCAGATGGATTGGAGGATTTGCTCTCTAGATAAAACATGGTCATGATTGTGTAATAAATATAAAAGTAAATCATATTCTTTTTTAGTGAGTTCAACTAATTGATTATGAACTTTTACTTCATGACGGTCAAGATATACATGGATATTTTTAAATTTGAATACAGAAGGTTCTTCTGCAGGTTTAGTAGTAGAATTATTATGCTTGCGAAGGGTAGCACGTATTCTAGCTAGAAGCTCTTGAATAGCAAATGGCTTAGTGATATAGTCATCAGCACCGATATCAAGACCTGTTACTTTATCATTTATTTCGTCTTTTGCTGTGAGCATGATGATAGGGATATCGGATAATTTGCGTACATTTTGGCAGATGGTCAATCCGTCCATATCCGGTAGCATAATATCTAGTAAGACTAAATCATAATCTTCCTGAATAATACGCTCGTATGCTCGTAGCCCATTACTCTCACTGGCAGTTGAAAAACCTTCATGCTCTAGTTCCATTTGTAAAAAACGAGCAATGCGGTGTTCATCTTCTACAATTAAAATTTTGCTCATAAAAATTCCTCCTAAAAATACTTCTTACATATATAAAACCATTTTTTTTTAGTAAATAAAAAGTCCTAGCGTCTATTTTTAATCTAATTTTAATTCGGATATAATTATTCTTTAATAATAATTGTTTATTATATAAGTGTAAAATATTGGAGTTTATTTACCTGATAAAAATAATAAATAAGGATTTTATTTTTAATAAATATATAGGAGTGATAATATGAAAAAAATGTTAGCGGTAGTATTGAGTTTAGTAACTGTTTTTGTTTTAGGTACAGCTGTCGTATTCGCAGCTAAGCACCACAATAGTGTTCAAGTAACGACAATTGCAGATATTAAAGCTAACGGTTGGGACGAACAACGTGTATTAGTAGATGGCGAATTCACTGAACATATCTACAAAGATTTATATACATTTACTGATAATGAAGGAAATTCTATGACAGTAGAAGTTGATGATGATATATGGTATCAATTATCCATGGATACACCTGTACGCATTTATGCTGAAGTAGATAAAGATTGGCATGGCGGTATCGAATTAGAAGTTAAAAATATTGAAAAACGTTAAAAATAAAATATAAATTTCACAAAGAAAAGCTATTAGTTCTTATAACTGATGGCTTTTTTTGTTAAAATAATTGTATATTAGTTTGATTTAATGATATAATTAATATAAATAATTTAGTACTAAAACCATAGAGGTGAATTATATGTCAAATACAGCTGATGTAGGATACGAGACAAATGGCTATACGCTTAGAGAAGCTATTGTTGAAGCAAAACGTTGCTTAAACTGTAAAAAGCCAATGTGTCGTACGGGGTGCCCAATTAGTAATAATATTCCAGAATTTATAGATGCATTATCGCATGGCGATTTAGGTAAGGCTAGTATGATTATTGCTCAGCGTAGTAATTTACCAGCAGTTTGTGGTAGAGTTTGCCCGCATGAACGTCAGTGTGAAGGTTCTTGTATTTTGGGACGTAAAGGTCAAGGAATAAAAATTGGTAAATTAGAGCGATTCATTGCCGACATGGACGGAGAACTTGAATTAGTGGCTCCAAATGTAGCGAAATCTCAGCCTGGAAATATTGCAGTAATTGGTTCAGGCCCTGCTGGTCTTACAGTAGCTGGGGATTTAGCTAAAATGGGATTTAAGGTAACAGTATTTGATTCTCAGCCAGAAGCTGGTGGAGTATTGATGTACGGTATTCCTGAATTTCGCTTACCAAAACAAGTAGTTCGTCGTGAAGTAAAACGCATTAAAAAATTAGGCGTAGATTTTAAATTAAATATCATGGTAGGCACAGAAATTACAGTAGATGAATTATTTAATCAGGGCTTTGATGCTATTTTTATCGGTACTGGTAATGCTTTATCTAAATCTTTACCAATAGATGGTGCTAAATTAAAAGGAGTAATTCAAGCAACATATTTCTTGCAGATGGTGGAATTATCCAATAGCAATAGCGTTGACCCTAATGAAGTGCCAATCAAAGAAGGCGATGAAGTAGTGGTAATTGGCGGTGGTAATACTGCTATGGAGCTGCTCGTACAGCTATGCGTTGCGGTGCAAAATCTGTAAAAGTTGTAAATCGTCGTCGTGAAGAAGATATGGCAGCTTTAAAATCTGAAATAGATGCAGCTAAAGAAGAAGGCGTAGAAATACACGCTTTAAGAGGACCTGTAGAAATCACAGGAGAAGATGCAGTAACAGGTATAAAATGTTCGATACGTGAATTTGATGAAGAATTAGACAAAGTCGTAGATACAGATGGACGTGAATATTTCTCTGCAAATAAAATAATCATTGCTATAGGACAAAAACCTGCTAGCAGAATTGTAGACTCTACAAGCGGTATTGATGTAGATGAAAATGGATTTGTAAAAACTCGTGAAAAACCATATGGTATGACTATGCGACATGGAGTTTTCTCTGGTGGAGATGTAGTTAATGGACCAGCTACTGTAGTTGTAGCTATGAAAGATGCTCAAAAAGTAGCTCAAGGTATAGCTCAATATGTAGAAGCCAAGAAACTCATGGAAGAATGTGGCATGAAAATGGTTGATTAATATATTGTAATTTAATCTATTTTGATGAAATAAAAAAAGATGTTTTGAGATATATATTCTCAAAGCATCTTTTTTATTTAAAATTTAGTGTATAAAGCGATAGCCTTTCCTAGTATGCGGAAATTATCGCAATTATTTTTTGAGAAACCATCGGTTTATATTTAGGATTTTCAGAGCGCAGTTGCACTGTATCATCCACGAAATAAACACGTTTTAGAGTAGCACTATCATTGACTAAGACAGCAGCAATTTCTCCATTTTCCACAGTTGATTGTTGTTTGATAAAAACGATATCACCATCATTGATGCGAGCGTTAATCATGCTATCACCATGGATACGTAGGCAAAAATCAGCATCATTATCATCATAAGGCAAATAACCTTCAATGTTTTCCTGAGCTAAAATGGGAATACCAGCAGCGATTTTGCCTAAGATAGGAAGTCTTTTAATATTTTCTTCGCTAGAAGTATCTTCCAAGAAAATATTTGGAGATACATTTAAGACTTCAGCTATTTTTAGGATATTTTTATATTTGGGCTGATAATTTCCCGATAAGTATTCGCTGATAGAAGATTTATTAATTTTAGTTAAACGTGCTAGTTCATTTTGTTTCATGTTTTTTTCTTGAAGTAATTTTTTTAAAGTAATAGCAAATGTTGACATAGCTTCACCACCTGTATTATTCAGCTTTTAAAGGTCGCATGAATAAATTTAATAATTCTTCTTTAGGATTTTTATGATTGATTACAATTTCATTGATGACAGCGCAAATTGGTAATTCTACATGATGTTTGTCAGCAAGTTTTAAGAGAGCTTGCATAGTGTAAATACCTTCGGCTAATTTGCTAAATGGTTTGTTTAAGACAAAATCTTCACCGAAACAACGGTTATTGCTATATGCTGAAAATAAAGTAGCTTCATAATCGCCAAGATGGCTAAGACCATATACTGTCATATTATTTCCGCCTAAAGCTTTGATTAAATTGGATAATTCATAAGTACCGCGTGCCATTAGAGCGCCTTTTAAGCTAGTGTAGTGCATACCATCGAGCATACCGGCAGCAATACCTACTACATTTTTGGCAGCAGCTCCAATTTCTGTACCGATTAAATCTTCGCTATAGTAAAAACGAATTAAATCACTGCTAAAAATATTGATAATATGTTTACTGATATCTGTATTTTTGGCTGAAATGACCATGCAATTAGGAATGCCTTTTAAGAAATCTTGAACATGACCAGGGCCTACCCAAACACCTACATTGCAATCTTCGCCAATTTCTTCAGTGAATACTTCAGATAGACGCTTTCCTGTTGAAATTTCAAGACCTTTCATACATAGAATAAATGTTTTTTGCATATATAAATCAGTCTTTTTGATTTCCTTAGCTAGGTTTCGCAATTGCTGAGAGCTGATGGAGATGATGATTGTATCAGCAAAATTTAATGCGAGTTTCAAATCATTTGTATAAGTAATATCAGGAGATAGACTAAGGTATTCATTTTGATGTGTAGTTTGTAGCTGTTCTAGATGTTTAGAGCCTTCTCTACCCCAGATTTTTACATTATGACCAATATGATTGGCATACCAAGCATGAAAGCTTGCCCAACGACCACAGCCAAGAACAGATATATTCATAAAAAAGCCTCCTAGAATTTTATTTTTTGTATTAATTAATCTTCTTAAGAATATGTCATTTTTGTGATTTATTTCATAACTATTAATTATATCATAGCAAAAAAAGTAGAAGATATATATTGGAAATAGT
>ENA-OPZM01000435-OPZM01000435.1-human-gut-metagenome-genome-assembly--contig:-NODE-435-length-18287-cov-2.036399_pt1 | contig 18287 bp, 25 predicted proteins | sample MGYA00242478_ERZ504493 | MGnify/ENA primary metagenome ERZ504493 (study PRJEB26092, sample SAMD00036227) | human gut metagenome | host: Homo sapiens | study: EMG produced TPA metagenomics assembly of...
CATCTCGCTCATGAAATGTGAAAAACCGCCGAAAACTCGCTCATGAAATGTGCCAGACGGTAGAAAACTCGCTCATGAAAGTGTAAAATCATTGCTATAGCAGTAATTCGGAAAGGGGCTCCTCATGTATCTCAAACGCAAAGCCGATGCCTATCTCAATGCATGGAAATCCGACCCGAATCGCTCCCCGCTAATCATCAAGGGCCCTCGTCAAGTAGGCAAGACAGAGACTATCGATTACTTTGCCGCACACAACTACCGTTCGGTAGTGGAAATCAACTTCGTTGAGGAACCGAAATATCGCGCAATCACTGCGGACGGTTATGGCGCGGATACCATCGTCCGCAATATTTCCCTGATCGACCCAGCTAAAAAGTTCATTCCGGGCGATACGCTCATCTTTTTCGACGAAATCCAGGCCCATCCTGATATCGCCACTGCACTGAAGTTCTTTAAAATCGACGGCAAATATGATGTGATTTGCAGCGGTTCAATGTTGGGCATCAGCTATAAGCAAATCGAAAGCAATAGCGTGGGATATAAGACCGACTACGAAATGCGATCGTTGGACTTCGAGGAATTTCTGTGGCTCGCGGATACGATGAGGCCGTCATCGAAAGCATGTTCACCCACCTGTGTGATGCTACGCCATTCTCTGAAGTGGAAATGAACGTCTTCTCCACGGCATTTATGGATTACTGCGTGCTTGGCGGCATGCCTGCGGTTGTCGCCTCCCATATACGCACTGGCACGTTCGAGGGAACACTGCAATTGCAGCGCCAGCTTATTTTGGACTACCAGGAGGATATCCGCAAATACGCGCAAGGACTCGATCAGGCACGAATTCTCAACGTGTTCAACCATATTCCCGTGCAACTCGCCAAGGAAAACAAGAAGTTCCAAATCAGCAAGGTTGCCAGCGGAGCGCGTTTCAAAGACTATCGAGGATGCGTGGAATGGCTTGAAACCTCGGGAATGGTGAATATCTGCCGATGTATGTCCTATCCTGAACTGCCGTTGAAAGGCAATTATGACGAAAACAAGTTCAAGATATATTTCGGCGATACCGGTCTGTTCGTAGCGATGCTTGACGACGAGGCCAGTGATGATCTTCGGGCCAATCGTAATCTTGGTGTCTATAAGGGTGCTATGTACGAGAGCATCGTCTCTGAAGCGCTACGGAAATCCGGCTATGACCTGTACTACTACAAAAAAGAGGATTCCACACTGGAACAGGATTTCTTCGTCCGCACGCGCGAATGGCTGGTGCCGGTGGAGGTGAAATCGAAAAAAGGCACCGCCAAATCCATGCGGACGCTAATCGCTTCGGATTCTTATCCGGAAATTCAGTTCGGCGTGAAACTATCCGCCGGCAATATCGGTAGCAGCGAACACGTGTTCACCGCACCATACTTCACCACATTTTTGCTCCGACGGCTCCTGCGCGCTTATGACGAGGGGCAGGCACCTATGCTCAACAATCCTGAGCGGTAGCCCCTATTCGTCTGCGGGCACGGCCTGGCCCGGGCAGGTGTGGAGGACGGCGAGCATGGCGTCCTTTTCTTGGGAGGTGACGGTGAGCTGGTACTTGTCTTTGACGCCAATCTGGCGGGCCACGTAGTCGCAACGGTAGTCGCGTTGGTGGGTAGCCAGTAGGCGGCGGAGGCCGAACCTTCTCCTGATTGGCCGGGCCGTCGACTGCCAGCAGGTTATAGGGGTCATTGCCGAATTCATGGCGTTTGGCAGTGGACCAGTCGTGCGCACCGGATTGCCAAGCGTTTTCAAGGGCCACCACATGGTCGATCTGCACTTTGGCGCTGGTGGCGCGGCCACGTACGAAATGGATGGTCTGGGCGGTGTACGGATCGGCCAGTGTGCCGGACTCGACCACACAGGAACCGGCGTATTTGTAGGTGATGTCCGTGAGATCGCGGGCGAGCACGTCGTCGCGTACGTCGCAGCCATTGCCGTCGACGTCGGTGGTGCGGAAACCGAAGGAATCGCGGTCGTAGCCGGAGGAGCTTTGGTTGTCGTCTACGGCGAGCGCGTTCAAAGTGTCGGCGGCTGAACCGGTGGCAGTGTAGCCACCGGTGATTTTGGCCACGTCGGAGCTGACCTGCGGCAGTAACAGGCCGATGGTCACGCCGATTGCTACGGCGAGAACGATGAGAATCAGCACGCGCTCCAGCGGTCCAGAGGCGTTGAAACGACGGCGGAAGTGGGCGTTACGACGTGCCATCAATCACGCATAGGTGAAGGTGAGGGGGTCGTGGCCGGCGCGGGTGGGGCCGTCGAGGGCGTCGATGGCAGCGTGTTCATCGGCGGTCAGGGCGAAGCCGAACAGGTCGAGATTCTCCCTCTGACGGTCGGCATGCACGGACTTGGGGATGATGATCGTGCCGTTTTCGATGTGCCAGCGCAGAATCACCTGGCCGGGCTGACCTCATGGGCGGCGGCGATCTTCTCGATGGTGCCGTCGCCGGCGTTGAGGTCGGCGCCACGCGCCATCGGCGAGTAGGCCTCCACGGCGATGCCGTGCTTCTTGCAGAACGCCACCACTTCGCGCTGCTGCCACGTGGGGTGCAGCTCAATCTGATTGACGGCCGGCCATGCGCCGGTCTCCCCGTGCAGACGCTTCAGATCGGCGGGCATGAAGTTGCATACGCCGAGCGTGCGTGCCATGCCTTCGTCGCGCAGCTTGACGAACGCCTTCCAGGTGTCGGTGCTGCGCCAGTCGAACGGCGTGGGCCAATGGATCATGTACATGTCCACGTAATCGAGCTGGAGGAGTTTCAGGGAGTTGTCGAATGCCTTGAGCGCGGAGTCGTAGCCCTGCTCGGAGTCGCGCAGCTTGGTGGTGACCCACAGGGTCTCGCGCTTGGCGCCGGTGTTGTATCCGGAAGCGGCGAGCGCACGACCCACGCCGGCCTCGTTGTTGTATCCGGCGGCGCCATCGATGTGGCGGTATCCGGCTTCCAGCGCAGATTCGACGACAGGGGCCACGCCCTCGTCATCGATACGTAGCATGCCAAGGCCGACCTGCGGAATGGAATGGCCGTCTTTCAAGGCGATGTCCGGCACGTTGGCGGGATTGATGTGTCCGTTGGTCATGGCTTGTGATGCTCCTTCATGTACTGCAACTACACGCCACTGTACACGGTTATGCAGGCGATGTGCGGGTGCTGCAACCAAACGGCATGATTGCGCCCGGCCTTCCGTGTGGGAGAGCCAAGCGCAATCATGACAACATCACGCTCTACTCCTGCGACCGGCCCTCGCCCTATTGTTCCCGGGCGCGAATTTGCCCCGGTACAGGCGTCAATCGATTGCGTTTGCACCGGGGCAGAAATCGTTGTCCCGGTACGCAATTTCGGGCCATTTTCGAGAACCAGGACAAGACAATCCCCAAAGTCCACATACCCCGACAAACAGAATCGGCGGAATACAGCCAATCCCGAAATCAACATACTGTCCCGGTTCTCACGTAGAACGATTGACGTGCAAACCGGGGCAACGGGAATTGTCCCGGTACGCGAAAAACACCCGTTTTCGCAAACCAGGACAGTGATTTCTGTCCTGGTACCCACATCAAACGATTGATGCACGAACCGGGACAGAATCGCATCGCTGCGCCGAGACAGACGCATCTGACAGCCGACAACCGATAAACGACAGCCGACAGATGGCATCTGGCAGCCGGTTGCCGGCTGCCGGCAACCGCATCATAATGCCGCATCAGTCTCTATCAGGAGCGCTTACGACGCAAAGCAAGCGAGACCCCGCCGGCCACGCCGAGAACGACAACCGCAAGACCCACGGCAGTCACCGCGCTACCGGTATTGCTCAGCACACCAGTGATCTTGTCGCCATTCGCACCGTTGGTCTTATCGCCCTCGCCCGTATCGGGATTGATAGTAGCCCCGCCATTACCCGCACCGTCCGAGCCGTTGCCGGAACCACCTTCGGCCCGAGCGGTAACCGCAACCGTATAGGTTTCGGTGACATTCGGATTCGACTTGAGCGTTACGGTAACCTTCGCCGCATCAGCGGGAGCGGAGAAATCGTAATCGAGCGTGAACTGGTCGGCGGAAAGCGTCACGTTGCCCATGCCTGCGGAATAGTTGCCCACGACCTTGAGATCATGGTCGGCATCGATGGCATCGCCACCTGATAGGTGGTTTTGCTTGGCGTGACGGTCAGGCTGGAGACCTCCTTTTGGGCGAGGCCGGCAATGGCATCGGCAACAAGCTTGATCACATCGTTCACGTCCTGCTCGGTGTAGGTGCTGCCGGCAAGCAGCACGTCAGCGGCGGCAAGCGCCTGATCGAGTTTGGCGAGCGACTCGTTGGTGTACTCATCGCGATTGATTTTCCCGGCTTCGGCCACGGCCTTGTCCAGGTTCTCCGTGGATGGCTTCACCGGAGTTTCGGTCTTTTTGACGAGTGAGACCTTGTCCACATTGCCCCATGCGTCGGCAGGCAGGTTGCCCGTGATGGTGATGGTCGCTGTGCCATCAGCACCCACGGTGACAGGCACGGTGGCGGTATCGAACTTAACCCAACCGTTGAGTTCCAGCGCATCGGACGTGGTCTTGCCACCCGTTGTGGCGGAGAGGGCCACACCATCGGTAATAGCGGCGTTGTCCGCTGCCGCGCCTTGGCTCATGGCGGTCAGCACGTATTCGCCAGGCTCGAGTCCGGTGATGGTCTGCGTGGCGGAGAAACTGTAGGCATCGGATGCCCAAAACTTCAGCGCACGCTTGCCGTCGGCGGCGTTGCCACTGTCTTCGGTGATGGACGCACCGGTGCCGGCAATGGTCCAGTTCTTATCGTTCTCAGCGTTCTCGAAGCTGCCGTCCGTTACGTAATCCTTGGCGGGAGTGGCGGTGACGGTGACGGTGACGGTCACGTCGTGGCCAGCGTTGGTGGTGCCGGTGATGGTGTATGTGCCTGCGCCACGAATCCAGTCAAGCGCAGCGGATTGCCAGGTCACGGTTTCGGTCTCGTCCACCCCATCCTGATAGTGTGCGGCCACCTCACTCGGCAATTGCGCTTTGATCGCGTCGATGGGATCCGAGTCAGTCGCGGTAATCTCCACTGGATCTATCTTGGTGAACACATGATCGGTGACGGCACGGTGTGAATGTACTTGAACGTCGGCAGAGAGGCGAGCGCCTTGCCATCGAAATCGAACAAAGCTTGGTTATCGACACCTGAGCCGCCCCAGTACAGGCCGGCGTCATTGGGATCGTATTCGCCGGCCGCTTCAGTGGCCCAGCCGCCACCGTACTTGTTCCACGTATCCACCAGTTCGGCGTTATCCTTGCCGCCGGTGCCCACGGGCACATGCGGGCTCCCAGTAGAACACACCCAGCCGTCGTTTTCGCCATCGCCATCATTGTCGCCGATATTGTTCACGGCCTCGGCGACCGCGCGAATCTCATCGGCCTGGCCTTGCGGGCTGATGTCGTATTTCTTGAGGTTATCGGCGGTTACTTTACTGGGCACTGTGTTGGAATCGTCGTCGCCATCATCCAAGGTGTATGCCCACGACGTTTCCGCCACCATCACATCTTTCTTATAAGTGGAGGCCACGTTCTTGAGCACGCTGGTGAGGTTTTCGGTGGTGCCATGCCAGAACGGGTAGTAGGAGCTGGCGAACACATCGTAATCCACATTGTGGTTGCTCAACTGTTTGGCGTAAGTGGCGTAGGTGCCGGCTTTCTCCGGTTGGTGAAATGAATGACGACCTTGGCTTCGGGGAGCACTTCGCGTATGGCTTTGGAACCTGCGGAGAATACTTTGGACATGCCGTCCCAGCCGGAGATGCCGGCGATTTTCGCAGTGGTTTCGTTGCCGACCTGCACCATGCCGACGTCCACGCCGGCTTGTTTGAACGTGGTCAGAGTCTGCTTGGTGTAGTCGTATACGGTGTCGGCGGTTTTGTCCGCGTCGCCTTCAAAGGATTTCCACGCCTTGGGCACCTGCTGCTTGCTGGGGTCGGCCCAGAAATCGGAGTAATGGAAGTCGACCAGCACTTTCAGCCCTGCTGCCGTGGCTCGCTTGGCCATGGTCAGTGCGCGATCGGCGTTGACGTTGCCGCCGCCATATCCTTGGCCGTCTGCGGTGAACGGATCGTTCCACACACGCAGACGCACATAGTTCACGCCGGATTCCTTGAGCAACGTGAACAAATCCTCGACCTCGCCATTGGCGTTCTTGAACGTGACGCCGCTTTCTTCCAGCGAGAGCATGGATGAGACGTCCATACCGCCGATGAAATCATCGCTTAAGCCTTGGATGGCCTTGACCGAGACGTCGGCTTTAACTGGTTCTTCTTCGGCGGCGTTTACAGTGAACGTGCCTCCTGCGCAGAGCATTATGGCGGCCACGCCGGATGCCATAATGCGAGTAAGCGCGGTATTTCGGCGCATGCTTTTTCTCCTTTGAATGGTGAACGCTCAGAACGAACGCCCAGTGATGCTTGGCGCTTCCTTTCCTTATGCGCCACGCGGTACAGCTGTGTACCACGCAATCGTCACCTTAGCACTTTATGCCGTGTTGGTCAACCGGTGTATCAACGCCTCGTACGGCCCAGTACAGCAACACCAGCATTACAGCAATGTCGTTCAGCGTGTGGAGGCGCGGGCGATGACCTGGGATTCGGTGGTGAGCAGTTCGGACTTGGTGATGCTGCCGTCGATGCGTCCGAGGATGCGATCCACTGCCGTGGGAGCGTCCAGTCAAGGCGGGAATCCATGGTGGTCAGCGGAATCTGCAGGTAGGGGGCTTCCTCGTTGTTATCGAAGCCGATGACCTGCACCTGCACGGGCACCTCATAACCAGCGGTGCGCAGAGCGGTCAATGCGCCGATGGCCAACTGATCGTTCAAGCAATCACACCGTCGAATGGCACGCCGGAATCAATGAGCCGCTGGGTCACACGGGCACCGGCTCCGATGGTCCAATCCTGATCGGTGTTGCCAATCAGCTGCGGATCCAAGGAGAGCCCACGCCTACGGGTCTCTTCGATGATGCCGCGCAGACGCAGCTGCGCGTTGCCTTCTACGGCATTCAGCAATGCATCTTCGTCGTAAACGTCACGGGCACCGATCACTGCAAGTCTGGTGGAACCGCGGTCATACAGGTAGCCTGCGGCCATGGCGGCTGCGGATACATCGTCTGGGGTCACGTGATCCACAATGCCCCACGTGTACGCGCGCCAACGATGACCAGCGGAAAATCAACCTTCAGATCATCGGGCGAAATGTTTTCCACCTCGCTCATGGAAAGGATCATGCCATCGGACACCGTGGAGTTGAACTTCTTCAGCAGATCGCGCGCGCCTTTCGCGGAGCCTTCCGCATACGTGGTGACGTATACGGAATAGTCGCGCTGACGGGCGGCCTCGATGGTGCGGTTGGCGAGCTCGGCCAGATATGGCGGAATCAGCGAAGGCACGGCGAGGGTGATGAAGCCGGTGTGATCGCGGTTGAGGTTGCGGGCGGCCACGTTGACTCGGTAGTCGAGGTCCTTAATGACCGACTCGACTTGGCACGGGTCTCATCTGTCATACGCCGGAGCCATTGATCACGTTCGACGCAGTTTTGAGCGATACACCGGCGGCCTGAGCGACATCGCGTAGCGTCACTCGACGCTTGGCTGTTTTCTCGTCGCTCATGCCGCACTCCTCTATCCGGACAACATTGCCATTCTAGCGCGGTTTAGCAGGACGTTTTAGCGATAAGAATGCGTTGCGGTTCAGCGTATATCCAACGGCGTCAGTCTCGCAACGGTGGGCGATGATGGGATCACCTTCCACACCGTTGATGGCGACGGGCTGGTTTGAGCGGTTGAGGTAGAAATCGAAGCGGGTGGAGCCGTCTGCGGATCGGCGGATGGTGTGCAGGATGCGGGGATCTGTGGTGGGATAGGCTGGAGTTTGACCACTCTCAGTCGGCTGCGCCGACAACTCCTGCATCGGGAGCCAAGTGCTTTGAGCAACTGGGCAATGTCGTGACGGTTGAGGTCGCAGCCACGTAGATGGCGGTACCGTTGCCATAGGGGCGGCTGGTGATGGCGGGGGTGCGCTCCAGCTCCCAGTTGGCGGCGGACTCACCTGCGTAAGAGGCAAGCACTGTGGTGTCCGCGGCTACGGAAGTCACGTCGTTCTGCCACAGGCGGGTCGTCAGACCATTGGACAGGCTGATTTCGCTGGGCTCGCCTTCGGCTTCTTCACCGAGGATGTTGAATTCTTCGGAGCGGATGCCGAGCATGTCGCGTAGGAGCCCGTTGCCGGCGCCGGGGTAGCCGCCGAGGCCGATGTGGAAGTGCTCGTCGATCAGCCGGCGGCATAGCCGACGATGACGGTTCCGCCGGCCTTCGCGAAGTCGGCGATACGGAGAACGTCTTCGTCGGACAGGCTGAGCACGGTGGGCAGCACGATGGTTTTGTAGCCGGTCCAGTCGTAGGCGAGCGGCACACGTCCGCGCGCAGCCCGGCATCCAGGAAGCCGCGGTACCAGTCGCGCACGTCGTGCCAGTGGTTGAGTTTCATGCTGGGCAGGGTTTCGGAGCGTGTGGCCCATTCGGATTCCGCGCTGAACAGGATCGCCGTGCCGGCACGCTCGAGCTCAGTGCCCTGCAGCCCGGCGTCGGAGAGGGTCTTCAGCGCCTTACCGAGCTCGCATACGCCGCGGAAGACCTTGGAATCGGCGCCCGCGTGGGGCAGCATGGCGGAGTGGAACGCCTCGGCGCCCGACTTGGATTGCCGCCATTGGAAAAAGCAGATGGCGTCGGCGCCCATGGCCACGTGGCCAGGGAGTCGCGCATGAGTTCGCCGGCCCGTTTGCGTGTGTTCAGCGGCTTCCACTGCACGGCTGAGGTGGAGTGCTCCATCACGTACCACGGCTTGCCCAGCGCGAGGGAGTCCATGAGCGCGTCCGAGCAGGCGAGTTCGTCCAGGTGGGATTCGCCTCATGGAAGTAGTGATCGTTGGACACGAAGTCCACCTCATCCGCCCATTTGGCGTAGTTCATGACGCACTGGTCGGTGGAGACCATGAAGTTCGTGGTGAACGGCTTGTCGGGGCAGATCTGCTCGATGGCGTCGCGTTCGGCTTTGTAGAAGTCGAGGAGCATGTCGTTGCCGAACCGCTCGTAATCCAACTGCTGCGACGGGTTGACCATGCGTCGCCGCCCATGTGACGTGGCAGCAGCACCTCGTCGAAACTGTTCACGTGCTGCGACCAGAAGGCCGTGCCCCACGCCTCGTTCAACGCGTCGATGGTACCGTACTTGGCCTCGCACCACGTGCGGAACGCGGCCAAGGCGTTGTCGGAGTAGTCGTAGCGGTTGTTCCAGCCGTATTCGTTGCCCATGTGCCAGGCGGTCACATACGGGTTGTCCTTGTAGTGTTCGGCAAGTTTGCGGCACAGGCGCAGCGCGTATTCCTTGAACACCGGGCTTGTGGGCTGCCACGACTGGCGTGAGCCGCGTTGACGGTATGACCATACCGGTCTACCGGCAGCACCTCTGGATGGGATTCGTACAGCCACAGCGGTGCGGCGGCTGTGGCGGAGGCCAAGTCCACGGCGATGCCGGCTCTGCCGAGCCTGTCGATCACATGGTCGAGCCACTCGAACGTGAACGCGCCCTCGACCGGCTCGATCTTGTCCCAGCTAAAAATTGCCAGCGATACGACGTTCACGCCGGCCTCACCCATGAGACGGATATCCTCGTCCAGCGTCTCCTCGGGCCACTGGTCCGGGTTGTAGTCGCCGCCGAACGCGATGCCGCGGCCGGATTCCGTCAGCAGGGACGGCCACCTAAATGCTCTATGAGTAGTCATATTAATCAAATCCTTTATTGTATCGGTTTGCGGGAAGTGCTGTGCTTGCAGGTTGTGAACACCAGAGAGGCCGCCCCGCTGGCGGGGCTGTCAGCGAAGCTGACTGGGGGTGGTCGCCAGTCGAATCCCCATATGACCACCCTCAGTCCGCTCCGCGGCCAGCTCCCGTCAGAGGGAGCCAGAGGTTACTCCTTGACGGCGCCTGCGGCGAGGCCTGACTGCCAGTACTTCTGCAGGCACAGGAACGCAATCACCAGAGGGATGATCGTGATCAGCGAACCGGTAATCACGAGGTTTTGGATAGCTTGACCGCCTGCGGTTGAAGCCTGGTCCTTCCACTGGTTCAGACCGATCGTCAACGGGTACCAGTTGGAATCCTTCAACATGATCAACGGCAGGAAGTAGTTGTTCCACGTCGCTACAATGGCGAACAATGCAGTGGTCACGATGCCGGGTGCCAACAGCGGCAGGGAAATCTGGAAGAAGGTGCGGAACTCGCCGGCACCATCCACGCGCGCGGCTTCAAGCAGCTCATCCGGCACGGCCTGATCGGAGAAGATCCACATCAGATACAGACCAAACGTGGATACCAAACTCGGGATAATCATCGACCACGGGGTGTTCGTGAGGCCCATCTTGGCGAACAGCAGGAACTGCGGCACGGCCAGCGCGATACCCGGCACCGAAATGGCGCCGATGATGATCACGAAGCACAGCTTACGGCCGGGGAAGCGGAACTTGGCCAGCGCATAGCCGCCCATGATGGCCAGCAAGGTGGCACCGCCGGCGCCGACCACCACATACAGAATCGTGTTGACGAACCAGCGGCCGAAGATACCGTCCTGATAGGTGAACACCGTGGCGATGTTGTCGAACAGGGCGAACGTTTTGCCGAAACCGAGGCCGAACGTCGAAGTGAAGTCGGACTGGGTCTTGGTGGCGTTAATCATCAGGTAGACAAACGGGAAGAGGCAGTAGACCGCGAAAATCGCGCACACGATGGTCAGGGCCATCGAGCGGGTCGGGTTCGCCGGGTTGGAGAAACCGGTTTTGGCGGCGCGCTTGCGCTCGGCCTTCTCGTCGGCGTCGATGCGCTTCTGACGCTCCTTCTCGGCCTTCTTGGCGGCCTTTTCCTGAGCCTTGAGATCGGCCAGGGTCATGGTTGTTGTTGAAGTCATGGTTGCAGTGCTCATAATTACTTCATCTGCTCCTTCATACTCTTAAGCTGGACGACATACGCAATGGCCATGGTGATGATGGCCATCACGATGGCCAGAGCTGCGGCATAGTTGCTCTGATTGCCGGTGAAGCTCAGGTTGTAGGCGTACATGTTCGGCGTGTAGTACGTGGTGATCGCGTTGCCCGGAACCATGTTCTGCAAATGCTCGGCTCGTTGAACAGCTGGAAGCTGCCGATGATCGAGAAGATCACCGTGATGGCCAGCGAGCCCTTCAGCTCCGGCAGCTTGATCTTCTTAACAATCTGCCACTCCGAAGCGCCGTCGATGGAGGCGGCCTCATACAAGCTGTGTGGAATGGTGCTTAGGGAGCTGTAAAAAATCAGCATGTTGTAGCCGGCATATTCCCACGTGTTGATGTTCGCGATGGATGCAAGCAGCACGTCGGGGTTGAGCACATCGATGTTGGTGCCGAGGAAGTCGTTGAGGGAGCCGACCAGACCGTATTTGGCGCCATACACGAAACCCCAAATCATGGTGGAGACCACTGCGGGCACCGCATAGGGCAGGAATGTGGAGATGCGGAAGAACTTGGTGCCATGCAGCTTCATCGAATCCAAAGCGAGGGCCATGGCTGCAGCCAGAAACAGCATGATCGGCACCTGGAATACGGTGAAGATAGTGACGCGGCCCACCGAGCTCCAGAACTGCGGATCCTGAATCAGTCGGGCGTAGTTCTCGAAGCCGACGAACTTGGTGCCGCCGACCATCTGCTTCTTGAAGAAGGAGATGTAAATGGCGTACACAATTGGGATGATGAACACGAAGACGAACACCACGCGAACGGCCACATGAACTTCCAGCCGCGCCAGTCGGCCTTGTGCTTGTTGACGCGGGCCTCGGCCGTGTGCAGATCCGCCTCCTCAGGCAGGATTCCCACCGTTGGCTGCGGGGCTGCGGCCATTGTTTGATCGGACATAATCGATTGCTTTCTTGGAATACGGATTGCTGTGCTGCGCCCGCTACCAGGGGGTCGCTCGATTGGAGCGGTCACGTCAGGCGAGGGCACGGGAAAGCGGGGACACTGGGGAGCATCCCCGCTTTGGGAGATCGGGCGCTAGGCGGAAGGAGAGTGGCCTAGCCGCAGGTTTTGATTGTTGGTCAGTGCCGGATGTACCGGCAATAGATCGGTTGCGTCACTTGACGGTGACGTTGTAGCCCTGCTGCTTGCCTTGCTCGGCGAGCTTGTTGGCATAGTTTTCAAGCGCCTTCTCCAGGGTGATGTCGCCGGAGTAGGCCTTGGAGACTTCGTCGCCGTAAGCGGTCTGGGCGTACGGGTTGTACGGCAGGTACTGGAACTTCTCGGTCGGGCGCTGAGCCGCGGCGGAAAGGACTTCGTTGACGTTCTGACCGCCGAAGTAGTCGTTGGTCTTCTTGTTGGACTCGGTGGTCGGGTCGGTGAAGGAGTCGGACCGGAGGATCTTCTTCAGGGACGGGAAGGTACCGGTGTCGGCCATGGTCTGAGCGCCCTCGCCATGAGTCATGTACTCAACGAGCTTGTAGGCAGCGGCCTGGTTCTTGGACTGCGAGGTGACGGCAAGTGCAGAGCCACCGTCTTCGGCGGAGACTTCCTTGCCTTCCTCCCACTGCGGCAGCTGGGCGACGCGCCAGTTGCGGCCTGATCGGGGGCGCCGGTCATGAGGTTGATCGGCATCCAAGCGCCGATGGTCAGGGAGGCGAGGGTGCCATCGTTGAGCTCGCGGTTCCAATCGTCGGACCAGTTCGGGGTCTTGGCGTCCACGAGGTCTTCGTCGATGAGCTTCTGGACGAATTGGATATAGCGCTGCATGCCCTCGTCCTTGGTCATGTTGATGGTGATGTTCTCGCCATCGACCTTCCACGGCTGGGCACCGGCCTGCCAGATCTGGGCGGTGAACGGCTGATAGTCGTTGGAGGTACCGGCCAGATTGGTGATGTAGGAGCCGGTGGCACGGATCTTCTTGGCGGCCTCGTAGTAGTCGTTCCAGGTCTTGATGGACTCGCCGTCCACGCCGGCCTTGTCGAACACTGCCTTGTTGTAGAAGAACATTTCGGGGCCGGAATCAATCGGCAGAGCGTACGGCTTGTTGTTGTACTGGAGCTTGTTCCACGGGCCGGCGGCGAAGTCGTCGGCGAGTTTGTCGGCGCCCGAATTCGCTCAGGTCCACGAGCCATCGGTGACGGCGAACTGGGTGACGGTCGGATCTTCGAGCATCACGACGTCAGGGGCGCCGTTGCCTGCGGCGATGGCGTTGGAGAGCGCGGTGGAGGTCTTCTCGCGGTGCCGGTGTTGTTGAACTTGACGGTGATGCCGGGGTTGGCCTTCTCGAAGTCAGCGAGGATTTCCTTCATCGAGTTGCCGGAATCCCAGCCCCAGAACACGAGTTCGGCCTTGTCAGCGTCACCCTTGTTGGCGCCGTTGTCGTTGCTGCTGCCGCAGGCGGCGAGACCGACGAGCGTGGCCACGGCTGCCGTTGCCGCGATGACCTTCTTGGTGTTGCGCATGTTATCTCCTTCTGGACCATTGGAGTTGACTTGCGGGTGGTTGGCTTTCTTCCGACTGGCTTCCGGTTTTCGTCCGGTTACTTCTCGGTTATCTTCCGGCTGTCTTTGGCTGCCTTCCGATTGTTGACGACTGCCTTCCGATTGCCAAAAACGAATCGACTGCTGCGTTGGATTTCAATTCGTTTGGCGCTTGCGAAGTCTCCTCTGGCCACCTTTCCTTGGGGTGTTTTCTTTGGTACACCCGTGTACCAATACCTAAGATGATACACCTGTGTACCAATTTGTCAAATCACCCGACACGCCTGATTTTTTTCGCCTTTTCCATGCTTTCCACGTGAGCAAATCTCCAGTCGAACAGCGACTTGTCTCAGAGGCTCTTCATCCCCTCCCCCAACGTGAGTAGGTCCCGACTCTCAGCACACCACCAAATAACGCGCAGCATGCTCGTGAGTCCCCAACACCCACACACCACGGCGCGATTCCACCACTCAGCCGCCTCACCAGTGCCCACATTTGTAGATATTCAACGCCATATGACAAGAATCTGACTAGTATGAACAGGCACCCCCCCATAGCTGTATTGAGAGGAAAAGCACATGGCGGGCCTGTTTCAAGCTGCTTCCAAGCAGCGCAATCCCTTGGGAACAACCATACGTACTCACGGATCGGGCAAATATACGTTCGGTCTGGCCTTAAGCGCCGGTCAATATCCGCGGTCTGCTTGCCTTTTCCTATCAGCTCCTCGCGGTATGCGGCATCTTCCTGACCAATGTCATCAACTACATCATCGCCTCCTACGGTTCCAGAAGCTGGGATGTCAACGCCGGTTGGCGTTGGATGCTGAGGCTGGGTGCGATTCCGGCCGCCGCGTTCCTGCTCTCCATGGTGCGAGCACCGGAAAGCCCACGATTCCTCATTCAAGCCGGCAAAACCGAAGAGGGATTCGCGGTGCTCGAGCACATCATCGGCACCGAACAGGCACGCCTTCGCACTGACGACATCCATGCATCGGTCAAACTCGAAACCGAAATGTCGCATGAATTTCACGACCTGTTCCGCCCAGGGCTGCAGAAGGCGCTCATCATCGGCACTTTGATCAAGGCGTGAATGCTGCGTTGCGTTACTGCATTGCCATGTTGCCATGTTGCCGCGTTATTGCATCGCTGCGTTGCCACGTTGTCGCGTTATTGCATCGCTACGTTGCCACGTTGCCGCATCACATTGCATTGCCGCATTGCTGCGTTGCCGCATCACATATCGCAACACAAACGCAGCAACGCAATGACGACCGGAGATGGCATCGCCGCCACCCGCGAGGAACCGCAGTGCAACGCGGTAACGTAACGCAATGCGATGTGATTCCCGCGTAGTTACAGGCAGTTACAGATTGAGTACCGCATCAGCAATGCGCATGGCGGATTCGCGGTGGGAGACCAGTACCACAGCCGCGCCGCGCTCCTTGTCTGCATGCTGCTCACCCACGGCCATAGCGTGAATGGAACGTAGAATAATAGCCTCGTTCAAAGCATCCAAACGGCTGGTCGGCTCGTCGAAAAGCACCAGATCAGCATTGCGCAGGAACACACGAGCCAAACCGATACGCTGGCGTTCACCTTCGGATAGACGGTCGCCCAGCTCGCCTACCTGAGTAATCAAGGCCATCGGCAGGGAATCAATGAGATCAAGCACGGAGGCCTTGGCGAGAGCCTGACGCAAACGAGCGTCGAGACCGTCAGATGCTGCCACCTGAACGGCATCGCCTCTGCCGATTGCGCCGCCAACCGCTGCTGTCGGGAATCAACGGTCTTGGCACCCACTTCCCCATTGCCTGCAACATTTGCAGCTTCAACCTCGGACTCAGGCAAAGCAATCAGCAGATTGTCTCGGATAGAGCCATCAAACAGGTGGGTTTCCTGGCTCATCATGGCCTGAATACGTCGGCGAGCATGCACATCGACCTCGGGCAACGGCGTGCCGGACAACGTCACCTGACCGCGCTGCGGATCCCAGTAGCGCAGCAGCAGCTTGAGCATGGTGGACTTGCCTCGGCCGGACGGCCCCTGGATACCCAGCACGCCATGCTGCGGCACGTCAAGCGAGAAGTCGGACAGGACTTCATGCTCCCCCGCATATGCAAAGGTGACGTCATCAAGACGCATGCCCATATACTCCTGCGGCGCAACAGTGCCGTTCTCGGTCACAGCGGGCACCTCGTCCATCAGTCCGAACAGTCGGCTAGCGGACGCGAAGGTCTGAGTCAGGTTAGCGGGCAAGGCGGCGAGCGCCAAAGTCGGTCCGAACGAGCCGGCGAACAGCACGAAGGCGGCAATCAGAGCCGGAATGCTCTGCGGGTTCGCGCCGGCACAGGCAATAGCCACGGCGACCGAAGCCGCTGTGAGCACAGCCACCAAGAGTCCGCTGATTCCGGTGAAACGGCCGTTGACCTTGCTGAGTTTGGCGTGATCCTTCCACAACGCATGGGTACGGTCCTCGATGGCCTGCGCACGTTCCTCGCCGCGGCCAAATCGGATGATTTCGTCCAGGCGCGCATGTCATCGAGTATCACATCGTCGAGTTCTCCGGCAGCGCCACGGATGGCAGGGCCAAGGTTACGTACGCCGGTGGCAAAGAATCGCGGCACAAGGATGCCGATAACCAGGTGGGCGGCAATCAACGCCAGCGCCATCCATGGGCTTAGGGTGGCGGCCACAATCGTGTAGATGATGGTGGAGGTTACCGCGATGGCCACCGGACTGATGGTGTGGGCAAAGAAGATCTCAAGCAGTTCCACATCGGTGGTCAGCATGGCGATAAGGTTGCCCTTACCTTTGCCCGCGAGCTTGGCCGGCGCCAGTCTGCGCAACGCGGCGAACGCCTTGGAACGGAAGAGTGCGAGCAGATGGAATGCCACATTGTGGTTCAGATATTGTTCAATGTATCGGGTGATGCCACGCAGAAGAGCACAGATAATCATCATGATGACGGCGGGCGCAACACCCATGCCCCACACCGGATTACCGGTAAGTGCAAATGCCGCGATAATGCCGAACACGGGCAGGAAAGTGGCCGAAAGATGGCCGATGGTGCCGGCGGTGGAGGCCGCTGCCATCAGTCCTGCCAGAGGTCGGGCTTCCTTAAGCAGTCGCCTGATCACTTGGAATGTGCTCATTTTGGAAGACGAATCGCTATTTGCAACACCAGCCGGAGTCTCAGCCGAGGCCTGCTCACTCCCGCCAACGGAAGCCGTCGGCAAAGCTGACTGCAGGCGGTCAACCGTCATACCCGCCTCTGCGCTTACGCGCGCTGCGCCACCCTCAGTCCGACTGTCGTCGGACAGCTCCTGCTTGCGGGAACCAACCTGCAGCACACGCCGAGCATGGCCTTCTCCGAAGTTCTCAATATCTGCCTGCGTGGTAAACAGCTTGGCGTAGACGCCGTCCGCCGTCATCAGCTCGGTATGGGTGCCCCTCTCAACCGACTTGCCGTGTTCGAGCACCACCACTTGATCAGCGTGTTCGGCGTTGGCCATGCGATGGGTGATCATAATAACCGTCTTGCCGCGGGATTGCGCCAATTCGCGAATTGTATCCAGGATCAGCTCTTCGGATTCCATGTCAACGCTGCTGGTCGCCTCATCGAACACAAATACCGGCGAATCATGCAGGAGCGCGCGGGCGATGGCGATGCGCTGGCGTTGGCCGCCGGACAGGTTGGCGGCATCGGACTCAATCGGCATGCCCAGTCCGTTCGGCTGTGCGTGCACGAAGTCGGCAATGTGCGCCTGCTCGAGCGCGGACCACAGACGGGAGTCCACGGAATCCGGCGAATCAGGAATCTCGTCATCGGGCAAGGCCATCAGAAGATTCTCGCGCAATGCGCCCGCAAACAGATGGCTGCTGGCACCAATCACAGTGACGGCTCCGGCCAGTGTTTCGCCTGACAAATCGGATACCTCGACGCCGTTCAGCGTGAGCGAACCTCGGTAACCGGCCAGTGTACCGGCGAGCAGCGAGGCGGCCGTGGACTTGCCGGAACCGGAGATGCCAACAATGGCGGTGAACTGACCGGGCCGTGCGGCGAAGGTGATGTTGGTGAGCGCAGGAGCGACGGCGGAATTGGGGCTGGTTTCACCTTGCTTATCGGTCTTTGCGGATGCGGACTTGGAGTCGCCGTGCCCGGCATCATCATAGGAATAGCGACGTGGTCGAAGCGGACCGTCAGACCGTCGTCAGCGGAATCGGAATCGTTGGCCGGCAGGGTCGCCGTGCCATGCTCGGGCTCCGGGGTGTCCAGCAGAGCGAAGATGCGCTTGGTGGAGGTCATGCCGTTCATCGCCACGTGGAAGAACGAGCCAAGCTGACGCATGGGAATAAAGAATTCGGCGGACAGCAGCACAATGAACAGCAGACCGGTAAGAGACAGCGGGTAGCCCACCCCGAACGGGATGAGATAGTGCAGGCCGTATGCCGCGTAGCAAGCACACCAGGCAGATGTGAGGCCAGTGCGATTGGCGACCAGCCGGACGCACCATTGGCAAAAGCATCGCCAACATGCGCGTATTGCCATAACGCCACACCGATGCCGGCCGCAGCACCGCCGTAGGCCACTACGTCCATGGCGGTCAGCGAGCGCAGCTGGATCTGCAGCACGCGCATGGTCATGACGCGGAAGCTTCGGCTTTCTTGTCCATCTCGATGGCGGCGCGCTCGTCGCGTCGAAG
>ENA-OPZM01000436-OPZM01000436.1-human-gut-metagenome-genome-assembly--contig:-NODE-436-length-18272-cov-3.115404_pt1 | contig 18272 bp, 22 predicted proteins | sample MGYA00242478_ERZ504493 | MGnify/ENA primary metagenome ERZ504493 (study PRJEB26092, sample SAMD00036227) | human gut metagenome | host: Homo sapiens | study: EMG produced TPA metagenomics assembly of...
TTCTCATATTCTGTCATGGAATCCCATTTTTTTATCACTGACCACTGCACGTGGAGAATAGCATTAAAATCCAGATTTTTTTGCCACAAGATAAACCTCTGCCTCTGGTTCTCCCTGATATCCGATCTGTACGGTCGCTCCTTCTTTGGTCACAATGATCTTTCCGTCTTTGATCTTACAGCCTTTTCCTGCTCCAGTGTAAAATCTGCTTTCTTATCATCAAAGGTTAAATCTGTCTCAGAAAGACTGCTGTCCTCAAGGACTGCCCCCTGCAGGAGTGCCTGCTGCTTTTCGGTCACGGAAAGCTTTTCATACTTTTCTCTGGGGATCCAGGAATCATAGGTATAACCAAGGGGAAGGGAAGCCTCGTCTTCGTAGATCCTGTATTTTTTTGTGACTGCTGCTTCACTGTCATAGCCGTATGGCAGATACCCATATCCGCTTTTTTTGATGGCAAAATATTTCACGGAGGCAAGACGATCCAGGATACTCCGTCCGTCCAGGCTGCTGTAATGATAATCCCAGGGGGTATTCAGATACATCTCATCAAAGAAACGGCTGATATTTCCATTGGCCACACTGAAATAATAGGAGGTACTATTGGTTCCCATATACATGGCAGTGTTTACGTAAGAGCCCGTTTTGTACTGGTCATATCTGGTAACCGCTGAATCATCCATTGACCGGATTGCTTTGTCCGGTCCGGCCTGAAGCTTTTCCAGCGCCTGATTCTTTTCCTCAAATTCTGACAGGTAATCTTTTTCGTAAGAATACTGGTATGAAACATTCAGAAAGATGCTGGTCACAAGCACTGCGACGATCATTCCGCAGAGATATTTTCCCTGTGTAAATACGTTTCCGTAGGAAACCACTGTAAACACAGCCAGGACCAGCATCATCAGTGCCATAATATTGCGTTCCGTGCGGGCAGATTCCGAAAACAGTGCCAACCCGCCATATATCAGCAGCATCACAAATATCCGTCGTTTTTCCCTGATACCCAGAGTAAACAGTTCAGGATATGCCTGTACCAGGATATATGCGATCAGCATTCCATATGCCCAGATCCATCGATTGGACACGTATGAAAATCCGTTCAGTACATGACCTGCAAAGGGGATCAGCAAAAACAGGTTCAGAAGCACAAAGCCCAGCTTCAGTCCCGTATATTTTTTCTTTTTGGAAAAGATCACAAACACGCCTGCCATTGCGACTGCGGAATATCCAGCAACTCCCCACTGGATCATATTTTCGCCGATCAGGCAGCCGAGATATTTTTCGTAGTAAATGCGGTCATATAACAGTGGCACATAATTCTGCGCCTGAAAGCGTCTGTTCCAAACAGAGTCATGACCACAGGTAAAAAGATCAGTGCAGCAATCATAAGTGCGACCAGATAAAAGCCAGCAAATTTCAGGAACCACTGAAATACATCTTTTACTGAACGCCTGCGGAATATTCCAAAATACCGGAAAGCTGCATACAGCACCATAAAGATACTGATCATATAAAAGAAATAAAAATTAGACATTGCCGCTACAGCCGTCGCACAGATAAAAAGGTATGGCTTTTCTTTTTTGTAAATCTTTTCAATTCCCATAAGGACCAGCGCAGATAGATCATGGGATTGGAAAAATATGGATGTTTCATGGACGCATAAATGGTCCACCCTGCAAAAATATAAACAATGCTTCCAAGGAATGTGGCCTGTTTGGGATTTTTGCGGTAAAAACAGTAAATACTGAATGTGATGCCCGACAGATAAATACGGAGAAAGATCAGGAGCTCATATAATATCTCTGTATCCTTTTCCGGTACAAAAACGGACAGTAAGGTCAGCGGATCGCCGATCACATAATAATGAAGTGTCGTAAGGATATCGGAACCGTATCCGATATGCATATCCCACATAGGAAGAGAAAGATTATGCTCCGTCACCAGCGTCTGCAGAACATTGCGCAGATATTTTCCATAATAGGCAAGTGCATTGATGTGCTGCGGAACACCGTCATGACTCCAGATCAGGGATTTTCCATTGAAATAAAAACAACTGTAAATAAACAGCGAGATCGCTGCAAAAACAATCGTATACAGAATATAAAAATCTGCTTTTTTTTTCTTTCCGGGATTTCTCCTTCGAAAAAACTCTTTTCATGTATATCTCTCCTGTATATGAAAAAGGCCTGCGGTGCGCTAAACACCGCAGGCCTGTCACCTAATGCTTAATCAGCAAGCACACTGTATAAACAGCAACTATTGATCAATAATTAGTCTTCTTTCTTATCTGCTCCGTAAAGAGTGATAAGTTTCTGCAGATACTCATATCTACCTGAGCCTCAGACTCGTTCTTAGCAAACAGTCTTGCAGCTTTCTCAGGATTCTGACGCTGCAGAGAATTGTAACGAACCTCACCGTTCAGGAAGTCCATATAGTTCTCCATATCCGGTGTCTTGGAATCAAGGCTGAACTTGTTCTCAGCAGCCGGATTGAATCTGAAGTTGTGCCAGTATCCGCACTTAACTGCCAGCTCTTCCTCTGTCTGAGCTTTGCTCATACCTTTCTTGATACCATGGTTGATACATGGAGCATAAGCAATGATCAGGGATGGTCCGGATATGCCTCTGCCTCTGCGATTGCTTTTACAGTCTGGTTGAAGTCAGCACCCATGGAGATCTGTGCTACATATACATAGCCATAGCTCATTGCGATAGATGCCATATCTTTCTTCTTAGTCTCTTTTCCGCCTGCTGCGAACTGAGCGATCGCACCTGTCGGTGTAGATTTGGAAGACTGTCCGCCTGTGTTGGAGTAAACCTCTGTATCGAATACCATAACGTTGATGTCACGTCCGCTTGCGAGAACATGGTCAACACCACCGAATCCGATATCGTAAGCCCATCCGTCACCACCGAAGATCCACTGGGATTTCTTGGAGAGGAAGTCTTTCTGTGCAAGGATCTCGTTAGCCTTGTCACATCCGCAAGCCTCAAGAGCTGCAACGAGTTTCTCTGTAGCTGCACCGTTTGTTGCGCCTACAGCGTAAGTATCCAGCCATTCCTGACCAGCTGCCTTAACATCCTCGTTTGTTCCGTTAGCTACAAGGTCTTCGATCTTCTCTTTCAGACCGCCACGGATCGCACGCTGTGCAAGAAGCATACCATAACCGAACTCTGCGTTATCCTCGAACAGAGAGTTTGACCATGCAGGTCCCTGTCCCTTAGCGTTTGTTGTGTATGGTGTAGATGGTGAAGAGTTGCCCCAGATAGAGGAACATCCTGTAGCATTTGCAATGTACATTCTGTCACCAAAGAGCTGTGTGATCAGCTTAGCGTATGGTGTCTCACCACAACCTGCACAAGCGCCGGAGAACTCAAGGAGCGGCTGTTTGAACTGGCTGCCTTTTACAGTTGTCTCTTTATATTTAGCGATAACGTCTTCCTTCTGTGGAAGTGTTACACCGTAATCGAAGAATTTCTGCTCTTCTGTGTTAGCTTCAAGCGGAGCCATCTCAAGAGCTTTGTTGCCTTTCTTTCCTGGGCAGACATTTGCACAGGAACCACATCCTGTACAGTCAAGAGCAGATACAGTCATTGTGAATGTATAGTCTTTCATTCCTGTAAGCGGAAGTGTCTTGATACCCTCTGGAGCGTTAGCTGTCTCATCTGCTGTCATAGCAACCGGACGGATTGCAGCATGCGGGCAGACATATGCACAGCGGTTACACTGGATACAGTTGTCCGGAACCCATACAGGAACGTTAACTGCGATACCACGTTTCTCATATGCAGCTGTTCCGGATGGTGTTGTACCATCTACATAATCCTTGAATGCAGATACCGGGAGGCTGTTACCTTCCTGAGCGTTGATCTTGCACTGAATGTTGTTTACGAAGTCCTGAGCTTCCTGAGCACCGTGGGATGCGTGAGACATGAAGAGTCCCTCGTCCTCAGCGTTCTTCCAGCTCTCCGGAACCTGAACCTCTACGACCTGTTTAGCACCGGCATCGATAGCTGCCCAGTTCTTCTTAACAACGTCATCACCCTTACGTCCGTAAGTAGCCTTAGCAGCAGCCTTCATAAGCTCGATAGCCTGCTCCTCAGGAATGATTCCTGTAAGCTTGAAGAATGCGGACTGAAGGATTGTGTTGATACGTGTTGGTCCCATGCCGGTCTCAATACCGATCTTAACACCGTCGATGGTGTAGAATTTGATATTGTGGTTAGCGATGAAAGCTTTAACCTGTCCCGGAAGATGTTTCTCAAGTCCTTCCATATCCCAAGCACAGTTCAGAAGGAATGTACCTCCGTCAACAAGCTCCTGTACCATGTTATATTTGTTAACATAGGACGGATTATGACATGCAACAAAGTTTGCTTTGTGGATCAGGTATGTGGATTTGATCGGTTTCTTACCGAAACGAAGGTGAGACATTGTAACACCGCCGGACTTCTTGGAGTCATAATCGAAGTAAGCCTGAGCGTACATGTCTGTATTGTCACCGATGATCTTGATGGAGTTCTTGTTAGCACCTACAGTACCATCAGCTCCAAGTCCCCAGAACTTGCAGTTTGTTGTTCCCTCTGGTGTTGTAACAAGTGGTGCGCCTGTCTCAAGAGAAAGGTTTGTAACATCATCAACGATACCGATTGTGAATTTCTCTTTCTCAGTGTTCTCATATACTGCTACGATCTGTGCAGGTGTTGTATCTTTGGAACCAAGTCCGTAACGTCCTGTAAAGATCTTAACATCGCTGAACTTGCTGTCGCGAAGAGCTGCAACAACATCAAGATACAGAGGCTCGCCAAGAGCTCCTGGCTCTTTTGTTCTGTCAAGAACAGAGATCTGCTTAACTGTATCCGGGATTGCATCGATAAGAGCCTGTGCACAGAATGGTCTGTAAAGACGAACTTTAACAACACCGACTTTCTTGCCAGCTGCCATAAGGTAATCGATGGTCTCCTCGATGGTATCGTTTACGGAACCCATAGCTACGATGATGTGCTCAGCGTCAGCAGCTCCGTAGTAGTTGAACAGTTTGTAGTCTGTTCCGATCTTCTCGTTAACTTTGTCCATGTACTCCTGAACAACTGCCGGAAGAGCGTCATAATATGGATTACATGCCTCTCTTGCCTGGAAGAAGATATCCGGGTTCTGAGCGGAACCTCTCTGACATGGATGGTTCGGGTTCAGAGCACGGTTACGGAACTCTGCGATTGCGTCCATATCTGCCATATCTTTCAGATCTTCATAGTCCCATGTCTCGATCTTCTGGATCTCATGAGATGTACGGAATCCGTCGAAGAAGTTGATGAATGGAACTTTTCCTTTGATCGCTGCAAGATGAGCAACCGGTGTAAGGTCCATAACCTCCTGTACAGAAGACTCACAAAGCATTGCGCATCCGTCTGACGACAGGCCATAACGTCGGAATGATCTCCGAAGATACAAAGTGCGTGAGAAGCAAGTGCACGGGCAGATACATTGATAACTCCCGGAAGCTGCTCACCAGCGATCTTGTAAAGGTTCGGGATCATAAGCAGAAGACCCTGGGAAGCTGTATAGGTTGTAGTCAGGGCACCTGCTGCCAGAGAACCGTGAACGGCACCTGCTGCACCTGCCTCAGACTGCATCTCTGTAACCTGTACTTCCTGTCCAAAGATGTTCTTTCTTCCTGAGTTGCCCACTCGTCTGTAGCCTCAGCCATTACAGATGAAGGGGTAATCGGGTAAATAGCAGCTACATCAGAAAAAGCGTATGATGCATGAGCGGCTGCATGGTTACCATCCATGGTTTTCATCTTTCTTGCCATTGTTTTTTCCTCCTTAAAGGTTTGTTAAAAAATATATTATTTAGCTTATGAAGGCCTAAAATTCCATTGGTTATTATATCATAGATTCCCAGTTATGTCCATTTTCTTTCATTGTTTTTTGTACAATATCTTGTACAAACGCCGTTATCTTTTTCACAAATAAAAAAGAGCTGTTCGGAAATTTTTCTCTCCAAACCGCTCTCCTTATCATCTCATACGCTTATCCCAACTCACATCCGGGAATCACTTCTCCTCTTTTCCGAAAAGATCCTTCATGGATTTCCGCCGGAGCATTGTCCACAGCTGATCCTGGATCTCCTTAAGCTCATCATGTGCATGGCAGGGAACTCCGTCCTGTCCGTTCCTTGGACACTGATATGTGCCGTTCAGGCACTCAATGATGGACATATCCGGATCGATCGCACTGTATATCTCATATAATGACAGTTCTTCCGGATCTCTCTTCAGCGCGTAACCGCCATGAACTCCGCGGTATCCTTCCACGAGCCTGCATTCTGAAGCTTCTTCAGTATCTTGTATGCAAAGGGTGCTGTGATCGATTCCCTCTCACAGATCTCGCTGACGCTCAAACGCGGCTCCCACATCAATGCGCGGATAACCCGCATCGCATAATCGCTTTCTCTGGTGATAAACATTTTTAACCTCTCTTCTGTTCAACTAAGCTGCTGATTTATGATAGTTTCCGCATTCCATCCGATCTGCACGTTCCCGGGTGTTTCTGACGTACCAGAGAGCCGGATATCCATATCCCCAGAATGCTTCATTACCACATACGACAGTATAACCCATTTTTTTTATATAATAAAAGGTTATTATTTTCCTGTGATCCAAAGTAATCCCCTGTTTTTCCTTTATTTAGCCGAAAAAAGGAAAATACAGCTTGCAAATTTTTCAGTTTACGGTACAATAGGAAACGATTGTAATGCTTTCGTATGTAATTGAAACGATATTTATTTAATGAAAAAAGAGGTATGATATGATTTCAGCAAATAACATCACACTGCGCGTTGGAAAAAAAGCGCTGTTTGAAGACGTTAACATCAAATTTACAGAGGGTAACTGTTATGGATTGATCGGCGCCAACGGCGCAGGAAAATCTACATTCCTCAAAATCCTTTCCGGTCAGCTCGAGCCTACCAAGGTGACATTGTGATCACCCCCGGTCAGAGACTTTCTTCCTGCAGCAGGATCATTCAAATATGATGCTTATCCGGTTCTGGATACTGTCATCATGGGTAATGAAAGACTCTATCAGATCATGAAAGAGAAAGAAGCCATTTACGCAAAGGAAGATTTCACAGACGAGGATGGCATCCGTGCCAGCGAGCTTGAGGGTGAGTTTGCAGAGATGAACGGATGGGAAGCAGAGTCCGATGCTGCTACTCTTCTCAACGGTCTCGGCGTCGACACCGAGTTCCACTATACACAGATGGCAGACCTTACCGGTAGTATGAAGGTCAAGGTTCTTCTTGCACAGGCTCTTTTTGGAAATCCTGATATCCTTCTTCTTGATGAGCCGACCAACCACCTGGATCTTCCTGCTATCGAATGGCTGGAGGAGTTCCTAATCAATTTTGACAATACGGTTATCGTAGTATCCCATGACCGTTATTTCCTGAACAAGGTCTGCACACATACTGCTGATATCGATTATGGCAAGATCCAGCTTTATGCCGGAAACTACGACTTCTGGTTTGAATCCAGCCAGCTTCTGATCAAGCAGATGAAAGAGGCCAACAAAAAGAAAGAGGAGAAGATCAAAGAACTCCAGGAGTTCATCTCCCGTTTCAGCGCCAATGCTTCCAAATCCAAGCAGGCGACTTCCAGAAAGCGTGCCCTGGAAAAGATCCAGCTGGATGACATGCGTCCTTCCAGCCGTAAATATCCATACATCGACTTCCGCCCGAACCGTGAGATCGGAAACGAAGTCCTCATGGTGGAAAATCTTTCCAAGACCATTGATGGAGTAAAGGTTCTGGACAACATTTCCTTCACTCTGGGTCGTGAAGATAAGGTTGCCTTTGTGGGTGCCAACGAGCAGGCCATCACAACCTTCTTCAAGATCCTTACAGGTGAAATGGAGCCGGATGAAGGAAATTACAAATGGGGCGTTACCACTTCCCAGGCATATTTCCCAAAGGATAACACACAGGAATTCGATAACGACCTTACTATCACCGACTGGCTGACACAGTACTCCGAGATTAAGGACGCAACCTACGTCCGTGGATTCCTTGGCCGTATGCTTTTCCCTGGTGAGGATGGTGTAAAACGTGTCCGTGTTCTTTCCGGTGGTGAGAAGGTCCGCTGTCTTCTTTCCAAGATGATGATCTCAGGTGCCAATATCCTGATCCTGGATGAGCCGACCAACCATCTGGATATGGAGTCTATTACAGCACTGAACAACGGACTGATCAAGTTCCCTGGAGTGATCCTTTTCACCTCACACGATCACCAGTTTGTACAGACAACTGCAAACCGTATCATGGAGATCCTTCCTAACGGCAAGCTGGTAGACAAGATCACCACTTACGACGAGTATCTTGCCAGTGACGAAATGGCCAAGAAGCGTCACGTATTCCAGGTTAACGAAGAGGACGCACAGGATAACTAAATCCCATGCTTCTGTAACAAAAAAGCTCCCCTGCTTCCGCCTTTACAGGCAGTCAGGGGAGTTTTTTTATCTGTTTTATATACGTTTACTCCATGGTGATCGGAGCAAGCTTGCCCTGTGTTACATCCAGAAGATCTTTAAGCGGTACCTTCAGGGTAAGGCCTACTCTTCCACCGCTTACATAGATCTCATCAAAGTTTTCGGCAGACTGGTCAAACACCACCGGATAATTTTTTTTCATTCCAAGAGGGCTGCAGCTCCGCGGATATAGCCCGTGATCTTTGTAAGATCCTTTACATGGATCATATCTACTGTTTTTTCACCTACAGACTTTGCCGCTGCCTTACGGTCCACCTCTTTTTCGATCGGAACTACAAACACATAGTAGCCGCCGCTTTTCCCTTCCATGACCAGGGTCTTAAAGGACTGATCATGAGGGGCTCCTGTGATGTCTGCACAGTGGATCCCATCTATGAACTCTCCACAGTCATATGCGATCGCTTCATATTTTACTTTTTTTTCGATCCAGCATTCTCATCGCGTTTGTTTTGGCTTCTTTTCCCATTTCTGTCACTCCTCGGATTTTTCTCAGTTGTCTTTCCACTCATCAAGCTCATCCAGATCCTCATCATTCATCAGATCCGGGTCATTCCTGTAATTTCCATATTCTTCCTGCTCATCAAAATCCGCCATATTTTCAATATCCATCCGGCGTCTTTTCTGCTGCAGTTTTTCAAAATCTTCATAGCTGTCCCTGTTTTCCGGCTCATCAAAGCGATCATATTCTTCATGATCCTCCGGATCTGCATAGCGGGATCTGCTTCCCGTTCCTGCATTCCTTCGTTCCCTGGTGCTGCTGCTCTGGCTGTATCTGCGGCCTCTTCTGTCATCCGAAGCATAATTTCTGCCGGTGGTTCTGTTTCTGCCAGAGGTTTCGGAAGTGCTTCTTCTTTCGGCGGAACTACTCTTGCTGTTTCTTTCGCTTCCGGATCTTTTCCTGCTGTCTGCATAATTTCTTTCTCTTCTGTCAGAGTTGCGTTCTTCTCTGTCAGATGGTCTGCGGGAACGTCTTTCACCTCGGCTTTCCCGGTCATCGTTTGCCCGGTTTTCGGATATATATCTGCGATCGTCCCTGTTACGGTCAGAGGTGTATTCACGACCATTTCCTCTACGGTCCTTCCTGCCGGCTTCCTGGTCTCCTCCGGCAGAGCTCCATCGTCGTCATCTTCTTCTTCGTCATCGTCCTCATCGTATCGGTCTTTGTTGATAGCGAACTGGATCAGCATACCAAGGATCACAATTCCCGCTGCCATACCAACGCCATATGGAAACTGCGCCAGCCCTGCGATCTTTGCAATGGATAATCCTGCCAGAACGCCACCCAGTATACTGGTTCCGACAATGATCACGCCTTTCGCATAACGCATCGCAAGTACTCCCAGTCCCACGCCGATAAGGATGCACAGGAAAAAGGAAAAGGAACTGGTTGGATGGATCAGATAAATACTCAATGTTATTCCGATACCAAATCCCAGTACGAAGATTCCTGCCCTGTAGATCAGAAACGAAACAACAGCCAGTACGATTCCAAGTCCCGCCATGGCACCTACGATCACCATTTTATCCTGAACACCGGACATATAGGTCACACCAAAGCCGGCACCTGCTCCGATGATAAATCCAAAGATCATCATCCAGAACCGGAGGATACGATATCCCAGGATACAGTTCAAAAGCCCGAAAACACAGAGCACTCCGTATACGATCACCATCAGCTGGCTGATCTGTTCCATACCTCCTGCTCTCTGCAGTATGTCAAATCCTCTTGACAACATATCCATATTCATAATTTACTCCTCTCTTTCCAAAACCTCCGGAAATCTTCCCAAAGATATTTCAAAAAATAAAATATATGGTATAAAAATTATCCATCACTCCATAATGATACTCCACCTGACCAAGTCCGTGAAGTTTCATATAATACTGTGCCACATTCTGTACCACGCCATCATCCAGCAGTTCCTGACAGGCTTCGGAAAAAGCTTCCTGACCGCCAAACTTGAAACGCACAACAGCCGCACCATTATCCAGTCTCATCTTACAATAATCATATATATCCTGCCAGCTGTAATCTTCAAAGTACCCCTGGTTCAGCACATAAAAATCCAGATCCCTCGCAGTACATGCCGGAACTGTCAGTTCTTCCGATGGTGTATAGGTTTTTTCGTATTCTTCCGGGAAAGGGCAGAGATAATCGTAAATGATCGTCTTATGTTCTTCCAGCTGCGCGGCATCTCCATTTAGAAAATCCGGCTGATCCCCATTGGTAGCATCTACATAATAATACGCCTGGCCAATTTTTACAATATCCCATGCATGACCCTCTGTACTTCCTTTTGTGCTTCCGTCCACATAAATACAGGGAATATCCAGCCTTTCCAGAAGATACTGGACAGCTCCTGCATATCCGGCACAGACTGCGGATTTTTTCCAGAAAACACCTGCTATGCTCTGATCATCCTCCCCGGTCTGATACTGGGTATGGTCAATAACATACGTATAAACAATGCGTATCTTCTCGTAGTCACCGGCATCCTCCGGAATCAGGCTCTGACCTCCTGAAAGCTCTGCTCCATTGCCGTTTGTATCTCATCGATCTCGCTGTCTGTATAAGTATAACCCGGAGTAAAAACGCAGTAATCACTGTCTGAATACGTAGTTTTGTAGATTTTTTCACGATTGTGGACCCAGAATATCTCCGGGTGGTCTTTCAATACTGCATGATAGCTTCTGTCAATACTGTCATCATCGGAGATTGTCAGATAAAACTCCTTTTCCCGGGCACGGATTCCTTTCAACAGCTCCCGATATACTCTCTGCTCTTCTTCCGTAAGCTGTTTGAAATAATATTCCTGATGTCCTTCTTCGCTCTGGGCAACCTCCATCTGACGCAGTTCTTCTACTTCCTTTGGTTCCCCTGAAATAACGCTCTTTGCTATGGATCGGATCTGATCCAGTGCCCCTGCCGAAGCGCTAAAGGGCTGAAGGATCACTGCGGCTGCAAGTACTGCGGCTGCCATGGGGCAGAAATTTCTTTTTTTCATAATATCATGTCCTCTGTCTGAAGCAGCGATTGTAAGAAAGGGCAGCCTCCCGTGGGAGACTGCCTTATCTTCAATCGCTGTCCCTTAGTTTTCCATTTCCAGTGTTTCTACATCATCATCAAATGTATCCACTGCATCGTCCATGGTCTCCTGATCCAGAGTCAGCGTCTCAACTTCATCTTCTTCCTCGTCCTCCTGCAGAGCCGTATTCTTAAAATCTGCAAGAAGGTCACTGGAAACAGTATCACTGGATGCCAATGCATCCTTCAGTGCATCGGATCTAACCACATCCGTAAGGAGCTTTTCTGCACTCTCCTCTGTCAGAACATCATTCTCTGTAGCTGTAGTCTTATCAACTGTTTCCTCCGCTGTTGTATTCTGATAGAAGGATGGTTTTCTGATATAACGGAAGCTTGCACTGTATGCCTCACCAACCGTTACACCATTCTTGCTTGAGGAACAATGTACTGCGATCCAGTCGCCGGAATCCGTCTTTCCGCACAGGATACCAACGTGGTTGTTGCTTCCTGATTCCGGTCCTCTCTGGAATACCAGATCTCCTGGCTGTGCATCTGCTTCGCTGACAACACCGGCCTTCTCCCACTGGTCAGACGTTCCGTCTCCAACTGCTGCCTGCATTCCCTGATTCTTATATCCATTGATCACTGCCCAGGTAACAAAGCCGCTGCAGTCCAGACCATATGCACGGAGCGTACCGGAGCTTCTGCTGCCGTCTGCAGATACCTTCTCAACGGAACCCCAGCTTGGGTCTTCTCCGATCACCGTAGATTTACCGCCCCAGAAATACCCAACCTTACCAACCAGTGAATACGCTGCAGTGATAACATCTACACGATCCTCAGAAACATCGTCTCCCACACTTTCACGGACAAAGCCTTTGGATGCGGTAACTACCGCACAGAGAAGCTTACAGTCTGTTTCCACATATTTCTTAAGGACGCTTCTGTCTTCCTTCGCAATATTGTTCTTCTTGATGTAGTAGTTGATCTTGCGATTTCCGTAGGATATCTTGGTAATATCCTGTTTGTCCCTGACGATCGGGTTCATCTCCGCAAAGATCCTTGCCAGATCATCCTTACAGGATGCATCCAATGTAAATGACGTTACTCCTGCTTTGCTCTTTTCATAAATATAAACAGCAAGGATATCCTGCCAGTTTCTTACCAGAAGTGTATTCTCCGTATCGGTAAGCTTGTTCTTCTCTTTATATTCTCTTTCAATCTCTTCCATTACAGAAGCAAAATCATCGGAGAAGGACAGATGATAATTGTTCTTAAGACTATCCAGATAAAAATCCTTGCCTGCATGAAGATTGGAAACCATATTTGTCACATAAACAGGATCTCCGATCTGTGTTGCTGTTGCGTTATTTCCATCTGTGATCTCTGTATTTTTGTTGTCTTTTTTGTTATTACTGTCGTTCTTGTCGGCAGCTACAAGCTTGGCTTCTGCCTCCGTCAGAATCTTATAATTCGTAACTTTGGCCTTTTCTGTCTTAGACAGCGCCTCATAAGCTGCACGTGCGCTCTCTATCTCAGCTTTATCTGCTGCTGTGATCGTTCTGCCTGCCAGTGCTTTGATCTTCCGGATCACCGCCTGTACCTTTGCAGAATCATCCCTAGCCGGTGTTTCCGTCGGTGCGGGTGTTGCGGTTGGTTCCGGCGTTGTCGTTGGTGCAGGTGTCGCTGTCGGTTCCGGTGTCGCCGTTGGTGCAGGTGTCGCGGTTGGCTCCGGTGTTTCCGTCGGTGCAGGTGTTGCGGTTGGCTCCGGTGTTTCCGTCGGCGCAGGCGCCGGTGTATCCGTTGGTCCCGGTGCTGTAGTTGGTTCCGGTTCAGGTGCAGCAGTTATTTCCGGCTCCGGCGCAGCTGTCGGCACCGGATCTGCCAGAACTTCCGATTCACTTACCTCACTCCCGTCTCCCGAAACACCTTCCTCAGCAACAATATTATCTGCTTCCTCGGCGGCTTTTACTCCGGTTGGAACTGCCAGTACCATAGCTGATAACATCGTGATGCAAAAAAACTTATTCAGGTACTTGTTCTTCATATTTATTAAGATGCTCCCTTCTTTCCTTGAACATCCCTTTACTTCCCCTATAATAAAGGTCTGCCTTAAACCATTTGATAACTTAAAGTTTAATTCAATTTATTTTAGCATACGAAAATTGTGAAATCAACCGTTCTGGTAGGATATCTCTTCCAATTCATCTTTTTTTCACTTTTTATTCATATTTTTGTAAGATTCTTTTTGGTTTACCATAACATAAAAAGCCACAGCGTTCTCACACACTGCGGCTTTTTGTATACTGTCAGACAGTCACTGCCGCTGTCCGCCCATATGAAACTGTTTTCTGACACAGAGCTGAAAAATCCCCTGTACAACCTGATAGCACACCCGAAGGATAAAACGAATGTCATCGGCAATGCACCGCGGGCTTTCCAGATAATATGCATGACGCTCACGGATATATTCCACAAGTTCCTCAAAGCTTTCAAACTGCTTTGCTTCTTCCAGCTGGCTGTCTGCTGCGCCGCTGAGGATACACTCTCTCAGGCGGTTCTTCAGCTCAGCTTCATAAGAATTATGTGCTGCAAGATTTCCTTCGTATGTTTTGTTATGAGGAAAAGTAAAATAATCAGCCATATAATGCATGACCTCACCGAATCTTCTCCAGTATACTCTGGCATTCTCTTCCTCCGGGTTCTTCTCGACAAGCGCCTCATCTTATTCTGGAGATGATCAAATGTCCCGAAAAACTCATGTCTGGTGGTGAGAAATGATGGTTTCAGATCAGGCATGATATTGCCCAGGCAAAACGCTTTTCTGTGCTGCTGAAGACTGTACACCTCAGACATCTGGTCAGCCAGGTATCTGCCTAACAGTATATGTGATTTTTTACGCAATTTTTTCCCTCTTCCTTCTTTCCTGATCCAGATTCTGACCGGTCAACAGTAATTGGTTCCGCCCGGTCCTCTTCTGGTATCCATAAATCATCCGTTTTCCGGAACCAACTTTACTATAGCACTGTTTTTTCAAATAATCAAATAAAGATTATGTGAATTTTAATCCATATCCAAAAGCTGCCGCTGCTTCAGATCAATAGATGCCCAGACGGTACTTGTCTTCGGTTCTCCGTAAAGATAAACCGTGCTGGAAACCAAGCAGCATATATAATTCACTTTTTGTTCCAATCTCTCCGTCAAGTCCAACACTGTTGTGCGCAGCTTCAACCAGGGTCTTTGCCCTATCTTCAGTAACTCCTCTGCCACGCATCTTTTTATCATGCCAGATCTTTCGGATCCCATTTACTCCAAGCGCGATCATATCTTTTGGCAATGGTGCTTTTTCAAGCACTGCCAGGCCGCTTATTGCATCAAATCGTGTGTATAATCCCAGATATTCCGGGAAATGTATTGCAAGCCATCTCTGGATCCTGTTTGCAGATATGTTGTGCTGCTTTATGATCCTGTCACGGCTGTATACCAGGTCTCTTATCAGAACTGCAGTCTTTTTATTCTCAGTCTTAAGTGTCTCTGCCCAAAGGTTGAAAGAATTGAACCCTTCCAGATTGTTATGAAAAGAAAAAATACGTTTTGTAAGTTCGCGTCCTCTGTTATCAAAAGCTCTTGCATAATGTATCTGGCTTCCGATATCAACTCCGACAACCATTGTTGAATCTGTTACTTGCTCAATCTTTTCATTCTGTGTATAATTCATTTGGAACCTCCAGTGCTTGATTGTTTTGTTTACATCCGCCAAGATGCAACTCAATCATACCTTGAGGTTCTTTTTTTATTCAATTGGCGCTTTTAATGAATTACAGGAATGCTCCTTATTATATTTTTCAATCTCGTCATCAATAATTGAATCTACATGAGGGAACAGACAACCGGGACCTCCATAGGTAATACATGGGATGAAATGTCCGTGTGGTGCATACTCCTCACATGCTCTTCTGACCTCCTTGCGGATCTCTTCTTCTGTGGAATCCACACGGTCTACAATAGAAGCATCGATTCCACCCATAAGTGTCATTCTTCCGTTCAGCTGTTTCTGGAGCTTCGGAATATCATTCTGCGGAAGTGTTCCCTGCCAGATGTCAATCCCAAGATCAACCATATCCTCTATGATCGGTTCCATGAAGGAATCTGCGTGATGCATGATGATCACTCCATGGTCTTTCATATATTTATAGGATCTTTCATACTGTGGTTTGATAAATTCTCTCCATGTGTCCGGACTGATGAACAGGGACTGCTTGGAACCCCAGTCATCGTGGGAAAGGATGATATCCGGGTGGAGATTATCAACGATCAGCTTTGTAAGCTGAAAACGGTACTCCCCAATGGCATTGCAGAGATCCATCATATCCTCCGGCTCAAGAAGGAAGTTCACCAGCATATCCTCAAATCCCATCAGGAAGTGAAGCCTCTCAAAAACACCTGTAGCATAAATGCCATGAAAAGGCTTCCTGAATCCTTTATCTCCTGTGCCTTCTGTTTAAATGGTTCCCATAAAGCCGGATCCGAGCACTGACCGACAATATCAGGGATCACCAGCTGCTCTTTCCATTCTGTGATATCATCAATGACTTTGTTGTCCTCTGTTACATGTGGCATTGCAGCCAGCTGTTCCTGGGGCCAGAGGATCTCAGTTCCGAAAAGATCCTTCATAGGCTCCATACCACGGTGACGGTTTCCACGCACATAATTATTTGCCGGGTTCGGCGGGTAAAAGGTCGCACCCTCATACTGTCTCAGAAGTCGTTCCGGCCTGCCGTCCTTTTTTATCGTTTCAAGTAAAATCTCCGATGCTTTCAACATAATGCTTCCTCCTTTATTATCCTGTGATCTTTCAAAATACCCGATCACTTATCTTTATGATCTTGCATCAATCTCAGCCTGATACTGAAGAACCTTTTCCTTTGTGATCTTAAATCCAAACACCAGAAGCAGAAGACCTGCCAGACAGAAAATAGCCGGAACAAGCGCAAAGGAAATCGTCATTCCCTGACGAGCCGTCCCCTCAAGAACAACTCCGGATTTCCAGCCTACCGCCACAAGACAGGCGCTGAGAATCGTTCCTCTTAAGAACACGGCAATCTTCAGCGGAAGATTCTGTAATCCCATGATCCATCCGGATGCATCTTTTCCGCTCTTCCATGTTGCATACACTACAGTGTCCGCATAAAGTGCAGGTGAAGCTGCAAAAGCCATGCCATAAAAGAACTGGGCAAGTGTCATAAGAGCGATCACTGTCATTGCATTTCCGTAGAAAATGTATACAAGGAACAGTGATACTGCCATTCCTGCATAAGCGATGATCATAGTTGTACGGGATGATATTGCTTTTGCAATGTATCTCATGGAAAAAGCACCGATGATGGCACCGATAGCAACCCAGAGAAGATAAGTGGTCATCAGTCCCGGATTTCCCATTGCATCCCTGAAATAGTAAATAGCAGATGCTGCTGTTACAAATTTCACACACCATTTTGCAAGGTCTGCCAGCATCAGGACCATAAGAGGCGGATTCTGAAACAGGGAAGCAAACATCTCTCTGATCGTGATCTTTGTTTTGTCATTTTTCTTTCCTGCTGTTTCCGTTTCAATCTCTTCATAGCCTTCCGTCATCTTGAAATGGGCGAAATAGGTTACGACCATCAGAATACCCAGACAAAAAGCTGCTGCTGCAAATTTATTTTTCTCACCGACATATCCGGCAAGAAGTGTTGCAAATGGAAGACCCATATAGGAAAACAACAGACCGCCTATGTTATTCCAGGTTGCCCTGGAGGATGCAAGCGTTGCTTTGTCTTCCGGTGTTTTACCAACAACACTGATCAGGGTTGCGTTGGCAACATAGCTGAAATTCCATGCCACATGAGATGCGATGGATGCGGCAATGATCACCACTGCCGAAACCCATTCATTATCGCTGACACGTATGAACATGAATGCATACAGAAACGGCACCATCCACGGAACCATGATCAGCCAGGAGCGATAACGCCCCCATTTCTTTGCTTTTGTGCCGTTGATGATCCCTCCGTAAAGCCAGGACAGACAGGCATCAACAATGGTAAATACGGAATTGATCACACCAGCTACACCAGCTGCAAAGCCTGCCAGTCAGTCAGAAATGTCATAAAGTAAAATGTCTCGATATTACTCATAAGAACAAATCCGGCATCGCCCAACACCAAAGAAATATTTTAGGGCATTTGTAAGACCCTTTTTCTGTTTTGGATCTTGTTTCGGTATTTCATTTTTACTCATTTTCTTTCCCCCTTCACTGTTTTTTGTGGGGCCGGCCATTTCCACAACTTCACGTTACCTTTGATGGTTATAGTATAGTTTGTTTTTTTTCCTGTTCGTAAATCCGCACACTTCTTCATTCTGTCTCCAATGCTTCATGCTTTTTGTACAGTTATTATTGTAAATATGCACAAAATAAATTTCTTCTTTCGTTTTCTTTTTATTTTCTGTTTTAATATGTTATAATTTCCTATAAATACAAGGCTTTTATGAATTGGAGGAAATATTTTGAATAAAAGAGAGCATTTCGTGAATAGCCCGCATACCGGCTCCATCTTAATCTCCAGATCATTGCTGACGATTTTGCGGAGAAAAAAAGAGGATGTTTCCATCCTCTGCCGTGAAGACCCCCTGACGCTGGATGGTCTTCGCATATATCAGGCAGG
>ENA-OPZM01000437-OPZM01000437.1-human-gut-metagenome-genome-assembly--contig:-NODE-437-length-18272-cov-2.872582_pt1 | contig 18272 bp, 23 predicted proteins | sample MGYA00242478_ERZ504493 | MGnify/ENA primary metagenome ERZ504493 (study PRJEB26092, sample SAMD00036227) | human gut metagenome | host: Homo sapiens | study: EMG produced TPA metagenomics assembly of...
TATGGCAATACCGCATAATTCTAAGTGCCGATACGGCGAGCGAGGTGCGGCAGCTGCTAGGCCAAAAGCGCAGATAATACTGGATGTCTTATCGAGCATTTTGGCAACGCAGATGCCGTGCCGCAGCCGTCGGAGCGGTGCTTAAGCCGTAAGGCGGGAATTGTGCGGTGTTGCCTTAGTTGTTTCAGTCGTTCGGGCGCTCTAAATCCGGGTACTGCACATCCCACAAAAACAGCCCCCTGGCGGGCAGCGTGGGGCCGGCCTGGCCGCGGTTCCTGCTTTGCAGCAGAGCGGGCACAGCGGCCGGATTCATTTTGCCAAGGCCCGCCTGCAGCACCGTACCGGCCAGAATGCGCACCATGTTGTACAGGTAGCCGTCCGCCGTTACGGACAGGGTATACAGCTCGCCATCCTGCTGCACGGTGCAGGCGGTGATGGTGCGCACCGTATCGCCGTGGGCTGCGGCTGAAGAACCCGAAGCGCACAGCGCCAAAAAGTCATGCCTGCCAACAAAATGGGCAGCCGCCGCCTGCATGGCGGCAAGGTCCAGCGGACCGTTGACCCGGTGGCAGGTCTCATAATCAAAGGGATCATCCACCGCGCTGCACCGCAGGCGGTAGTGGTAGGTTTTGGCGTGGGCGGCATAGCGGGCGTGGAAATCATCCGGCACCTGCTGCGCTGCCAGTGCCCGCACATCCATGGGCAGGCGGGCGTTCAACGCCAGCGGGATGCGCTGCACCGGGATGCGGCCATCATAATGGAAGTTCAGGCAAACCGCCGGGCATGCACCCCGCATCGGTGCGGGAACAGCCCTTTACATCGGGCCGGGTGCCAAACACGCTCTGCATAGCATCCTGCACCACCGCACACACCGTAACCCCATTGGGCTGCACCTGAAACCCCGAATAATTTGTGCCCTTGTAGGCAAGCCAGAGGAGAATATTCATGGGACACCTTTTGAGTTAGGAGGTAGGCGTGAGGCGTTAGGAGTTTTTGGTGTGTGCTGGCGCGCACATTTTGAATATCAGCTTTTACCCTATTCCAAAATTGCGGCGCAAGCCGCACCTTCAGCTCCTAACTCCTACTTCCTAACTCCTAACTAAATTTCAGATTCCCGCCATGAGCCAGCGGGTGGAGAGGATGACGGCGAGGCAGAGGGTGAGAACAACGGCGCATTTTACGTCCAGCGCGCCGAACTTGAGCACCTTCAGGCGGGTGCGGCCCTCGCCGCCGTGGTAGCAGCGGCATTCCATGGCCATGGCAAGCTCGTCCGCACGGCGGAACGCGCTGATGAACAGGGGGATCAGCACCGGCACCAATGCCTTGATGCGGTCCATGAACTTGCCGTTATCCAGCATTGCGCCGCGGGCTTTCTGGGCGTTCATGATCTTTTCGGTCTCATCGATCAGCAGCGGGATAAACCGCAGGGCGATCGTCATCATCATGGCAAGCTCATGCACCGGCAGGTGCAGCTTGGCAAAGGGTTTCAGCAGCGCTTCAATGGCATCCGTCAGCACAATGGGGCTGGTGGTGTAGGTCAACAGGCTGGTGCCGGCGATCAATGCCACAATGCGCACCGCCATCAGCACCGCATAGCTCACACCCTCGCGGTAGATGTGGATAAAGCCAAAGTGTACCAGCGGTTCGCCCTCGCCGGTGATGAAGAACAGGTTGAGTACCGCGGTGAACAGCACAATGGGAACGATCGGCTTTAAGCTCTTGACGATCAGCTTGATGGGAATCTGCGCCACTTTGTACAGCAGAGCCAGCAGCGCCAGCGAAAGCGCAATGCCCAGCGGGTTGGACGCCATAAACAGCACAATGATGTAGGCAATGGTGGCAATAATTTTTAAGCGCGGGTCGCAGCGGTGCACCACCGAGTTGCCGGGGAAGTGCTGGCCAATGGTAATATCACGCAGCATCAGTCAGCGCCTCCTTCCTGTACGGTTTTGTGGTTCTGCGGCAGCGGAACGGCTTTGTCCGGGTGTTTGGCGTTCCAGGCTTTCAGCACGGTTTTGACCGCATAGGGCACGGTGTACACATCCGTGTCGATCTCCATGCCCATTGCTTTCAGCATCAAAAACACCTGGGTGACCTGCGGAACGGAAAGCCCCAGTTCCAGCAGCTCCGGTGCGCGGGCAAAGACCTTTTCCACCGTATCATACATGGCCACTTTCGCCTTGCTCATCACCAGTACGCGGTTGGCATAGCGGGCGATATCTTCCATTGAGTGGCTGACCAGAATGACCGTGATGCCGGTCTGCTCGTGGTAGTTGCGGATCTGGCTCAGGATGGTATCGCGGCCTTCGGGGTCAAGGCCTGCTGCGGGTTCGTCCAGCACCAGGATCTTGGGCTCCATGGCCATAACGCCCGCAATGGCAACGCGGCGCTTTTGCCCGCCGGAAAGTTCAAACGGGCTTTTTTGCAGCAGCGCTTCATCCAGGCCAACAAACTCTGCCGCGCGCTTGACGCGGCGGGTGATCTCTTCTTCATCCAGGCCCATGTTGCGCGGGCCATAGGCGATATCCTTCCAGCAGGTTTCTTCAAACAGCTGGTATTCCGGGTACTGCATGACCAGCCCCACAAGGAAGCGGAAATCCCGCAGGTTTTCGCCCTCCGCCCACATATCGCGGCCATCAATAATGATCTTGCCGCTGGTGGGGCGGTTCAGGCCGTTGAAATGGGCGATCAGCGTGGATTTGCCGGACCCGGTCGAGCCCATCACACCGACAAAATCACCTTTTTCAATCGAGAAGCTCACATCATCCAGCGCTGCGGTTTCGTCCGGCATACCGGCGTTATACACATAGCGCAGATGTTCCACTTTAATGATCTCTGACACGTTACATTCCTTCCCGCACGGTACCGCCCCGGTCCCTCTTTTGCCGGGTGCAGTCTGTGCCTTTTCTGGTTGGGGAAAATTGGTTGTTTGGGTTTCCTCGCAGAAGCGGCGGGGGCGGGTGACCCCGCCTACAGGGGTGTTGCCGCCCAAAAGGCACGGCATTTTATTTCAGCAGGTCAAAAATGGCCTTGGCGCATTCTTCGGGGGTAATGATGTTTTCCGGCATAGGCAGGCCGACGGCGGCCAGTTCATCCCGCAGCTCGGTGGCCTGGGGCACATCCAGGTGGTAGCCATGCAGCCGCTTGGTCTGGCTGAACACCTGTTCGGGGGTGCCCTCCATCACAATGCGTCCGCGGCTCATGACCAATATGCGGTCGGCTTGGGCGGCTTCCTCCATATAGTGGGTAATGGACACAATGGAAATGCCTGCATCCCGCAGGTTGCGGATGGTTTTCATTACCTGGGCGCGGCCGCGGGGGTCCAGCATGGCAGTGGATTCATCCAGAATCAGGCAGTCCGGCCGCATGGCAATCACGCCCGCGATGGCAACGCGTTGCTTTTGACCGCCGGAAAGCTTGTGCGGCGCTTTATTGCGCTGTTCATAGATCCCCGCCAGCTTCATGGCGTCATCCACGCGGGTGCGCATTTCCCCGGTGGGCACGCCAAGGTTTTCCAGCGCAAAGGCAACGTCCTCTTCCACCACGGTGGCAACGATCTGGTTGTCCGGGTTCTGGAACACCATGCCCACTTTCTGGCGAATGTCGTACAGCTTTTCATCGGTGCGGGTGTCCATATCTTCCACCAGCACGGTGCCGCTTTCCGGCAGCAGAATGGCGTTAAAATGCTTGGCCAGGGTCGATTTACCGCAGCCGTTGGCACCCAGCACAGCCACAAACTCGCCGCGGTGTACTTCCATCGACACCCCGTCCACAGCAAAGTTCGGCTGCTCCGTATCATACCGGAACCGCACATCCTGCGCCTGTAAAATATCGTTTTCTTTCATGTGGTATCCCCTATTCTGAATAATAGTGTGATCCAAAATTTTTAGTTAGGAGGTAGGAGTGAGGAGGTAGGAGTTGAAAGGAGCTAAGGCAATACCGCATAATTCTAAGTGCCGATACGGCGAGCGAGGTGCGGCAGCTGCTAAGCCAAAAGCGCAGATAATACTTTGTGTATTATCGAGCATTTTTGGCAACGCAGATGCCGTGCCGCAGCCGCCGGAGCGGTGCTTAAGCCGTCAGGCGGGAATTGTGCGGTGTTGCCAATATATTTTCGACGTTTCAGAGACACCTTAGGGCTATCTCAAAAGGAAGTGACCCCCCCTATGCCGGAAGGCTACACCCATGTGCGCACCGCCCAAAAGGCCGCGCATGCCATCCATTATAAATTGCAATGCCCCGCAGCGTTTGCCGCCGGTGCCAATGGGCCGGACAGCTTTTTCTGCTATGAAGTGTGGAAAAAGGGCCAAAACCGCACCTATAACCTGCCGCTGCTTGGCAACCGTATGCACGAGGATAAGACCGGCGCCTTTCTGCTGGCCCTGCTGCACCACACCCACACCCAGGCGCAGATCGAGTATACGCTGGGCTTTTTGTGCCACTATGCGGCGGATACCGTTATGCACCTTACGTTGTGTTCGTCAGCAGCCCCGGCCAGCCCTACGGCATGAAAGGCGGCCACGGCTACTTTGAAATTGCGCTGGATTCCACCCTGCATGCCGAGGATACCGGCGTTTCGGAGGTCCCGGCGGATGATTCCAGCCCGGTGCCGGTCGGGCAGGACCTGGCGGAAATTGCCGCATTGCTGCACCAGTGTATTCTGGAGGTATATGGGCAGGATATCAGCGTGGAAGCCTGGCGGACAGCTTTTATTACACCTACCGCCTGCGCCGCCTTTTCACCAGCCGCCACGGCGTGCGGCGGGCGTTCTATTGGGTGCTGGAGCTGTTTTTTGGCGGGCGCGGGTTCATCACCGGGCATGTATCCCCGGCACACCTCAAGCTGAACCTGCCGGAGGATTGGACTGACCCCGCCACCGGCGAAGAGCGCCACGGCGGTGCCTTTGCCCTGCTGAAGGATGCCCAGCACCGCTGCGAGCTGTTTATGACGGCCGCCCTTGGCCACTGGATGGGCAAGCTGGACGAGGAAATTCTGGAAAAGACCCTTGGCAGCATGAGCTACATCACCGGTACCGAAACCGAGCAAAGCAAAAGCCAACAAGCGCCGGATGCGGAACAGGCAGGCGAAACCGCCTGACATCCCCGCGCCCGACCTTTGCGGATAGATTATTACAACACGAAAGGAACTAACACCTATGGTTCGTATTACGATGCAGAACGGCAAAACCATTGACATTGAACTGGATGCTACCGCAGCACCGATCACCTGCGAAAACTTTTTGAAACTGGTCAATCAGGGCTTTTATAACGGCCTGACTTTCCACCGCGTCATCCCCGGCTTTATGATTCAGGGCGGCGACCCGTCCGGCAACGGCACCGGCGGCCCCGGCTGGCACATCAAGGGCGAGTTCCTGCAGAACGGCGTGAACAACCCCATCAAGCACACCCGCGGCGTGATCAGCATGGCCCGCGCTATGGACCCAACTCTGCCGGCAGCCAGTTCTTCATCATGCACCAGGATGCTCCGCATCTGGATGGCCAGTATGCTGCATTTGGCCATGTTGTCAGCGGCATGGACGCTGTGGATGAAATCGCCGCAACTGCCACTGACTGGAACGATAAGCCCCGCACCCCGGTCGTGATGGAAAAGGTCGAAGTTATCGGCTGACATCCTGCCGTAAAATTGTAACAAAAAGCGCATGTGCTGTTCCCGAACCGGGAAAGATGCACATGCGCTTTTGCGTTATGGATAACCGTTTTTCAAAAACAGCAGGGGAGCCGCTTACCCAAAGATGGAGCCCACGTTGCCCAGGAAAGATGCCACGCTGTTCAACTGCTGCTGCAGCTGGGCCACTGCGTCCATGGTGGCGGGCAGCTTGGCCATCACATCGTTCAGGGCGTCCACATCGATCTGGCTCAGCTTATCGGCAATGTCGGGCAGGGTCTGCATCATGCTGTCCAGCTGTTCGGTGTCCAGCTTGGCAAGGCTGTCCTGCAAGGTGCCGGCAATCTCGTTCACCTGGCGCAGGTGATGATCACCTCGTTATACGCCGTGTTGAACCGCAGCAGCAGCCCGCCCATAATCAGGCAGAGCACCACCACAATGGCAATAGCGGCCCACAGCAGCCGCTTTTGGCTGCGCAGCAGGGCGCGGTTTTGCTGATCCTGCAATTCCAGCTGCGCTTCCACGCGGTCCAGCTGGTGCTTCAGGTCCAGGGCGTCCACCTTGCCGTCACCGGTTTCATCGTCAGTGGCATTCAGGGCGGCTACTTTGGTGTTCAGGGCATCGTCCATCTGTTTGTTCAGCTTTTCCATGGGGCAAAACTCCTCTCTTGTGTGGGCTGCATGCGGCATGCTTTGGTTACTGTGGGGCTTTCATCTCAAACCAGAAGGTGGAACCTTTGCCGACCGTACTGTTTACCCCAAAGGGAAAATCATGCTGCTGCAAAATGGCTTGGTGATGGAAAGCCCCAACCCGGTACCGGTCTTGCCGGCATCCTGGCGGGCGCGATAGTAGCGGTCGAACAGGTGCGGCAGTTCCTCCGGCGGGATGCCGGGGCCGTGGTCCTCCACTTCCACCCGGCAACCGCCGTTTGGCATGGGGATGGCCCGCAGCACAAACACACCGTCCGCACCCATATGGTGGGTGGCGTTGCCCAACAGGTTGTGCAGCACCCGTTCCATCATGGCGGGGTCGGCGCGTACCATGCATTCCTTGTTGGCTTCCAGCTGCAGCGTCCAGCCATTCTGCTCGCACACGGCGTCATAGCGGCCCGCGACCTCAAAGCAAAGCTGGCTCATGTCAAAATCAACGGGGTTAAGCTTTTCTGCACCGCTGGAAACTTTGCTCAGCTCCATCACGCTGTTTACCAGCGCGCTCAGGCGGTCAGTTTCGTCCACAATAATGCTGCACTGTTCGGTGCGCTTGGCCTTGTCATCGCCGGTAATATCGCGCACCGTTTCGGCATAGCCTTAATCAGGGTCAGCGGGGTGCGCAGGTCATGGCTGACATTAGCAGGATATCTTTTTCCAGCTGGGCGGAGCGTTTGATTCCTGCGCCATGTGGTTGAACTCCCGCCCCAGCAGGCCCAGCTCATCATTGCGGACTACCGGCACCTGAACATCATAGTTGCCGTCGGCAATCTCGCGGGCACCTCCGAAAGCTGGCGCATCGGGCGGGTGAACCACCGGCTGAACAGCGCCGCCACCAACAGGTTGAGCGCAATCAAAAAGATGGCAACCGGAAGCAGCACACTGCGCATGACCTCGGCGGCTGTTTCAATCTGTGCCAGGCTGGCGGATACGATCACACCGTAACTGCCGTCTTTGGTCAGGCAGCCCACCAGCATCTGCCGGTTGCCGCCGGATTCAATAATTTTGTACAGCGAACCCTCATTGTACAGGGCATGGCGGGCCAGGATGGCGGTTCGGGTGTCTGGGGTATATACCGTCATGTTATCGCCGAAAGTGGCCATGCTGTTGTGTAAAATGCAGGGGTAAAGCCCCTCCAAAAACTGCACGCTGCGGCAGGTGTTATCGCTGATATCAATGCAGCAGTTGTCCACATTGATCACGCCGTTTTCCAGTGCGGTTTTCAGGTTGGACCAGAACGTTTCGTTCTGCAGCGTCAGGGAACCATAATCCCGGCTGGAAATCTGGCCCCCGGCGGAATCAATCATTCCGGCGATCACGCTGGATTCGCGTTCCAGCCGCTTTTGAATGTTGCGGTTGTACATGGGCTGCAGGCCATAGGTGATCAGCCCCCACACCAGCCCAAGGGTCAGCACAGTAATACCGCACAAAAACAGCATCAGCTGGCCCTGCACCCCCAGCGCCCAGCCATGGGTGTGTGGTGCGCTGCCCGGTTGCTTTGGTTTACGCAAAATCGCGGCCCCCTAACGTTACTGTGCGGTATCGGGGTCAAACTTGTACCCCACGCCCCACACGGTAACAATATAGCCGCGGCAGCTGCCAAGGTGGCTGCGCAACATTTTAACATGGGTATCTACCGTGCGGTCCTCGCCATAATAGTCATAGTTCCACACTTTTTGCAAAATTTTCTCGCGGGAAAGGGCAATGCCCTTGTTGTTGACCAGAAACACCAGCAGGTCAAACTCTTTGGGGGTCAGCGGGGCTTCCTGCCCGGCCACCTTAACGCTGTGGCTGGCGGTGTCGATCACCAGATTCCCAAAGGTATACACATTACCCTCGGCAACCGGGGCGGGCATGGTGCGGGCCAGTACGGCCTTCACGCGGGCAACCAGCTCCCGCGGGCTGAACGGCTTTACCACATAGTCATCCGCGCCGCCCTCCAGCCCGGCCAGTTTGTCATATTCTTCGCTGCGGGCGGTCAGCATGATCACCGGTGTCATGATCTTGCGGGTGCGCATCTCGCGCAGGCAGGTCATGCCATCCATAAACGGCATCATAATATCAAGGATCACCAGGTCAATGCCGCCGTTTGCCAGCTCGGCCAGCGCCTGTGTGCCGTCCCCGGCTTCGGCACAGGTAAAGCCCGCGTACTGCAGGTGCTCGCGGATCAAATCCCGAATGCGCGGTTCATCGTCAACGATCAATACTCTTGCCATTTCTAATCCACCTCATCTGGGCGCAAATCACCCTTGAGTTACTATTACTATACCATAATAGCGGCGAACCGTGGAGAATTTGTGAAAACTTTTTAAGTTTTTTTCAAATTTTTATCTGCCACGGTCTATTACGCAAACTGTACCGCAATTTTGCTCCGCCAGCTCTTGAAAGCCCGCGGGCAATGCGCTACAATATGGATGCAATGCCCGGTACATATTTTACAACGTGCGCCGGATGAAAAAAGGAAGTTGATCGCATGTTCTGGTTGATTTTGCTGATTGTTGTGGCGGCACTGTGCGCGCTGGTGCTGTTTTTGGTGGCTCCCGCCGCTGGCCGCAAGGAGCTGCGCACCCCCTTTACGGGCCGCAATTTTGCCCACCGCGGCTATTTTGGCAAGGATCAGCGCCCGCCGGAAAACAGCCTGCCCGCCTTTGCCGCCGCCGTGCAAAACGGATACGGCATGGAGATGGATGTGCAGTTCAGCAGCGACCGTAAGCTGCTGGTGTTCCATGATGATACCCTGACCCGCATGACCGGCACCAAAGGCTGGGTGCGGGATTATCCCTATGACCAAATATGCCAGATGCCGCTGAAAGGCAGCGCCGAGCACGCCCCGCTGTTCAGTGAGTTTTGCAGACAGTGGACGGCAAAACCCCGCTGATTATCGAGATCAAGAGCCGCCATGAATATACCGGCGAATATCTGGACGCCTGTGTCACGCCACGCTGGACGGCCTGAAAGGCTACAACGGCCCCTATTGCATTGAAAGCTTTGACCCCCGCGTGGTCAAGCGCATCCGTAAATTTGCGCCGCAGGTACTGCGTGGCCAGCTGGTGGATAGTTACCGTGCTTACCGTAAGGAAGGCGCGAACCCCATCCATGCGTTTGTCATCAGCCACTGCTTTGGCAACTTTATGGCCCGGCCGGACTTTATTGCCTGGTGCCCGGACAAACAGAACTGGGCCGTGCGGCTGTGCGCCCGCCTTGGTGCCATGATGGTTATGTGGACCGCCCTGCCGGAGCATGACCAGGCCGCGCTGGAAAAACAGTACGATGCCGTCATCTTCCAGTGGTACCACCCGGAAGTCAAGTACAAATAAGAACCGCGGTTCTAAATACAGCAGCCCCCTCATATCGTTGCGTAAAAGCATTGCAACGTTTTTGAGGGGGCTGCATTTATGTTTTTATTTACAGTTACCAAACCTGGTCTGCGGCAGGCGGGGGCGCTTGCCCTTTGCGCTGTCTGCCTGGCTGGCACGGTTACGGCGGCGGTGCGCCTGGCGGGCAAAAGCGTGACTGCCAGCGCTACAGTGCAAACCACAATTGAAAATACCCAGGATATCGGCACCTACTTTACCGGCTACGGTTTTGAGGTGGACTTGAGCACCGCCGCGGTGGACAAAGTGAAGATCCCCAAAAAGTGGGACGACAGCTTTACTGCCTTTAACCAGGTGGTGGGGGAAAGCGGCCTGACCCTGGCGGACTATAAGGGAAAAACGGTGGAAAAATGGACGGTACTCTGCCCGGCGCGCTCAGATGGCGCAACAGACACCTACTGTGTGCTGCTGGTATATAAAGCAAAGCCGGTTGGCGCCTACCTGCTGGAAAAGCCCTCCGGCGAGGTAAGCGGTTTGATTACCGCGGCCCAAACCGCTGCCGAAGCCGAACAGCAGGCCGCCGAAACCAGCGCCGCCCTGCCGGACGAGGCAGATTATCCCAGCGAGTAAGCAGGAAAGCGAGACATCGTCAGCCCACCGGCATAAAGCGTGTGACTGCTTTGTGCCGGTGGGCCGTTTGGTTATGTGTTGCCTTAAGCTTGCAGAACTTCGCGCTTTTTCCAACTGATAAAGCCGTACAGATCATTAAAAAAGAAAATGATAAAGTTGACGGCCACCGGAAGATACCCCAAATTTGTCAGCGAAGCCAGCAGCCACAGCACGATCAGCACCACATCATTGGCGGCATACCCTAAAGCATAATATGATGACCGCAGCATGGTCAGTGCCGCCGCAAGGAAGCTAGTGATGACAGAGAGGGTGCTGAAAGCAAGATTTGGCGTGTCCAGTGCGGCCAAAATGCGGTAAAACAGCACCGTGACCACAACGCAGCTGGCCAGCAGCCCGGCAAACTGGCGCAGGTTCAACTTCTGGATGGCAACAGCATCGCCGCTCTCGGCAGGGTGCCGCAGCCAGGTGATGGCGGACCATACCGCCATGGGCAGCGCCATGCCAGATAGGTGATCATCTCACCCCAGTAGCGGAACCGGAAGGAGATGATACCGTATAAAATACTGAACACGATCATCAGCACCTGCGCCCAAACGTTGCCTTTGGCCGCAAACACCAGGGAGGTAACGCCCACCAGCGCAGCAATCAGGGTGAGAGGGTCAAAGTTTGCTGCCAGAATATTGGAAACCAGCACAATAAAAAGCGAACAGAGCCAGAGCAGCCATTCCTTTTTGGTCAGGGTAGAAAACGGATTGTTCAATTTATACGCTCCTTTGATTCTTTTTGTTGGAGAAAGCAAAAATCAAAGGAATAATTCGGGGTCAAGGATCGGGACACCGCGGCCGGATAAAATCACCATATAAGCACCTGAGTGAAACGAGTGTTGAAAACGTAAAGGCAATACCGCATAATTCTAAGTGCCGATACGGCGAGCGAGGTGCGGCAGATGCCAAGCCAAAAGCGCAGATAATACTTTGTGTATTATCGAGCATTTTGGCAACGCAGATGCCGTGCCGCAGCTGCCGGAGCGGTGCTTAAGCCGCAAGGCGGGAATTTTGCGGTGTTGCCTAAAGTATATCTGAAAAAGCAGAACCAGAACAGATTATACCTTTTCCAACCCCCTTGGCAATGGGCAAACGTTACGGGTGTTCGGCGGCATACTGCAAAAATTCCGGCGTTTTTGCCCAGTATTTGCAGCCCCAGTTTTCAAAGTTCCATTCGTCCATGTAGTCGTTGCACTCATAGTCAATATAGTACAGCGTATCGCCCTGCAAAATGAAATTGGTGGGAAAATAGTCAATGTTGGTGTGCGCCGGGTACAGCAGGCGGCACATGGCCTGCACCTGGCGGAGGCAGGTTTCGGGCAGGGTATCTTTCAGCACAAGGTATACACGGTTTCGCCAGCAATGTATTCTTTCACAATGCGTTCCGCTTGATGTCAACATCCAGCATACGCGGCATCGGAATGCCGATTTCCTGCAGGTGGTTGTAATCCCGCAGTTCGGCTTCGATCTTATTGCCAACTGGGTAATAGACGCAGGTTCATGGTGAATCTGCTTAACCACGACCTGCTGCCCGCCCGCCATCTGCGCCAGGTAAGAATACCCGCCTTTGCCCTTGCCCAGCAGTTTGAGCAGGGAGTAGGCATTGCCATTTACCAAAACTGTTTCAGGCATAAAAGCACGCTCCTTGTGGGTTAATCATCAAAGAAAAACAGCTCTTCTACCGTGGTATGGAACACTTTTGCAATGTCCATTGCCAGCTTGAGGGAGGGATTGTATTTCCCTTTTTCCAGGTTCACAATGGTTTCGCGCCGGACGCCGACCAGCTCGGCAAGGTCTGCCTGCTTAAGGCCCTTTGCTTCCCGGTATTCTTTCAGTTTGGTTGATAAGGCCATGTTCAAAGCCCTTTCTTATCCATAAGATAGAAGATGATCGTGCGTACTACCGAAATCAAAATCAGTGCGGCCATCAAGCAATAACCGATGATTTCTGTGGTAAGAACCATACGGCCGACAGCGCAGGTAAAGCCAATCACAATAAAAGCTGCCACGCTGATTTTTAAGCAGATGGCATCGCATCTCCACAGGTTGGCTTCAGCCATTTCATCGGGGGATTCCTGCTTGTATTTTTTGACCCGGATGGCGCGGGAAACGAAATAATAAAAGCTGAAAGCAAAAATAACGTTTTGAACGGTCGTGTAATAATCTTTCCAGTCGTTCCGTGCCCACATCCAATAGTACATGGCAATCAGGATAGAAAAAATGATTTTATCAGCAACCAGTTCCCGTAATGACACCTTTTTTCATGGTAAGCCCCTTTCTTTTATCTGCATCCATAAAGTGAGAAATTTCGCACGTGCTATGTGATGAATATATCACACGAAAGCTTCGGTGTCAATAGGAATGTGAGAAATTTATAACATTCTATGGAGTGAGGAACGAGGAGTGGAAATCGGCCGAAACAGAGTCTTGCTGTTATTGTATCTGACAGCACGAGCTTTTTTGGGGGGCTATACGGTTGCTTTGCTGGGAAATATAGTGGGTACGAAAGTGTGTACCTGCAAAAGAAAACGCCGTAGATTCTAACGAACCTACGGCGTTTATTCTGGTGGAGGATGGGGGACTCGAACCCTCGACCTCTGCGATGTGAACGCAGCGCTCTAACCAGCTGAGCTAATCATCCATAACGAACAAGTAATATTATAGCCGGGAAACAGGTGTTTGTCAAGCATTGGGCAGGGATTTTTTTGTAAAAAAGGCAAAACGCGGGAACTGTGCGCAGCAAGGGAAAAGTTCAGGGCATAAATAAAATCAGGAATTATGGAGTGGGCGCTATATTTATTCATACAATCTCGTTTATAATAAAAAGGCATTCCAATATTGTTGTAAAAACTGGGGGAGAGCGCTTTGTCAAAATTACAGTTGCTGCGCCCGGCAGGCAAACAGCCGGCCGCGGCCCAGCCACAGCCCGAACGCCCGCAGGTGCCGCTGCTGGAAACAGACCCAGCCAAGGGCCTGACCGCGGAACAGGCAGCCCAGCGCATGGCGGCGGGGCTGGATAACCATGCGGCGCTTCGCCGACCCGGAGCGAAACCGAGATCATTCGGGATAATATTTTTACGTTTTTCAATCTGGTTTTTATCGTGCTGGCGCTTTGCCTGGCATTGGTGGGGTCCTTTGCGAACATGACCTTTTTGGGGGTTGTGATTGCCAATACCATCATTGGCACGGTGCAGCAGCTGCGCAGCAAGCGCACGGTGGACCAGCTGACCCTTGTGGCGGCGCATAAGGTGCGCTGCCTGCGGGACGGAAAAAGCATTTTGCTGCCCAGCGAAGAGCTGGTGCGGGATGACATTGTGGAGTTTACCTCCGGCGAGCAGATCTGTGCAGACGCCGTTGTGTGCACCGGCAGCGCTCAGGCGAACGAAGCCCTGATTACCGGCGAAGCAGAGCCGGTGCCCAAAAACGTTGGCGATGTGCTGCGGTCCGGCAGCTTTCTGGTATCTGGCCGGTGCACCGTGCGCCTGACCCATGTGGGTGCCGAAAGCTATGCCAGCAAGCTGGCAACCGAAGCCCGCGAGGGCGGCCACAAGGTTGCCAAGGGCGAGATGATGCGCTCGCTGGATGGCTGATCCGGGTAATCGGCATTGCGCTGATCCCGATGGGCGTGGTAATGTTCCTAAAGCAATATGTCAGCTGGAACTACCGCTGCGGGATTCGGTGGAAGCTACGGTGGCGGCGCTGATCGGCATGATCCCCGAAGCTATATCTGCTGACCAGTGTGGCCCTCGCCGTCAGTATGGTGCGGCTGGCGCAGCGCAAGGTACTGGCGCAGGATATGAATTGTATTGAAACGCTGGCCCGCGTGGATGTGCTGTGCGTGGACAAGACTGGTACCATTACCGAGGCCCGGATGGAAGCCGGGGAGCCGCTGCTGCTGACCCCTGATGCCTGGCCACAGGACAGGGTATACACCGTGCTGCATAGTATTTACGCGGGGACTGAACCGGATAACGATACCGCCCGCGCCATGGTACAGCGCTTTGGCAAACAGAACGGCACGCCTTGGCCGCGCCAAAGCGTGGTGCCGTTCAATTCCGCATACAAATGGAGCGCCGCGACCTTTGCCGAGGGCAGCTTTGTGGTGGGAGCACCGGAATTTGTGGCCGGTGCCCGCTATGCCGAGCTTGCTGCGCAGGTGGAGCCGCTTTTGGAAAAAGGCAGCCGCGTGCTGCTGTTGGCTCGCTGTGATGCTGAGCCGGACCCCAAGGTCGGGCTGGATGCTGACAAGCTGGAGTTTGTGGCCCTGCTGCCCGTTGCCAACCGCATCCGACCAGAAGCACCGGAAACGTTCCGCTACTTTGCCGAACAGGGCGTTGCCGTTAAGGTCATCTCCGGCGATAATCCCGTTGCCGTCAGCGAGGTGGCCCGCCAGGCGGGCATTGAGGGCGCAGAGCGTTATGTGGACGCCGCAACGCTGGATACCGACGAAAAAGTTGCCGAAGCCGTGCGCACCTGCACGGTGTTTGGCCGTGTAACCCCCGCCCAGAAGCGCAAATTCGTGAAAGCATTGCAAGCGGATGGCCACACCGTTGCGATGACGGGCGACGGCGTGAACGATGTGCTGGCCCTGAAGGATGCGGACTGCGGTATTGCCATGGCATCCGGTGCCCAGGCCGCCAGCCAGGTGGCCCAGCTGGTACTGCTGGAATCAGATTTTTCCGGCCTGCCTGCCGTTGTGGCGGAGGGTCGCCGCGTGATCAACAACATTCAGCGGTCGGCATCGCTGTTTTTGGTCAAGAATATTTTCTCGTTCCTGCTTACCTTTATCTCGCTGTTCATCACCATGCCGTATCCGCTGCAGCCGCTGCAGCTTTCGCTGCTGTCGATGGTCACCATCGGCATTCCGTCCTTTATTCTGGCGCTGGAGCCAACCACGAGATGGTGCACGGCAAATTCATCCAGAATGTTCTGCGCGCGGCCCTGCCCGGCGGTTTGAGCGACCTGCTGCTCATTTTGGGTATCGAAGCCTTTGTGTTCGCATTTGAGCTGCCCATCGGCACCCTGACCACCCTGACAACGCTGCTGTTGCTGGCTGTTGGCATGGCGGTATTGTGGGATGTGTGCAAGCCGTTCACCGTGGCTCATGGTGTGCTGTGGGGCGGTATGCTGATTTTGGCCGGTGCGGCGATCGCGCTGCTGGGCGGGTTCCTCGGCCTGGAACGTCTGGATATGCGCGGTATGCTGGTTTTGATCGTCTTTTTGCTGCTTGTTGTGCAGACGCTGCACAGTATGGAGCGCGGCCTGACCGCCGTTGGCGATGCCGCTGCGCTTGTGTGGAAGCGTCTGCCGCGAAAGAGCAAAGCGGAAGAAAACTACTGAATTTCCGCGCAGGAGCACAATAAATAAAAATGCATGTACTGCTCACGCACAAGAGTGCAGTACATGCCATTTTTGGTTATCCGGGAAGCAGCTGTGAAGGGGGGCAGTTAAGGCAACACCGCACAATTCCCGCCTTGCGGCTTAAGCACCGCTCCGGCAGCTGCGGCACGCATCTGCGTTGCAAAATGCTCGATAAGACATCCAGTATTATCTGCGCTTTTGGCTTAGCATCTGCCGCACCTCGCTCGCCGTATCGGCACTTAGAATTATGCGGTATTGCCTTAGAAAACGGCAACCACCGCACCGTCATAGGTGGAATCGATGTAATCCTTCACGGTCTGGCTGGTCAGGGCAGCAACCAGTGCCTTGATGGCGGGCTCGTTCTCGTTGCCTTCTTCTACAACCAGCAGGTTGGTGTAGGTCTGGGCAGCTTCAGAGGTTGCATTCTCAACGGCCAGGGCGTCCTTGCTGGCAGAGAAGCCAGCCGTGGCAGCATAGTTGCCGTTGATAACAGCAAAGTCAACGTCGGACAGGGTACGGGGCAGCTGGGCAGCTTCCATCTCTACCAGCTCAATGTTGTGGGGGTTATCCACAACATCGTTCTTGGTGGCGGCCAGGCCAGCATCCTCTTTCAGGGTAATGATGCCCTGGGCAGCCAGCAGCTGCAGGGCACGGGCTTCATTGGTAGTATCGTTGGGAACTGCAATCTTGGCACCGTCAGCCAGGTCGTTCAGGCTCTTGGTCTTGCCCGGGTACAGGCCAAGCGGCTCGTAATGGATGGCGGCAACGCTTACCAGGTGGGTGTTGTTCTTCTCGTTAAAGTCCTCCAGGTAGGGGCCGTGCTGGAAGTAATTGGCATCCACTTCGCCAGACTCGGTTACCAGGTTGGGCTGCACATAGTCGGTATATTCAACCACATCCAGGGTGATATCTGCCTTTGCCAGGATATCGCCAGCCACTTTCAGAATCTCGGCATGCGGCACGGGGGAAGCAGCCACCTTGATGGTGGTGCCAGCCAGTGAAGCATAGTCAACGGCAGCATCATAGCCATCACCGGTAAAATCGACGGCATCGGAGGCATCCGATGCAGTTTCGCTGGAAGCAGTGCTGGCGGCTTCACTGCCGGAAGCGGCCTCAGAGGTGGAAGAAGCGGCAGTAGAACCGCAAGCGGCCAGGCTGAGTGTAAGGCTGCGGCCAGAACAGTAGAAATCAGCTTTTTCATGGTTGTTATCTCCTTTTTGTTACGGTTATTTTTCCGGTTTGTGTTTGTTTTAAGTTATGTTGTGGTGTTCCCTCAAACAGCGCAACACATTCGCACACCGGGCTGCTTACAGCGGGGACTGTATTTCATTGGTAACCCACCTTTCTATCCAGATAAACGCGGGGATAAAATATTTATGGCAATACCGCATAATTCTAAGTGCCGATACGGCGAGCGAGGTGCGGCAGATGCTAAGCCAAAAGCGCAGATAATACTGAATGTCTTATCGAGCATTTTGCAACGCAGATGCCGTGCCGCAGCCGCCGAAGCGGTGCTTAAGCCGTAAGGCGGGAATTGTGCGGTGTTGCCTTATATAAAGCAAAAGCGGCGGCGTACCGTTCCCGGCACGCCGCCGCTGCACCCCTGCTGTTAAATGCGCGCAGGGAAAACAGGTACAGGCTGCCGGAGCAAACTGCACATGCACATCATCATACCATCACGGCGTTCTGCGGTTTTCATTCTGACAGCACTTCCTTTCCCTGCTGAACCAGCACCTTTGTGGTGCGGCACATTTGTTTTTTGCTATGGCGCAAGTATAGCCCCATTTGGCGCGGTTGTCAAGCGTATTTGTACATTTCAGCATTTTCCTATAAGTTTAGCAGGTTTGTAGAGTGTAAAATCTGCAATATGTCAGAAAATCGCCGCGGCCCGCCCCGCCTGGCAGCGCCAAAGGCTTGCCGCACGGGCAAAAATCTGCTATGATAAAGGCATCAGACATCAGGAGGCATTAACACCGTGAAGTTTTCAACCAAGGACCGCTATGCACTGCTTTTGATGGTGGAACTGGCCAGCGCCACCCCCGGGGAGTATCTGCCCCTTAAAGCAGTCAGCGATAATCAGGGCATCAGCGTAAAATATCTGGAGCAGATTGTTGCCCCGTTAAGCAAAGCCGGCCTTGTAGAAAGCGGCCGCGGCAGCCAGGGCGGCTACCGGCTCAGCCGCTCTGCCGCCCAGATCACTGCGGGCGATATCCTGCGCGCGGTGGAGGGCGAGATTGTCCCTGTTCCCTGCCTTGCCACTTCCGCAGAAAGCTGCCCCCACCGCGCCCAGTGCGAGACCCTGGCTTTTGGAAGGCTGAACCAGGTCATTAACCAGTATATTGACAGCGCCACGCTGGAAAAGCTCAGCAGCGAATATCTTTCCCATTAAGGCACATGATAAAGAGAAAGCGCACGTACCTGCTATCATTACAGGTACGTGCGCTCTTGTTATTTCCTGTTCTTTTGGGCAACACCGCACAATTCCCGCCTTGCGGCTTAAGCACCGCTCCGGCAGCTGCGGCACGGCATCTGCGTTGCCAAAATGCTCGATAATGTCGGGTTGCGGTACCCGCATCGTGCTTCGGGGGCAAA
>ENA-OPZM01000438-OPZM01000438.1-human-gut-metagenome-genome-assembly--contig:-NODE-438-length-18258-cov-1.599471_pt1 | contig 18258 bp, 24 predicted proteins | sample MGYA00242478_ERZ504493 | MGnify/ENA primary metagenome ERZ504493 (study PRJEB26092, sample SAMD00036227) | human gut metagenome | host: Homo sapiens | study: EMG produced TPA metagenomics assembly of...
ATTTTCAGAAATCCCCCGTCCCCAATTTAACGCTTTAAATTATAAAAGAAGCCGCAGCTTGCGCCACGACTCCTTTTGCATCCGCAACCAGCGGATTAATGATTCATTTTAAAGACCGGACTGATCTTTTTATAGATCAGGAATACGATCAGGGATACCAACACGCCTTTAAGCAGATTAAACGGCGCTACCGCAAACAGCACGAAGGTGGTCAGACTGTCGATGGCTGAATTGACCGCTGTCCCCATCTGCACCAGCCCGTCGATCGGCATGCCAAATGCTACCGCATAGGTCGGCAGAAGGACAAAGGCGTTTAACAGACAGCCACAGCCGTCATGAATACGGTTCCGGCTGCCATACCGACAATGGCTCCGGTCCGCGTCTTTTTAACTTATAGATCAGCGCCGCCGGAACCACCAGGGAACATCCGATCAGGAAATTGGCGATTTCTCCTACGCCTGCTGTCGCAGTTCCGTTAATAGCAAAATTTAATAATATCTTTAAAAACTCAATAGCTACTCCCGCTGCCGGTCCCATAGCAAAACAGCCAACCAGCACCGGCACCTCGCTGAAATCAATCTCATAAAACGCCGGAGCAAACGGCAGCGGGATCTCAAACAGCATCAGCACCACCGCAATAGCGGACAGCATACCCACCTGGGCCATTGTTCTGACTTTGCTCCTGGATCCTGCATTTACACTGTGCATTACTTCTGTACTCATGTTTCTTTCTCTCCTTTTTGCAAAAATTTGTTTGTCAGAAAGAAAATCTTCCAAGAACTATGCAACGGACCGGCAAAAACCCCGATACTAAAAAGTACCGGGGTCATAAAATCTGCTTACTTCCAATCACACAACTCTTCTCTCATCCAGACTGTACTGTCGGTTCCGGAATTTCACCGGATCAGCCAGTGTTAAAAACAACACCGGGTCGCGGACTCTACCGCCGGTTGGGACTTTCACCCGACCCCGAAGAATTTCTTTTTCTACCGTATTTATTATATGCCATTCCATATACTAATGCTAAGACTTGTTTTATCAATTATTTTATCGAACATATGTTTGCTTTTTATACGATTCTATATTATAATACTACCAACAAGGAGGGATGTTATGAGCACGCCGCATATTTATATCGCCATTGACCTTAAAAGCTTCTACGCTTCCGTAGAATGTGTGGAGCGAGGACTGGATCCTCTGACTACCAACCTGGTGGTAGCCGATCCTTCCCGCACGGACAAAACTATCTGTCTGGCCGTCTCACCCGCCCTGAAAAAATATGGCCTGTCCGGCCGCAGCCGCCTGTTTGAAGTCCGCAAGGTTTTATCTGATATCGAAAACGTACGGGAAATCCAGTCCCCTATATCATAGCGCCGCCCCGCATGGCTCTCTACATGGAATATTCCGGCCGGATCTATTCCATTTACCTGAAGTACGTCAGCGCTGATGACATCCATGTCTACTCCATCGACGAGTGCTTTCTGGATATCAGCGATTATCTTGCCCTTTATGATACTGACGCCCGTTCCCTGACCAAGGCCATTCTCCAGGATGTACAGAAATCCACCGGCATCACCGGAACTGCCGGGATCGGCACCAACCTTTACCTGTGCAAGATTGCCATGGATATCATGGCGAAACACACGGATCCCGACGAAGACGGTGTCCGCATCGGAGAGCTGGATGAGGAATCCTATAAATACCTGCTCTGGGATCACCGTCCCATCACCGATTTCTGGCGCATGGGACCAGGCACTGCAAAGGCTCTGGAAAAGCGCCAGATCTTTACTATGGGAGACCTGGCCCGGGCTTCGCTCGACCAGGAAGAGTGGCTTTACAAAACCTTCGGGATCGACGCCGAGCTTCTCATTGACCACGCCTGGGGACTGGAACCCTGCACCATGGCCGACATTAAGCACTACCGCCCGGAAACGAATTCCCTTGGCAGTGGCCAGGTACTGCCCTTTGCTACCCTTATGACAAAGCCCGGATCATTGTCCGGGAGATGACGGAAGAATTGATTCTGAGCCTGACTGCCCAGGATCTGGCCACGGACTCTGTCACCCTGCATATCGGCTATGACCGCTCCGGCCTGGACCGCCCCAGGTCTAAGGCTGTTCCGGCGTCCTCGGCCATCCACATTGACCACTATGGCCGCGCCGTTCCCAGGCCTGCTCACGGCACCGCCAGACTGGAAAGTCCCACTTCCAGCGCCAGCCAGATCCTTCCTGCTGTCCTCTTGCTCTTTGATCGGATCGTGGATCCAGGGCTTCCCGTCCGCCGCGTAACAGTCACGGCCAACCGAGTGGTAAGCGATGCCTATACACAGTTTGACCTCTTTTCGGATCCTGCAAAACAGGAAAAAGAAAAAAGGCTCCAGCGAACCATGCTGGAGATCAAGAAAAAATATGGAAAAAATGCAATTCTGAAAGGAACCAGCCTGCTGGAAGGCGCCACCACCATCGAACGCAACGGCCAGATCGGCGGACACCGCGCCTAAGGAAAGGCTCTTTGTTGCTATTTTGATACTATAGAAAGAAGGAAAGGATATGAAACCGCTCCGCACAAAAGCCGCCCGGATCTACGGCGACATCATCGAAAAATCCCGCCCGGAAGACGAGGATTCCCGCATTCGCCATCCCCGGATGCCCATCCCGGACCGGGCCAAGATCTTTGCGCCTTTTGCCGCCCTGACCGGCTACGAAAAGGTCATCGATCAAAAATCTGCCGAAGCACTTCTGGTTTCCCGCCCCATCCTGGCCGAAGACAAACTGGAGGCGCTGTCTGAAATGCTGGGACAACTTCAAAAGGCCAGACGGTACAGGTGGCCTTTTTCCGGCAGGAAACCTCCGGAGAAGCCGAGTACACCTCCGCAGGCTCCCCTTCCTTAGGCGTCTTTTGCACACAGATCGGGGCCGTCTCCCGCATCGACACAGACAGCCAGCTGCTCACAATAGAAGGGACGGAAATCCCATTTCGGGATATTCTGGAACTTATTCCTGTCCCTCGGCCAGTTTAATTGCTATTTTTCGCAGTTTCCATGTGAAAAGTTTTATTTTTTCCTACCCTGTGATCAGCTTAAAGAGCGCAATGAGAACGGAAAATACCGCAACGCCTTTTTTCAATGGTTCCGGCTTTAAAACCGCTGCATTTTTGCTGCCTGCCCACACTCCAATGCCGTGGCTTACCATCGACACCAAAAGCAGCACCGCCATCTCCTTCGGATCACACTGAAGACTGTAGCCGATGCAGGAAGGATCGCAATAAATATGGAGTTAAACAGCGCTATCCCCACTGCAGTCTTTACCGGTACGCCAAGGACGACCAGAAGCGGCATTACCAGAATGGGTCCGCCCGCCCCGGAAAGTGCACAGAGAGCTCCTGTCACCGCGCCAAAGACTATGCTAAGGCCCAGCGGCAAAGGTTTTCTCGCTTCCTGTTTCTTCTCAGCTGGCTCTTTCCGGAGCAATATGGAAATCCCGGAAGCCAGCACAACCAGATAAAGGATCCTTTTTACAATCGCTTCATCAATCATAAGATTAAGGCGAACCCCCATCACTGCTCCTATGAGACTTCCGGCACTGATCACAAGCGCAAGCTTAAGATCCAGATTCTTCGCTTTATAATAATTATAGGCTCCCAGCACGCCGGAGATCAAAAACGCAAAAAAGCTAAGCGCCATGCCCTGCGCCGCCGGCATCCCCAGGAATCCCGAATACAGCATGGGCAGGAGAAATCCGGCGATCCCCGTCAGCCCGATCATTCCTCCCACCAACAGATTGGCGATGATGATTATGATATACACCGTCATTTCCTTAAGCCATCCTTTCCTGTTCCCGGAGGCGGCACACTTCCTGGTAAATTCTTTGCTCATCCATCGTCAGGATCTCATAGTCTTTCATGAGCACCTTCCCGGCACAGATGGAATCCCTGACATCCCCGGCATTTACACTCTCCAGGATCGTGTTGGCAATCTGTCCGTAGGCCGCAAGATAAATCCTGTTTTTATCCAATCCGATGATATCTGCCCTGGCCCCCGGCCGTATCGCCCCGTCCAGGCCGGCTCTTCCCCCCAGGCAGACCTGTCCGCCTTCCGTGGCCATTTTCAGGATTGTCTTTGCCGGCATAACGGCAGCTCCGCAAGCGGCACGCCAAAGGTCAGGTTCATGACAGAACGGAAAATCTTCATCTCATTAAAAAGGCTTAAGCCTCCATGAGCCGCACCGTCCGTTCCCAGACCGACCACGAGCCCCCGTTTCAAAAGTCCGGCGTATGCGGAGCCGCTTTCCCGCAGTTGCTGAACGGGCAATGGCAGACCTTCACCTTACGGTCCTTCAGGATCTCTATCTCCTGTTCTGAAAGGAGAAGGCTGTGGCTCCCAGGAAATGTTCTCCAAGCACGCCCAGACTGTCCAGATACTCATAAGGCCGAAGCTGTTTCCTTTCCATGTAGAAATTAATCTCCCCCGGATACTCGTTCATATGCGCCTGGAGCATGGTCTGTTTTTCCTTCGCCCGCTCCGCCGCCCGAAGGATCAGCTCCTCGGAGCAGGAAATCAGAGACCGCAGAGAATAGTAAACCTTAAGATTTCCAAATCCGTGGAACCCTTCATAAAGCTCATCGGTCTTCTGGACTGCAGTTTCGGCATCCATGGCGATCGACTCCGGCAGTCCTGCCTGATCCATGGTAGAATAGGAAAGCGCCCCTCTAAGCCCGCTCCCTGCATACACCTTTGCCGCTTCCTCCATAAAGTAGCTGCCCGCGTCAATAAATCCGGTGGTCCCGGCATGGATCATCTCCACCGCCGCTGCCTGTGCGCTCAACCGCATTTTCTCCGGCGTCAGCGTACTCTCATAAGGCAGCATGATCCGGGTCCAGATCATGGGCATCTCGTCCAACACCCGTCCCCGCAGAAGCTGCTGACCGGTATGCATGTGGCTGTCCACCAGTCCCGGCATATAGATGCAGCCGCTTCCGTCCAGCTCTTCCTTCCACTGATAACGCTCTTCCAATTCCGCAGCCGTGCCGACCGCTTCAATTTTCCCATCACTGATCAGGATACTTTTCCCCTCTGTCAGTTCAAACGTTTCGTTCAGATAATCACTGTTTCTGATCAAAAGATCTGCTTGATGTTTCATTTGCTTCTCCTTTTAAATAGCATTGGTCAAAGACAGCACAACCTGCGCGATTGCCGCAGATCCCAGGAAGGTTCCGGTCATGACCAGCACACCTACGATAATCATTTTCCAGCCCTGTTTTACAAAGGACTTGATCTGATCTCCGATGGAAATGCCCGCGTAAGCGCCTACCAGCGTCAGTGGCGCCGTAAAGTTAATGCCGTTTGCCGCAGCAATCACAAACTCCCTGGCCGGGCAGATCGGACTGGCTGCCAAAAGTCCGATGATGGAGCAGTATGCCACGATCGGCAGTTTCAAAGGCAGTATTTTACTCACCACCACCGCTGCCGCCGAAATCCCCAGCAGCACCAGGATCCCCGGCAGAGAATCCATAAATCCCACATCAAATCCGATAAAATTCGCAAGGGCAATGCCAAGCCCTGAAATCACCAGTAAAATTCCCCACTCTGCGTACCGCATCTACTGTACCTTCCTTTCTTCTGTCTCATCCGCTTCCACATTTCCCTGCTTCTTCCGGCTTTCCAGCACTTCACTCGGCTCCCGTCTGAGCTTTGCGATCGGCGGCTCTAAAAGCTGATACAGCTTCTTCGTCAATGGGATTCCAATAAAGATTGCCACATAAATTCCCGTAATACCGGAAATGGTCTCACTGGTGCTGGCAAGGGCCGACAGTTCCGCCGCCATATCCGGATAGATCAGCGCCAGACTCGCCGTCGCACTGGCCATCAGGATGCCCGCTCCCACCCCGGAGGCCATACCAAGGGCATAGGGATGGAACAGGTTCAGAGAGCTACGATGGTGGTAAGGAAGCTAAAGAAAATCGTTCCCACCATACCGCCTACCACGTAAATAGAAAGGCTTCCCCTTGTCTCCGGCGAATCCGGGCCAAACATGTCTGTGATCAGCGCCAGGTTGGACTCCCGGTTGATAGAATGGGTCGCGCCGATGGCTTCTCTCTTTAATCCCAGGAGAAGAGCAAACGGCATAGCCAAAAAGATCGTCCCCAGATTTCCGATTTCCTGCAGGATCAGCGCCGGTCCCGCAGACAAGATCACTTCAATACTCGCTCCTGCATTGATGCCAAGCTTTGCAATAAACGGACAGATTGCTACGATCACCAGTTTCGACGCCGCTTTGACTTCCTTTTTATTAAATATTTTCAGAACCTCCGGCCCCGAAAGCACTCCCATGATCAGGGAATAAAAAATAGGGAACAAAATCAGCGTTCCCGGTCCCAGCGGCACCTGGATCTGTCCGACGGAATCCGCGATCACGATAAATACAAAAGCCAGGATGAAAATTTTATACTCTGCTTTCAGCCTGGCCATCGTGGATGGATAAACATAGGTTTCCTTTTTCATCTCTCTTCTCCTTCGTCTTCTCATTCGTTTTTTCGTGATTTGTCACATACCAACGCATTATATAAAAACAGACACAGGAAAAAAAGGACAAATGAGCTGTTTTTGTTGTATACTGTAAAAAAGAGGGGGAAATCTGCTATGACATTATCAGAACTGCTTATCAAGGTGCCGGAACTGGAAAATTATCTCCGCTATATGCCGGAAGAACTGAAAACCCGTTGTACCATCAAGACCTATCCACCAAAGACAATCATTCATCAAAAAGACGCCGAGCTTGACTACTTTGGAATCGTCTGCGAAGGTTATCATCGGGTTATCAATGAATTTGAAAATGGAAATGTATTTATGATCGAAAGAATGATCCTATAGATTCGTGGGCGAAGTGGCGATCCTTGCCGGAAAGCCGCGCACCTCCGTCACGATTGAGACAACGACGGACTGCACCGTCCTGTATTTTCCAGGAAAGATTTTGAAGACTGGATTGAAAAAGATATCCACTTTCTGCGCCTGGTTTCTCAGAAAGTGGCATATAAGCTGTACCGTTCCTCCTACAACCGGGGCAACCGGCTGTTCTATCCGCCCCAGCACCTGCTTCTTCTCTACTTTCTCCAGTACATCGAGGAGTCTCATTCCTGCGTCATCCGCCGGACCAGGGAGGATATCCACGAGGAAACAGGCATCTCCGTAAAGACTCTAAACCGCACCATTAGGAAGCTGAAGGAAAGCGGCATGGTAGGGATCACTAAGGGAAAGGTGACTATGAACGAGGCACAGCAGAAAATGGCAAGGGAATATGTGCAGGAGGGGCGGGAGTAAGCGGCGTTGAGGAAAGGCGGAGACGAATGCTAAAGAATTTCTTCTTACCGGATACATTCCTGTTCTAATTTTATTCCCCATTCCATCATAAGCTGCAGCGTTTCCAGATACGGGGCCTCATCGCTTTCCGCCTGTTCCATTAACCTTTTCAATCTCCTTTTGTCATTTTCCGTCAGCGGTCTGGAAAACTCCCGGTACATGCGCAGTTCCTCTATCCCCATATGATAAGGAAGAAACGGAATCCCTGTTTTCCGGCACAGATCTTCATAGATTTCAAATCCTCCCACGTCAATATCTCCAAAATGGAGATACTGGATTTCCGGCATCTCCCGGTATATTTTCTCCAGAAGAGTTCTTCTCACCCGGTTATGATATCCGCCCAGATAGATAATCAAAGCGTCCTTTTCCTCCCATCGGAAGAACGTGGTCAGATTTTCAATGGTGATCACCTTTTTCGTACGTTCCGTCCCGGAGATCCGGATGTCTGACAAGTCCTCCCCCGAAATGCCGATTCCCTGCCTCACAGCCGAAAGTTTCAGACAGGCATTTTCATCGTTTCCAAAATCCACTACGCCCTCGCCTTTCAGATATATGTAGTTCGGCGTATGGTAGATCCTGTACTCTGCCAGAATGTCTTCCGTCTCCATTCCTTTGAACTCTTCGGAAAATGTCCGGAAAATCTTTCCCAGCTTTCCTTCTAATTTTTCCAGAGCCTTGCTGTCCGCAAACTCACGGATGGAAATTCCCTCTGATAGCTTTCCTTCTCATTTCCTTCTATTGCTGTCACTGCCTGCAAAAGACGTTCTGTATCCTGCGGACATGCAAGATCAATAAACTCCTTCACCGGCCGGTTCTTTAAAAGCTGCTCCTCCAGCCATGCAAGGAAGCATTCTGCTACGGGCGTATTGCATGTTTCCCTGGCAGACCGGATGATTTCCAGCTGTTCGCAGATGAGCCGGGACAATGGCTTTCGTCTCAGATACTGATAAATCTCCGGCACTTTCTGCGCATCTAAAATCAGACGTTCAATGATATGCCCTTCTTTTCCGGATTTCCAGGCAATCTCAAGCCAGCCCTTCTCTTCCATTTCATGTGCCCAGGCATGAATGCTTTCATAAGAAAGAGAGCTTTCGTCAAAATATTCCGGCAGTGATGACTTTGTAAACCGAAAACTGATATGCACCGCCACCTTGTTGTCGCCGCGAAAGAGGCTGCTTTTTCATATGAGTCCAGAAGAACGTTCAGGATCCTGGTTTCAAAACGCGCCATTATAATACTCCTCCACATAGCTTACCTTTTCATCCGTCATCACCAGCAGAGTTTCCTCCATGGCAGGCTGATGTACTGGATCTTATCCGGCGGCGCCGCAATAATGATCTGCAGCGGAAGGCGCCGCAGAAACTCCAGTACTCCGCCGATTCTCTCGTCATCCATATTGTTAAACGCCTCATCAAACATAACCAGGCCGGCCGCCTCTCCTCCGATATTATTTCCATACAGCTGCACAAAAGATGCCGCTACCGTCACATAAAACGGCGTCTGCGTCTCTCCTCCGTCTCTTTCCTCACACACCTTCGAATAGAGAGAATACGCTGCCGTCCATATGCAGAATCCTGATATCATAATCCATATATGTCCGGTAATCTGTAAATTCTTCCAATGTCCTGGCATTATTATCATTGTCAATGGCCAGACGGTCAAAGAGTTCTTCGATCACTTCCTTGTGCGTCTCATGGAAAATACCGCTGAAGATGGATTCTCCCTGGATCATATTGAAATCATCCATGATCATTTCATAATATCTGCGGTGGCGGCGGCTGGGCATATAGAGGAACTCATACCTCTCATTGCTGAAAGTGATGTCTTTCAGCGCTTTATTCAGCTCCTTAAATTCATTTTGCGCCTGCTTCATGTTCTCCTGAAGCTTTGCCAGAAACTGCTCCCGGAACTCATCTTCGGCAGCTTTTCGGGCTGACTGTACCTTATCTTCATATTCCAGCACTTCGGATGTCCTAAGCCTCTCATAGACCGCCTCAAACTCCGGATAGCCCTGCATATTCGGCGCTGCCCCGAAATTGTATTCGGTTTTATACTCGATCATGACATCCTGCATCTGCTGCTGCACTTTATCCAGCAGTGTCAGATTTGCCTTCTGCCGTCTCTCAAAATTATCCCGGAACTGCACATAGGACTTCTTCTCTGTCTGCTTCTCATATTCTGTCTGCCACTGGAATATTCCTTCCCTGCATCTGCCACGATTTCCGCAAGCTCAGCGCTCCGTTTTGCTTTCAGATCTCTTTGCTCCTGGATCTCCCGATCCTTCCCCTCGATCTTTTCCTGGATCCGTCCCAAGTCTTTCTGATATTTTCCTGCTTTTATCTCCAGATCTGCCGGATCTTTGTCAGCGCCTCCAGCTGTACCTGCTTCTGGATCAATGTAGAATTCTGTTTCAACGTCTTAATGTTGTCCCGGCACTGCTTTACCGCCGCCCGGACCTTGAAAAGACGTCCGATCACATCCAGCCGGTAACGGATGTCTGTCTCATCCTCCACCGAAAGGAATCCGGTCACCCGCTCCAGGTTTTCCAGCCGCCCTTCCAGCTCCCCTACCAGGCTTTCCAGTTCCTTCCTTTCTGTTTTCGCCTGCTCCAGCTGCACCTTAAATGCATTCTGTCCGATAAAGGGCACGCGGAATATCTCCGGACGGATAGCGCTTGCCACCCGGTTTTGATATTTCATACACTCTCTGGTAATAGACACCGGATATTTCTTCAGATCCTCATAGCGGCTGCACATCTGTACCTTTCCAAGAACCATATTGACAAAACGTCTGGCATAAGGATTCTTTGATGTAACCACCGACGCAGCGTCCCTTCCGGGGCTTTGTCATACTGTTCCAGCCCGCGGGCATTGATAAGCCCCACGCCGTATGCCTTTTTCTCGCGGCGCAGCTGTCATAGGTACCAAGAGCGATATCAAAGTTCTCCGGCTCCACCAGGAGATAGAACCGCTGGGTATTCAGATATCCTTCCACCGCATTGCGCCAGCTCTCGTCTGTAATCTCCAACGCTTCGCATAAGACCCTGGGCTCTGCCTTTCTGCCGATCCGCGCAAACTCCTCCAGAACAGCTTCCCGCAGCCGTTCCACGGATTCAGGATAAGAAAGTTTCTTTTTCTCCAGGTTGCTGATCTTGTGTTCCAGACCCTTAAGCTCCTCCCGGCGCCGGGCCAGATGGATCTGTACCTCCGCAGCCTTACGCCGGATCTTCTCATACATTTCTTTCTTATACTGTATCACCTGTTCCAGGACGTCTCTCGCTCCGGCAGTATTCTCCAATGTGTCTATCTGCCCAAACACATCCCGATACCTGGCTATACAGCCGTCCACATCCTTGATTTCCAGCAGTTTCTCTGCCTTCTTAAGCGATCTTTTCACGCTGGCAAGGAGCTCTCGTTTCTCTTCCAGGAGCACCTTTTCCTCTTCTTTTAATCTCTCCAGCTCCTTTTCCTGCTCCTCCAGCGCAAGAAACTCCCGGTTCTGTTTCAATTCCACACGCAGATTCGTCTCGATTTCCTGCTGCTGTTCCTTTTCCTGAACAACCGCTTCCAGATCCTTCTCCGTCTCTTTTTTCCGGTATTCTTCCGCCCGTTTCTCTGCTTTCAGCCGCTCTTTCTCCTCTCCGGCAATGTCCACAGCAGCCATTGCGAGGAAATACGTGTACATCTGGTCCTTCTGTATATTGTCTGCCGCTTCATCATGAAGCTTTTCAATCTGCTCCAATTTCTGCATCCTGCGCCTTACAGACTCAAGGGTTCGCTCCAGATCCTGATAAGTGCGCACATTTTCCCGCAGGACATCAATATTTACCTCTTTTTCATCCAGAACATAGGAATACACAAAATCTTTGATATCATCGATCGGCTTAAAAGCAAGCGCTTTGGGTATCAGGCTGAAAAACTTGTCCTCAATCCGTCCAAGCCTTGACTGAACCACTTTTCTTGCTTCTGTCTGAGTCTTCATCCACTGCCGGATCCCCTTGCCATTATGCGCACGGAATTCTGAAATGGACCTGGGCGTCTGATCCTTCTTAAAAAACATATCCTCCGAGAGCATACTTCCGTCGATCAGATATCTGCCAGTGGTCTCCTGCCCTTCTGATGCTGAATCCACCACTGCCCCCAGGATAAAGTATTTCTGCCGGCTCTCTTCATAAAACTCCAGTGCCACATGGGCGCTCACTTCTCCCGTTCTTTCATACGGACGGCTCTCTTTTCCTGTCTTACAGCGGATATACCTGTCAGCTTCCGCTTCCCGTTTTCATGGGCCGCCTTATTAAAAGAACCGGCGGAACAGAGCACCACAAACTGGATCGCATCCAAAAGCGTCGTCTTCCCCGCCCCGTTTTCTCCGGAAAGCAGCGTCGCCGATCCGAAATCAATCGTGCAGTTTTCAAACCTGTGCCAGTTAATCAGCTTCATTCTCGTCAGCTTCTTCATCCGTCTGCCTTCCCTTTCTGTATATCTCTACTTTCCATATGCCTTCTTAATATCGTCAATCTGTACTGCCATCAGGATAGAATCATAAATCAATATCCTGCTCTCTTCATTTGCCAGATCCCGGTCAAGGATCTCGATCAGCTGAAATCTGCGGAACACACTGAGCGCATTGCGCATAGTCGTCTTATCGATCATTTTATCCCGGATCTGCAGGCTTAGATACTTATCCTGGATATCTCCCAGGTTTACGATCACTTCATCGCTGATAGAAAGCTCCCTCTTTTTTTTCATCATACAGGATCCTTAAGATCAGGAGAATGATCGATTCATACAGCTTCAGATTCATACGGTTATAATTATAGCATTCACCAGCTGTATCACGCCCAGTTCCTCGTTCACTTCCAGCCGGTATCCCAGCACATCCAGGTACGTCTTAAATTCATTTTTATATTTCAGCACGAAATAATAATCTGACTTACTTGTCTCATTTGCCCTGCACAAAAAACAGGTGGATAAAAGCCTGTTGCTGATCCGCCGGAAATCCTCTTTTTCCCTCTGCAGCATTTTATCAAACAGTTCCATCTCATTTCCTCCTGATTCTGAAATCCCGGAACCTGTATCCCCTGACCTCAATCATCTCTTCCGGCTCTACATGATATTTCAGCTTCTTTCTCTGCCATAGAGCCTGACATAGATAATCTTCACAAAGTCCTCCGCCGAAGCAAGCGGGAGCTGCGACGCCAACATCTGCGGGCGGTCTTGCAGCTGATCCAGCACATAATTTTCTATTTTCTCCTTGCTTAAAACGCGCTGCATCTTCTCCATCATCTTCCGCAGCTTCTCCTGCCGGGCTTCCAGATCCACCTCATGATTCTCAAGTTTTTGCGGAACAAACTCTTTTTTCCCTTCCGTAGGCGAATAGAATGACCGTTCATCCAGAAAGCTTACGGAATACAGACGGATCAGATCTTCCAGGAAACCAATCTCATAGATACCGCCCAGCGCCATCTTATCTTCATTGATCCTTTCATTCACAGCCAGAAGTATTTCTTTCAGCTGTCCCCTCACATCTTCGTCACCGGAAAGCAGAAACTTCGCCCGGTTGATGGCCGCCCGCTGATACTGTGTATTCTTCTGGTTGATTTCGTTTAAGATGTCGTCCATATTCCGGAAGGCCTCTATGATCTCATGCAGGTACCGATATACGTATCCTGTGCCTTTTCCAGCGAAATCTCCTGGAGCTGCGCCAGTTCCCTGATGCCTTCTCTATGTAAGACCGGCTCCTGCTCCTGCTTTCCAGCCGCTCGATAATCTCCGGCCGAACTTGGACACATTATCCGAAGTCAGAAGCCTATGGTAAGCTTTATCTACAATATTTGTGATATAATCATTAAACAGTGCGTCCATGATCTCCGCCACTGTGCGGTGCCTCGTCAGCTCATCAATATAATGCTTGATATTGGAATTCAGATTTTTAAGTCCCGTGATCAACAGGTCCGTATTCTCCAGAATCTGCAGGAGCACGACTCCCGGATGATCCGTATTTGCCCTGACGAGGCTGTAAATTGTATAAATATAGCCCTGGTATTCTACTTTCCTCCCGTCTGCGATCTCAAGGAGCGTCTTAATCAGACGCACTGCATAATCCATAAAATTCACTCTCTGGACATAGCTTTTATCCGTCTCGATCTCAATCCAGCCGTAAAACCCCAGTTTCCTTATGATTCCATTGGCTTTGCCTCTGCTGTCCGCCTCCGCAAACTCTTCATCCACCACATCCGCAGCAGCAGACTGTTCAAAATAGTACTGCAGTTCATCTACAAGCACTTCTCTTTCCACACCAAAAGAAAGCTGATGCTCCATCACGGAAAACAGCCTGCAGATACAATCCCAATATACGATTCGATTCGGTGAAGAAAGGGGAACAAAAAATTCCCCGGAAGAATATGAAACATTGAGCGTCCCTTCCTTATATGAATTTTACTCTGCATCACTCCTGGTGTAATAGGTTGAACGGCCGGAACCATGTTTTACCAATACACCCCTGTCAACCAGCTGTTTGATAGAATTTTCCACAGAAGTCTTTCCGATAGTCGGACAGAGTTCCATGATATCACGCTTAGTAAATTTTCCGATTTTGCCATACACAGCACGCCTTACGACCTCTACTGCCGGAAGCTTTTCACTAAGAAGATCTACTCTGTCCTCAAAGTCTCGGTATGCTGCAAGGATCGTTCGCAGTAGATACTTAATGAACGGTGCAGGATCTTCCTGGTTCTCATACCAGCCACGCTGACAGGCTTCCAACGCATCGTAATACAGATTTTTATTTTTAGCAATCTTACTCTCCAGCGAGATATATTTGCCGATCACATAACCGCTTTTATATAAAAGTAAGTTGTGAGCAGCCGGCTCATCCTCCCATTCCCATCGTTGAATGGATGGATGCAGAGGAAGTCATGAATAAAAACAGGGGTCAGGAGAAGGGCATCAATTTCCTGAGTATCAATCACACGATTGTAACTCTCGCATATCGCATCAACCGCAGGCGGAGTCTCATATGGGGTTACCGGAGTAAAGAGAACAAATTCATTTCCCTCTGAGTCTGTTGCACTAATATAATTTTGTGTATTCTTAAAGTGACCACCGATCCCCTTCTCCGAATACCGAAACAGGTCACGGTGGAGCTGCAAAATATAATTCGCCCGGATCGGGATATATTCATAGTTCTCATGGATCGTGTTTAAAACGTCACGGTATCCCATAATTTCTTCCTCATCCCTGTTCCGAGGCGCAGTTTTATCCGCCACCAGTTGTTTCAGCCGTGTATTAGTAGTCCGGATGCCCTCAATCTCATTAGATGCCTCAGTACTCTGGATCTTTGCAATCTCTACCAGCCTATCTAGTTCTTCTGGTTTTTGCTTAAGATACAGTTCCTGTCTGCCCTTGTATTCGTGGATTTGGGCGACAAGCCCTAAGATCTCGTTATCCCATGTCTTATTCTTCAGAACAGAATAATCAAATGACCTCATTTTCTCCTATCCTTTCTTCTTTTCTCCCAAATTATAGTTGATTTTAGGAGAAAAATCAAGTTGTTAGGAGAAAGCTTCTCCCAAAACCGTGTAGGATTACTTGCGTTTTTCTTATGCGCAGTTGATTTCTTTTTATTTTTTGGCTATAATAAGATTGAATCGCATTTTAGCAGGAAGTCTCGATATGACATATATTAAAAGGGATTTGGAACCAAAAATATTATCGTTGTCCAAAGAATATTCAGCCATTCTTATCACTGGCCCAAGACAGGTTGGAAAAACTACTATTTTGCGCCAACTAATGCAAAAAAACAGAGCTTATGTCACGCTCGATGATCTTGAAGACCGGGCCATGGCTCAAAATGATCCTGCGCTTTTCCTTCAGCTGCATGACCGTCCAATTCTTATTGACGAAGTTCAGTATGCTCCACAGCTTTTTTCATATATTAAGATCGAAATTGACAATGGTGCCGAACCCGGCAGTTTCTGGCTTACAGGCTCCCAGTCATTCCGTATGATGGAGCTGGCCCAGGAATCACTGGCCGGAAGAGTGGCTCTGCTCCACATGCCATCTTTATCACAACATGAAATCTATGGCAGCGGAAGCAATTCTCCTTTTTTCAATTGATCTGAATGCACTAAAGGGAAGAGCCACAACACATGCACCCGCAGATATGCAGGAAATCTATCAGCGCATCTGGAAAGGGTCTATGCCAGGATTAATCAGCGGCCGCTTTTCCGACCGGGATGTTTTCTACAGCAGTTACCTTCAGACCTATATTGACAGAGATGTCAGCGAGCTTATCCATTTAACCGACAAACTGATATTCCGTGATTTTATCCGTGCGGCGGCCTGTCGTATCGGACAGCTGCTAAACATTCACGATATTGCCCAGGATGTTGGAGTATCTGATGATACCGCAAAACGTTGGCTTCAGGTTTTAGAAAAATCGGATATTATTTTTTATCTTCGGCCCTACTCCAACAATCTTTTGAAACGCACTGTAAAAACTCCTAAGCTGTATTTTTTTGATACAGGACTTGTTGCTTATCTTACAAAATACAGTTCGCCTGACATTTTGGCAAACGGAGCTTTAAACGGCGCAATTCTTGAAAACTATGTAGTGTCTGAGGTTTTGAAGACCTACCAAAACGATGCAAAAGAAGGTCTCTTGTGGTACTATCGCGATAAAGAAATGCATGAGATTGATATGATTATTGAAAGCGACGGCATGCTGCATCCTATGAAGGTTAAGCGTTCCGTCAATCCAGGCAGCAAGCTGATTGGTGCATTCGATATTTTAAATAAAGGCAGTGTCCCAAAAGGAAAGGGCGCTCTTCTCTGTATGCGTCCCACACTGTCAGCAGTCAATAGCGATAACTATATTATCCCAATTTGGATGATATAAACGAAGGCATAGTCCAGATCTATTCTGATGCTGAGCTATGCTTCATCCTGTCAGTTCATCCAAGGCGTCGTCATAAGACTAAACTCAGGTGCAGACTCCATATCGGTCGTTCAAAGCTCATAATCGACCTCGAGAGAGCCTCCAGATTTTCTTTCCCTGTCATATTCAAAGCAGAGAAGAAAACGGTCGGTTTATCCTTACAGAACTCGTTAATCAGTGCTATTTTACCAACACGCCGTCTGCCGTAAATAGCAATGCACTCAAACTTATCGCCTGCATACCGTATCTCTCATTAGCCTGTCGACCAAGTCCGATTCTGCCTGCAGTATATGCTGACAGACACCATATGACTCCTTCGCGGCCGCCCTCCAGAACCGGATGAATCGTATCCCCCCGGTTTATACCGTAGCAGGTCTTCATAATCCGAAATGTCATATTCTTTGTCCACTTTTCCTCTTTCATATAATCGCCGTATCAGCAGTTCATCCGCATTTTCTCCAAGTAACAGGCTGGCATATATCTTCTGTTTTTCTTCCGTACTGAACGGAAGCCTCTCAACCCTTTCATAAAATCTGGCCGGCACACAGCGAGACGGCAGATGTATCGGTTCATCCAGATATTGATTAATCAGTTCTATCGCCTGCAGGCACTGGCTGCGTGTTATGTCACCGTATATGAATATCTTGTCTCCCAGCCTTACCTCAAGAAGGCAGGCGATTGCCAGAAGATAAATGTGATATGGTTTGCCAGATGTTGTCCGCCCCCATGTGTCCTTACTTTCTGAAATCTCGGGTCTTCCCAGCTGTAATCCATACAATCTGCTATCGCTCCAAGCATAGCATCCCCGGCCTCCTGATCAAACAGATCGCCTTGAACAAAATCCCTGAATAATGAAATGTCATCTGCGGTCTGCATTGTTTCATAATCCCCGGATGCAGTCCATCCGATCCGCTTCGCATTTTTGCCAAGCCACCAGGCTGGCTCCTCTTTCTCAGCTGTGGGAATAAGACAGATTGTATCTATACCTTTCACATTTACCTTTCTTCGTTCTGCCAGCGGAAAATCTTAAGGAAACGAAGCGTTTCCTCGTACGCCTGTACCCATTCTGCCTTTGAAACCGAATTAGAAACTGCCAGACTTATGTATTTACCCACTTTGACCCCCCCCTTAAATTTGTTTATGCGTTACGTTTTTACGTTGTTTTATCATTTAAAAAAATGCATGTCAATCACAACACGCATTTCAGGCAATTTAACATTCTTCTTTCAAGGCATCGAAATATCCCCTCAGCCGGTCTTTCTGCCGCTCCGAAAGAGCACGGTATTCCTGAATCAGAGTAATCTCTCCACGGCTTAAGACCAAATCATAATTCACCGGTTCCCCATCCGACAAAAGCTCATACGGCGACACATGCAACACTTCGCATATCTTCATTATTTTATCCGCTGCCGGGTTTGTCTTCTTTCTCTTCCAGTCACTGATCGTACTCTGAGAAATTCCTGTCCGATTTGCAAACTCTTTCTGGCTGATCCCTCTCTGCTCCATGAGCAGATAAATCTTCTCGCTGATGATCAATTCACTTTTCCTCCTGAGTTTCTTCCGCTACACACATATCTACGGTCTCCCAGATCCGCTCTTCGTCCGACGCCTGCCTTTCTCGATTCCGGTCTCGCTCTCCGATGCATTTATCGCCCGCACGATCCACTGCCTCCGGGAACTCCAGTTAATGATAGCACAGGCAGAAAGAAAATACCAGATGATTCAATCATCAATTCCGGCACCTATTGAACTACTTTCCGACATCACTCTTTCCAAAATCCATCCAACTGAAAAATCCCATAGTTTTCTCTTTCCTCTTGAGTTTCCGCAAACTGCAATAAAAAAATAGCTATGTCTACCAAAGTGCCAATCTGCCGATTTTTTGAGAAATTCAGAGTGGCAGTACTGAGCGTAGAGGCACTTTAATAAGCCCCGCCGGAACCGGACTTGGGAGACATATTCTTTTA
>ENA-OPZM01000440-OPZM01000440.1-human-gut-metagenome-genome-assembly--contig:-NODE-440-length-18252-cov-2.040441_pt1 | contig 18252 bp, 17 predicted proteins | sample MGYA00242478_ERZ504493 | MGnify/ENA primary metagenome ERZ504493 (study PRJEB26092, sample SAMD00036227) | human gut metagenome | host: Homo sapiens | study: EMG produced TPA metagenomics assembly of...
ATTGAAAAAATATTCTTCTCCATTTATCATTAAATCTAAATATTAATATTATAAGTGAGATGATTTTATGGTACACATACCAAAATTAAATACATTACAAACTGAAAATAAAATTCCCTTTAAAGTAGAAGCACCTTTTGAACCTACAGGCGACCAACCTCAAGCGATTGAGCTTTAGCTCAAGGCATTCAAAATGGTCAAATATCGCAAGTTTTATTAGGTGCTACAGGTACAGGAAAGACTTTCACTATCGCTAAATTAATTGAAAAAGTCCAAAAACCTACACTTGTTATCGCTCATAATAAAACGCTAGCTGCACAATTAGCTAGTGAGTTTAAAGAATTTTTTCCGCATAATGCTGTAGAATATTTTGTCAGTTACTATGATTATTACCAACCAGAAGCTTATATTGCCCAAACAGATACTTATATCGAAAAAGATTCTTCCATCAATGATGAAATTGATAAGCTTCGCCATTCTGCAACTTGCTCTTTATTTGAACGTCGTGATGTTATCATTGTTGCTAGTGTATCTTGTATCTATGGCTTAGGTTCACCAGAAGATTATTATGATTTAGTCTTATCTGTGCGCGAAGGTCAAGAATATCCTCGTGATGATATTTTGCGAAAATTAGTTTCTATCCAATATGAACGCAATGATATAAATTTTGACCGTGGTAAATTTCGCGTTCGTGGTGATATCATTGAAATTTTTCCTGCTGGTTATAGTGATAGAGCTATCCGCATTGAACTTTTTGGTGATGAAGTCGACCGTATTTTAGAAGTAGATACTCTAACTGGCGAAGTCTATGGTCAACGCAAACACATTTTAATTTATCCTGCTTCTCACTATGTAACTTCTAAAGAACATATGAAAGAAGCTATCGACTCCATACAAGAAGAACTTCAACAGCAATTAAAAATCCTTGAAGATGATAATAAACTCTTAGAAGCTCAACGTTTGAAACAACGCACAAATTATGATTTAGAAACTATGGAAGAGATGGGATATTGCTCTGGCATCGAAAATTATTCACGCCATTTAACAGGCAGAAAAGCCGGCGAAGCTCCGTATACACTTCTTGATTATTTCCCTGATGATTTTTTAATCGTCATTGATGAATCTCATGTTACTATACCACAGATAAAAGCTATGTATGCAGGCGACCGTTCACGCAAAGAATCACTTGTGGATAACGGTTTTCGTCTGCCTTCTGCCTTTGATAATCGCCCTTTGCGCTTTGAAGAATTTCTCGATCATATCAATCAAATAATCTATGTTTCTGCTACACCAGCACCATTTGAATTAGCACAAGCAAATCAAGTAGTAGAACAAATAATCCGTCCAACAGGTCTATTAGATCCTGAAATAGAAATTCGCCCACTTGAAGGACAAATGGACGATTTACTTGGAGAAATAAAAATCCGCACTAAGAAAAATGAACGCGTACTCATCACTACTTTGACTAAAAAATGGCTGAAAATCTCACTGATTATTTAAAAGAAATGGGTATCAAAGTCCGTTATCTTCATTCTGATATTGCCACTATTGAAAGAGCGGAAATCATTCGCGATTTGCGTTTAGGAAAATTTGATGTACTCGTAGGGATTAACTTATTACGTGAAGGCTTAGATATGCCAGAAGTTTCTTTAGTAGCTATCTTAGATGCTGATAAAGAAGGTTTCTTGCGTTCAGAGACATCTCTCATTCAAACAATTGGTCGTGCTGCTAGAAATGCTCATGGTAAAGTAATCATGTACGCCGACCGCATCACCGATTCTATGCAAAAAGCCATTGATGAAACAATGCGTCGTCGAGAAGTCCAAGATAAATACAATCAAGAACATCATATAATACCGAAGACAATTCAAAAGAAAATAAAAAATCTCATTGAAACTACTATGGTTGCGGAAGAAAAAGCAAGTTATGATGCTGAAAAACCAAAGAAAAAACTGAAAATGACTGCTAAAGAAAAGAAAAAATTAATTCTTTCTTTAACTAAAGAAATGCAAGAAGCTTCTCGCAACTTAGAATTTGAACGAGCTGCTCAAATTCGCGATATTATCTTTGAATTAAACGAAAAAAAATAATTTATTTTATCCATAAAAAAGCACTATAGCATGAAAACTATAGTGCTTTTACTTATTCATCATAAAGATGACAACGTACATATCTATTATTTATCATTTTCATTTCAGGTAATTTCTGTCTGCAAATTTCTTTAGTTTTTGGGCAACGTGTATTGAATGGACAACCTTTTGGCGGATTTAATGGACTTGGCAATTCACCTTGCAAGATAATTCGCTGTTTATGTTTTTCTTTTTGTGGATCTGGCAATGGAATTGAAGATAACAATGCTTTCGTATATGGGTGTAGAGGATTTGTATATAAATCTTCTGTATCGGCAAGTTCTACAATTTGCCCTAGATACATAACTGCTACTTTTTGGCTGATATAACGTACCATAGCTAAATCATGAGCGATAAATAAATATGTCAGACCTAATTCATGTTGTAATTTTTCTAGTAAGTTCACGACTTTGTGCTTGAATAGATACATCAAGTGCCGAAATCGGCTCATCGCAGATAATCAGTTTGGGTTCACAGGCAAGTGCTCTAGCTATACCGATACGCTGTCTTTGTCCGCCACTGAATTCATGAGGAAAACGGTTTGCCTGTTCTTTACTCAATCCCACTAATTCCAATAATTCATAGATACGCTCTTGTCTTTGTTTTTTATCTGTATATAAATTATGCACAAGCAAAGGTTCTTCAATGATATCTGCCACTGTCATTCTTGGATTTAATGAAGCATATGGATCTTGAAATATCATTTGAATATCCTTTGTCATCTCTTTATTTTGTGAAATATCTTTGCCTGCAAATATGATTTTGCCTTTTGTTGGTTTATATAATCCGATAATAGTCCTGCCTGTAGTTGATTTTCCACAACCTGACTCACCTACAAGACCTAATGTTTTTCCCTCTTCTATAGAAAAACTGACATCATTTACTGCCTTTAAAATCTGTTTTGGTCTTCCCCAAAAAGAACGCTTCACTACAAAATCTTTATGTAGATTTTTGACTTCTAATAAATTCATCAAAATTCCTCCCTATTCTCTTTGGGTGCAAATTCATGCTCCAACCAACATTTTACATAATGATCTTTATTTAATTGTGTCTTTTCTGGCATCAACTGCATACAAATTTTCATTGCTTTTGTACAACGTTTGACAAATGGACAATAATCAATAGTTTCTTTTAAATCTGGTGGCTGTCCATCGATCACATATAATTTATCTTCTTTATTTAAATTTAAATGAGGAAAAGATTTTAATAAACCTCGCGTATAAGGGTGATGTGCATGATAAAACAAATCATCAACATTTGCTTTTTCTACGATTTGACCTGCATACATAACTGCTACTTCATCACAAATATTGGCAATAACACCTAAATCATGCGATATCATAATGATGGACATATTTAATTTTTCTTGTAAGGATTTCAATAAATCTAAAATTTGTGCTTGCACAGTTACATCAAGAGCTGTTGTCGGCTCATCTGCTATCAATAATTCTGGTTCACAGGCAAGTGCCATTGCAATCATCACACGTTGACGCATACCGCCACTGAATTGATGGGGATAGTCTTTCAATCTTTTTTGGGCAAATGGTATCCCTACTAAATTTAATAATTCTACAGCTTTTTCTGTCGCTTCTTTATCCGATAATTGTTTATGCAAAAATAAAACTTCTTTTATCTGCGTACCAATCGTAAGTACAGGATTTAAAGATGTCATTGGGTCTTGGAATATCATCGCAATTTTATTGCCACGAATTTTGGCTAAATCTTCATCTTGAAAATTAACTAAATCTTGACCTTGCCATAAAATCTGACCATTTTCAATAATACTATTTTCCTTAGGCAATAAACCCATGATAGCATGAGCCGTCACTGATTTTCCACAGCCTGACTCGCCCACTATACCCAGAGCTTGTCCTCTTTTTAAATCAAAACTAACATTGCGTACTGCTTTTACTTTTCCTCGATAAGTCTGAAAAGCAACTGCTAAATCTTTTACTTGTAAAATTTCTTTATTTTCTTCCATGGTAAACACTCATTCTTCACTATTTTAACGACGCATCTTAGGGTCTAAAACATCTCGCAGACCATCACCTAAAAAGTTAAAAGCCAACATAGTGACACTGATAGCTACTGCTGGAAAAAATAATTGAAAAGGATATGCACGCAAATTATTTACGCCTTCTGACGCTAAAACGCCCCAACTAGCCATCGGTGCAGAAACACCAAGTCCGATAAAACTCAAAAAAGCTTCTGTAAATATTGCATCAGGAATAGCTAATGTCATTGTTACAATAATTGCACCCATGGCATTTGGCAATAAATGTCTAAATAAAATTCTTTTTTTCGATACACCTATTGTTCTAGCTGCCAAAATAAATTCTTGTTCCTTCATTGATAAAATTTGACCACGCACAATTCTTGCCATCTGTAACCAATAACCAATACCTAAAGCAATAAAAATATTGATAAGCCCTGGCTTTAAAATTACCATCAATAAAATCACATATAATAAAGTCGGTACGCTATATAAGATATCCACAATATTCATCATTATGCGGTCAATCTTGCCACCGCAAAAACCTGCTATTCCGCCATAGATTACACCAATAAAAAAGATTTAATAAACTCGCCACTATACCAATAGCTAAAGAAATTCTCGCACCATATAAAACGCGAATAAAAATATCTCTACCTAAATTATCTGTACCAAACCAATGCTCCCAACTAGGAGAACTATTCGTCATCATCAAATTCTGTTCATCATAAGTATGGCTAGAAAAAATAGGGCCAAAAATAGCTACAACTATTAAACATACGATAATAATTAATCCCAGCAAAGCCATTTTATTTTTCTTTAATCTAATCCACGCATCTTGCCAATATCCCAAAGTTTCTTCTTTTTTTTGCACCTGCAAAATTTCTCGCTCTAAAGGCACAAATAAATCTTTATTTATCATCTTCATTCACCTTTTTCTTCACCGATTTTAATGCGTGGGTCTAATAACGGATAAAGTAAATCCACTACCATATTTAAAACAATTACAATCACACTATAAAAAATTGTTACACCTAAAATTACAGTATAATCTCGATTATAAATACTAGTTACAAAATATTGCCCCAAGCCTGGTATCGCAAAAATAGTTTCAATGACAAAACTACCTGTCAAAATACTAGCTGTCATTGGTCCTAAATAAGTTACTACAGGAATTAATGAATTCGGCAAAGCGTGTTTTATTAAAACTTTGCTCCATGATAAACCTTTTGCTCTCGCTGTTTTTATATAATCTTGTGATAAAATATCCAGCATACTAGAACGTGTCAATCTAGCGATAAATGACATTGGCATTCCTGATAAAGCCAAAGCTGGCATGATTTCATATCGCCAACCATTCCACATAGCAGCCGGCAATAAATGTAATTTTGTCGATAATACATATATAAGTAATGCCGCCACAACAAAACTAGGCACAGCAACTCCTAAAGTCGTAAAAAAATTAACTGCCCTATCTTGCCATTTATCTTTTTTCACACCTGCTAATATTCCCGCTGGTATACCGATAATAATTGCTATTAAAATTGCTTCTATACCCAATTTAAAAGATACTGGAAAACCATCTTTGATAATATCATTTACACTACGACCTGGATATTTAAATGATGGCCCTAAATCACCTTGTACTAAATTGCATAAATAATCACCATACTGTTTATATAAAGGGTCATTTAATTTATATCTTTCTTCTATGCTATGTAATACATATGGAGCAAAGATTTTTTCTGCCGTAAAAGGCCCTCCTGGTATAGCATGCATTAGAAAAAAAGTTATCGTTATAACTATCCATAAAACAATAAATGCGTTAAAAATTCGCTTGATTATATATCCCATATCTCTTCTAACCTCCAATATAGATTAAACTATATTATAAAATTTAATCATCTAAACTGCAAATTTATTATATCATCAAAATTCTATATCTATAAATTTATAAACAAAAAGACTCAAATCAGCATTTACACTAATTTGAGTCTTTTTCATATTTCAATAAAAATTCAATTTAAAATTATAAACATTGTTCAGTTCTGCCGATGATATCATCTTGAGTTTTCTTAGACAAAACATTGAAAAAGGCACTATAACCTGCTACGCGTACGATTAAATCTTTATGTTTTTCTGGATGTTTTTGTGCATCAATTAAAGTTTCTCTTGATACGATATTATATTGAACATGATATCCATGCAATCTATTGAAGAAAGCACGAATTAACATTTCTAATTTTTGTTTATTTTCTTCTGTAGAAAGCATTTGCGGTGTCATTTTTTGATTTAATAACACTCCACCAGTTATTTTTTCTGTTGGCAATTTAGCAACAGATTTAAACACAGCTGTTGGGCCATTTTTATCTGCATTATGTGCAGGGCTGCAACCTTCTGCAAGTGGCTCATAAGCATTTCTTCCATCAGGTGTCGCCATTGTTCCCATACCTTGACCTACATTGGCACTGATTGAAGATGTACCACCATAGCGAATGCCACCGATTGGACCTCTATGATAACGAGTATTTGGATATTTTTTGATTTCATCTAAATAAGAATCATAAGCTTCGACTACTAGATTATCTACATAATCCATATCATTACCATATTTTGGCACTTCATCAATCAACATTGCTTGAATTTTTTTTATTTTCATCAGATTGGAAATCATCTAAAATAGCGTTCCAAAGTTGAGTTGGTGTGATTTTCTTTTCTTCAAAAACTAATTTTTTAATTGCAGCTAAAGAGTCTGCCATATTGGCAATACCGACTTGAAGTCCAGATATGAAATCATATACTGCACCGCCTTCTTTGATAGTTTTTCCTCTACCAATACAATCATCAGTAAGTGCAGAACATAAAATATCTGGCACATCACGCTCGGAAGCTTTATCAATAGCATTTTCGACAATAACACTATAACGAGTCATTTCACGTACAGTTTTATCCCATGCAGATAATAATTCTTCATAGCTCTTCATATCTTTGAAATAGCCATAGCCTTTAGTGAAGCGTTTTCCTGTAGTTAAATCCACACCATCATTCATAGCACAAAGAAGCACTCTTGGGAAATTTATATAAGACATACCAGTACAACGATAACCCCATTTTCCTGGAACAGCAGTTTCTACACAACCAATAGCACTATAATTATAAGCGTCTTCTTCTTTTACACCCCAATTAATAAAAGATGGAATGATAATTTCATCATTATTTAAAGCAGGCATACCAAAACCTAATTTCATAACTTCAATACAATCATCAAAAAATGCTTTATTGATATTTTTATGATAACGAACTGTTAAATTAGGCTGTGTAAGTCTAGTCTGCGCTACAGATTGCAATACCACAAAACTCAATTCATTGACAGCATCTTTTTTGTCTGGAGTTTGCCCACCGATAGTAACATTTTGATACATTGGTGAACCTGCTGAACTTAAAGTATGAGCTTGGGAACGCACTTTATTAATAGTTAAAGTTTTTATCCATAAACAAGTCAAAAGTTCTAAAGCTTCATCTTTGGTGATGACTTTTTCTTGAATATCTTTTATATAGTAAGGATACATATATTGGTCAAATCTGCCATAACTCAAGGAATGACCATTAGATTCAATCTGTAAAATCAATTGAATAAACCATACAGATTGCACTGCTTCATAAAAAGAAGTTGCTGGTTCATATGGAACTTTAGCACAAATTCTGCTTATCTCTAATAATTCAGCTTTTCGTTTACTATCTTTTTCTTTATCGGCTAATTCTTGAGCTAATTTACTATAACGTTGTGCAAATTGATGAACGGCTTCAATAACGATTAACACAGCCTTATAAAATATATTTTTATCAATGCTATCTGGATCAGTAAGGTCAAGCTTTGCTTTTAAATCTTTTACTCTTTCTTCATAGCCTTTTAAACCAAAAGCTAAGATTTTTTCATAATTGACAGCTAAATGAGCATCTCCTGCATTTAATTTTCCTTCCATGCCAAAGACGCCCGTTTCCATAAATACGCTGACTTCTTCTGGTAAAAGAGCTTCACCTCTAGCACGAAGATTATTATTTTCCCAAAATGGAGCTATATCTCTCAATTGCTGTTTTGTTTCTTCTGTAATATAAAAAACATCACCATCTCTTTTTTCAAAAAGCTCTAATTCGTTTAATACAAACTCCATAGTATATTCTGGGAAAATTGGGGCATTTTTATTTTTGTAGCCTGATTACCTACAATCAAAGTTTATCTTCAATATAAATACTCATGTTTTCTAAAATTTTTTGTAGCATTGAGTGCTCTTACCATTACACGTGGCTGATTTTGATTTTCTTCTATATACTTGTGTAGCTAATACAGCTCTTTGAGCATCAATATATGGCTTTTCATCTAAAAACTTCTTCACGAAAAGCTTTCATTCTATCAGTTAATGAGCCAAAATATGCTTTATTTTCCATAATCAATACCTCCAACAAGTATAAAATTTTATTTTAATTCGTAAATATCCTTCATTTCATCTATAATTAAAATAACTTATTTAAACTTATATGTCAATATTTTTTATCTTAATAAATAATTTTACTTTCAAATGAAACTTTTATATTTTATTTTTATTAGCGAAAATGATATAATTTATATAAAGTAAAATTAAGCGAGGAAATTATCATGCGCAAAGCTAATTATATGCAAACAGGTGTAATTTTTAATATTCAAAAATTCAGTATAAATGATGGCCCTGGTATCCGCACTGTAGTTTTTTTCAAAGGTTGTCCTTTGCATTGTAAATGGTGTGCTAATCCCGAAAGTCAACTAGCTAAAATCCAAATTCTCTGGGATAAGAAAAAAATGTCTTCATTGCCATCATTGTTTAGAAATTTGTCCACAAAAAGCTATTTCCCTAAAAGATAATAATATTTTTATTGATACTAATAAATGCACTCTATGCAAACAATGTATAAATACATGTCCGCAAAAAGCATTAACAAGTGAAGGAGAGATTAAAACTGTACAGCAAGTTTTAGATATAGTACTTCAAGATGAAGTCTTTTATGAAGAAAGTGATGGCGGTATCACTCTATCTGGCGGAGAATTTCTCATGCAAACTCAATTTGCCGAAGAATTATTAATCGCAGCTAAAGAAAAAAATCTAACATACATGCTGTGAAACGACTGGCTTTTGCACTCCTGAAAAATTTCAGCACATCATACAATATATAGATTATATTTTATTTGATTTAAAACACTGGAATAGCCAAAAACATTTCGAAGGCACTGGTGTAGATAATAAATTGATTTTAACTAATATGAAATATGCCATCTCCACTGGCAAAAAAGTTCTTCCTAGAATTCCTGTAATCCCAAAATTCAACGATTCCTTAGAAGACGCTAAAAGATTTTGTGAAGTTTTACATGATGTAGGTAGTAATCAATGTCAATTATTGCCATTTCATCAATTTGGCGAAAATAAATATCATCTTTTAAATAAACAATATGCTTATGAAAATCAACCTGCACTTCACCGTGAAGACTTACAAAATTATTTGCAAATATTTTTAGATAATGATATCCATGCCTTTTTCTAATTTTTATAATCGTTTAAGCTTATGTTATACTAATAGATAATATTTCTATTAAAGATTGGAGTCTATAATGAAAAATAGAGCAAATAAAATCTTAGAATTGCTTACACTCTCACCTGAAAATAAAATGGAAGTAACTGTGCTTGCAGAAAAATTACAAGTCTCTCAAGTAACTATCCGTAAAGATTTAGATGCTTTAGAAAATAAAGGTATTATCAAACGAGAACATGGTATTGCTCTTTTATGTAGCACTGATGACATCAATGGCAGAATAGCTTATCATTATGAAGAAAAACGTAAAATCGCCCAAAAAGCTACCGAACTCATAAAAGATGGCGATACTATCATGATTGAAAACGGCAGTTGTTGTGCTCTTTTAGCTGAAAACTTAACCTTATCTAAAAAAGATTTAACCATCATCACCAATAGTGCATTTATTGCTGACTATATTCGCGGTAAAGCTAATTTTCAAATCATTCTCCTCGGTGGAATTTATCAACCTGATTCCCAAGTCATGGTAGGCCCTATGGTTCGCCAAGGTGCAGAGAATTTTTTTGTAAATTTCTTTTTCATTGGCACTGATGGCTATTCTTCAAAGATAGGTTTTACTAATAAAGACCAAATGAGAGCTCAAGCTGTGCGTGATATGGCTCTTCAGGCAGAACAAGTAATCGTTTTGACTGAAAGTGAAAAATTTTCTAAGCATAGCGTTGTTCCTTTAAATTTAAAAGATGGTGTAAAAATGGTAATAACAGATAATCATATTACAGATATCATCAAGCTGAGCTAGAAAGTAAACATATTCAAGTTATAATATCTTAAAATCCCTACTAAATTTAACAAAGACCAACCACCTTCAGATTATATGATATAATTAATTTATTATGATTATGAAGGTGGTTATTTTATATGGGACAAATTTCTATTAATTTAACTGATAATGATAAATTAGCTCTAAAAAAAAGAAGCTAAAAAACAAAAGAAATCCCTATCTGAATTTTGTCGTGAACGCATTTTAAATCCTCATAAACAGATACCTTCTGAAAAATCTAACTGAATTTATCCACAATGCAGATATAGATAAGAAATTAACAACATTAAATAAAAATCTTATAGTTTTATTCAATGAAATAAAAGCACTTCAACAAAATCAATTAGAAATACGCAAACAAGTTTATTATAATTCCTCTTATCTTATTTCCTAACTCATGAATTATTTGCAGATAATCCAGAAATCGCTTATGAAATTGATGAAAAAATAAAAAACTTAAATTTCAATTATGATAATTCTTCAACAGACAAAAATATAAAATAAAACAAAAATAGCATTATCCCTAAAGATAATGCTATTTTTATTATAAATGCTCTTAATTTATTTTTTATTTACCTTTTGCAGGTTTCGATATTTAATTTATAGCCTTTAATAGTATTTCTATGCATTACAGATATTACTTTTTTCAGCTATATCTTTTGGCACTTCCACAAAAGTAAATTTGTCATAAATATTGATTACACCAATTATGCTACCTGGAATATCAACTTCTGAAGCAAATGTGCGCACGATATCCTGTGGACGAATACCTTGTTTACGACCAATATTTAAGAATAAACGTACCATACCAGGTGCTCCACCTGTGTTTTCAAAACGTTCATCTAAAGCTTTATCGTCTTTTTCTTTCACGCCTTCAATAGAAAGTTGTAGCGCTGCTGCTGCGATATCTACATAATCAAAACCTTCATTAGCAATATCAGAAATAATTAAATGATAATCTGCATACGTATTATTATTTAATGTTTTCAACAAACGTTCTTTAATTGCTTCTCTTTGACGTTCAATAACATCAGCAGGTGTTGGAAGCTCTCCTCGTATCATGCGAGATTTTGTCATGCGTTCAATCAATTTTAATTGACGATATTCTTTTGGTTCAATGAATGTAACAGCGATACCTGTACGACCAGCACGACCAGTACGACCGATACGATGTACATAAGATTCATGGTCTTGTGGAATATCAAAATTGATTACATGACTGATATCATCTATATCAATACCACGAGCAGCCACATCTGTTGCAATTAGAATTTCAAGTTTTCCTTCACGGAAACGACGCATAACACGGTCGCGCTGTGCTTGGCTCATATCACCATGTAAGCTACCAGCCATATAACCGCGAACTTGTAGTGAAGCTTGAAGGTCATCAACATTTTTCTTTGTACGGCAGAAAATAATATATTTACCACTATCTTCTATATCAAGTACACGACAAAGACCTTCGAATTTATCACGAGTTTCAAAATATAATTGGTCAACTGATGGCACTGTAAGTTGTTCGCGACTGATCATTACTTTTTGTGGATTATGCATATAGCTACGCGCCAATTTTTCAATTGGTGCTGGCATTGTAGCAGAGAATAATAAAGTCTGACGATTTTCACCTTGTGCCACATTTGACATGATTTCTTCAATATCTTCAATAAAGCCCATATCGAGCATTTCATCAGCTTCATCTAAAATGAGCATTTTTACATGGTCAAGTTTTATAGTATTGCGACGAATATGGTCGATGAGTCTACCTGGAGTACCTACTACTACTTTAACCCCAAAGCGAAGAGCTCTAATTTGACGATCTATCATTTGACCGCCATATACAGGTAAAGTTTTTACGCGTTTGTATTTACCAATTTTATTAAATTCTTCTGCAATCTGAATAGCAAGCTCACGTGTTGGAGTCAATACTAAAGCTTGAATGTATTTATTCTTTTCATCAATTTGTTCAATAGTTGGGATACCAAACGCTGCTGTTTTGCCTGTACCAGTTTGGGCTTGTCCTATAACATCATGACCTTCTAACGCTAAAGGTATAGTCTGTGCTTGAATTGGAGATGGTTCTTCAAATCCCATATCACGAACAGCATTTAATACCTTTTTACTTAATTTGCATATCTTCAAATTTAATAATTTTTTCTTCCAAAAAATAGTCCTCCTATTTACTTTATTTCTTCATATCAAAGAAATATAATCCATTATTTATTCTTAATATATTGTCTTATCATTTCTAATGCTTGCTGAGTAGAGCGATATCTTACACGTGCTCTATCACCAGAAAAAAATATTTTCTTTTACTACTGTATTATCTTTACCAGCTATAGCAATATAAACTAAACCTACAGGCTTTTTATCTGTTCCTCCAGTAGGACCTGCTATACCAGTTATGCCTACACCAATATCAGAACCTACAGCTTTTCTTACACCTTCAGCCATTTGTTTAGCTACTTCTGGTGATACTGCGCCCTTTGTATCTAAAATTTCTTTATTTACATCAAGGAATTTCATCTTAGCTTCATTGCTATAAGTTACAATACTGCCTTTAATATACATAGAACTTCCTGAAATAGATGTCAATCTACTAGCTAGCATTCCACCAGTACAGGATTCAGCACAAGCTACAGTCAAGCAATTATCTTTCAATAATTTAGCTACGACTTCTTCCATATTCTCATCATCAACAGCATAAATATATTCACCAACGCGAGCTTTTACTTGAGCTTCTACTACTTCAATCATTTTTTCTGCTTCACTATGAGTTGATGCTTTAGCTGTGATGCGAATAATTACGCCTTCTGGTCGAATGAGTAATGCTAAAGTTGGATTAGATTGTGCTAAAATCAAATCTTTTATCTTTGTTTCTAATAAAGACTCACCTATACCACAAGTGTTTAATACTTTAGATACAATCACATATTTAAAGCCAAATTTTCTTTGTAAAAATGGCTTTAAACTACGTTCAAACATATCTTTCATTTCACTTGGTGGACCTGGCAAATTAATTAAATATTTACCATTATTTTCTAAGACAACACCAGAAGCTATGCCATTATAATTTAAAAATACTTCAGCACCTTCTGGAAGTGTTACTTGACGTAAATTATTTTCAGTCCAGACAACATGTCTTTGAGCAAAATGTTCGTCCATGCGTCGTTTACTTTCAGCATGGATTTTTAATTTACGTCCAAAAATTTCTGCTGACACTTCTTTTGTTATATCGCCCTGTGTTGGTCCTAAACCACCAGAAGTTATGACGATATCTGCTCTAGATAATGCATGCTCTAACACTGCTTTCATGCGATCATGATTATCACCAACAGTTGTTTGATATACTACATCAAAACCTAATTCATTAAGACGAGCTGACATATAAGCTACATTTGTATTGATTACTTGACCTAATAACAATTCACTACCTGTAGTTACGATTTCTACTATCATCTAAAACTCATCTCCAATTAAATTATTTACGCGTCTACGCGTTCACCCACTACATCATAATCAAAGCCTTGTAAAATTCTAACTTTAACAATATCGCCTGGCTGACTGATATCATCACCTTCGATAAATACTTGACCATCTACATCTGGAGCTTCACGATAAGAACGACCATATGCCATATGTTGTTCATCATCGCGACCTTCAATCAATACATCAAGTACTTTACCTTCCATCTCAATATTGATAGTTTCAGAAATTTTACTTTGAAGACTCATTAAATCATGATAGCGTTCCTGCATGATATTTTCATCAACTTGATTTGGCATATCATAAGCAGGTGTTCCTTCTTCACGAGAATAAGAGAAAATACCTACTTTATCAAAACGCTGTTTTTCTACAAAATTGCGAAGTGTAGTATATTGAGAATCTGTTTCTCCAGGGAAACCAACAATAAAGCTAGAACGAATTACAACACCTGGAATACGTTCACGCAATTTAGCTAATAATGCTTCTACACTTTCTTTTGTATCACTGCGACGCATACGTTTTAATACATCATTATGCGCATGTTGTAATGGTAAATCTACATAATTACAGATTTTATCTTCACTAGCAATCAAATCGATTAATTCATCTGTAAATGTATGTGGATAAGCGTATTGTATACGCAACCATTTTACTTTCTCAATTTTAACTAATTCTTTTAATAATTCCACTAAAGATGGTTTTCCATAGATATCTCTACCATAATAAGTTGTATCTTGCGCAATAATATTAAATTCTTTTACACCTTTTTCAGCTAAAGCTTCAACTTCTTGCTTGATATCCTCAATAGTACGGCTACGATAATTACCACGTACATATGGAATAGCACAATATGCACAACGATGATTACAGCCTTCGGCAATTTTAATATATGCACTATAAAATGGAGTAGTAAAAATACGTGGTGTTGAAGCAGTGTAAATTTCTTTAGATTCACCTGTAATCAATACACGTTTTCTTTCTTGAATAGTAGCTTCAACAGCTTCCATAATACGGCTCCATGCACCAGTGCCAACGATAGCATCTACTTCTGGAAATTCTTCTAATAATTCCTGACCATAACGCTGACCCATACAACCAGCAATAATCAAAGAACGACATTTTCCTTTGCCTTCTTGTTTATATTCTGCCATATTTAAAATAGTTGTGATAGATTCTTCTTTAGCAGATTGAATAAAAGTACATGTATTTACAATTAAAATATCTGCCTTTGCTGGTTCAGCTGTGATCTCAATATTATTTTTGGCTAAAATACCTAGCATAACTTCTGTATCTACTAGGTTTTTAGAACAACCTAAACTTATAAAACCGGCTTTTAACATAATTTCTCCTCCTGAGTTTAAACTCCAATTACTTTAATTTTTTAAACGCACATTTGTTACCCATTCATCTAAAATAGCTTTTTTGGCATTTTCATCAAAAATATTATTCTTTTCTAAAAATCTTATATTTTTCCCTGCAAATTCTTTATAAGTTAAAGATGTGTAATTTGTTGGTACATAATAATAACGATTTTTTTGTAAGCTGATTTGAATATCATCACCTAATAACCATTTGATAAAATTATTTGCCTCTACTTGTTGATTACTATCTTTAACAATGCCTACAGCTGTCAATTGGTATGCAGTCCCGTCTTTTGGATAAATGATGCTTATAGGATAATTATCATTTATATATCGCAACGTTTCACTTTGTACTGCTATAGCAACATCAGCCTCTCCCATACCAACCATACGCACTGGAGTGGATAAATATTTAGCATAACGCACTACTTTAGCATGAATTTGTTGCATCAATAACATAGTATTATCTATATTTTTATCTTGACTTAACGAATACAATACATTTGCAGCAGCTGAAGCCACCATAAAATCTGTCATAGCTATTTTTATATTATTATTCTGTGCTAAATCATTCCAAGTCAAAGGAATTTGCCAATTATTTTTCACATAATCTAAATTATAACAAAAAACAATAGGGTCATACCATACACCAATCCAAGAATTATTATTATCTTTAAATCGCTCTTTTACAATATCTTCTTCTTCAGATATATTGCTTGTTAATGCATTTAAACTTTTTAATTCTTCTAAAACTGTTGAATCTGCTAAGACCATATCAACATCTTTTGCACTATTTTGTTGAAAATTATTTATTAAATCCTCTTTTGCTATAGGAATAAAATTAACTTGAATATTAGCATCTTTTTGATATTCACTAGCAATAATCGAAGCCATCTCTACAGGAATTGTAGTATATACTGTTAAAGTTTTAGTTACAGGTATAAATTTATTGGCTTGTTCTTTTTTGCCAACACTTTGTGTTGTATAAAGTAAAGTCGCTAATACCATAAATACAATACATAACCCAATTATCAATAAAGGTATATATCGTCGCATACTTTCACTTCCTGTTGAAATTATTTCTTTGTTGAGCAAAAAACAGGCAATCAATGTCATGATTGCCTGTTAATAACCTTATTTACTACTATGTCTCATCCATGGTGGAAGATCTGGGAAGCCCATTCCCACTTCTTCTACTGCTGGCTGTTTTGGTACTGAAGGAAATTCAGGTACACCTTCATCAGCATTTTCGTCAAATCCTGTAGCTATAACAGTTATTCTTACAGTATCATCAAGAGTTTCATCTATTGCTGTACCAAAAATAATATTTGCATCTTCATGAGCAGCTTCAGAGATAATTCTTGAAGCTTCATTTACTTGTGCTAAGCCTAAATTTGGACCACCAGTAATATTATATAACACACCTTTTGCGCCCTGAATGGAAGTTTCTAACAATGGGCTATTTACTGCAATTTTAGCTGCATCAATAGCTGCATTATCACCTTGACCTTCACCTATACCCATGAGTGCAGAACCTGCATTACTCATAATTGTTTTTACGTCGGCAAAGTCAAGATTGATAAGACCTGGAACAGCAATCAAGTCGGAAATACCTTGTACACCTTGACGAAGAACATCGTCTGCTATACGGAAAGCGTCTACCATTGAAGTTTTCTTATCAATAATATCCAACAATCTATCATTTGGAATTGTAATCAAAGTATCTACATTTGCTTTTAAATTTGCAATGCCAGCTTCTGCTTGTTTCAAACGTTTTTTACCTTCAAAAGTAAATGGTCTAGTAACTACACCTACAGTAAGAGCGCCAACTTCTCTAGCACATTCAGCTACGATTGGAGCACCACCTGTACCTGTACCACCGCCCATACCAGCAGTTACGAAAATCATATCTGCACCTTGTAGGGCTTTTATGATATCATCACGATTTTCTTGAGCAGCTTTTTCACCAATCTCTGGTCTAGCACCTGCACCTAAACCACGAGTTAACTTTTCACCAATCTGCATGCGATTTTGTGCCATAGCATGTACTAATGCTTGTGCATCTGTATTTATCGCAATAAATTCTACTCCCTTTAAACCAGAAGCAATCATTCTATTTACGGCATTATTACCGCCACCACCAACACCAACTACTTTTATTTTCGCAATCGGCTCCATTTCTTGTTCCTGATCAAACTCAAACACCACTGTAACCCCCAGTTCTCTATTCTTATAAGCTTTTTTTAATTTTAAATTAGTTCTACTAAAATTTTATATTTACAATCCTGTAACTTTATGTGTTAATTATTCTTTCAATTACTTATAAAATTAAAATATTACACTTAATAACTAATTATATAACAAAAAACATGTTTAGCCAATATCTTATTTGTTATTTTGTCAATAATTGCTTTATTAAAACCCTACCAATATATTCTAATATATAATAAAAAAGCTCTCAATACAACAGTTTAATAGTTTAAATATTTTATTTAACTATTATCTTGTATCAAGAGACTTATTTCATTTAGTAAATATATATGTTTTAACTACATCTAAATCCTGTAATAATTTAAAACCTAATGCTAATAAAATTACATAATATAAATCTAATCCTAAACTATCTCCAATAAACACAAATAATACAGCAATAATTACATTTGCAAAAAAAAGTTATAATAAAAATATTGCCTTTAAAATTTATCTCTCATTATTAATTTAATAGCACTACAAACAGATTCTATCCCAGCTAATATAGCCACTGAAAATAATTTATTATATTCTGTAGGAATAACAACTGGCACTATGTATCCTATACTGCCACCTAATAAACCTTGCTAATCACAACATAAAATAACCTACATTTTTTCATAAAAATCCCCTAACATAAAACTTCAATTCGAGACT
>ENA-OPZM01000441-OPZM01000441.1-human-gut-metagenome-genome-assembly--contig:-NODE-441-length-18225-cov-5.743066_pt1 | contig 18225 bp, 14 predicted proteins | sample MGYA00242478_ERZ504493 | MGnify/ENA primary metagenome ERZ504493 (study PRJEB26092, sample SAMD00036227) | human gut metagenome | host: Homo sapiens | study: EMG produced TPA metagenomics assembly of...
TATAAAGAAAAGAGTCAGCGGGAAAGTGAAACTGGCAAGGATAACAGAAAACGGGACTTTGGTCTGGAATAAGAAAACAAGGAAGATGGCATAATCTGGCAGAAAGTATGTTCTGTGGGTTATGCCATTTTTCAGAATACAGGAGGAACTTATATGGCAAGAAACAGGATAATAGGTAGAGAAACGCAGAAAATGCAGGAATATACGCAGGAACAGATCAATCAGGCAGAGAGTAGAGGTATAGAAATATCAACAGATGTAAAAGAACAGCTTTTTGAATATGCGAATCTGATCGGCGAGAAAGAGAAAGTTAGGGCTTTGGTAAGAAATCTGGCAGATGCAGTGAGCCAGGCAGATTCAGAAGGTGTAGAGGATTTGCTGGATGACGCAAGAATGGATATTCAGGAACTGCCAGATCCAACCATAGGTAAGCTGGAATTACGTGACTATGGATATATGGAAGAAGATATGGTGCCACTTAGAAAAGAAGCAGCTTTGGATTATCACAGAATGGGTTCTAAGATTTATTGTCTTGGCAGTGCTGGCAGTAAAGGTGAATATGCGAGTAAAGAAATGATACAGGCACATGACGGTTTGTTTGGAATGGAATCGCAGATGTGGGAACGGATAAAAGATAACAACCTAGATTATGCAGAAGAAAATTTAGGAGCATTTCAGGAGCCTATGAGTGTCATTGAGCAGGAAGAAGCACTGAAATTATACGATGCAGGAGCAGATATCTATCTGATCACTAATTTTTCATCACCTATGTATGTCACAGAACGCATGGAAATTGAACGAGGACCGGAGTATTATCAGATGTCTATGACAGAACTGGAGCGTTTCCGTAACCTGGAATGGGAAATGCAGAAATATTCACAGATTCAATCTTTGAAAGAAGCAAATCTGTTGTTAGGAACAAGAAGGACATTTGGAATTTATCAGATTCGGGATGATTTACCGGGAGAAAACTATGCATTTATGAATATGAGTTTTATTGAAAGTCATGGTATGCAGATAAAAAAGAAGATTATAAGCTGGTCTATGTTGGTGAATTATCAGGAAATATGTCACTGGATGATATTTTTGAAAAGTTCAACATTGACAGACCGGAAGACTTCCGTGGGCATTCCCTGTCTGTCAGTGATATCATAGTTCTGAATGACGGGAAAAAGGTAACTGCTCATTTTGTAGACAGTATCAGTTTTGAACAGCTGGATTCTTTCCTGAATCTGGAAGAACAGGTTCTTAGTGAACTGGCATATGAGGTAGGAGAACGATATTTTGCTATTCAGAGAACAGAAGAAGGATATGATTATTCCTTTTACGATGAAGATTTCCGCTTGATGGATGGTGGCATTTATGAGAATGATGAAATTTCTATTGAAGAAGCGGCGGAGGAACTTTTGGAAGACGAAGGCTGGACGGGAGAACGCATCCGTGGGGATTATGATCAGTTGATGGAAAAAGTAGAAGAAATGGATGAAGCTGTAATGGCAGAGATTCAGAAAAGCCAGGGCGAATATAAGCCATTGGCAAAGGTGGAGGAACTGGAAGAGGCCAATTATAACATGATTGATAATGTACTCAATAATATGCCGCCTAAGAAAGAAGCTTATCTGGAATATTATGCTGCAGAATGTGATGAAATTCATGATATGGGAGCTTATGAGAAAAGCACAGATGTGAAAGAAATCGCAGCAATCTATGAGAAGTACAGAGAAGATCCGGAAAACGCTTATAAAGGCAGTGGAATGGGGATTATTTATCGTGATCCGGAGGATAGCTTGTTTGATGAAACAGAACTGTTAATTGTAATGGGAACAACGATACACGGCGACTTCTTGGATAATGTGCGGTTTTTAAAAGATCAGCCGGTGGTGCGTGAAGGTTTGGAGAAGATTCATAAAGCATTGCCTGATTATAAATATATCCCGATTCAGGATGTGCGTGAGGCAATGTATCCGAAAAAAATGACAACAGAAGAACTGGCAGCAGCATTGGATGAGATTGCGGAAGACTTCGATCCGTATGACTATCGGGACCATGTAGAGCCAGGGCAGGATACCATACAGGAAGTCATGCTGGATCTGCAAAGTGGAAATGTTGGTTCTTATATTTCCTTTCTGAAGGATGTGATTGAAGAAGACTGTGAGCAGTCCGTGTGGGCAGGTGTTTTGCTGGAACGGCTGAAATCCTACGAACCAGATATATCCAAAGAAACAGAGCCGATGGTGTATGTGAATTACTGTGAAAAGCGAGAGCTGATGGAACCACGCTGTCAGAAGCTCTCAGATCTGGATTCCCGTACTGCACAGAAGGATAAGGAATGGTACGCAGACCGTAATCCGAGGACGGATGAGCCGATGGTAACAGCCCAGATGTTTTTTACTATATATTATGCGGAAAAAGGCGATAAAATGCTGCAACATTTCAAAGGGAAAATAGATATTGGAACAGGAAATGGCGGTATTTTAAGTCAGCTGAAACTCCAAAATGAACTGAAACTTACGGATGAAAGCTGGATTGGTTATCTGAAAAACAAGGGAAATGAAGAGTTTCAGAAGTGTATGGAAGATCTGACCGATATGCAGAACCATGTGCTGCCATATTTGCAGAGCTTTTGCAGTCTGGAAGAAAAAAGTGTGCAGGAAAAGCAGGAACGGCAGGTTGCAGAAAAGCAGGACAGCAGAGTAGAAGCGTCAAGAGCAGCGAATGTGACAAAAGGGGATAATGACAAAGCTGTGAAAAAGGTAGTTTCGAGTATGCAAACAGAAAAGAATAAAGCAACTACGAAGGCAAAGAAGCCATCTATTCATGAACGACTGGAAATCAATAAGAGAAAAATCCAAGAAAAGCAGGGAAAAGATGAGCTGGAGAGAGGAGCTGATCGGGATGTAAGAACGGTATAAATTTATAGAAAGGCACTTGGCTCCGTTTTGGACATAGCAAAAGTGCTGACAGTGACGAACGAAGATGTGCTGCCTGCTTATTTGCAGAGAGTATCTGATTTTGAAGACTGCTACTTGCAACTTGTACGAAGGAGAATCAGTGTGATGCGATTGTGACAAGGAATAAAAAGGATTTTCTTTCCTTTTGGATTACACTGCTTTCTCCGGAAGAACTGCTGAATATTTATTCGTAAAAATATTTTTTTACAATCGGCAGCAGAAGGAAAGTTGAATGATAACTCCGATCCAGCATACTGCAAAATATAAAAATTTTATAACAAAGTGGAAAACCCTGCGTAGGATCAGAAATGTTCTCACAGGGTTTCATGTATCTAATAAAATATAGAAATTTAGCGGATTTCTGCTAGAATAAGAAAAACTGTTAAAAAAATATCGTGCATAGATCAAAAAGACTATATATGGGCGACCTTTTAAAGCGATTTATATAAAATAGAAGAAAAAAAAGGTGGTCGATACCGTGGATATAAAAACAGCGGTCATATATCGGTTAAACGATCTGATTAAGCAGAAAGATATCACAGTGAATGAAGCGGCGGTGCGCTCAGGCGTCCCGCTTCAACACTGAAAAATATTTTGTATGGACAAAGCAGGAATGCTGGCGTAGTTACAATTAAAAAGATATGCGATGGATTGGATATTACAATACAGGAATTTTTTGAAGATCCCATCTTTGCAGATTTGGAACCGGAGTTATAGGAACAGGCAAATAATCTTAGGATTCAGATTCTGCAAGATGGTTTTTTATGGGAAAGGGTTAGAAGAAACTAACACTGGAGGATGAATATGTGTAAAATAGCAATTTGCGACGATGATAAAGAATACAGGGAGAAAATAAAGACGGTCATAGAAACGGAAGGGATTCTGTCTTCGAATGAGATACGGTTTTATGAATATGAATCAGGAAAAGAATTATTGGAAGATGCGGATATTTTGCATGATCTGATTTTTATGGATATGCGTATGCCTGGATTGGATGGAAATAAAACAGTACTGAAGCTGAGGGAATATAATGAAGCAGCGATATTGGTGTTCTGCTCCGGCTGTTTTGAACCGACTCCTGACAGCATTAATGTTGGACAACCGTTCCGGTACATCATGAAGGATCTGCATGACAGAAGTCTGAAAAAGGAAATACCTATGATTTTATTAAAAGTGAAATTGTGCTGTGGAGATTCTTCCGTGACAGTTACATCGGCGGGAAGGATAATGCGCATCCATACGGAAGACATTATATATATCTGTCTGGCGAAAAGGGGCTGTACGATATACATTGCCAGACAGGGAAAGATAGAAGAGATGCATTGCAAGGAATCTTTAAGTGATCTGTATGAGTGTCTGGCCGGAAGGGGATTTGAGTATGCACACAACAGCTATATTGTGAATTTGGCAAAAGTGGAAGGATTGGAAAAGAACGTTGCGTTGCTGCCGTTTGGAATCCAGTTGAATGTTTCGAGGTCGAGAAAAGGACAGTTTGCCGACGCACTGATAACATTTCTTGGGGAAAGGAACGGCATGGTATGATAATAAGAGATTATTTGATTTGTCTTCTTCAGATGTATCTGTTGGAGGACTTGGAAAAGAACATACTCCCATACAGAAGAGAAAGATTCTGGGAAAAATTTCTCGTATATTGTATCGCAGCACTGGCAATGTTCGGAACCAACCGCTGGAATCCTCAATACTTAATATGGTAATGATTCCGGTAATCTATATGATCGCGTCTATGGTTGTGTTCCGGGGAAATATATGGAAGAAGCTGGTTACGGTATGCTGCTATTATGTGCTGGCAATTATTCCCGAATTTCTCTTTGCGGCACTTACGAATGCATATGGCGTGACTGGTGCGTCCGAGGGCTTCAGGACTGAAACAGAAAAGACATTAGCACTCCTGCTGATGAGTACCATGACATTTCTGTTTATTAAATGCATTAATCAGGTAACAAGGAAAAGGGATTATCTGACGATTGAAAATAAAACATTTACAGTGCTGCTCATGCTGCCAACCGCAACGATCGTTATGTTAGGATGTATGTTTTATTCGCACACTTCTTTTGAAGGAATGAACAGGGTCATGGTTCCGGTAGGAGCTTCGCTTCTGTTAATGACGAATATCTTCATTTTCACAGTATTTGACAGGTTTGTAGAAAAATCAGAAGAAGTGAAGAAGATGGACCGGCTATACCAGAAAAGCAGGGCGGAGATTGCCAATCTGCAGTATATGAATAAGGTTAATGAGGATAACAGAGCATTCTTACACGATATAAATAAATTTATCTGTACAGTAGCCGGCTTGATAGAAGAAGGAGAGAATCAAGAGGTTAAGGACATCATGGAACATTTAGGCGTCCGGATTCAGAATCTTCAAAAAAGTGTATATTGTGAGCATCCGATCTTGAACAGCATCCTATGTGAAAGAAAATTTCTTGCAGAATCTAAGGATATATCCTATAGGATTACCCTGGGTAATGATCTCAAACTGGATTTTCTGGAAGAGTTGGATTTGATCTCGATCGTAGGGAATCTTTTGGATAACGCACTGGAAGCGGCAGAAAAGACAGAAGATGGCAGATATGTGGAATGCAGGATGTATATGGGAAATGCGGGGCATTTCCTTGTCATGGAATTTTGCAATGGGTATGTCGTCCCTCTGTTAAAGGACAAGGACAGGTACATAAGCACCAAAAGAGACGCGGACAGTCACGGGATCGGACTGCACACGGTTGGAAAACTGGTTAAAAAGTATGCGGGAATTATGCGAGTGGAGGCAGGAGAACGGGAGTTCTCTGTTAAGCTGATCTTTACAATCAAATAAGGACGTGCAAATCGCCCAAAAAGTTACCGTTTTTGCCACGGTAATTGAAAAGAGGGCGATTTTTGTGTAAACTTTCGGAAAAAAGGAGGCTTTGTAACTATGAAAAAAATAATCAGTAAAAACCTGGGAATCAAACTGCTTGGAGCTGTAAACTGTCTTGCACTCTGCTTGACGGCGTATACGGCAAATCTGGCGTGCAACTGGCTGTACTATCAGGAAGATGAGCCGGAAGAAGTTAAGAAAATGAGGAAATTCTAGTGTGGAAAAAAATGGCTGGTCGGCTTTTTGAACTACAAAGCAGGAATGGGATTCTTGAAGAGAAAGACCGCAGGCTGTATGAATATGCTTACGGCGTACTGCTGGGCAGGGTGGTAATATACCTTATCATCGTCATACTTGGCATCATAACGGGGAATTGGATGGAGATGATAGTCTTTTTATTGCCCTTTACTGTTTTAAGGCAGTATGCCGGAGGGATTCATTTGGAAAAGGCAGGGGGCTGCATGGCTGTTTCCGGTATCCTTGTCCTTCTATGCAGTCTGTATCTGGCGTCTGCTCCGGCTGTAATATGGCAAATGCGGATCATATGGTTTGTCGCGGTTGGCGTTATATTTATCATGGCGCCGGTAGATGCCAGCAGCAAGAAGTTGGATGCGAAAGAGAAAAAAGTTTATGGGATGCGCGCGAGGGTAATTTTAGTTATTGAATGCGCGATAGCAGGTGTTTTTTCTGTGATTGGATATTCCCTGATCGTAAACGGGATTATGGTAGCGCATATTGTTTTGGCGTCTGGTTTAATATTAGGATGGACCAAAATTTTTTTTGATAAAGAGTTAGAGTGAACTAATCCATGATGAGAATAAGAAATACCTGGGAAAAGCGTATTGCAAAAGGATGATAAACAGAACAAAAAGAACATGATACAAGAGGAATATAAAAGTGAATTTGAAATTGATAAAAAATACAGAAAATATCAACAAAGAGAAAATAACCTTGTTCTGCCTGCCGTTTGCAGGAGGCGGCGCGTCTGCTTATAATCAGTGGGCGAAAAAGATGCAGGGAAAAGTAACGGTATGTCCAGTCCAGCTTCCGGGAAGGGAAGAACGGATCATGGAGAAACCGTATATAGATATGCCGGTTATGTTAGATGATCTGGAAGAGGCTGTAAGAGAGGTTGTGGACGGACCGTATGCCTTATGGGGGCACAGTATGGGCGGGAAGATCTCCTATGAGCTGGAAAAGCGATTGGAGGCAGAGGGATATAGAGCGAAATACTTGTTTATTTCCGGCAGCCGGATTCCCAGCATTCCGGAACCGAAGCCAATCTATCATCTTCCGGATGAAGCGTTTAAGAGGGAACTGGGAAGATTTGAAGGGACGCCAAAAGAGATACTAGAGAATCAGGAATTGTTGGATTTCTTTCTGCCTATGCTGCGGGCGGATTTTACCATGGATGAAACGTATTATGATAAAGCGGGAGTAGTGCTGCATACACCTATCTCTGCATTTGGAGGAGAAAAGGACGGTGAAGCGGATGAGAGTGCAATCTGTGAATGGGGAAAGTATACGGATAATGATTTTGACTACCGAATATTTCCGGGAGGGCATTTTTATCTGCGGGATTACGAAGACGAAGTAATAAGTGAGGTTGAGAGACGGCTTCAGGGAATGAAAAATGGAGGTTAAACGATGCGGGGAGAAGGAATTTCTGTCAGCAGACAAACTTCGTATCCGTGAAAATGAGATACATATATGGTGCATCTGTTGGCCGGAAATGACAGATTTCTGGAAGAATCATGAATATATCCTGAGTGAGCAGGAGTCGGAGCAAGCCGGAAAGTTCCGCTTTCCTGAAGACAGGATGCGTTATATTGCCGGGAAACTTATCGTGCGAATTCTCTTGAAAAGATACTTGGATGTGGAAACAGTTGATTTTTCTGTCAATGAACTGGGTAAGCCTTATCATAAAGAAATCGCAGGAAAGCAGACAGTCAATTTTAATATTTCGCATTCGGGGGAATTCATACTGGAGGGATTCGCTGTCGGAATGGATATCGGAGTGGATGTGCAGGAAATGGCAGGATGCCCGGATTACAGGGAGATAGCCGGAAATTTCTATACGGCAGAAGAAGCGGAAGATGTAATAAATGAGGGACCGGAACTGTTTTTCCAGTATTGGGCGGCGAAAGAAGCGTATGTAAAAGCGATCGGTATTGGATTGGGAAGAGGAATGGATTTCTTCTCTGTCAGAAACGGGGAAATTACAGAAAAAGGCAGGAAAGACCAGGGATGGCATTTGTATCCGGTAAAGATTGAGGGATATGCTGCGTATGTGGCGGCGCATAAGAAAGGAGACAAATCAAATGAGTTATAAGAAGGATATGAGCAAATACGAGCATCTGGAAGGATGGGAACGATGCGGCTTTGGAGAGCAGCTTGATAAGTGGGCGGAAAAATATGGAGAAAGAACTGCGGTCACGGACAGCGAAGACGAGATCAGTTATATGGAATTAAAGCAAAAAGCAGATTGTCTTGCGGCAGCTTTTCTGCGTAAAGGGATTTTAAAGGGAGACAAAGTGCTTGTGCAGCTTCCGAATAGGATTTCTTTTGTGATCGTGTTTTTTGCGCTTTCCAAGATTGGGGCGGTGCCAATCATGATGCTGACGGCCCACAGGGAGGCGGAACTGGAAGGAATTATTGAACTGGCAAAGCGACCGCTTATATTGTGGTGGAGAAATATCTGGGATTTTCATATGTGCCGATGGCAAATGCGATGAAAGAGAAATATTCATGTATCCGGCATATATTTGTAGATAGCGAATCCGGGGATATCAGTGGAATGATTGCGGAAACGTGTGGAGAAAATGGAGCATTTCCGGCTGTGGATGGGTATGAAACGGCGGTGCTTTTGCTGTCCGGCGGGACGACAGGGGTTCCGAAACTGATTCCGCGCACCCATACGGATTATATGTATAATGCCCGCATGTCCGCGAAGAGATGCCGCCTGGATAGCAGTGACGTTTATCTGGCGTCTCTTCCGGTAGCTCATAATTTCCCGTTATGCTGCCCGGGGCTTTTAGGCACGCTGGACGTGGGAGGAAAAGTTGTGCTTGCGTCTGCGACCAGCCCGGATGATATCCTTGACGCAATTACAGAGGAAGGTGTCACGATAACGGCATTGGTTCCTGCTATGGTTACTGTGTGCATGGAAATGCTGGAATGGGATGAAGATTATGACATATCCAGCCTGCGGATTTTGCAGGTGGGCGGCGCAATGCTGGAAGATTCCCTTGCGGATAAGATCATTGAAGAATGGCCGTGTAAACTGATGCAGGTATTTGGTACGGCGGAGGGGCTACTGTCCTTTACTAGCCGGAGGATGAAGGTTCCCTGATCGCAAGATGCCAGGGAACTCCGGTGTCTCCTGCGGATGAAGTAAAGATTGTGGATGAAGAAGATAAGGCCGTACCGGAAGGAGTTTTTGGGGAATTATTATCCAGAGGCCCGTACACGATTGATGGTTATTATATGGCGGAGGAAGCGAATAAAAAGAGCTTTACGTCGGACGGATTTTACCGGACGGGCGATAAAGCTATGTGGACGAAAGACGGAAGGTTACGTTTGGGCGGGAGGATCAAAGAGCAGATTAACCGCGCCGGAGAAAAGATCATGCCTTCAGAGATTGAAGCTTATCTTTGCAGGCATTCGAAAATCAAAGAGGCAGCCGTTGTCGGCGTTACGGATGAAACCCTTGGAAACCGGATATGTGCATTCCTTGTGACCGATGATGAAGCCGGGATCGATTTGCAGGAAATACACAGGTTCCTGCGGGAAATAGGCGTTGCGGCGTATAAAATGCCGGATCAGATAGAACGGGTAGAGACATGGCCGCTGACCAGCGTAGGAAAAATAGATAAGAAAGCATTAGAACGGATGGCGCAGGAAAAATAGAAGGAGACAGAATCATGGAATATATAGAGATAAAGGAACAGATCAAACAAAAGCTACCGGTAGCCAGAGATTTGGGGGATTCCGAAAATCTGCTGGAGCTTGGGCTTTCATCCCTGACGATCATGCGTCTGGTAAACCAGTGGAGAAAACAGGGTGTTAAGGTTTCATTCGGTTCATTGATGGAAAATCCTACCCTTGAAGGCTGGTGGGCGCTGATCCAGCGCAGCATGAAGAAAAAAGCGGGCAAAAAACGGGCGCAAGAATCTAAGATAACGCCGGAAAAGGATATGAAACAGCCGTTTCCTTTAACAGACGTACAGTATGCATATTGGGTTGGCAGGGATGAAGAACAGGCTCTTGGAGGAATAGACTGTCATGCGTATTTAGAGTTTGATGGGGGAAATATAGATCCGGAGCGTCTGGAAAAAGCATGGAATGTGCTGCAGTATCATCATCCCATGCTGCGTGCCTGCTTTTTGGAAGATGGGACACAGAAAATCCTGGATAAGCCGTATTGTGAAAAAATAAAGGTTCATGATTTTTCACGGATGTCATCTGAGGAAGCAGAGGCAATGGCAGTATCTGTCAGAGAACGTTTATCCCATCGGAAGCTAAAGATCGAGGAAGGCGAAGTGGCAGGAATAGAGCTTACGCTTTTTCCTGAAAATAGGGCACGCATGCACGTGGATATGGCACTTTTGGTTGCCGATGTACAGAGTTTGCAGATCTTATTGAGGGATTTGGCGGCTGCCTATCGCGGAGAAAGCCTTCCGGCAGAATCAAAAGGGTGGAATTTTGCTTCTTATCTGGAACGGCAGAAAGAGGAAGATAAGGAAGAGAGAAACAATGCAGAAGGATACTGGAAAAAACGCTTGGAGCATTTGCCGAAAGGGCCAGGCCTGCCACTGGCAAAACGGCCGCAGGAAGTGACAAAGACTGTATTCAACCGCAGGATTGTAAGGATTGGCAAGGAAGAGTGGGCTCATCTGCAAGTACGGGCAAAGGAATACCAGACAACTCCGGCAATGGTTCTTCTTACTGCATATGCGACGGTTTTGGAACGGTGGAGCAGGAATCATCGTTTCCTTATTAATATTCCGTTTTTTAACCGGAAAACAGAGCAGCAGGGATTGGAAGACGTGATAGCAGATTTCACTACACTGTTATTGCTGGAGATTGACTGCGAAGGGAATCCGACGTTTGCAGAATTGCTAGACAGGATCCAGAAGCAGCTCCATGAGGATATGAAGTATACGGCATATTCCGGCGTGCAAGTCCAGAGAGACCTTGCACAGATGTATGGAGACGCATCGGCAGTGGCGCCGGTTGTTTTTGCCTGCAATCTGGGAACGCCGTTGGTAAATGATACGTTCCGGAAAGAACTGGGGCAGTTTTCCTATATGATTTCCCAAACGCCGCAGGTGTGGAATGACTTCCAGAGTTATGAAGATGAAAATGGCGTACAGCTACATGGGACAGCGTGGATAAGTTATTCCCGGAGAATATGATCCCGGATATGCTGGAGTGTTTTGAGAATCTTCTGCATGAATTGGGAAAGAAGGACTGGAATCAGCGATTTGATGTGCTTCCTGAAAAAAGAAAAAGAGAAATTGAAGATACAGCGCGTACAGGAGTGCCGGAGCGTGTGGAATGCCTGCATTGGGCTGTTATGAACCATGCGGAAGTTTGCCCGGAAGATATTGCGCTTATTGATGCGGGAAGCGGAAGATCGGTATCCTATGGGGAATTAAAAGCGCGGGCAACAGCAGTGGCGGCAGGAATTTCAGAAAAGGATATTAAGGGCGTCCCGGTTGCACTTACCCTGCCGCGCGGGATAGAACAGATCGAGGCGGCATTAGGAATTTTGCTTTCCGGAATTCATACCTTCCGGTCAGCTTAAGCCAGCCTAAAGATCGGAGAGCGTTAATCCATGAGAAGACGGGAGTCCGCTATGTGGTCACGAATCGGGAATTATCCGAAAAACTGGACTGGCCGGAAGGTACGGAAATCCTTGTGATGGAAGGTATGGAAGAGGGACAGGAAAATGTGAGACTGCCAGAGGTGTCGCCGAAGGACAGCGCCTATATCATCATGACGTCAGGCTCTACAGGTGTTCCGAAGGGTGTAGAGATTGCGCATGAAAGCGCATGGAATACGGTTCAGGATATTAATGAAAAGTACCATGTGACAAGTGCAGATCGGGCGCTGGCTGTATCAGCTATGGATTTTGACCTGTCGGTATATGATGTTTTTGGAATTTTAGGCGCAGGAGGAACATTGGTATTGCTTCCAGAGCAGGAGAGAAGGAATGCGGATTACTGGCTGGAACAAGTGTTGAAATATCAGATTACCGTTTGGAATTCAGTGCCGGTGCTTCTGGATATGCTTTTGATACGGGCGGAATCCATGAAACAGAAACTGCCGATCAGGGCGGTTATGCTTTCCGGAGATTGGATTGGGATGGATCTCCCGCAGAGGGTTGCGGCATGGACAGAGGATTGCCAGTTTGTCGCTATGGGAGGAGCTACAGAGGCAAGTATCTGGTCCAATTATCAGAATGTTACCCTGCCGATGCCGAAAAACTGGAAATCTATTCCCTATGGAAAGCCACTCAGATATCAGGCATATCGTGTTGTGGATGAGTATGGAAGGGATTGCCCTTACTGGGCAGAAGGCGAACTCTGGATTGGCGGTTTTGGTGTAGCAAAAGGATATAGGGGAGATTCTGCGCTTACGGGGCAGAAATTTATCACAGATCAGTATGGAAGATGGTATCGGACCGGTGATCTCGGAAGAATCTGGGATGATGAGATAATTGAATTTTTGGGAAGAAAAGACCATCAGGTAAAGATCCGTGGACACAGGATTGAATTGGGAGAAATTGAACATGCGATTCAGGAGTTTCCGGGTGTGGCTCATGCAGTTGTTGATACAGTTAGTGATGGTCATGGTAATAAAACGCTGGCTGCTTATATCGGAGCGCCGATACAGGAAGATTCTAAAGTTACAACGTATTTGTACGGCACAGATATCTTTGGCGGGGGCTGGAAAGAACTGAAGGATGATGTCAGCAATTGGCAGATGCAGCAGGAACGGAAGACAGCATACAAAAATTTCCTTGCTATGCAGACCAGAGATGTGTACAGCTTATGCTGGAGACACTCATAGAGTTAGGCGTTTTTGTATCAGAGAAGGAAGTTCTTTCGCAAAAGGAAATTTTGAAAAAGGGAGCATTACGGAAACACAGAAGAATACTGTGGCAAGATGGTTGGAAATTTTAAAGAAGGAAGGAATCCTGAGAGAAGAGGACGGCAGACTATCGCGTACCGGGAAGGAAGTGGCTGTACCGGAAAAAGCTGGAGATGCGGAAACGTATTTTAAGAAACTGAAGCCGTATCTGAAGCATATGGTTACTGGGAATGAAGTTCCGCTGGACGTATTCTACCAGAAAGAGCCGGCTTTGGCTCCGAATATGCTGCTTCGGAGGATTCCGGGCTGCGAGGAAACAGTGGAAAGACTAGTGCAGGGATTAAGGCTTCTGGCAGAAGAACGCAGAAAAGAGCCACTCCAGATTATAGAAATTGGTACAAGGGACACTGCAATTACAAGACAGTTTTTGAATGCACTGGAAGATGTAAGCGTGGCTTATACTTATGCGGATTCTTCAAAATATTTTCTGCAGGAAGCAGAGAAAGAACTTGCGGGATATGAGAGAGTCGAGTTTGAGATGCTGAATCTGGAAGAAGGCATGGATAAGCAGCAGATGTCCTTGCATAGTTATGACGTTGTGATATCGGTAAATGCTTTACATAGAAATATTGATGCTGCGGATGCGGTAAAGAAAGTAGCGGAATTACTGAAGCCAAACGGAATATTGCTGATGACTGACCTTGTGGTAAGGACATACCTTCAGGAACTTACAGCGGCTTTTTTGGAAAATGGTTTTGCGGATATTCGGGACAAGAGAAAAGAAGCAGGGCTGGTTACCCCGGATTGCCTGCTGTGGAGAGAATGTTTATCAGAGGCAGGATTGGGCGAAGACTGTGCTGTGACAGAGAGATATGGAAGATGTATATGCTGCAGCAGACAGCAGGCGTCTGTCCTGTCCTATCATAATGGAGCACTAAGGGAATATCTGTCAGAAAAACTGCCGGAGTATATGGTTCCACAGAATTATCATTTCATGGAGCAGCTCCCAACATTGTCCAATGGGAAGATTAACAGGAAGCAATTGCGGGAAGATTTTAAAGAAGAAACTGCGGTTATCCGATTTTCAAAGGCAACGACAGAAACAGAAGAAAAGCTTTTAGATATCTGGAAACAATTATTTGGATATGAAAATATCGGAATTGAAGATAATTATTTTAGCCTTGGGGGAGACTCGCTGATTGCCACAAGGTTGATCTCGGAAGTACAGAAAACCTTCGGCTGCAAAATAACGATCAGCACGATTTTTGAAAATCTGACCGTAAAATCTCTGGCAAAAGCTATTGAACAGTCCGAACAGAAAGAAGAAGATACACTGCAGATCAAACCGAATCTGGAGGAAGCATATCATCCGTTCCCATTAACCGATGTGCAGTATGCTTACTGGCTTGGCAGAAGCGGATTGTATGAATTGGGGAATGTTGCAACGCACTGTTATTTTGAACTGGATGCAGACGGCCTTGATACTGAGTGCGCAGAGACGGCATGGAATCTGTTGATACAGAGGCATGGGATGATGCGTGTTATTATCCAGCCGGATGGTATGCAGCGCATACTGGAGAATACTCCCCAGTATCATATTGACGTGACGGATATCCGACAATTGGAAGTGACAGAAAAAGAAAAGGCATTGGATGAAAAACGGGCAGAGATGTCTCATCAGGTAATTCAGACAGATGAATGGCCTCTGTTTGATGTGCGAATCACTAAAATAGAGGACCAGAAGCATAGAATCCATATCAGTTTTGACAATATTATCTTTGATGGCTGGAGTATGTTCCATCTCTTAAATGAGTGGGCAGAAGTATATCGAAATGGAAAAGCGGAAATGCCGATTACTTTGTCTTTCCGGGATTACGTGCTGGGACTGGAGCAGATAAAGTCTACCTCTGCTTATGAGAAAGATAAAAAATATTGGGAAGACCGGGTGGAGACTTTTGCGGACGCACCGGATCTGCCGCTTGCAAAGAACGAAAGCCAGATTACAGAGCAGCGTTTCTGTCGCCGGAGCGCAAAACTGTCACAGAAAGAATGGCAGTCTGTAAAAGACGCGGCGGGAAGACTGGAGGTAACGCCTTCTGTTCTTTTGATGAGTGCTTATGCGGAGACTCTCCGCTTGTGGAGCAGTAATAAGGATTTTACACTTAATCTGACGCAGTTTGACCGGAAACAATTGCATCCGGAAGTGAACAATCTGGTTGGAGATTTTACAACACTGACATTGCTGGAGATAAAGAATGCAGGGAATAATTTTGCGGAAAGGACAAAGGCAATTCAGAAGCAGCTTACAGAAGATCTGGAGCATACAGCTTATAGCGCGGTTGAACTGGAGCGCGAATTAAAGAAAAAGACTGGAAATATGCGGGGCGCTATTATGCCGGTAGTGTTTACCAGTGGTCTTGGCGTGGAGCAGTGGAATGAAGGCAAGTGGCTTGGAAAACTGAATTATAACATTTCACAGACACCGCAGGTGTGGCTGGATCATCAGGTGGTTGAAATGGATGGCTGTTTATGCCTGTTTTGGGATTCCGTGGACGAATTATTTTATCCGGGAATGCTGGATGAGATGTTCCGGGCATATACCGGCCTGCTTCATACGCTAGCAGTTCATCCGGAGATCATGCAGGAAAAAAACGGCAAGTCTGGTAACAGCGGAAATTTCAGAAAAACGGCGTCAGGCGAATGAAACGGCGGCTGAATTTGAAGAGAAAACGTTGGATGGATTATTCTTGGAGGCGGCAGACAAATTTCCGGATAAGGAGGCGCTGGTAACGTGCAGCAGGCGGATGACATATCGGGAGATAAAGGAAGAAGCGTTTTACATTTCCGGGCAGTTGCAGAGCATGGGAATAAAAAAAGAAGAGACGGTAGCTGTATTTATGGAAAAAGGGTGGGAGCAGGTAGTCGCTGTTTATGGAATCCTGTTTGCCGGAGCCGTATATCTTCCGATAGATATCCATAATCCAAAGGAACGGGTAGAAAAGATTCTCCGTGACAGCGGGACAAGAATTATACTTGTACAGAAACAGGCGGATGAGCAGGATACAGAATGGCTGCACGAGTGGGATTGTATTTCTGTGTCTGGATTAAAAACCGATTCTGAATACAAATCACAGGAGAATAAGGCGGGAGACCTTGCGTATGTGATCTATACGTCGGGAACAACCGGGATGCCGAAAGGAGTAATGATTACCCACCATAATGCAGTCAATACGATACTGGATATCAATGACCGTTATCAGATTACAGAAGAGGACACTGCATTTGGAATCTCTAATTTCCATTTTGATCTGTCTGTTTATGATGTTTTTGGTATTTTAGGCGCAGGTGGGAAACTGGTCCTTCCGGATCCGGAATATGGAAAAGATCCGGCGCATTGGATTCAGTGGATGAATCAAGAGAACATTACCGTATGGAACAGCGTGCCGACTTTTGTAGAAATGCTGGCAGAATATGAGGAATATCAAAGGCAGGTAACTTCACAATCGCTGCGGTTGGTAATGATGAGTGGCGACTGGGTTCCGGTTTCACTTCCGGGGAGAATCCGTAATCTGTTCCAGAATGTTGAGATTGTTGCTCTTGGAGGAGCAACAGAAGGCAGTATCTGGTCTAATCATTTCGAGATTCCAGAGGTTGTGCCGGAAGATTGGAAGAGTATTCCGTATGGAAAACCACTTGCAAACCAGAAGTATTATATTCTGGATCAGAATATGGAAGATTGTCCGGACTGGGTACCAGGGACGCTTTATATTGCCGGAGACGGTGTTGCACAGGGATATTTAAACGATAAAGAAAAAACAGAGGAAAAATTTGTTGTCTTAGATAGAACTGGGGAACGACTGTATTGTACCGGGGATATGGGACGGTACTGGAATGACGGTAATATTGAATTCCTTGGAAGACTGGATAATCAGGTGAAAATCAATGGGTACAGGGTAGAGTTGGGCGAAATTGAAGCTGCTGTATCCGATATTTTCCCAGAAAATAGGTCTGTGGTAATTCCTATTAAAAGGAACAATGGAATTGTAATAATTGGAATAGTAGAAGGAAAACTTTATTACGATGAAAAAATAATTAAGAAAAAAATTAGAATCGACAATTCCTAAATATGAGATACCAAAGCGGATTTTTAATATAAATGAGTTTCCACTTACAGATAATGGCAAGATAAATAGAAAAAAATTGGCAGAAAGAGTATCAATACGAGGAAGAAAAATAATAAGGAAAAAACAGAAATAACAACTCCTTTGGAAAGGGGACTTTTAGACGAGTATGAAAATATCCTGGGGATTCGCGTAAGTGTTGATAAAGAATTTTTCTCTATTGGAGGAGATTCATTAAATGCATTGAAACTAATAAGGAAGATAAATGAAAAATACAATATCGTAATAACGATAAAAGATTTGTATGAAAATGCGAGTGTAAGAAAATTGGCAAAGAGAATTATAGAAAAGACGGAGGACTATAATGAAGGAATATTATAAAAGATAATTGCAAAATAATTTGGAAATCGGAAGAGTAGATAAAATTTATTGTGTTTGAAAATTATTAAGGCAGGGTGAAAAGATGGAACTAAAAAGTATTATTGAAGAATGCGCTAAAAGAAAAATACAATTATGGATTGAAAATGGGAAATTGACATTTTAGAAGTCCAGTCGGCGTTTTCGATGAAAAACTAAAACAAAATATAAAAGTAAATAAAGACGCAATTATAGAATACTTAAACAGAAAAGAGAGAAAAAAAATTCAATCTAGCGAAGATCAAAAATACAAGCCATTTCCGCTTACAGATATTCAGACAGCATATCTGCTTGGAAGAAATCAGGGGTATCTTTATGGTGGAATAGGTTGTAAAGTTTTATGCTGAGTTTTTAACTGAATTTACAGATGAGATTATTTTTCGAAATGCTGTAAAAAAACTTATTGAAAGACATGAAATGCTAAGAGTTCAATTTTCAAAAGAAGGCGAGCAAAGATTTTTACCATACATATTTAATGCACCTGTCCAAATTTACGATATAAGAGGCTGGGAGAAAGAAAAAATAAAAACATAAAATAACTTGCCAAGAGGGAAGAAATGCAATTTAAACAATATGATCCAGAGAAGGATATTTTGTTTGATTTATGTCTGTTCATCCATGACAATGCGAGCATTTTATGCTTGTCATTGGATATGTTAATTGGAGATTTTGTTAGTATAGATTTGATTATTAGTGTATTTGGAAGAATTGTACAATAATCAAAAAATGGAAAAGCTAACACTGAATTTCAGAGATTATATAA
>ENA-OPZM01000442-OPZM01000442.1-human-gut-metagenome-genome-assembly--contig:-NODE-442-length-18222-cov-7.783863_pt1 | contig 18222 bp, 22 predicted proteins | sample MGYA00242478_ERZ504493 | MGnify/ENA primary metagenome ERZ504493 (study PRJEB26092, sample SAMD00036227) | human gut metagenome | host: Homo sapiens | study: EMG produced TPA metagenomics assembly of...
TACGTGTCCACCGTCGGCCTGAACGAGGCGACGATCGCCAAGTACATCAGGGAGCAGGAGTCCCACGACATCGCGCTGGACAAGCTGAGCGTGAAGGAGTACGAGGACCCCTTCAAGAGGGGGTGATGCTGCCGGTTCGACCGGCGCGCCACGGGTCAAGATGCACTAGGCCTGGACGAAGTCCGGGCCCGCGCCTTTAGACGCGAGCCCGGGGCCCGTGGGTTATACCCTAAGAGCAAACCACCCTTTTTAAGGGTGGTTCTGATTTGCGGGGGCCGCCGTGCTGCTCGCCCGTGGGGGACTGGCATCTGTTTCCTAGAGTGCGCTGCGGTAAATCTTTCTCGCGTTGTCCAGCGTGAGCTTCCTGAAGCTGCCGAAGAGCTCTCCGCGGTTGATCTTGAGGCCCGGAATCATCTTTTCGATATCGTCCTCGGTGACTCCGAACTCCGATAGCGCGCGCGGCATTCCCAGCGAGACGAAGAAATCCTGCAGCTCGTCGATGGTCGCTTCGACCGCGTACTCGATTGCCTGCTCGGGGGTTACCTCCACATCGAGCTCGTCCGCGTCCGAATCGATGGGTTCGATGCCAAGGGCCTGGGCGCTGAACTCCAGGAAGCGCTCAGGGTGCTCTCGCCATACGTAGCGCATCCAGGCGGGGAAGATGACGGCGAGGCCGGCGCCGTGCGTGATCTTGGTGTCCAGTGCGGATAGCTCGTGCTCAAGGCCGCGGCAGGTCCAATCGCCGTCGCGCAGGGCGTTATGGGCGAGCGTACCCACCCACATGATCTCGGCGCGGGCGTCGTAGTCATCGGGGTTCTCCATCACCTTGGGCGCCGCCTCCCTCGCGGCGCGCACTAGCCCGCAGGCGATGTTGTCGGTTACGCCCACGGCGGGCTCGCCGGAGAAGAGTCGCTCCATGATATGGGCGATCATGTCGGTCACTCCCGCGGCGGTCTGGCAGGCGGGCAGGCTGAAGGTCAGCTCCGGGTCGAGGAAGGCGATGGCCGGGCGGTTGAGGTCCGTGTTAATGCTGCATTTGAGGTGCTCCTCGTCGTTGCTGATAACGCAGGAGTTAGAGGCCTCGGAACCGGATGCGGGGATGGTCACCACGCAGGCGACGTCGATGCGGTCGGCGGGAACGGCGCGCTTGCGGAAGAAGTCCCATACGTCGCCGTCGTATACCGCCCCAGTGCGATGGCCTTCGCGCAGTCCATGACGGAGCCGCCGCCCACGGGCAGGATGATGTCGGCGTCGTTTGCCCGTGCGAGCTCGACGCCTTCTCGTGCCAAGCCTATTTCGGGGTTTGGACGCACCCCTCCAAGCCCGATGTGCTCCACGCCCGCGGCATCGAGCGATGCCCTCACGCGGACGAGCGTTCCGCAGCGAACTGCGGAACCCCTGCCGTAGACAATGAGCGCTCAGCGGTAGCCGGAGGCGGACAGAGTCCCCCAACCTTGTCGGTCGCTTTTCGCCCAAAGACAAAGCGGGTGGGGGAGTAGAAGGAGAAATCGTTCATGGAGCTCCAATCTGGCGTTTCGCCCTACATGCGCGGAGGAGTTTTTCGGGCGCATCGCCTGCGTTCGCGTCGCAATCTCGGCGGCGCGGTGCGGTCCGTGGATTCCATCGTATCGCCCGCGGCACCCCTTACCGACGATTGAGCGAGTCTGCATTTCGCGGCGCGACGTCCACCTGGCGGACGATATCCGTTCGCGACACGTGGCCGTCCCGGTCGCAATAGCGTATGCGCACCGGGTTGCGAGATGGGCCTGCGACCCCTTCTCCTGATGCGAGCGCGCGAGACGGGCGAGCAGCGGCGCGAGCACCTGCTCGACCGTCTCCTCCCGATACCACGCCGCCACGGGCAACCCGTTCACGTCAAACCCGTACGTTCGCCATGCCATTCGCCTCGCCGCCTTCGCCGAACGAAACCGCGTATCCAGACCGCCGGTCCCCCACCCAGCACTTCGACGAGCCTTCGCGCTCACTTCTGCGGTCGGGATGCGCCCGCGAGGCGCTCGGCAGGCAGCGCCATTTCCGCTCGCTGTGTCGAGCGCGAGTGTCGAGAAGTCGCCATATGCCACTCAGATGTAGCATGGAGTGCCGAAGTGCACGCGCCCGTGACGAAACACTGGCGCCAACCCGTTCCGCGCACCACCCCGCCCGTAAGGTGTGTGGCGAAAGGAGGACCAGCCGCATGAACATCCCCGAGACACAGAGCCTACCTCGATCGCATTCCGCACGAGCTTCTCTGACATTTCCGCCCATTACCACGTGGAGGTCCCCGTCGCGGAGATCGCCTACGCATACGACTACATCAATTCCCGGCATGCCCCGCGCAGGCAGGCCACGCTGAACGACGGGTCCGCGGCCCGGCAGGACGAATGACGCGCTTCGGCACAGGCCATGCCGAAACGCGTCACGCAAGCAAAGGAAGGAAGCCAACATCACATGAGCATCATCGCAGCACGCATCGACAACCGCCTGCTACACGGCATAGTGGCAACCCAGTGGGTACCCGAGTTCCGTCCGCAGCGTCTCATGGTCATCGATGACATCGTCGCCAACGACCCGACCAAGAAGGCCGCCATGCGGATGGCAAAGCCCTCGGGAGTCGCCCTCTCCATTATCAACAAGGAGACGGCTCTCACGAACTATCGGGCGGGCAAGTACGACGACCACACGATCTTCATCGTGGCGCGAGACCCCCAGACCATCCTCGACGTCATACAGACGGGCCAGGTTGTTCCCACACTCGTGGTCGGAGGCACAGTCTTTCCCGAAGAGGGGTCAGACGCCGTCCAGGTGAGCAGTCGCGCCTACGTCACCAAAGACGAGCTGCCCGCATATCGAGCGATTGCTGGCACCGGCTGCGACATCACCGTTCGCTATGTGCCGGCCGACAAGCCCGTAGAGCTCTCCAGCATCATCACGCTTTAGCAAGGGAGTGAACTTATGACACCATCCATCATCCAGATAGCCGTCGTTACACTCATCGCCTTCATCTACGGAGCCGAGAAGAACGCGGGACAAATTCTCACGAACATGTCCGTCACGCCAGCATGGTTCGTCGGACTTGCGCTCGGCGACCCCGTAACCGGCCTCGCCGTCGGCGCCATCGTCCAACTCATGAGCCTGGGCGTGGCGGCCATGGGAGGAGCCTCCGTCCCCGACTATCCCACTGCCGCCATCATTGGCGCCGTCGTTGCCATCACCTCGGGTCAGGAGGCGAGCGTCGGCGTTGCCGCCGGAATCGCAGTCGGCATGCTCGGCCTTCAGCTCGACGTCATCGCCAAGACGGCAAACGGCTTCCTCGGGCGTACCTCGCAGCGCTTTGCCGAAGAGGGCAAGTACTCGCAGATGAAGAGCGTACTTTTCCTCGGTCCGGTCTTCTATGGCCTTACGGCGGCCATCCCCACGTTTGCCGTACTGCTCTTTGGCGCCGATGCGTCAACGCTTTCCTCTCCGTCATGCCCTCCTGGTTCACGACCGGCCTCTCCATCGCCGCCGGTATCCTCCCCGTCGTCGGCCTTGCGATGCTTCTGTCCTTCATGCCAATGAAGAAATTCATCGCCTACGCCATCGTTGGCTTCGTTCTGGCCGCCTACCTGCAGATAAGCATTCTCCCCATTGCCCTGCTCGGTGCCGCCGCGGCCATCGAGTACTACAAGTCGCACAGCAATCCGTCCGTAAACGCCCTCGACGCTGGAGGTCTGGAAGATGAGTAACGAAGTTAACGCCACCAAGGCAAACGAAGCGCCAACCCGCCTGGCAGACGGAACGTACCAGCCAGTCCTCACCGTTTCCGATCTCGACCGTTGCGGCCGCCGCTGGATGCTCGGCGCGTCCATCTATAACTATGAGTCCCAGTGTGCCCCGGCGGTCATGTTCGCAACCGAACCCGCCCTGCGCAAGATCTATGCAGGAGACGAGGAGGGCTACCGCAGGTCACTTCTGAGCACCTATCGCTATTACAATGCGACTCCCCAGGTAAGCGGCCTGCTCCTCGGCGCCGGCCTAGCCTTGGAGGACAAGGGGCACAATGACGCCATCGACGCGGTCCAAGACCTTAAGATTGGCTCATGGGCTCCCTCTCAGGAGTCGGCGATACGATCTTCGCCATCCTCATTCCCACCATCTTCGGCTCCATCGCCGCCTACATGGGACAGGCGGGAAACCCCGTCGGCGTGCTTCTCTGGCTCGCCGTCGCCATCGCCATCTTCGTATGGAAGCTCTTTGACTGGCGCATAGGCTATAAGTTCGGCGACAAGCTCTTCACGACCCTTGCCGAGAAGATGTCCGTTTTCACCGAGTCGACGTCGGCACTTGGCATGATGGTCGTCGGTGCGCTCATCCCCACCGTCATCAAGGTCTCGTGTGGTCTCACGTTCACCATGGGTGACGTCACGCTCGACGTCCAGACGGGCATCCTCGACCAAATCATGGTCGGCATGCTGCCCGTAATAGCCACAGCCATCGTCTACGCCCTCGTCAAGCGCAAGGTCAGCATCAACAAGATTGTCCTCGGCATCCTCATCATCTCGTGGGTGTGCGCGGCTTTCGGCATTCTTGCTGCCTAGCCTAGGGCTAGACCAACCCACAAAGGACGCATTATGAGGCACATCATCATTGCATCGCACTACGGCCTGGCAGCCGGACTCGGAGACACGCTCAAGGCCATCATAGGACCGGGGCACGACATCAGGGTTGTCTGCGCGTTTACAGACGAAACCCCGCTCGAGGAGAAGCTCGCCAGCGCATTCGAGGGCATCGCCGAAGATGACGAGACCCTCGTTCTCACCGACATCCTTCAGGGCAGCGTAAACCAGCTCGTAGCCTGCTCGGCTCCGCGAGGCGCGTTCATAGTGACCGGCGTAAACCTTCCCGTGGCCCTCGAGCTCTCGCTCCACGCCGGACAGCTTACTCCCGATGTGGTGAGGCATGTCGTCACCCAAGCCAAAGAGCAGCTCGTCTACCTCGGAGATCTTACTCCGGACGTTGACGAAGAAGACGAATAGGAAAGACGCGACAGTAAGGAGGACGAGACATGCGCAAAGTCCCGACCAATAACCAGCACCTGTTCTACCAACCGAGGACGTGTGGGTGGGAGACGTCATGCCCTTCGGCAAGGACGGCACGTTCTATCTATACCACCAGCGTGACACGCGCGACCCCGCTCCGCTTGCCGAAGGACAGCCCTTTGGGTGGTCGCTCGCGACCACCCAGGACTTCGTGACGTACCAGGAACGACGGAACGGCCGATCCCCCGCGGCGGAGAAGAGACCAAGACCAGTTCATCTACGCCGGAACCGTTTACGAGGCAAAAGGAGGTACGCGCTTTCTATACCGGGTTCAACCGCAACTACCTGCGAGAAGGCAAAACGTCCCAGGTGCTCATGCAGGCGAAGGCCTGCTCGGATGATTATGCGACGTGGAAAAAGACGGGCGTTGCAGTAGAGCTCACGCCTCAGCCAGGATACGATGGGCGCAACTGGCGCGACCCTTTCGTAATATGGGATGACGACCGGAAGGAATACCTCCTCGTACTGGGCACGCGTAAGGGAGACGACCCCTCCAAAACCCTCCAAACTGGCAGGCTCGTTCACTTTACGTCGAAGGACCTCGAGCACTGGCAGTTCAAGGGCGACTTCTGGGCCCCCGGCCTCTACACCATGTTCGAAATGCCAGACATTTTTAAAATTGGCGATTGGTGGTACCTGGTCTACTCTGAGTACAGCGACGAGAACAAGATCGTCTACCGCATGAGCGCGATCTCTACGGTCCGTGGGAGAAGCCGAGAGATGACGCCTTCGACGGGAGGGCGTATTACGCCGGACGGACCGCCTTCGACGGATCGCGCAGGATTCTGTCCGGCTGGGTCCCCACGCGCGAGAACGACGATGACCGGGCCAACTGGCTTTGGGGTGGCTCGTTTATGCCCCATGAGGTGTACCAGCGCCCCAATGGCACCCTCGGCGTTCGCCCTCCCCAAAGCATAAAGGATGCGTTCGAGTGCCTGATGCCGTCCCGGATATCGAGCTTCGCGGAGACCACGAACGAACGGAGTGCGTAATCACCGAAAACGCAGGCGAGATCTTCTGCTTCGAGGCAGACGTGACGTTCAGGGACGCTTGCGACTTCTCAATTCGAGCCTACAAGAATCTCGAGACCGACGAGTCGTACGAATACCGCTTCGACCTCGACGCGAATCGGCTCTCGTTCGACAAGAGCCCCTGTTACAAGTGGTTCCGCGTAATGGATAAGGGGCTTTGGAGGCCAGTCTGGCTCGAGTCCGGGCGTTCTTACCACCTGCAGCTCATCGTTGACGACAACATCCTCGTCCTCTACCTCGACGGTACCGCACTCACGACACGCGTCTGCGAGAAGTTCGGCCACTCGCTTGCTGTTACGGTAACGAATGGCGAACTCAAACTGTCCAACATAGCCTTGGCGAAGGGGCTGCGCGAACAGGAAAAGTAAGCCAGTGAACCTCGTCGCCACAGCGACTCCCCCAGCAAAACACGCGAACAACGGGTCCGGCCGCATTCCGGCGACCGGACTCGTCCTGTGCCCTGATGGCACATGGCCCCGGGCTGCCGACAGCGAGGCGGCCTTAGGGGCCTCGCCTACAGATTCCTGAGTGCGTCGACGAGGGAGACCTTGCCCGCGGTGACCTCGTCGGCCTGCTTGATGACCTTTGCGGGCACGACGGCCACCACAGCGCCGGCGGCAGAGTCGATTCGAGCGATGTGGTCAGAGACGGAGCGAACGGCGAGCCGCTTGCCGACAGGGAGGCAGTCAAAGGTGGCAAAGCGCACTCCTACGGTTGGGATACGCCCGTGAGGCGCTCGGCGGACAGCGCTGTTGCCGCTCGCTGTGTCGAGCGCAGGTGTCGAGAAGTCGCCATATGCCACTACAGATGTATCATGGAGTGCCGAAGTTCACGTGCCCGTGACAAAACGCGGGCGCCAACCCGTCCCGAGCACCACCCCGCCCGTAAGGTGTGGGACGAAAGGAGGACCAGCCGCATGAACATCCCCGAGACACAGAAAGACCTGCTTGCCTACCTCGATCGCATCACGCGCGAGCTTGGCAGCACGCGGGGCGGGCGCATCCAGAACCGTCTCGACCACTTCACCACGGCATCTATAACCGACTCGCTCGCCATCTCGCGCAGCCTGGCAAGTCAGTATCTCAACGAGCTCGTGCGCGCTGGCCTCGTGGTGAAAGCAGGGGCACGACCGGTGTGCTACTTCCACCGCCGCTCCCTCGAACGCTTCTTCCAGTCTCGCATTGAGCGTAGCACCTACCCTTCGGTCGAGCAGCTCTTCGCCACGCTCGGAAACGGCGAGCGACTCGACTTCGACCGCGCAATCGGTCACGAGCTGAGCCTTGCGCCCTGCATCAGCCAGCTCTGCGCCGCGCTCAAGTACCCGCCAGCTGGCCTGCCCATCCTGCTCTGTGGCGCCTCGGGAACCGGCAAGGGTCTACTCGCCGAACTTGCCCTCGAATACGGCAAGAACGTCGGCGTTCTGCAGCAGGAAGCCAAGCTTGTGAGCATCGACTGCTCGCATTACGCAGACGATGCCCGCGCGCTCACTCACGACCTGTGCGCAGATGGCGGGCCTGCAGATCGGGCGAGCGGCGGCATCGTTTATCTCAAGGACGTCGACGCCCTCTCACCCGCTGCCCAGGACGCGCTCTTGGAGTGGGCCTCCGCACAGGCGGGCGCCATTGTGCCAGCCCCTGCTGTGCGCCTTATCTTTGCCACCTCAAACGAGGCAGACAGTACCGAGTGCCGCAGCCTCACGCGTCGCATCCCCATGTCCGCCCAGGTGCCGTCTCTGCGCGAGCGCACCCAGGAGGAGCGTGAGGAACTGACTCTCCACTTCCTCAAGGAGGAGGGCCGACGCATAGGACGCGACATCCTCATAAGTCGCGGAGCCTTCCGAGCCCTCGCCGGCACCAACTTCGAGGAGAACGTACGCGGCCTGCGCGACTGCATCACCAACTGTTGCGCCGAGGCCTATCTAGACACGAAGGGTGACAGCCTGGAGATTCGCACCTACCAGCTTCCCTCCGCAATCCTTGCCGGCTCCGCACTCGAGCGCAGCGAGAACGACATGCAGCTCATCGACACCACCCGGAGCATCCAAAGCCAGGCGGACGACCGCGCACGGCATGTACTCGACGCATGCTGGAGCCATACGAGAGCTATCGCGAAGGCACGCTTGATGGGGGCGCGTGCAGCGCTCAGCTGGTGGAGCGAGCCCGCGACCTCGAGGACTACCTGGCGTTCGGGCAAAACCCGGGCCGCTCGAAGTCCGACGCATACGAGCAGATCGCCGACAGCGTCGTCACTTCCGTGAACGAACTCTACTCGATCGATTTGTCCCGAAAGAGCTCGCATCTAATCGCCCAGGGCATCTGCCTCCAGCTGTGGCCGCCCGCAAGCCTCTCGCGTTGGAAGAGCTCCCATGCAAGCGAGCTTTCCGGCATGCGCGGCGTCGTGGCCCAGCGCAACCGCTTTGCCGTTACTGTCTGCGCCTGCATCGCTGATGAACTCAAGGCCACGCTCGGCATCGCACTCGACGATCTCACGTGTCTGCTCGTCCTTGCGCATGCGGCACTCGCACTCGACCCGTCTAAGCGTCGTCGGAGCGTCGGTATCGTCCTCAGTCATGGCTACTCGACCGCCACGAGCATCGCCGACGCGCCAATCGGATTCTTGACACGAGGGTCTTCGAGGCCATCGACATGCCCTACGACCAGAAGGTTACGGACGTCGCTGTTCCTCTTCAGCAAATCATCGACCGCTTCTCCTACGCAGACGAGGTCGTCATCCTCGTGGACATGGGATCGCTCCAGGATATTTATAAGAGTCTGGAATCCACCTCCGGCATGACGCTCGGCATCATAAACAACGCCTCTACCGGCCTTGCGGTGGAGGTTGGCGCCGGACTTATCGCGGGTCGCTCCGTGCGAGAGGTTCTCGACGATGCTGCGGCAGCTTGCACCTGTAATTATCACATCGTGGCGCGCAACGCCCGACCGGACGCGATTGTCTTCTGCTCCGAAGGCGGACTTGACGCAGCTGCGCGGATCCGCGATCTCGTGGCGCAGAGCCTGCCTGGCGAGTCCCCCGCGCGGCTTGTCGCCGTTGACTGGCGGCAGCTCGCCAATAACGGATCTGAGGATGCCGCCTTCTCCCAGTACAACGTGCGCTCGGTCATCGGCACGGACAATCCGCACGCCGACGGAGTCCCGTTCATTTCGCTCGAGGAACTCATCGCCGGCGAAGGAACGGCCCAGATAGACCGCGCCTTCGCACGCTTGCTCGACGCTGACAGCTTGCGCACGTTCCACCAGAATCTCGTCAAGAACATGACCCTCAGGAACGTGGTCGAGTCCATCACAATCCTTAACCCCAACAAGCTCTTCGGCGAAATCGAGAGTGCCGCAGAGCGGCTCCAGCAGCTCACCGGAGACGTGATTGGCGCTCGTGTGAGCATGGGGCTCTACGTGCACCTGTGTTGTCTCGTGGAGCGCCTCGTGACCAGAAGCCCCATCGAGAACTACGCAGACGAGCAGCGCTTCGCCAATGAACACAACGATTTCGTCGAGGCATTCCGCACGAGCTTCTTTGACATTTCCGCCCATTACCACGTGGAGGTCCCCGTCACGGAGATCGCCTACGCATACGACTACATCAATTCCCGGCATGCCCCGCGCAGGCAGGCCACGCCGAACGATGGGCCCGCGGCTCAGCAGGACGAGTGACGCGCCTCGCAAGCAAAGGAAGGAAGCCAACATCACACGAGCATCATCGATCGCTGCGTGCAAGGCGGCGGGCCTCACCGTGTTCGCCAAGCGCGAGGAGCGTTTTGGTTTTTCGCAAGCAAATGCGGACGAAATCAGCGACCAGATTCCCGATACGCTCAAACATGCAGGGCCCCTATGTGTTTAACCTCATTTTTCCGTGTGCGGTAGAATGGAGTCGTTGAGATCGCGAACGCCTTAAAGGGAGAGTTTTTGTGGATGCGCATCTGGATGGGGGCTCTTCCGCCCCGCTGTATCAACAGGTGCTCGATTTGCTTAAGAGCGATATCGAACAGGGGACATATCCCGTTGACTCGCAGATTCCAACGGAACTTGAGCTTTCTAAGATGTACGGCGTGTGAAGGGTCACGGTTCGCCGCGCAATAGAGGAGCTTGTGGGCGAGGGGTATCTCACCAAGCGGCAGGGGCGTGGTACGTTTGTGACCGCGACAAAGATAATTCGCAAGGTGCATCAGAAGGACGATGTTCAGAGTTTTACCCAAGCATGCGCTGAAAACGGCATGAAGGCGGGCGCTCGCGTCGTTGCCCGCAAGACCGTTGCCGCCGATCGCGACCTCGCTTCTTTCTTTGGCTTGGATGAAGGCTCTGACCTCATCTTGGTCTCACGCGTGCGTACCGCAGACGGCGTGCCGGTCCTGTTCGAGAACAACTACTATCCTGTCGATGGATTCGAATTTCTCAAAGATATCGGTCTCTCCAATTGTTCGATATTCGAGGCCGTGGGGGAGCGTACGGGTAGGTATCCCTGCTCGTCCGATCTGCAGGCTGGAGATCGCCCGTGCGGGAATTGATGCCGCCCGCGAGCTCAAGGTCCCAGTAGGGGAGCCGCTGTTCTTCATGAACGCGGGCTTTCTCGATTCCAACGGAGAGCGCTTCTGCTATGGCAGACAGTACTACGTGGGTTCGCGCTACAGCTTCGATATCTAGCGGCTCTGTCTCACACAGCGCTGTTCTCGTATTGCCGCGGCAGGTCCGTTTAGCGCGTAAAAGTTACCACTTATAGAACAACCTAATATGTTTCTTGACCGACGCCTTCATGCAGGTTGTACATAGAACAACCTAAGATGTTTGCCTATACGTGAAGGATTTTTGGCAAGCATCGTTGCTCTGGCAGGAGGTTAAGAATGCCGGATACCAAACAGGAGAAGCCCAAGCGCAGATTCCATCTCCAGCTTCCCCATGTGTACACCATCGCGTTCATGCTGATCGTGTTCTTCGCGGTGCTCACATGGATCGTCCCATCGGGTCAGTTCGACCGCCAGACCATTCAGACGGCCGCGGGCGAGCGAGAAGTCGCCGTAGCCGGAACGTACCAAGAGGTCGACAAGGTCTACACCGATTCGGAGACGGGGGAGACCGTCGATCTGCGACAGGGCATCGATGCCGTCCTGCAGCTCCCGCCAAGGGCATTCAGGCTGCGGCCGATGTCGTCGCGTTCGTCCTGCTGATCGGCGGATCGTTCGCCATCGTCACCAAGACCAACGCCCTAAACGCCGGCATGAGCCGCGTGATCAAGAAGCTGAAGAACAAGGACATCTTGATCATCCCCATCTCCATGATCCTGCTCTCGATCTGCGGCACCACGTTCGGCATGTCCGAGGAGGCGCTGCCGTTCTACGCGATCTTCATCCCCATCATGCTGAGCATCGGGTATGACTCCATGACCGCGTTCATCATCTGCTTCCTCGGCCCCAACCTTGGTTACTGCGCATCCACTATTGATCCTTTCAACGTGCTGATCGCCCAGGGCGTTATCGGCATCGAGGGAAATCCCCAGCTTTGGCTCCGCGCCATCCTGTGGTCATCTTCACCGCCGCGGGCATTTTCTGGGCCATGCGCTACGCGCGCCGCGTCAAGCTCGATCCCAAGTCCTCCATCACCTATGAGGACGATAAGCAGAAGCGCATCGAGTTCTCTGTCACCGATGCTCTATCGAAGAGGAGTTCACGCTTCGCCACAAGCTCGTCCTCATTGATTTCGCGGTCGGCATGGGCGTTATCGTGTGGGGCCTCGTTACCCAGGGCTGGTATATGGACGAGATCTCCATGGTGTTCCTGGCCATGGGCCTTCTTGCCGGCATACTCGGCGGCCTGGACGAGAAGACCATTGCGGAGGAGTTCGTCCGCGGAATCGCCGACTTCGCCTACGCAGCCTGCATCATCGGCATCGCCCGCGGCATCCTGGTCGTCGCAGAGGGCGGAATGATCATCGACTCTATTCTTAACTGGCTCGTCGGACTCCTTGCGGGCGCTCCGTCCTTCATCTATACCACCTTCATGTACATCGTCCTCGGCCTGCTTTCGCTGCTGGTTCCTTCCAGCTCCGGCCTCGCTGCACTCACCATGCCCGTCATGGGCCCGCTGACCGAGCTTATGGGCCTCAATCCCGGGGCTGCCGTCACCGCTCTGCAGTTCGCGAACCAGACCGTCAACACCATCAGCCCCGTTGCGGGCATGACCGTCGCGGGTCTTGCCGTGGCGAAGATCTCCTTCGGGCAATGGTGGAAGACCATCTGGAAGTTCTTTATCTTCATGGTTCTGTTCGGATTGGTCGCGACTGTGATCTCCGGCCTACTGCCGATGTAGGAGGTGCCCAGCATGGATTTAAGCGCTTCCACACCCCGTCTGCGTCGCGAGCAGGTCGCCGGCATGAACATTCACTACATCATGTGGTCGCTCGATTACTTCCTTGATGCTCAGCAGCGCCTTGGCTTCAAAACCATCGAGCTTTGGGCGGCCGAGCCGCACGTGACGCTGGACCACACGGGGTATTTCGAGGCCGACGAGCTTCGCCGCAAGATCGAGTCCCGCGGACTCTCCGTGAGCTCCCTGTGTCCGGAGAACGTGGTGTATCCGTGGCAGTACGCTGCCAGAAAGCCCCTCCACGCGCAGCGGAGCCTCGCTTACTTTAAGCACGGCATCGAGCTCGCCGAGGTGCTCGGCGCCCCGTATATGTCCATCAACTCCGGTTGGGGCGATTGGGACGAGGACCGCGAGGAGGCTTGGAAGCGCTCTGCCGAGCACTTGGCGATTCTTGCGGACTATGCCGGCGAGCACGGCGTGACCCTCTGCATGGAGAGCCTGAGGCCGGAAGAGAGCAACTTGGTGGTTACACTCGCGGACGCCAGGCGCATGCTTGACCAAGTAGCCAGCCCGCACCTTACTCCAATGGTGGACACTACCGCTATGGGAGTCGCCGGCGAGAGCCTTGAAGAGTGGTTTGCTGAGTTTGGCGATGGTGCCATAAGGAACATGCGCTTCATTGATGGCGACCCATATGGCCATCTGGTTTGGGGCGATGGAAAGCACAGTATGGACGATTTCGTACGCGTCCTCAACGCGCATGGGTTCGAGGGCTATCTTGGTCAGGAGATCACCGATGGAAGGTATTTCGATGATCCCGCAGCAGCGGACCGGCACAACATGGACGCCTTCGAGAGGTATTTTGTCGACTAGCGCGTAGCTCCCATTCGCGTGGGGAAGTCAACACGCTTGACGAGAAGACTCGCAGTAAACGTTGGCGGATTCGTCCGCCGTATCGAAAGGAAGAATAACAATGAACGCACATGATCTTATCGCCGACGCAATCGCTGAAAAGGGCGGTTTCGATAGCGTCTTCTGGGTTGCCTGCGGCGGCTCCCTCATCGACCTGCTGCCCGCCCACGAGCTGCTCAAGCGCGAGGCGACTACGTTTGCCAGCGAGGCGTATACCGCCCGCGAGTTCGATATCATGCGTCCCAAGCGCCTGGGCGAAAAGTCCCTTGTCATCGCTTGCAGCCACTCCGGCAACACCCCCGAGGTAATCGATGCGTGCTCGATCGCCAAGGCGGCGGGCGCGACCGTTATCGTGCAGACGGACAACGCGGGTTCCGGCATCGATAACGGTGAGTGGACGTGCTGGGTATATCCGTGGGGCGAGGGAGTTCCGCAGGCGGAGGTGCCCGCCGGCATCTCTTTGGCTCTCGCTTCCGAGCTCCTGGATCAGCAGGAAGGTTATGCCGACCTTGCCGACATGTACGAAGCATCGCCAAGATGGACCAGATCCTGCCTGCAGCTCGCGAGAAGGTCAACGCCGAACTCTGCGACCGTTTTGCCGCCCTGTGCCAGGACCACAAGTTCCTGTATATCTTGGGGTCCGGTCCCGTGTTTAGCCAGGCCTATGGCTTCGCTATCTGCTCGCTTATGGAGATGCAGTGGCAGAGCTGCGCCTATATCCACTCCGGCGAGTACTTCCACGGCCCCTTCGAGGTGACCGAGCCCGGAGTCTTCTACTTCCTGCAGATGTCTTCTAGTGAGTGCCGAGCCATGGATGAGCGCGCCCTCGCATTCCTCGAGACCCATACCGACACTCTTATGGTGCTCGACGCCATGGAGTACGGCATGGACCAAGTACCGGCGAGCGTTCGCGCGTTCCTTGATCCAATCCTGTTCTACGCGATGAACTGTGAGCTGCGCTCCGCTCGCGGCAAGGTGTTCGACCATCACCCGGACGTGCGTCGTTACATGGGCATCGAGAAGTACTAGCGATTTTAAAACGGGGCGCGAGGCGCGTTGAGACGTGCGAATCCCTCGCGCCCCGTCTGCTCGCCGTAACCACGGCGGTTTACCTGAATGGAGATAACCATGGCAGCCTATCCTATAAGCGTGCTTGGCTTTGGAGACAACGTTGTCGATAAGTACGAGCACATCAAGACCATGTATCCCGGCGGCAATGCAGTTAACTTCGCCGTCTTCGCCAAGAAGCTCGGCGTCGATCGCAGCGCCTACATGGGAATCTTCGGATCAGATGAGGAGGCCGAGCACGTTATAGCATCGCTCGAGGACGAGGGCGTCGAGCTTCTTCGCTGCCAGCAGGTCCTGGGCGTCAACGGCGCCGCTCGCGTGACCGTTGACGAGACCGGGGACCGTATCTTCCTGGGCTCCAATGAAGGCGGCATACGTGGCGACATGCGCTACGTGATAGACCGCTTCGCCGCCGAGTACGTCAGCGGCTTCGATTTGGTGCACAGCGGCAACTACTGCTTCACCGAGCGCGAGCTCCCCAAGATCAAGGCTGCCGGCGTGCCTATCAGCTTCGACTTCTCCGATGACTCCACCGACGAGTACTTCGAGCAGATTGCGCCATTTGTGACGTACGCCTTTATGTCCATGGGCGACGCTTCCCTGGAGGATATCAAGGCGAAGCTCGAGTGGGTGAAGGCCCTTGGCCCTCAAATCGTATGCGCGTCGCGCGGGAGCAAGGGCTCCGTCGCCTATGACGGCGAAAACTTCTACGAGCAGGGCATCAAGCCCGTGGCGCCCGAGGAGCTCAAAGACGCTATGGCGGCCGGCGATTCACTGCTGACGGCGTTTTTGGTCACCTATCTTTCCAAGAAGAAGGCCGGCGAGTGCGGCGAGGCCGCAATTCGCGAGAGCTTGGACTTCGCTGCCGGTTTTGCAGCGCAGACCTGCAAGATCGAGGGCAGTTGGGGCCACCCGCTGGTCTACGAGAACTAGTTTTTTGTCGTGGCGGGGTGTCTTGGGGCGCCCCGCATTGCGTTGGGAGTCAAGATGTCCGTTCGTGCCTGCGCGGCAGGATTTTGCTGTGCCGATGTCTACCAGAATCTGGATCCCCTGGGTTGCATCCAAGGGGGCCTCTCAGGAGCGCTTCGAGGGGTGCTTCTTGAGTATATGAAGGCAAAAGGGATATGCAATCTTCATATACGGCCTTCTTTTAGAGGGCGTTGTCCTTACTCTTTCATCTCCTTGCTTCTGGACATTTTGTCTATAGGCAAGAGTCCATGGTCGAGACCATGGTGAAGTTCTGCGGCTAGTAATTACTGCATCACATATCTGTTGTTACCTGAGAGGCTCGCTTTTGCGGGCCTCTTTGCGTTGCTATGGAGCCCTGGCCTGTCGATAAATAACGCGCCCGCTTGCTGGGGAGCAAGCGGGCGCCGTTGAGCGAATATGTTTGCGGCCATAGCCGCTGCAGGTGATGGGTTGTCGACTAGTTAGTCGTCGTGTCGGAATCGTCACCCGAGGCAGAGCCAGAAAGCGAAACCGTCAGCGTGATCGTGCTGTCGGTGGACTGCTTGCCGGTGGGGGAGACGCCCGTAACGGTGGCGTTTTCGTTGCCGCTCACGGGGTTGCCGTTCTGATCGCAGAATGCGATGTTGTAGAAACCGGCGTTGTTGAGCGCGGTGACGGCGGCGGAGATGCTCTTGCCGTACAGGTTACCCGGGACGCTGGCCTTGCCGGACTTCTTGGCGATGACGACGGTGATCGTGGCACCGGGCTTCTGCTTGCCGCTAGGTTCCAGCTAATTACGGTGCCTCGGTAACCGAGTCGTTTTCCTGGTAGCTCACGTCGACGCCAAAGCCAGCCATGTCGAGAGCGTTGCGTGCCTGGGCCTCGGTCATGTCGGTCAGATCGGGGACGGAGGTGGTGTCAGGACCGCTGGAGACCTTATACGAGATGGTCGTGCCCTTCTCGACTTCCTTGCCGGCATCAGTGCCCTGCTCAAAGACCTGGCCTTCGTCGGCCTCGTTGGCCTCCTCGGTTGCGTTGCCCTTCAGGCCCACGCTTGCCAGCGCGGCCTCGGCCTGGTCCTTGGTCAGGCCGACGAGCTGCGGAACCTCAACTTTCTCGGAGGCTTGGGGCCCTTGGAGATCACCAGGTTCACCTTGGAGCCCTTGGGCTTCTTAGTGTTGCCGTTGGGGGTCTGCTCGGCAACCTTGCCCTCGTCGACATCGTCGTTATAGCTCTGGTCGACAGTTCCGACCTCAAGGCCGGCTCCTTGATCAGCTCGATAGCGGTCTGCTGGTCCTTGTTAAGCACATCGGGCACCGTAACCTGCTCGCCCCCAAAGAGCCCGGTGGCGAAGGCCACCACAACGCCAACCACGGCGATTGCGGCGACTACGGCGGCGATAATCTTGTTCTTGTTGGACTTGGGCTGATCGACCTCGTAGGAACCGGTGGAACCCGAGACGGCGCTGCGGGGGTTGGTCTGTCCGCTTACGCCCGATACGGGGCGAACCATAGCGCGCGTGGAGTCAGACAGCTCACGGGTCTTGGTAGCGCCCAGCTCACCGGGGGCGCGATGATGCGCGTGGGCTCCGAGACGTTGACGGCACGGCCCGACAGGTAGCTGTTGAGCACCTGACGCAGCTCGTCGGCGGTCTGGAAGCGGTTTGCCGGGTCCTTCTCCATGCACTTGAGGATGATGCGCTCAAGGTCGCGTCGACACCGGAGTTGATCTGGCTCGGCGGAATAGGCAACTCGTTGACCTGCTTGAGTGCGACCGAGATGGCGTCGTCGCCGTCAAAGGGTACGCGGCCGGTGGCGCACTCGTACATGACGACACCCAGCGAGTAGATATCCGAGGTGGGGCCGAGGTCCTGGCCGCGGGTCTGTTCGGGGCTTACATAGTGGGCGGTGCCCAGCACGTTGTTATCCTGCGTGAGGTGGCTGTTCTTGGCGCGTGCGATGCCAAAATCCATGACCTTGATATTGCCGTCGGGCAGCACCATGATGTTTTGCGGCTTAATGTCGCGGTGGATAATCTCGTGCTTGTGTGCGACCGAAAGCGCGGAGCTGATCTGCGAGCCGATCTGCGCGACCTTCTTGGGATCGAGGGCGCCGTGGCTCTTGATGCCGCTCTTAAGGTCGGTACCGCGCAGGTACTCCATGACGATGTAATAGGTGTCGCCATCCTTGCCCCAGTCGTAGACGCCCACGATATAGGGGGAGGACAGGCCGGCCGCTGCCTGGGCCTCCTGCTTAAAGCGGGCGGCGAAGGTGGCGTCGCCGGCATACTGCGGCAGCATGATCTTGACGGCAACCGTGCGGTCGAGGACCTGATCCTGTGCACGGAAGACGGTCGCCATACCGCCCGTTCCCACCTTATCCTTGAGGAGGTATCTTCCCCCGAGGACCCTCTGTTCCATTCCTGCTCCTAACATAACTATTCGCTCAACGATGTGTGTAGTACCAAATGTATGGCCGCTGGGACCGCGTGGCGCCTTGCCGCTAGCTCATCGGCCGCGGCGCGTCCCAAGTATCCGCTTTGATCACGGGCATCACGCTCCCTGTGCGGCGAGCGCCGCGGTCAGGACGATGCCGGCGATCTTGGCCGCCTCGACGTCGTGTTTGTCGTAATCCTCCAGGGCCACCGAGATGGCAACCGTGGGTGAATCGTAAGGTGCAAAGCCAACAAACATAGAGTTGACGTTGGTGCCGCCGGTCTCGGCCGAACCGGTCTTGCCGGCAACCTTGACGCCCGGAATCTGGGCATCGGTGCCGGTACCGGACTGGACGGACGGCGAGCATGGCCTGCTTGACCTGGTCGGCCGTGGCAGAGCTGACAGCCTGGCCCAGCGAGCGGGACTGCGTGGTCTTAACCA
>ENA-OPZM01000443-OPZM01000443.1-human-gut-metagenome-genome-assembly--contig:-NODE-443-length-18222-cov-2.297375_pt1 | contig 18222 bp, 24 predicted proteins | sample MGYA00242478_ERZ504493 | MGnify/ENA primary metagenome ERZ504493 (study PRJEB26092, sample SAMD00036227) | human gut metagenome | host: Homo sapiens | study: EMG produced TPA metagenomics assembly of...
CTGAGCGATCAATAGCACTCTATCCGCTTTTTGAGATAATCACTGAGTGCATCCGTTGCCCTCAAGCTCCCCGGTCATTTGCACAACCACCACATAGCCTTCATTCATATGAGCATATGGCTGATCACCGGATTTATCCAGAAATGTTTCCACCTTTTCAGAAATCGTTCTGTCCATATCCGGAGTTAATTCTTCAATATCTTTTAACTGTTCCAGATCAACACTGGAATCTAACACTGACTGATTCACCATAATGCTCACCTCTTTTCCAACATATTCCTGATAGAAGTCGTCCCATCACTTCAATTTTCTCAAACTCATCACCTTGCCTTTCTTACCTGTTTTCCTAATGTTTCTTTTGGTATGTGGTTTAATTATGGGATTCTCAATGATTTTCTGAAAGAATGGACTCTTAGAAAAGAAGAACTGAAATCTGGTAAAATTACCAGAGATGAATATTTTGAATGGAAAATCAACTGGCCGCAGACTTGTGATGATTGTGGAAAACGTGAACCGTCAAAGCAATGGCGATGCTCAAACGAATAGAATTTAGCGAAACTTAGCAAAACTTAAATTTATTATATTTTTTCTCTTTAACTAATGGAAAAGGCACTGAAAAACCAATATTTCTACGGTTTTCAGTGCCTTTTTGCATTGTCCATTCCAAAAAATTAATTGCCCAAATAGAAATATATAAACACCCCTATAGGTTCTCTCTTGCCAGACATATTTCTTTCAGCGCCTCCCCAATATCTCCATCTACCCCGATCGACTTTCCGGCAATTTCTGAAGGAATATAGACTTCTCCTTTATTGAAGGTGATATAAACTGCTTCAGGTTCAGAAGCAGCAAGGCTCATGAAAGGCTCTTTGATCATACGGTTTCGCCATCCCACGCCCAATTCCAGGATTGCTAGTCTTTTACCATGATATTTCTTAATAAGTTCTGATAGTCTTGCATTTTCTTTTGGAACTGTTCGGTCTGAAAGAATGCATTGCTGTTTGCCATATTGACTGTAACTGGCCCTCCACAGCAGGAACAGCAGGGAACCAGTTCTGAGGGGATCTGTCCGTTTTTTTCAGCTTCCGCCATTTTGAGAATTTCATTCTGGTTTTCGTAAGGATCTGTTCCGCATCCATTCTGGCACCGGGACTGGGTGAGACGGCCTTCCATCTCAAAGACTTTATCCCTGTCAAATCCTGCAGGCACGAAATGGTCCTCGCCATTGGAGGTCACAATAAAATAATCTTTGGAACCAACCAGACGATACAGATCCTCCATTACAGGACCGGGCTGTTCCAGATAACATTTCCGGCTGATCAGTCTGCTGAAAAATGCCCATTTAGATTCTTCTGTAGGATACTGAAAGAATAATCCCTGCAGTATGTTTCTGATCCCGTATCTGCTGCGGAAATCTCCGAAATCTTTCTGAAACCAGTGATCATCTGCAAAAATATTATATCCTTCTGAAATAGATAATCCGTTACTGGCGCCGATGAGAAGAGCATCTGCTTCCTGGATAGCTTTATAAATATTTCTGAAGTTTTCTTCCATAATGTTATTTCTCCTTTTCCAACTGTATCCGAAGTTCCTTTAATATATCTGCCAGATTGCCTTGCAGGTAAAGACTTCTCCCTTTTTAATGTTCCGGAGCAGAAGAGGCTTCCCGGTTCAGACAGACGTAAAACACCTGGCTGTTACGGGCCGTCATCTCCCAGAAAGGCAGTCTGATCACCCCCGGTGTCATCTCTCTAATCTTTTCCGGCAAGTACAGCCTTAAGAGCCAGATATAGCTGACCTGTAGGCAGATGCCACATACTGTAAATATATTTTGTATAGTAGGCCCATTGCTGTTCCAGGGATGTCCTTGTGACTATGCTTCTCCATGCTCCTTGTTTCCCTCTTTCTTTACCCGCACTGCCTCCTGCAGCACCAGGCAATGTCTTCTTTGATAGCCAGCCCCTTCTGTTCTATTTCTTCAGGAAGAAGGGCGTCCTTTGGATTAATGGTAATGTAAAACGCCTTAGGCAGGGAGTATGTGAGATTCCAGAAAGGTTCCTGGATAAACATAGGGGTCATTCGTCCTACGCCCAACTCCAGAAAAAGGATCTTCTTCTCTTTATTCTTTTCCAGAAATTCGTTGATCTTCCGGTATTCGTCTCTATACTTGGCACCTTCCAGGAATGTATATCCCCGTACCCAGGGCTCCATCTGGCTCCGCATTTTGGACAGCGGGGGATCATTTTGGCGGGGATACACAGATTCTCGTCAATAGCTGCATTCATGGCATAGACATATCCTTGTTGTAATAAATCTGGTCATGACATCGGCGGCTGCACTGATAATAGCGGAAATCACCCTGGATGGCGCTTAATTTTTCTTCGGACACCACACGGGTAAACTGGAAGTCCTGATTGGTGGTCATAATATGATAGTTTTTACCCTCAAGGAGTTCCATGAGATCGTAGTAAGGCTGTCCTGTAGGACACTCATATTCCATATAGCCCATACGTACAAGAAATGCCCAGTGAGCTTCCGGGGAAGGATAATGATAGTAAAATCCGTTAAAGGCTCCGGTAAATCCATATTTTTTATGGAAATCCCCCAGATATTTCTGAAATATCGCATCATTCTGATAGAAAAAATTATAGCCACAGGAAGCGGACATGCCGGCTGCTGCTCCTACCAGAATGGCTTCAGCAGAATTAAGTTTATCTAATAAGGTCCGGGCATTTTTTGATATGCATTTTCAAAAACAATATTTTTCATTGGCTGCATGGTTGACTTTCCTTTCTTTTATTGTTATTATTAAAATTACATCAAAATTGTACCATGTTAAAATATAAATTACAAGAAGAAAAAGAGCATCTGACCAGTGCCCAGATTGCAAAAAGTGTAAAAACAAATCCTGCCTATATCCGGCAGCTGATGTCCGCGTTGAAAAATGCAAGCCTTATCTCCAATACCCAAAGCCAGGCAAACGCCTGTCTTACCAAACCTGCGGATGAAATTACTATGCTGGATATATACCGGGCAGTGGAGGGAGAAAAGCCTTTGCTTCATCTTGATATTGATACCAACCCAGAGTGTGGAGTATACTGATAATAATAAAGAGACTGTAACATTCATGGAAAACTATGAGTTGTTTCAGTCTCTTGAGGCACCTCTTTTACATCTCAACTTATTCAATCATTTTTTGCGCCGCCCTGTATTTTCCGATCCCCGTACTTCTTCATGATAGAAATAGTCCACGATTACAGGATGGCCTGGCTCTGCGCGGTCATAAGGCAGTTCGTTGTCTACAAAAGGACAGTCGTATTTTTGGGACATCTGTGCTGCCTGGTTTTCCAATGCCCGAAAATAACTTCGATCTCCCTTGCGATAGATTTCATCATACAGGGTAACAAGGTGAGGATAATATTTCTGAATATAATCCAGGATCTCCTGTTTGAAACCACCGCGGAGATTTAGATTTTCTAACCATACCAGGTCACACTGATCTTTCACACGTTCAAAAATCTTTTCAAAATCTGTGATGCCCGGAAATACTGGGGAAATGAAACAAACCGTGCGTATTCCGGCTTCGTATACCTGCTTCATTGCCTCAAGTCTGCGGCTGATGCTGACAGCTTGATCCATGTCTGCCTGAAATTTTTCATCTAATGTGTTGATCGACCATGAGACAGTGACTTTTCCCATTTCTTTTAGCAAGTCAATATCCCGGAGTACAAGATCCGATTTCGTACAGATAAGGATTTCTGCACCGCTATTTTTTAACTGTTCTAAAATCCTGCGGGTATTTCTTATCTCCTTTTCCTGGGGCAGATACCCATCTGTCACGGAACCAATCACTACCCGTTGGCCTTTATATTTTCTCGGGTTTTTAATTGCCGGCCAATGTTTTATATCCAAAAATGTCCCCCACGATTCGGTATGCCCGGTGAACCGTTTCATAAAAGAGGCATAGCAGTATTTGCAGCCGTGGGTACATCCTACATAAGGATTGACAGAATATCCCCCTACCGGAAGACTGGATTTAGTCATGATATTTTTTGTTTCTACATCCCGGATCAGAAGATCCTTTTCCATTATTTTTTCCATGCGTTCTGTTACTCCAAAACCCTGATAAATGCAGAGGCAGATCCTGGATCATTTGATTATCTCCCATAACGGGAAGTAGATCCTCTTTCATAAACACCGGTTTTGAATCATCTACAATCAGAATTTTTTGTCTTTTATTCATATTTTTTTACCTTTATCCTTGTTGATTTTATGATGTTCCAAATCATATCAGATTGCATCATTTTAACCAAATCAAGTAAGTCCCCTGCTTCAATTGCGAAGAGCAATAAGCAGTGGGTGGGGACTTGCTTGTATCAGAAGGGGTACAAGCCCCTTCTGATAAACTGCGAAGCAGTTATTTGGTTATGATTTTCTTCTATTCAGCCTTCCCCTCTGGGAAAATAATTTTAAACACAAAGAAAAAAATCACCATAGAAACTCCACCTGTAATAATTGTCACAAGCATGTTATAGACTGCCGGTGCCACATATGCAGATGCAACTGGCATCCACAGATTATTAAATCCATTACAAATCAGTGAAATTACCACCCATGCAACAAAATACCAAATTGCCTGATATACAGGATTTCCATGGCTTTTAAAAGTAATATTTCTCTGAAGTGGAAAATTGATACACTGTGCAAGAAATGACCCCAATTCATAACTGATAAAATAGCCAAGTCCACCACCGATCAGTATATTCCCCGTTGCATCACGCAATACATTATACCCCAGCAAACTCCATGTAAATTTTACTCCAAACAGATTCATGGAAACCTTTGGCCACATAAATTCTGTACCAGCCAGACCAATTCCCAAAATCCCTGGTAAAAATGTAAATACCAGATACTGGAATACTGTCACGCCCATACTGAATATAACAAAATAGAATATCTGATAAAGCCATTTTGCAAAAACAGAATGTTTCTCTTCAAAACATTTCCATATATTTTTTATATGATTCATCTGCGCTTCCCTCCGGCTCCTTTTAATAATTTTTCATATTTCTTATTATTTCTTCTGTTTCTGAAATATCCGCCAACTACTTTTTTTACTCCAAGCATAAAGTGGCCATTCACAGCATCGACAATTCCATATACCATTTCCATACTGACTGCCCCGCCGGTCATCTTGGCAATCCCCCGAAACGGCATATTGTAAATAAAAAGAATATTCAGATCCGGCTTTCCCTGTGCCTCACTCTTCTTTTTCATTTTTGTGAGACATCTATATATCAGTCTTGCAAGTCGGCTTTTTGCATAATACATCTGACAAATTGCATCATTAATTTCCAGATTTCCACTCCATCTTCTGTTCGGTATCTCATGGCCAAGAAGTTCACGAAATTCCTCATCTGATATTTTCTGCACGATTCCTGTATAATAGTAAGGCATTTTTGCCGGATTATACGGATACCCTTTACTATTTCCTGTTCTCTCAGTCATACCTGTTAAACGAATATCTGCAACACTGGCTCCTACCATAATCTGATAAGTTCCTGTTTCTATTTCCCACTGTCCCGTTTTTATATTCCAATAACGGAATGTCTTATCATCAAAGGGAATCCTGAGCTGTCTGCTTTCTCCTGCCTTTAGATAAACTTTTGCAAAACCTTTCAGTTCTTTTTCCGGTCGGAACACGATTGCATTAGGAAGTCCTACATACATCTGAACAACCTCAGCTCCATCTCTGTCACCTGTATTGGTAACCGATACTTTGATTCCATCCTCTTCTATGATAAGATCAGAATATGTAAATTCTGTATAGGAAAGCCCAAAGCCAAATGGATATTGCACCCGGACTTTTGAAGTACCATAATAGCGATATCCCACATAAATACTCTCGCGGTATTCCGATGTTTTCTCATTACTTGGATAATATCGGAATGCCGGTGTCTGTTCATAAGATATGGGATATGTTTCTGCCAGTCTTCCTGATGGATTCACTTTTCCGGTCAGAATATCCAATGTTGCAGAAGCGCCTGCCTGTCCATTCAGATAGCCATGCAAAATCGCTTTGCAGCAGGTGTGCCATGGCATTTCTATCGCAGATCCTGCACTCAGTATTCCAATAATATTTTCATTCACTTTACTGATATCCTGCAGAAGATCGATCTGATCCTGCGGAATACGCATATGGGTTCTGTCCAGTCCTTCTGATTCACTGATCTCATCAAGACCAAAGCAGAAAATCACAATATCCGCGTTCATAGACAAATTTAATGCAAACTTTCTATCATTCTCATCTACATCTCCATTTCTCTGATAGCCTCTTGTCATTCCCAGAATATTCAAATCATATTGTTGCAAAATTGATGACATATCTTCTACTTTTGTTGGATTGACCATAGAAGATCCTGCCCCCTGATATCTGGGTGAAAAAGCAAAATCTCCAATAACAGCGATGGATTTTTTGGTATCCAGCGGAAGAATCTGTTTTTCATTTTTCAGAAGAATCATGCTTTCTGCTGCTGCTTTCCTTGCCAGTTGATGATGTTCATTTCTGTCAAAGTTTTTATCTGAAAGCTTCTTCCCTGATGTCAGTTCCATCACTGCATCCACCAGTTCTCCAACTCTTTCATCCAAATCCGCTTCCTTCAGCTTTCCATTTCGGACAGCAGCAATCACTTCTCTTGCAGAATCGTACCCACAGGACGGCATCTCCAGATTTGAGCCGGCAGCAACACCTTTCACATGGTCATTGCTTCCGCCCCAGTCTGTTACTACAATTCCATCAAATCCCCAGTCTTTGCGCAGGATGTCTGTCAAAAGATGTTTGTCCTCATTAGCATAAATCCCATTAATCTGGTTGTAACTGCTCATGATTGCTTTTGCGTGTCCTTCTTTAACAGCTATCTCAAAACCGGTCAGATAAATTTCTCTTAATGTCCGTTCGTCAACAACTGCGTCCATTGCCATTCTCCGAAGTTCCTGACTGTTAACCGCCAGATGCTTCGGGCAGGCATAAAACGCCTTTACTCTGTATTCCACGAATATATGACGCTGCCATCTTCCCGGAAAGATATGGATCTTCTGAAAAATATTCAAAATTTCTTCCACATAATGGGCTTCTTTTAATATTTAATCCCGGACCAAGCAGGATATTTACATCCATACTTGCTGCTTCCTCTCCAAGAGCCTGTCCAATCTCTTCCCCCAGATCCTGATTCCAGCTGTTTGCAATCGTCGCTGCTGTGGGAAAACATGTCGCATTTAAGGATGCATTCAGTCCCAGATGATCTCCTGCTCCTGCCTGTTTTCTGATTCCATGTGTCCATCTGAAAGAAAGATGGACGGGATGGAAAGCCTGTCAATTTCTCTGGTCTGCCAGACAGTTTTTCCACTGAGGATTGCTGCCTTTTCTTCTATTGTCATCTTTTCAACCAATTTTTGCTGTTTCATAACTGTTTTCCATCCCACTTTCATCCTTATTCAGCATTCTTTCTTTTCTTATATCCTCTGATTACCAGTACTTCCATTCCTGCCATGAAAAGTGCTATTACAATGTCGATACCAATTCCTGCTTTTTTCCAGTTTTCCATACCTGTTTCTTCGTGTTCTCCATCATAAGCCCAGCTGCTTACAACTGTATACATGACATTTTTGCAGGCATTCCTCATCTGAAGTACAGATGTTGGATGCTTCTGATTGGCTACATTGTTCTCTTCTCCGTTGAATGTGGACAACATTGCATCTACTCCATTCGCCAAAGCTGCATCTGCATTCATAAATCCATGACCATTGTTTCGGAAGAAGTCTGTAAGCGCCATTCCCCTGAATCCCCATTCATCTCTGAGAACTGTATTCATAAGGTTGCTGCTTTCTCCAGTCCATTTATCTCCAAGAAAACTCCAGGAAACCATAACCGCATTTGCGCCACCCTGTTTTACAGAAATTTCAAATGGTTTCAGATAGATTTCCCGGATTGCCTGCTCATTTGACCAGACACTTACCATCTTTGCATTTCCCTCATACAGAGCAAAATGTTTGATGTAAGAATAAACTCCATATTTTCTTGCTCCTTCTACTGCTTTTGCTCCCATATTTCCTGCAAGAACTCCATCTTCTGAAAAGTATTCATAGTTTCTTGCTCCAAATGCGGTTCTATGAGTATTCATACCTGGTGCATACCAGCCCTCTGCACCCATTTCCTGACTGATCTTGCCCATGCATTCACCCCAGGCCTGTGCAAGTTCCTTATTCCATGTGGAAGCAACCACAACTTCAATTGGAAATCCAATAGAACCAACTCCTGTAAAGTTGTTATTAATTGCTGCTGGTCCATCGAAATCAAGTGTAGCCACTTTTCCCACAGAATCCATGGCTGCTGTCTGATAACCAGCCATTGCAATCATATTTGCCATTTCATCAACAGTAAGCTGATCCAGAAGTTTTTCCCAACGAGGATCGTCATAATCAGCATCACGCATATCAGCTAATGTAAGTCCATTATCTGCTCCCGTTGTCGGCATTACATCCTCATCATTGAGATATGTAGTCTTATCAAAGTTGCTGTTCAGATGATATTCAGAAACATATGGCTCACCCAGCTCTGCAGATGCCGGTGCTGCTGTAGCCTCTTCATAATTTGCAAAATGATCTGCTCGTGATAAATATGTCACATCGCCTTTTGCATCTTCAAATACATTTGTTGCTGCAGTATCATCTGATGCTCTTTTATTTTCTCCCTTATATACTACATCTTTATCTGCAGTATAAGTTTTCTGATCCAGCACAGTATGTGAATCGCTGTTGATAGAAATCACATAATCGCCTTTTTCAAGAACATATGCTTTTGCATTATTCTCATCATAAGAGGCCATATCTTCTATACTGAATGTAACTGTAACAGTCTGAGATTCTCCTGGCTGAAGCAGATCTGTTTTTGCAAACTCGATCAGATTTGCAGAAGATTTCTCAATTCCGCCATTTGTATATGGCGGTTTATAATACACTTCTACTACATCTTTTCCGGCAACATCTCCGGTATTGGTTACTTCTACATCTACAGAAATCTGTCCGTCTTTTTCTTTCAGTTCACCCATTTTCTGTTTAAATTCCGTGTAACTCAGACCATATCCAAATGGATACTGTACAGTCTTATCGTAATCAATCGCACCTTCCTGTGCAGCTGTTTCATAGTACTTGTATCCTACATAAATGCCTTCCACATAATTGGTAAATGCCGGAGCATACACCTGCGCAGTTCCTGCTTCATTCCTTCAACGGCCATATCTGCCAGATTTGTATACTCCGTTTTTTCTGCATTATTCCACCACGGAGCAGTCGTCATATCATAAATAAATGTATCCGGTGTTTTTCCGGAAGGATTGACTTCACCTGAAAATACTTTACCAAGTGCATTAAATCCCACATTTCCCGTTCCGGGGCACCATACAACAGATTTAATCTGAGGATATTCATCTGCGAAACCAAGTTCAAACTGATTTGCTCCATTATAAATCACAATCACATTATCAAAGTTTGAGCAAACCATATCCACCATATCTCTCTCAGTTTGTGAAAGCTGTAAATAATGCTCTCCCTCAGGAAAATCATCATATTCATCTGAATTATTATCATATGCTGCTTTTTTTACATCCATAGGAATATCATTATGACCTTCACCTGCTTTTCTGGAAAGAACCACAACTGCCACATCAGAATACGCTTTCGCACTTTTAATAAGCTCATCACTGTAAGTATCTACAGGTGGCTCCGGTAATGTCCAGCTCTGTTTCTGGATAGACATTTCCGGATTATCTGCACCATAATTGTTATAAAAATCAACCAGTTCCTGGTTAATAGAAAATCCGGCATTTTCAAGTCCCTGATTCAGACTGACAATATCATACAGATCATTAATTCCACCGGAACCAGCTCCTCCGTAAGCCGGATTAATAGATTCCCAGCCAAAAATATTCAGTTTTTTTGTTTCATTTAAAGGAAGCAGGCTTTCATTCTTCAGAAGAACAATTCCGTCTTCCATAATTTCTTCTGCTACTTCCGCAGCTTCTTCATTTGTTTCATCACTTAAAGTTCCATTTCCCGTTGCCAGTCCAATCAACGTAGCCATTGGTCCAAAACAGATCATATTCACGCAGACAACAACTGCAAGAACCATTGCGATCGCAGCTTCCCCTCTTATCAGAAATCTTTTGTCCCTGGACATCCTGCGGCATGCTATCATAATTACGATTCCAATTACAAGTGCAGCAATAATACCGATAATATACGGTTTGCATAATTGTAATACCGCCAGAACATCTTCCATTTCAACACTGATCATTCTCTTTTTCCTCCTTTGACTCTCTTGTCTTTTTCAGGTATCATTTCCTGTTGGCATTACTATAACATGATTATTATTTTGTGCTGTTTTTGGCACAAGATGCAGCAAATATGGCACAAAATACTAAAAAAGGTCCACCGGACCTTTTTGTCGTATGCTTGGCAAAAAAAATACCCAGAGCATTACAATACTCTGGGTAAAAGAATCTTTAATTCAAACCAGTTCTGCTGTACTCCAAATACTACAGAACCATCATATTTTTCTACAGCTTTACGAATACTCTTCAATCCAAAACCATGGTTTTTACTATCCTTTTTTGTTGTTGTAATCAGATCTTCTTCATTTTTGGAAATTTCTGCTTCACAATAATTCTCTATCTTGATAAACACAAATCCTTTTTGAGCGGATACTGTCAGATGGATCAGTCTTTTTTCCGGATCTGGAATCAAAATTACATGTTCAATCGCATTATCCAAAGCATTTCCAAATATAGAACATATATCTGTTACATGCATATGATCCAATAATTTTCCATCTGCCACACAGGTAATCTGTATATGATTTTTTCGACAATGGAAAATCTTAGCTGCCAAAATCGTATCAATACCTGATTCCCCGTTCTGCTTATATTTTCAAAAGCAGCGATTTCCTTTTCCATGGAATCAATCCATTTTTTTCGTTTCTCTTCATCTGATTCCGCACGAAGTCCCGTTATCTGGTGTTTCAGATCATGGTATTTCATTTGTATGAGATCCAGGCTGTCCTGATAATTTCGATATTGATCATACTGGCTTTTCAGCATCACGTTCATTACTGAAAGTTCTTTCTCGGCAACATATTCACTGATCCTGCTCTGATAAGCATGCAGGATTGCAATTCCTCCAAAATCGATCAGTGTTCTGATAGAAAAAATATCTGCACGTTCTCTGCTCGCAAATGGTACATTTTCATTTAAAAAGCTCAGATTACTAAAAGCAAAGGTTGCAACAGCCATGATTGCCGCCGCTGCTACTTCCTTTACTGTCATCTGTTCAAGATAATTCTGCTTCAGAAGATCTTTTTCTAAATAAATATCAATAGTAAAGCAGCCTCCAAAAATAACCATCGTGATCAGAATTTCAACCCCGAGGCTCTGATTCCCCCATGCCTGTACAATAGATACCATCTGCCACTGCAGCGAAGCTGCAAACTCAGCAAGAACAAATGCACGGGCACAGCAATAAGCCGCTCCCAGAGGCTTCATATTTCCTCCAACCATAAGAAATCCATACATCATACCTGCAGCGATCATCATACAGGGAATCCACAAAATTTCAGTTACGCTGCCTGTCAAAGTCAGAAAGATACTCTGCATTGCTAGCACGAAAAGACTGCCTGTAAGAAAATGTACAGATTTCATGTTTTCTTTTTTTTAGGATATAAAGATAAACCAGACATGATCCCCACTCTGCTATTGCCGTATAAATTCTTGGAATATCCTGATATAACATAGTATCCTCCATTTCGCATGAAATATTCCATATTGAGGTTTTGCAGAAGCAGATTCATGAATTCTTTTTTCTAGTTCTGCTGACAGGTATATGTACATTATGGATCACACAATCAGAACCAACAAATCCCTCTACATGATTCATATTTACCAGATATCCCTTTGCACATCGAAAAAAATTATGTACCGCAAGTTTTTCTTCGAGTTCTCTCATCGTAATTCTTGAACAGTAATCTCCTCTCGAAGTATAATAAATTACATTATGTCTCTGCCCCTCAATATAATAGATATCTGCTATATCTATCTTTACAACTCCTTCCCCAATCGGAATCGTAAGAAATTCTTTAACCTCAGAGCGCATACGTCCAACTGCTTTATCCAATTTCTGCGAAAAAGAAAAGTACTCAACTGGTTTTACTACATAATCCATTGCATCAACTTCATATCCACGTACTGCATATTGAATCATATTTGTAATAAACATAATAATTACTTTCTGATCCATCTGACGGATTTTTTCTGCTGCTGTCATACCGTCCATGAACCGCATCTGAATATCCATCAGAATAATGTCAAAACCGCCACTGTAATTCTCAGTGATATCTTCTCCATCACCAAATACCGTAACCTTTATTGATCTTCCCCTTTCCGTTTGATATTTCCGGATATACTCTGTTAATTGTTTTACGTAAATTTCTTCATCTTCCACAATTGCAATCTGTATCATCCTATACCCTCCACAAGAATTACATTCTTTGTAACTGTTCAATCACACAATATAGTCCCAGGTTTTTATTGTTATTTTATAAATAACTTTTGGTTCAGTATATCACTGCTTATTTCTTGCGTCAAGTGGATGTAATATTACAAATTATAGCTGTATGATCTGGTGTTCTTTTATCATATATCCACAGTAAATCTCCTCATTCTTTAAATAGAAAGTAGAAATTCTGTTAAGGTTTCAATAGCATCTGGTTTTTCTGATAGTTCTTTCCCAATCAGTCCCTCTCCCATAATACCAGGATCCGCACTAAGAGATACAGCGACTCGACTTGAATTCCATACAGCTTCATACATCATTTCCTGATTCTCTTTTGTTACTTTATTGAGAACGTAATAAAATGGTTTTCGAATACTTTCCGATAATTCCCCGATTTTTTTGGAAAGCTGTAGGGATTCATAGGATGGATCTATGATTATCAATATCAAATCTACACCGTTATCAATTCCACGTCCAAAGTGTTCAATACCAGCCTCCATATCCATTAGCGCAAATTGGTCTTCTGTAAGCCTGAGATTTTGGATAAATTGAGTCATAACAGTTCCCATAGCACAAGAACACCCTTCATTTGCTTGATGAATTTTTCCACTGCTCATCAGTTTTACACCGTCCTTCAGATATAATAATCTTCCGGTATATCATCTATTGTCCAGGTTTCCTCAAAAAACTGATGAGTAAATTTTGATAACATCATATCATTTAAAACATTTTGTTTACCACCGAAATAGTCTGTAAAATCTCTGGGAAGCTTCATACCTAGCTGTCGGTGTAGACCATAATTAGATTCATCGGAATCAATTACCAAAATTTCTTTTTCTCGTCTGGCTAAAGCCTTAGCCAAAAGACTGGTTACTGTACTTTTTCCACATCCACCTTTTCCGCAAACTGCTATTTTCATCTCTATATTTACTCCTTTTCTTTTTTCTAAATAATATGTATTACATATGACCATGCTTCAAACTGTTTTCGAAAAATAATTAATATAATGTCTATTTTGCCATTACATCAAATATCTCCTTAATTTTTCGAATTTCATCCGTAGCTGTCTTGCCGCATCCATAAGGGGATCTTCCTTCTCTGTCTGCTTCTATAACTTCTGCATTATAATGAACACATCCTAAAAAATCTTGCTTCGGGATTCTAGACCTTACAAACTTTTCATCTTCATCATTTCTGATTTTATTTGCTATGACCTTTACTTCCTTTACACCCAATTTCTTCTGCCAAACGTTTTACATTTTTATAAGTCTGAACACTTCTGGCCCCCGGCTCTATCACGACGATAAATTGATCCATTCCTTCCGTTGTTCCCCGTCCTAAATGCTCAAGTCCTGCTTCCATATCCAAGATTACTATATCATCTCTATGTAAAACCAAATTATTAATAATTCGTTTTCAACATTACATTTTCAGGCATACACATCCGCCTCCCGCAGTTTCCACAGTTCCCAAAACCAGAAGTCGAACACCATTATTTTCTTTTCCGTAAATTTCAGGAATATCATCCACTTTTGGATTGACTTTATAAAAAGTATTACTTTTATCTGCACCTGTTCTCTCCTCAATCAACCTTCTCATTTTACTGATAGGCGTAATACTCTCCAGTTCTTCCTCTGAAAAACCCAGTGCAAGTCCAAGATTTGCATCTGGATCCACATCTACAGCAAATACTTTTTTCCCTTCTTCTACATACAGCCGTGCTAATACTGCAGATATCGTAGTTTTCCCTACTCCGCCTTTTCCAGTTACAGCAATTTTCATCTGTTATCTCCTTAAATGCTTCTTATTCCACTTCCTCCAGTTCTGTTCCTTCCGGAAGAATATATCCACAGTTATCACATACTCCGTCCTCTGCAAGTATCCCTCTTTCACAAAGGCTTCAATGCCTCCCGGTTCATGACAGCGTGGACAATCTAATTCCTGTATCTTTTTCTGATTTCTTACATCCTGGCAATTGGCAAATTCAATTTTACCCATAGTGATTCCTCCATTTTCATTCCATATCAATTTGTCTTCGCAAAAAAGTTCCTACCATACGGGAAAAATTGCTGATATTACGAATATAGGCAAAGTCTTTTCCATAGATTCTCTTTTCCACGGAGAGCTCTTCTTCATTCCCTACAAAAATACCAATTACGAAAATTCCCTGATTTCTGGCCCGACGCACCTCATATGCAGTATCTTTCACAGCTCCTTCTCCGTCATAGATCTTGGGCTGGCGGGTTCCTGGTCGTTGTATGCTCATATCACAGGGTTTTCCATCACTTAATACGATTAAAATCTTATTTTTTTCCGGTCGCTCCATGAGAGAGGAACAGACTGTTTTCAGTGCAAGCCCATCTCTGTTATTGGCATACGCCCGAAATTGAAAGATTCTTTCATTTGTTTCCCTTGGATCTTCATAATCCCGAAATCTCTGAAGTACTGTATATCCCCAGAAAGCACAGTATCCTGTCACCCGATGAGGAATTCCTGCCTGGCTTAATGCTTCACTGATAATATATCCCTGCGCCGCTACCTGAGCCTGTCTGCCAGCTTGGGAACCACTGGAATCAATCAGGACGTCTATTACAAACTCAGAATCTTCAGATCTCTTTTTTCTATTAAATAACTTGTCATCGTCTGTTCTTCCAATTTTCCATAACCTCTCAGGAACAAGCTGCCCTGCATCAGATCTGCTGACAGAATCATCCTTTCGGATTATAAATGCCCGTTTCAGTGACTCTGCCAACACAGAAATATTTCTTTTGATGATCCAGTGATTATTTCCATAATAGGCTTTATTTTTTTCAAACTGCAGCTGAGAAAACGGTATTGATTATTTTTTATCACAGGGTTCTGTAAAATTCCATCTGTAAGATACAGGATACAGTTTTTGTGGATTCCTGTACAAAATTTCCGGTTGACTCTGGCCTGCTCCGATTCACTTAGATACGATTTCCCGTAATTCAGTTCCACATATTCCCGTATCCGTCGCACTGCCTGTGGATTTATATTCTCCGAGCTTTCCGAAACTTCTTCATTTTCCGGAGAGAAATAAAATCTTTTTTTCTTTTTGTTTCTGATATCCAGACTCATCATCTTTTTTTTGAGATTAGAAAGATATTTTTGAATGATGTCTTCCATCTGTTCATCCGTCATGCATTCCTGCCACGCGTCATTGGCCAACGCCATATCCGGTAAATTCAGAATCTTCTCCAGATTTCCATTCCTTTTTTCAAAAGAGGGATCCAGAACATGATTATAAATCTCATCTATCACGTTTATGACCTCTTCCGTATTTTCCGCATCCTTCAAAGAAAGAATCTTGTACAATGCAATCTCTGCCTGTGGATCCATTCCCTCATCGTCTGTGTTCTCCAGAACATGCCTTATATACAGAAGCCTAATCCTGTGAATCAGGTCTGTTCCAGCTTTGTCTGATACCTGCTCTTCCTCGGCCTTTTCCAATTCTCTGAACGCCTGTTCTCTGATTTCCTTTGTTCCCAAACGTTCTCGAATGATAAAACGATTCACTGCAGCATCCATGCATAATCCAGCAAGAGGCAAAAGCATATCTTCTCCAGCAGAAAAATGTAATTTTTTCATCAAATACATGCCAAGTTTCTTCTGATCAAAATATCGTGCAAAGGCACCCTGCTTCACTGCCTCATACAGAACCGTTTGTTTTGAATAAACATATTTTTCTGTGTCCGGTTCAAATTCCGTATCATAATCACCACTGACTGTCCAAAAAAGATTTCTGATACGATTGCTGATCTCCAGACGATGTTCTTCCAGTTGTTCCGCCGGCCATCTGACATCCTCCATACAAGTTTACCCCCATATGTCTTTTCCGGTCCAGGAAGATGGGATTCTGGTAGAAACCACATCTTCTACGATCTCTTTTTCAAATACATCAAAACTTTTATTTATGATCCCCATCTGGATTGCTTCAATTGGAGAAAGTCCGCTTCTTGTTGCCTTTACAGCAGAAACCAATCCTCTCAGGTCGAGAGATTTTGTTGAGATTTCTCCATGATAAGCTTTGATCTGCAAATCCAGAAACAGTCCTGCAAAAGCTTTCAGTGCACTTTTTCCCCATCTGGAAAATGTTGTCTTAATACAAAAAGGACACTATCCTCATCCATTTCAGGCATATCAATTACCATAAACCTTGAAACCAATGCTTCATTTAGCTCTCTGGTACCTGCGTAGCCATAATTCATCGTGCCGATAAATCGTGTTGCCGGATGAAGTAAAATCCTGTTATATCCTGGAATATCGATTCTGCGCCGATGATCCAGTGTGGCATGCAGTACAGAAACCGCATCATTTTTTGCCATATTGATTTCGTCCAGGATTCCAAATCCTCCAAATTCCGCGCATTGGTAGATAGGGCCTTTCCGAAGGCGAACCTCATTATTTATAAAGGTATCCGTTCCAATCAGATCGGCACTGTCTGTATTTACATGAAAAGAAATGTCGTATTCCGGTCTTCCGAATATCCATGCCAGTGTCTCACATAGTACATTTTTTCCTGTAGCTTTCGCACCGGAAAGTAACAGGTTATCTCCCTGAAGAAGCGCTGCTATTGACATTTCCAGAATCTTTTTCCCATAAAATAGGATATCCGGTTTTTCTACCGTTCCTTTACTTGATTTTCTACCTCATAACGCATGTGAAAATCTCTCAGTTCTCCAATCAGTTCCTGCGCTATCTTCTGGTCTTCTAAATATTTTTCTATTTCTGTCCAATGATTTCTCATGAAGATTTTCCTTTCTTTGCAATTGGTTATACCAAATCAGATAATATTTCTGTTTGCTCAATCTTCAAACTTTCAATCCTCCAACTCACAATCCCAACTTCTTTACAATTTCTCCCAGTGCACTTCTTACAGGAGAATCTTTCGGAAGCTGTATGATCGGCTTTCCATCACAGTCATACTGATATACCTGGTCATCATGTGGCACAACCCCTAACAATTCCAGTCCCTGATTTCGGATTTCTTCCAGAGTTCCGGCATCCAGTTTTCCATCTGGAACACGATTCACGATCAATCCGGTTTTCTGTGGTTTAAAGTTTAACTCCTTCATCAGCTTTGCAATACGTCCGGCCGCCTGAACACCTCTTCTGGAACAGTCACTTACAAGAATCGCAACTTCCATCATTGGTAGGATTCCTCTGCTGATATGTTCCATACCTGCTTCGTTATCAACCACAATATATGGATAATGGCTTTGCAGTTTCTGAACCTGGGTCTGCACAAGACCATTTACAAAACAATAGCAGCCCTGTCCCTGGGTTCGCCCCATTACCATCAAATCATAATCGTCTTCTTCTGCAATCGCATCAGAAAGACGCATTTCCAGATATGCCTGTTTTGTCATACCGGAGGGAATCTGATATCGTGGGTCTATGCCTGCCCGCTCAATTTCTTCTCTCAGCTCCCAAGTGTGACCTCCGGCTCAACACCGAGCACTTCGTTCAAATTTGCATTTGCATCTGCATCCACCGCCAGGACCGGACGTTTTCCGCTTTCACATAAATACTGGATCAACAATCCACAAAGAGTTGTTTTTCCTACGCCGCCTTTTCCTGATACTGCAATTACATGTCCAT
>ENA-OPZM01000445-OPZM01000445.1-human-gut-metagenome-genome-assembly--contig:-NODE-445-length-18001-cov-6.366510_pt1 | contig 18001 bp, 26 predicted proteins | sample MGYA00242478_ERZ504493 | MGnify/ENA primary metagenome ERZ504493 (study PRJEB26092, sample SAMD00036227) | human gut metagenome | host: Homo sapiens | study: EMG produced TPA metagenomics assembly of...
GTTCATCACTCATCGACCTCATCGAAGGTGTAGCCGCCCTCGCGCTGCAGGTAGCACACGGTAGCCGGGTCGATGGAGCCACAGCGGGTGCCCATCATGACGCCGTCGAGCGGGGTGAGACCCATGGTGGTGTCCATGCACTTGCCATCCTCGATGGCGCACAGGGAAGCGCCGGAGCCGATATGCACACGACGACCTTGCGGGCCTCGCCGTTGGTCATCTCGGCGACCTTCTTGGAGATGTAGCGGTAGCTGGTGCCGTGGGCGCCGTACTTACGGATGTGCAGCTTGTCGCAAACATCCTTGGGAAGGGCGTAGGTCTTGGCGACCTCGGGCATGTTGAAGTGGAAAGCGGTGTCGTAGACCGTAACGTTGGGCAGATCGGGATACTGCTCCAGGCAGTACTCGATAACGTTGGCCTCGGGGTTGTTGTGCAGCGGCGCCAGCGGGGCGACCTCGCGGATCTTGGCGAGGACGTCCTCGTCGACGAGGGAGGAATCACCAAAGTACCAGCACCCTGAACGATACGGTGACCAATGCCCTCGATCTTGACGCCGTTGGCCTCGAGGTCCTTCAGAACGACCTCGATGGCGACCTTGTGGTCGGGGAACTCGATGTTCTCGGTCACCTTCTTGGAACCGTTGGCAGCGTGGGTGAAGGTACCGCCGGTAAAGCAGACGCGCTCGCAGGAGCCCTTTGCGGACACCTTGTGGGACTTGGTATCGATGACTGATACTTAAGGTCGAAGATCCTGCGTTGACGACCAGAACGTTCATGTGTCTCCCTACTAACAGGCGGTGTGGCGCCGCCAGGTACATACGCTTCAATAATAAACCCAAACGCCCTCGCGCTCGGTTTATTGCGTTGATATATAAGTTATCGGTGCCTAAATACTCATGGCCTTTGACTTGTAAGACGAAATAGCGCGGGGATATACACCAGGGAAGAAATCCCGAGCGCAACAAGCAATACGACTCGAATGCCCGCGATGCTGCTCAACGCAGCATTGAACAGATAGAAAAGGATGGCACCCACCGCCACCATCTGGCTTTGGACCGAAATCAGTGAACAGCGCATCGAAGAATCGACAGCATTTTGAAAAATTGAGTATTTAATTGGAGCAAATAACGAGTACGCGACCGTCTGCAGTACATAGAACACGGGCAGCAAATAGACCGGAGTAAAGGGAATCAAAAACAGAGCAGCCAGGGAAAGGCGCACGATGCCGCAAATACGCGCAAAACGGCCCTTGTCGACATGAGCAATCACACTGGCACAATAAGCCCCATGGAGGCCGAGGCAAGAAGCTGGACCGCAATGATCACACCCGAAGCGACGGCATTCATTCCGCGACCCGCAAGCAACAGTGAGAAAAAGTCTTCCAGGGCGACAAAAGCAAATGCCTGAGAGCAGTCCATGATGAACGCTGAACGAAGAATGCCGTTACGCGCAATAGCGGCACCGATCATCTTCGGGCTAATTCCACGCTTAGGTGTCGCTGTAGTGTCCCCTCTTCGCATCTCAGGAATGCAGACAACGACAACCAACGTCAACACCATTGCGATGATATCTGCCAAAAGACCAATGAGATACGCGCCAGCGGACGAAATGAAACCGCCCACACAAGCGGAGAGGGCATAAGAGGCATAGAAAACAAATCGCTCAACGACATTAAGTCTTACGAGCTGGTCCTGAGAGACGCTGTCAATGTAAATCGCTTCGATGGATCCGCTCACACATGCAACGGCAAAACCTTTAAGAGCAAACGCACCGATTAAAAGCAGAGGAGGACGGACGAGAAGCAGGGCGGCGTAGTATCCAAGCATTCCCACGACGCCAACGAGGCCGCTTGTCTTTCGTCCAAACCTATCAGCAATATAGCCAGTGGGAACTTCAAGGATGAACTTGCTCACTTGATATGCAATCATCATGCTAGAAATCGCCACCATCGAGAATCCGACGAATTCAAGGTAAACCGTCAGAAAAAACAAGATGGTGCTGAAGTTCGACAGAAAAACGAACGTCATATAAAGCAAAACCGTACGGTTTTTCATACTCCGCCCTCCAAGAGTCAGCAATCTAAAATCGGAATCTTGGAAAAGCATGAGGGCAGAGCCGTCAGTCATGTGTTACAAGGCGTCAACATTCACTTGACGCCACGAGGCCAAATGGCCTCACGAAGCAAGGTGACGCAATAGGTGAAGAAATACCGTCTGGTGTCGATCGGTCCAGGCATTTTGTCGATAGCAAAAGTAGATGGGCAAGGCTACGTCATGCGAGCCTTCAATGGAACACTCGCTCACTTCCAGTCCATCTGATGCGAGAGAAGAGCCAGAAAAGCTCAATATCAATCCCCCGGCTTGAAGAAACTCAGTCTGCGCCCTGTTTCCGTATTCGACATCGCGAAAGCGGAAATTAACCAGCTGGGCTTCGGGGCATTGATTGATTGCATTGAGACAGGGTGACAAATTAATGGGAACAGCGAGCCTGCCGCCCAGTAACTCACGAATGGTCATAGCGTCAACAGATTGATGACCCGCTGTGCACGAAAGAACCTTGAGCTCCTTTTCACCCAAGTATTTCGAAGAAAGGACGCTGTCCCTTGGTTCCTCAAATGAGATGGCCGCATCCGAAATGCCAAGCACAAGTGATTCAAAGCATGTGGCCGTTGGCTGATGCCAAACATCAAGGTGAATCTGAGGGTGCGAGCTTTCAAACGAGTCGTACCAGTTTTCGGAAAAAAGACGCCCCCGCCCGTGAAGACAGGGGACGTAAAGACGAAAGTGGCCGTCGGGCGAAACGCCACCGTTCCCCGATTGGGTGTACTTTTTGAGATCGTCGACTTGTGCCAGGATCACGCGTGCACGACGCGCAAATTCTCTGCCCGCCGGAGACAAAACAGCCTCCCCCGCCGATCGATTGAGCAAAACGATCTGATACTCAGACTCCAGTTTCTTAATTGCCGACGAGACAGCCTGTGGGCTCACGTGAACGGCGCGAGCCGCTTTGCGCACGCCGCCGTAGTTCGCTACCGCTTGAAGGTATTCGAGTTGAGAAAACTGCATAGGTTACTCCAAAGGCAGCCAAGGCGACGGGCCGTGCGTCCTCAGATGAGGTTCTCGCCCAGGTTCTTGCCGCCGAGGACGTGCATGTGGAAGTGCATGACGGTCTGACCGGCGTTGACGCCCTTGTTGGAGATGACGCGGAAACCGTCCTCCAGACCCTTGGCCTTGGCGACCTCCTGGATGGCGTGGGCCATGGCGCCCATGGTCTCGGCGGGCACGTTATCGGCGATGTCACTGTAGTGCTTCTTGGGGATCACGAGCGTGTGGACCGGTGCCTGGGGATTGAGGTCGTCGAACGCGATGACCTGGTCATCCTCGTAGACGACGGTCGAGGGGATCTCGTGGTTGGCAATTTTGCAGAAGATGCAATCACACATGGTTGGTTCCTTTCTCACAGACCAAGGTAATTATATTTGGTCGGGATGGTTAGAACGAAAGGTTGTCGTCGGTGTTGGCGGCTTCGCCGTCGGCGAGCACGTCGTTGCCGTCGACGTCCTTCAGGAGCACCGAGACCTTCTGCTCGGCATCGGACAAGCGGGTACGCAGGCTCTTGAGGAGCTCGACGCCGCGGGTATAGCTCTCAAGCGACTCCTCGAGCTCCATATCACCCGACTCCAAGCTGCGGATGATGAGCTCCAACTCCTGTGAAGCCTGCTTGTACGTAAGCTGCTCGACCGGGGTCTTCTCTGCCATATCTGTTTCCTTTCCTAAAGGTTTATCGCTATGAAACGCGGCCTACTCGACCGTATCGACCGTTGCCGCCACGTTGCCGTCTGCCATGCGCACGCGAATGGCGTCACCGGGCTTAAAGGTCTTGGCGCTCGTGGCCACCCCATCATCGCTGTACGCGATGGAATAACCACGGGCAAGCACCTTGAGCGGCGACAGGGCATCGAGCGAGGCTGCCGCACGGCCCAGGTCGGATGCTGGCTTGTTGAGCATCGTGCGCCCCTGATGCTCCAGGCGGGAGCTTGCGAGCGTGAGCGCATGGCGCTTGCCATCGAGTCCTGAGGTGCTTGCGATCAAGCGCTCGGGCAGACGCTCAAAGTTGGAGCGGAATGCCCCAACCGAACGCGTTATGGCGCCGGACAAACGATCGGCCGTCAGGGCAAGCTCAGACTCGCGACGCTCAACCATAAACGTTGGGTCGTTGAGGCACGGGCGGCATGCGGCCGCATCGAGCGCATCGCCCAAGCGAGCCGTATAGGTATCCCAGGCACGGCGACCGCGCTGATCGAGCATCTCCAGGTCGACCTGGGCCGACCCAATCATCGATGCCATCGCAGCACCCAGACGTTGATAGCGCGCCTCGAGCACATCGGCCAACTCCGTCATAGCCGGCGCCACCGATTCGGCCGCCGCCGTAGGCGTGGAGGCGCGACGGTCGCTCACCATGTCGCAAATCGAGGTATCGGGCTCATGGCCAATGCCGGTCACCACGGGCACGGGACAAGCCGCCACCGCGCGGGCAAGCTCCTCGTCATTAAAGGTCATGAGGTCCTCAAAGGAGCCGCCGCCGCGCACCAACAAAATACAGTCGGGCGCCGGCGTAATGGAAGCGGCGCGGCGCAGGCCCTCAATGAGCTCTGTCGGCGCACCCTCGCCTTGTACCTTGGCACCCACGCAGACGAGCTCGACGAGCGGGTTGCGACGACGCAATGTGCGCTTGACGTCGTCGATTACGGCACCCGAAAGCGAGGTGACGACCGCCACGCGGGAGCAGAACACCGGGATGCGGCGTTTGCGCGCTTCGTCCATCAGACCCTCACGGCGTAGCTTTTCGGCCAGTTGCGCCACTTGTTGACGCAGCAGACCCTCCCCCGCCAGCGAAAACGAGCGAGCGACAAAGCTCATGCGGCCCGTAGCCTTATAGAGATTGAAGCTGCCCTTAAAGCTCACCTGCATACCGTCGCGCAGATCGAACGTGCGCTTGAGATAGGCACCCTTCCAAATGATGCAGTCAACGGCGGCCGAATCGTCCTTGATCTGGAAATAGCAGTGGCCGCTTCGGGCGTTAGGACCACGAAAACCCGTGACCTCGCCCAAGACGCTCAGCTGCGGAATGGCATCGAGCGCACCGGCGGCGATCTCCACCGCCTGGCTCACGCTGAGCTCCTTGCGCTCTTGCTCGTCCGAACCGTCGAACTCGGCGGAAACGGCATTACCGGTTAGGTTCCAGCCTGCCACGCAGCCTCCTTTCGTTATCGAGCACAGAGGCTCCGGCCCCGTGCGAAATTAAGTCCAACACATAGTACAGCGCCGCGAGGACACGAATCCCCACGGCGCCTGCCTGTCCCATTTGTTATCGGTTGGAGTTTCTGTTGTAGCGAGCCATAAGGTAGAGCAACTGAATGATCGAAGTGAGCGCTGCAGCCACATAGGTAAGCGCGGCTGCCGTCAGTACCTTCTTGGCGCCGTTGACCTGCTTGGAGCTCATGCCCGACTGCTCGATGTACGCCACAGCACGTCGGCTGGCGTCAATCTCGACAGGCAACGTAACGAGTTGGAACAGCACACTAAACGAAAAGAAGATCAACGCGAGGGTCGTGAGCCCGGCAATGTTCATAAACAGGCCCAAGAGTAACACGATGGTCCAGGTGTTCTGGGTAAAGTTGACGACCGGCACGAGGGCGGTACGCACTTTCATCATGCATAGCCGCTTTGACGCTGGGCGGCATGGCCCGCCTCGTGGCAGGCGACGGCAACGCTTGCGACCGAACCGCCCGAACGGTTGGCATCCGACAGATACAGGTTGTTGTCCTGCGGGTTGTAATGGTCGGTGAGCTCGCCAGCGACACCCTTGATACCCACGGCGCTACAACCGTTGGCATCGAGCATGCGGCGAGCGACTGTGGCACCCGTATCGCCGTCCGAGCGAACCTTGGACCAGGTTTTGTACGTCGAGTTGATATAGTTCTGTGCGGCAAGGCCAAGCACCGTGCAGACAAGAACAACCAGCAGGTACAGCGGGTCGATGCCAAAGCCGTATCCATAGTAATAAGGCATGCGAATTCCTCCGAGTCGAGTTACACGTTGGAGGCATTTTACCCACTCAACCGGCTAGGCTTCCCTACAGGAGCTCGATTTTGCCGTCCTTCACCGTCAACCCCATATTGCCGGAAAGCAGATCGTCCAGGCGCGAGCCACAAGCTCAAAGCGCCAACCTTCGCGCAGGCGGCTCTGCTCGGGATGCTCAATGTAGTCGGCCAGGTCATCGCGCGAGGCAATGACCGAGGTCGCAACGCCTGAGCGCTCGGCAACCAGGCGGATAAGCGCATACATAAGGTCAGTCACGCTCTCCAGCTCCGGCGAAATCTGACGATGTCCGCGCACCAAGAGCGGCAGGCGATCGTGCGGACAGCTCGCACCGCGCTTGATGGCCATGAGCGCACCGTCCACGTCGCGCTCCCCCAATTGATCGGTACCGCGAATGCTACGGAACTCCTCAACGCGCACGGGATTGCGCTTAACGAGCGCTAGCAGCGTGTCGTCGGACATGACCCACTTGCGTGGGATGTTGCGCCGCTCGGCGCGGTCCTCGCGCCAGGCGGCGAGCTCGCGCGCGATACCCAGCTGATGACGGCTGCACGAATTGATGCGCTTGACCTTGCGGAACGCCTCGTGGCGATCGGCGCGATAGTGTGACTCGTCAGCCAGCGGGCGCAGCTCGTCGAGCACCCAGTCCACACGGCCCAGCTCGCGCAGGCGGCTCATCATCTCGGTATAGGCGACGATCAGGTACTTGACGTCATCGATCGCATACTCAATCTGCTTATCGGTCAGCGGGCGGCGCGACCAGTCGGTCAGTGACTCGGTCTTGGGCAGCGATACGCCGCAGAACGTCTGAACAAGCGCGCCATACGAAATCTGCTGGCGCTCGCCCAAAAAGGCGGCGGCGACCTGCGTATCGAAAATCGGTCGTGGCAGCACGCCCACGGTATGGAGCATGACCTCCATATCCTGCGAGCACGCGTGGAAGACCTTGGTCACGCTCTCGTCGGCCATAAGCTCGGCCAGCGGCGATAGGTCGTCGATTACCAGGGGATCGACCGCGACGCTCTCAGCAGGGGTGGCAATCTGAACCAAACATAGACGCGGATGGAACGTGCGCTCGCGCAAAAACTCGGTATCGACGGCAATCGCGTCGAACTCACGGGCGCGCTGGCAAAAGTCGAGTAGAGCCTGATGTGTGGAAATGTACATATCAACCCATCGAATAAGGTTAGGCCCGAAAAACACGGTAGGATATCGGCATTGCCTTACAACTATACTCGGTTAGTCACAGAACGGGAACGTAAGTATGCGCTGCCTTATCATCCACAACCCGGCATCGGCCCCAGCTCAGATGAAATCTTCGCATTCACGCACGCCCTTGCACAGGGCGGCGACGAGGTCGTGATGCGCTTTATCGGCGATGGCATGGAACCCGAGGACGCCGTGGCAGACGTGCGCGAGTTTGACCGCGTGGTCGTTTCGGGCGGCGACGGCACTGTCTCCAACGTGCTCGACCAGATGCGCGGATGCGGTGTCCCCACGCTCGTCTTCCCCTCCGGTACGGCCTGCCTGTTCTTCAACAACATCGGCAATGCCCCCGAGGCGGCGGCGCTCGCCAAGGCCTGCCGTGCCGGTCGCACGGTCAAAGTCGACATGGGCGAGCTCTTTTGGCTCGACGAGAACGGCAACGAGAAGCGCCACGGCTTCATCATCATCGCCGGCTCGGGCTTCGACGCCGAGATCATGATGAAGGCCGCCCCCACCAAAAACGACATCGGCGAGATCGCTACTTCCTCTCTGCGCTCGCCACGCCCAACCCTACGGTAGCGCACTTTACGATTGAGCACGACGGCATTGTCGAGGAGCTCGACGGCATCTGCTGCATGGCAGGCAATACCTCGGTCATCCAAAACGACATCAACCTGTTCCCCAACTGCCGCATGGACGACGGCATGGTCGACATCGTCGTTATTGAGCCGTGCGCACGATGCAGCTGCTCCCCACGGTAATTACCGCCGCGCTCGACCCCGCTGGCAAAGTGCTCGGCCGTCCGCAGTTTAAGATCATCCAGACCAAGGAAGCCAAGATCACCTGCACGCCATCGCTGGGTATGCAGTTCGATGGAGAGATCATCTCCAGCAACTCCGGCGTCTTTGGCGCTCGCGCGCTGCCGCAATGTCTCGACCTCATCGTCGACGATTTTTCACCGCTCGGAAAATAGGAGGACCCCATGAACGACAATCCCCTGATTGGCTTTATCGTCATCGTCTTGGCCATGCTCGTTGGTTACGCCATCAATGTGATCCACCGCCGAAAGAAGTAAATCCACATTGGTATGATATTCATCCAGTTATCGACTCTCCCGTTGTTTATGCAAATCCTAAACAGCGGGAGAGTTTTCTTTTTGAGCATTGTCTGGCGCTTTATTCAGCTACAGTAAATGCAGGGTGCCTTTATTTAACTAAAGCAATAAAATGAGTATTATTATCCGCTCATCGTATATTTCTTCACGCTCATCGAGTAAAAGCTGTTGTCGAATGAATACTCTTTACACTTCCTTTAGGCTAGTAGATGTATTTATTAGCTGAAACTCCGTACGGTTTCGCGGGGTTTCAACAGTTGGGAGGGATCATGAGGTTTACTCATCCTGTCAACACGCTCAAGAAGCTCGGCTGCGGCCTTGCATTTGGAGCAGCGGCCATTATGGCCATGCCGACTTCGGCGCTCGCTTGCACCCAGATCTACATGGGCAGCCAGCTCACGGCAGACGGCAACACGTACTACGGACGCTCCGAGGACTTCGGCCCGCGCTACATCAAGCACTTTGGCATCGAGCCGCACACAAGGACGGCAGCAAGTACACCTCGGTCGAGTCCGGCTTTGAGTACAAGTCCAAGGGCGCAACCTACCGCTACACCTTCGTTCGCGACAACCCCTCTCAGTGGAAGATCGTTACGACGCATATTCCGAGGCTGGCATCAACGAAAAGGGCGTTTCCTGCTCTGCCACGCTGAGCACCTCCTATAACGAGAAGGCAGAGGAAGCCGACCCCGTCACCGAGGAGACCGGCATCGGCGAGTACAACTACGCCAGCGTCATTCTGGGCGAGAGCGCCACGGCCCGCGAGGGTGTCGAGCTCCTCGGCAGCCTGATTGACGAGCAGGGCGTCTGCTCCAACGACCAGATCATCATCGCCGACAACAACGAGACCTGGCTATTTGCCGCGCTTTCCGGTCACCAGTGGATCGGCATGAAGCTCGCCGACGACGTCGCCTCGATCAACCCCAACATCGGCAACCTCAACTACGATGTCGACCTCAACGACCCCGAGAACTGCCTGCACTCCGAGGGCATCGAGTCCATGCCTAAGGAGAAGGCTTTGCCGAGTACACCGACGGCAAGTTCGACGTCGCCGCAACCTATGGCGAGACCATTCAGAATTCCGGTATGCACCAGTGGACCCGCTACGTCCAGGGCCGTAACTACTTTGGCAACGAGCTCCAGGAGGGCACCGACTACGAGATCGTCAAGGACGAGCGCGAAGAGCTCGCGCCACGACCGGCGCCTTGGTCCACGAGATGCAGCCGCTGTTCTTCCAGCCTGGAAAGAAAGACTGGACTACCTTTGAGATGATTCGCTCTCTCGGTAACCGTGGCGAGAATACCCCGGGCCTTAACGCCAACACTGACGGTGCCTATGCCATCGGCACCGAGCGCAACACCGAGATTCACGTCTTCCAGGTTCGCAACGGTCTTGATCCCCAGGTTGCAACAATCCAGTGGGAAATGCTCTCCCGCGCCGCGTACTCCGTCGCCATCCCCTTCTACTCCGCGCTGATTACCGAGGTTAGCCCGTATTTCAGCGACCAGACCGTCTCCTTCGACCACTGCAAAGAGACGGACATCGTGAACAACGAGGAGCCCGAGAACTCCATCAACTACGTCCTCATGGACATCAGCTCCCTCTGCTTTGAGAATCCCGATACCCTTGGTATCAGCGTCCGCTCCTACCTCATGCACTCCAGAACGAGCTCATCGAACAGAACAAGGAAGTCGACGCCGCCATGCTGGCCGAGACGACCACCGAGGGCCGCACCGCTCTGGCCAACAAGGCCGGCAAGGCTGCCACCGAGAACACCTACGTCAAGTGCAAGGCCCTGCTCCAGGAGATGCGCGCCTATCAGAAGGCCGGAAACTTTGACGAGCCCTTCACCCCGAGCGACCTGAACACCGAGACCAACGGCCTCAAGGTGTCCATCACTTACGCCAAGGATGCTCTTGCCACCGATCCGGTCACCCCGGATCAGCCCGGCACCCCCGAGCAGCCCGCTAAGCCCGAGCAGCCCACCACCAAGCCTGAGAAGCCTGGCAAGTCGGACACCACAACCACAGTAACCGCCAACAAAACGAACACCAAGGGCGGCCTGCCCACCACCGGTGATCGTTTTGATGGCCGCATGGTGGCTGCATTCGCCATCGCTGGCGTTGCCGTCATCTCCGCCGGTGGTTACTTCCTCTACCGTCGCAACAAGGAGTAACGTCCTAGCTGAGCGGGCAAGGCAGCAATGGCAGCCTCGCCCGCTTAGCCCGCTCTTTTGACCGGCGGGAAACCCGCCTGAAATCTTTTTAAAAAAGATTTCCCCGCACACACTTCGCTGTGCTATAGTGCAGCGCAACAGCAACTAGGTGCAACCGCGCCAAGGCATCACGAAAGGAGCCACCAAGATGATGAACACAATGAAGTCCCTCAACAACTGGTGGTGGCGTGATGCGAATACGATCGGTCGACAGTGAGTCCCTCACGCCTGTTTTTGCGCTCTAGGTGATTGGAAGGCCTCCGGTTTCGACCGGGGGCCTTTTTCTATCTCGAGCCCGATCGCATTCGCATCACGCGCCTCCGTTTTTCTCTTACACTCCCCTTTTTGAAAGGACTTTTACCATGTCTCAGAACACCACCGCCACAGCCCAGCCCCGCACCGTCCAGACCGCCGACCGCGGCAAACTCGATATCCACGCCCTTGTCCTGCTCGCCATTCTGCTTGCCGCAGGCTTCATCCTCAACTTCACCGTCGGCAAGGCAATCTCGGGCATCTCGGGCGGTATGATCAGTCCCGAGTTCATCATCTCGGCCTTCTGCCTCACCATCCTGGTCGTTCGTCCCAACATTGGCCAAGCGCTCGTCATTGGCCTCATCTCAGCGGCCGTGATCCAGATCACCACCACCTCGCCGTTTGTCGATTTTGCCGCCGAGGGTATCGCCGCCATGCTCATGGCCGTCATTGTCAACGCCGCCGCCAAGGACGGCCAGGTTAAGCCCGTCGTCGCCATCGTCGCAACATTCGTGACCACCTTTGTCTCCGGCGTTATCTTCATGGTCATCAAGATGGCCATGCTCGGCGTGGTGGGCGAGCTCGCCGCAGCCATGCTGCCCGTCGTCGCCATGACCGCCGTGTTTAACGCCATTCTGGTCGGCGCCCTCTACATGCCCATCCAGAAGGCCCTTAAGCTCAACTAACCTGTTCGGCTTTGCGAGCCACCCCATCTTGGCGTTCATTCGTCGCTCGCGTACCCAAGTACGCTTCGTTCCTCTTTCGCGCCAACCTGGGGCACCTCGTAAAGCCGTCTCCGTGCTTCACCGCCAAAGACTGTCCCAAACAACGAGCTCTTGAGGACGTCTTATAAACGACTGGACATGCAAGAACGTCCCCAATGACTATGAAAGGTACCCATGGAAACGATCATCAACGTCGACGATGTCTCGTTCTCCTATGCACGCAAACCGAGCAGGCGCTCAGCCACGTTTCGCTCAGCGTGAACAAGGGAGATTCATCGGCATCATCGGGCCCTCGGGCGCCGGTAAGTCCACACTTGCCGCCTGTCTGTCGGGCGCCGTGCCTCACCACTACACCGGCACCTTTTATGGCTCCGTGTTAGTTGACGGCCACGACACCTGCGAGGTCTCGCTCACCGACGTATCGCAGGTCGTCGGTAGCGTACTGCAGGACATCGATACGCAGATGGTCGCTTCGGTCGTTGAGGACGAAATGCTCTTTGGCCTCGAGAACTTTGGCGTTCCGCACGATCAGATCGAGCAGCGCGTGAGCGAGACGCTTAAGACCGTCGGTATCAGCGACCTGCGCGACCGCGAGATCGCCACCCTCTCGGGCGGCCAAAAGCAAAAGGTAGCTATCGCCGCCATCCTCGCCATGCGTCCGCGCGTCTTAGTGCTCGATGAGCCAACCGCAGCGCTCGATCCCGCCAGTTCCACCTTGATCTTCGAGACGCTGCGCGAGGCAAACCGCGCGCTCGGCATCATCATCGTCGTCGTTGAGCAAAAGGTCGCTTTACTTTCGGAGTACTGCAACCGTGTGTTGGTGCTCGATCACGGCCAGATCGCGCTGCAAGGTGAGCCGCACGAGGTCTTCGCACGCACCGACGAGCTTCGCACCATCGGCGTCGATTGTCCGCGCGTCACGCGCATCTTCAACAGTCTCGAGGCCGATGGCTTGGTAAGCGGCACGCCCTGTCTGGATGTCGACGAGGCAGAACGCCTGATCACGGAAATCGTCGACCCCGACCGTGCGACAAGCGATACCCAGGCGCCCGCAGGCTCCCCGCACGCGCCGTCGCTGCGCCCGCATGCGAAAGACGCCGAGCCGGTGCTCACCTTTGACCATGTCGAGTTTTCTTACCCCCATGGAGGCGCCGCCGTCCACGACCTCAACTTGACGCTCTACCCCGGCGAGCTCGTGGGCATTGTCGGCCAAAACGGAGCCGGCAAAACCACGCTCACCAAACTGCTCACGGGTTTGCTCAAGCCCGCATCGGGCAGCGTACGCGTTACGGGCTTGGACACGGCATCGGTTCCCACGAGCCGCATCGCACACGAAGTGGCAACGCTTTTCCAGAACCCCGACCGCCAAATCTGCAAAGACACCGTGCTCGACGAGGTCGCCTTTGGTCTAGAACTTGCCGGCATCGACCGCGCCGAAGCCCTGCGTCGCGCCCAGCTGGTCATCGACCGCTTTGGTCTGCCCGCCGACGAGGCACCGTTCTCACTGTCGCGCGGCCAACGCCAGATGGTGGCGCTCGCCTCCGTTGTGGTGATCGAGCCCAAGATCGTGGTGCTCGACGAGCCCACGAGCGGCCTGGACTACCGCGAGTGCATGACCGTGATGGAAACGGTGCGCACCATGCAGAGCGCGGTTGCGCCGTCATCATGGTCTGTCACGACATGGAAGTCGTTTCCGACTTTGCCGAGCGCATCGTGGTGATGGCCAACGGTCGCATCCTCGACCGCGGCCGCACGCACGAGCTGTTCTCGAACATCGAACTCATGCAGCGTGCCTACGTTGAGCCGCCCCAGGTCATCGAACTCTCGCGCCGTCTGGCATCCACCGTCTCGCCCGCCTTTACGCAGGTGAGTGAGGTCACTGATATCGTTCGCATTACCGAGGAGATGGTCCGCCGTGGTTAACGTCATCGACTACATGCCGGGCGACACGCTGCTACACCGCCTGAACCCCGTCATCAAACTGGGCCTCGCCGCCACCATCATCATCGGCATTTTCTTGTCCGACACCTATGTGGCACTGCTGGGCTTTCTGGCACTCACGCTCGCGCTGGGAGCCTACGCCGGCGTCGTCGACCGCCTGCTCGCTCTGCTCAAGCTACTGATTCCACTCGCGCTCATCATGCTGGTGCTGCAGCTGGCTTTTATGCGCGATGCAACGTGGTGTGGAGCTTTGTCACCGATGAAGGCTCATCACCGGAACAAAGGCCTGTCTGCGTCTGCTGGGCGTGGCGCTACCGCTTATTCTGATGCTCATGGTGACCAAGCTCAACGACCTTGCCAACGCCTGCGTCGAGGTGCTGCACGTTCCGTATCGTTACGCCTTCACCTTTACCACGGCGCTGCGCTTTGTGCCAGTGTTTGGCCAGGAGATGAACGCCATCATGGAGGCGCAGACCGCACGCGGCATCGAGTATGACACCAAGAACCCCATCAAGAAGCTCAAGCTCATGCTGCCGCTGTGCGTGCCGCTACTGATCTCGAGCGTGGGTAAAACCGATGCCACGGCCCTGGCAGCCGAGCAGCGCGGCTTCTACCTGCGCACGCGCGCGAGCTCGTACAAGCGCTACCCCATCAAGGGCCTGGACATTGCCATACTTATTGTCAGCATTGCCCTCATCGTCCTCGGCTTCCTGTTTTAACCCATCGCCCCCGGCAACCGACAAATTCAAAAGGCCTCGGCTCGCACCAAACGAGTCGAGGCCTTACTGTTCCCCCAGATAAAACCTACCAAAATAAACCTGTCTCTTTTTGGCAGGTCGAGGGCTACAGGCGGTAGGGGGCGCCGCTGCGGATGATGGATTCGCGCACCAGGACGTCCATGGCGTCAAGGGTAATCTCGGGCATCTCCCGGTACTTTTGCAGCACCGAGAGCTCGGTGCAGGCCAGAATGACGCGGTCGCAGCCGCTGCGGGCGAACTCCCACATCACGCGGTCAAACTTGTCCATATCGGGCTCGCGTCCGGCCTTCACGTCATCATAAATCAGCGACATCACGTCGGCCTGGCGCTTCTCGCTGGGATAGACGACCTCGACGCCCGCGGCCTCGCACTCGCGCCCATAGACGCCTGCACCCACGGTGCCGTCAGTGCCCATGATGCCGATCTTGCGCACCGGCTCGGACGGCATGCTCAGGTTGGGATCGAACTCGCACTCCCCCATCACCGCGCCCGCCAGGGCATAGCGCACCGACTCACGCGGCATGTGGATAATCGGCACCTTGGTAAACGACTGAATCTGGTCGTAGAAGTAGTGCGATGTGTTGCAGGGAATGGCAATGTGCGCGCAGCCCAGTGTCTCGAGCGCCTGTGCGCACTCCTTCATGGTCGCCAGCAGCTCGGCATGCTCGCCGGTCTTGATGGCCAGCGTACGGTCGGGCATGGTCGACTTGGAAAGCACCACCATGTCGATATGCTCCTGATCACAGGCAGCAGCCGTATGACGCACGACCTGGTCGTAGTAATACGACGTGGCCTCAGCGCCCATGCCGCCGATAACTCCCAGCTTTTCCATCGCCGCCTCCTTGGTGACGCTCGCACCGTTGCGCGTATCATGCCCGCGCCCGCCCGATGTAAACCGGGCGGCGCCGCGCTCATCTACTTGTAATACGTCTTGAACAGCTTAAAGTGACGCAGCTTGGTGTGCCGCATGCGCAACCAGCGGTTAAAGACAAAATCGCCCTTCATAAACGAAGGATCGGCGGCCTTGCCCTCCTTGGCCAGACGATGCGCCTTCGCACGCAGCTCGGGGTCCTTGACATACTTGTCAACGACACCCATGGGGACGACCATCCACAGAGCCTCGTCCTGCGCCGTCACAAATTCCGGCTCAAACGGACGGTTATAGACGTACTCATCCACCACGTACTTGGCAACGTTAAAGCCGCTGTTGGTGACGTAGTAGTTACTGCGGCCCTGACGCGTGTTGAAGTCGAAGAACTTAAACGAACCATCGCGTTGGTCGTACTTGACGTCGAAGTTGGAGAAGCCCGTGAACTTAAGGTCCTCAAGCAGCTTGCGCACGCCACCCATGAGCTCGTCGTTGGGCTCGGTGATGATGCAGCGTGGTTGCCGACACCATGGGGCTGATGCTCCTCGAGCAGCACGTGACCCAGGCACATCATGCGAACCTTGCCGTTGCGGTCGGAATAACTGGTAAGCACGCGCATGTACTCGTCGTTGCCGGGCACGCGGTCCTGCAAGATGAGGTCATCGGTGTAGCCACTGGCGTACACATCGCGAATGACCTGCTCCAGCTCGGCGCGATCGGCAATCTCGTAGGCCTTCTTCTGGCCCTCGAACTCGTGCTCCCACCACATGATGCCGTCAGAGGGCTTCAGAATCATCGGGAAGGGAAAGTCGATCTGGTCGAGCACCTCGGCGGAAGCCTCGCCCTGGGCGTTGAGCATCGCATGGTAAAGGTAAACGTGTGCGGATAGGGCACACCGTGCTTCTCGCACAGCTCGTAGAAGATCTCCTTCTTCTGGCACTGCTCGAGCATGCTGTAGGCGCATAGGCGCGATGACGTTGGAGGCAAGCTGGCCGGCATCCTGAGCCTGTGCGGCAAGCGCGACGTAGTTATCGCCGCAGCCCATGAGGATAATCTTCCTATCGGGATTGGCCTGTGCAATGCCGTTGACGGTCTCGATCATGACCGGCATAGTGTCGATATCCACATTGGGCGTATAGTCGATAATCTGGCTGCGGTATGCAGGACCGTCTGATACTTGCCAAAGACCAGGCTCTTGACCTGATACTCCTCGTAGAAGCGCGCGCCACCGAATAGGCGTTGATATCGCCGCCGAGCAGCACGGGTATAAACTCGCGCTCTGTAAACTGCAATGCCATGGAAACTTCCTATCATCAACTGCCCGTACGATGGGCGGTCTTTATGCAACTGGTTTATTCTAGCGTGCCAAACCGTCGCTTCCCAAAGTTCCACCATATCTATGGCAAGCAGGCGCTTATGATCGAGCCCGCAGGGTTCCGTAACGTTAAAGTTGAACTCTATGGTTTCTTAACAATTCACTATAACTGCAGGTCAAGGCCAAAACCTCAAGTTCAACTTGACCCTTTAGAACCTTTAAGGTTCAAGTTGAAGTCGAAAGCAGTAGTAGAATACCTTTCGAACTATAACCTACGATTGATTGCAGAGGGACTGGATGCAGCATTCGAACCATCGCACCGCAGCGCTCATCGCGTCGAAGCCGGCTCGTATCATCACGAGCGCCGCGCTTGCCGTTACACTGACGGCCGCGCCGATGCTCTCCCCCGTCGCAGCCTATGCCGCCTCGCAGGCAACGCAGGATCAGCTTTCCGCTGCCCAGCAGAAAATCGAAACCGCCACGAGTGCCTACAACGAAGCCCGCACCAAGCTCGAGGATCTGCAGAAGCAAATCGACACTAACGAGGCAAGCATCGAGAAGATCGAAGCCGAACTTCCCGATCAACAGGCCAAGGCGAGCTCCGCCATGCGCGATCTGTATAAGTACCAGAAGGGCACCAACCCATCGTGAGCTTCCTGGTCAACGCGCAGAGCCTGGGCGAGTTCATCACCACCTGCAAGTACACCAACCAGATCACGAGCTCGAGCGTCGACGAGATCGAAGAGCTCAACAAGATGCAGACCGAGCTCGAGCAGAACAAGACCGAGCTCGAGCAGGCGAAGTCCCAACTCGAGACCGAGCAGAAAACCGCCGAGGACGCACTGGCACAGGCCCAGCAGCTTCGCAGCGAAGCCCAGGCAAAGGCCGAGCAGGAGAATGCCGCAGAGCTGGCCAAGCTCGAGGCCGACAAGGCCGCTGCCGCCGAGAAGCTCTCGGGCGAGGGCGTGAGCGGCAACAACTCCAACAGCCAGGCCAATAACGCCAACACCACTATCGACACCACGGTGAACAACTCCAATACCGGCAACTCCGATTACGACTCGTTTATCAACGAGTGGACGAGTCGCATCGACAACTACCTCGCCGGCTCCCCCATGGCAGGCCAGGGTTACAACTTTGCCGTGGCAGCCTGGAACACCGGTGTTGACCCTCGCTGGTCTCCCGCCATCGCCTGCATCGAGAGCAGCAAGGGCCTCTATTGTGCCGGCTCCTATAACGCCTGGGGCTGGAGCGCCCGCGGCGGCGGCTGGCGGAGCTTTGGTAGCTGGAGCGAGGGCGTCTCTGCCCACGTTGCCTACCTGGGCGCCAACTATGGCTCCACGCTTACCCCGGCAGCCGCCAAAAAGTACTGCCGCCCACGTGCAGGACTGGTACAACAAGGTTGCAACCAGATGAACCGCATCTAAGATCAACGTCAAGGCCCATGGCCCTTTTTCTTTGGCTCTGTTAGACCAAGGTTGACATAAAAACGATGTCACCGCGAGGCG
>ENA-OPZM01000446-OPZM01000446.1-human-gut-metagenome-genome-assembly--contig:-NODE-446-length-17992-cov-12.635656_pt1 | contig 17992 bp, 21 predicted proteins | sample MGYA00242478_ERZ504493 | MGnify/ENA primary metagenome ERZ504493 (study PRJEB26092, sample SAMD00036227) | human gut metagenome | host: Homo sapiens | study: EMG produced TPA metagenomics assembly of...
AAAGAGGCGCTTCGGTTGTCGCTTTTGATTACAGCAAAAAAATGATAGAATTGGCTAAAAGACGGCAATCACAATATGCAAAACAAATTGAATTTTGTGTGGCGGATGCGACCGATAGAAAAAGTATTAGAAAAACATGCAATAAACAGATAACGTATTCATCGCACATAATGGGACAATTACGCACATTCGCAGCAAAAGCGTGGCAGAATAGTGGCTATGGTTGCAAACAATGCGGGAATGCCCGCCACCCCAGCAGATCTGATCAATGTCGACGAGGTCATCGGCAAGTACTATGACGTCGTCCCCGACCCCAACGTTCCCGAGCAGCGTGTCTCCTTCGGCACCTCCGGACATCGTGGCTCGTCCCTGAAGACCTCGTTTAACGAGGCCCACATCGTGGCCATCACCCAGGCCATCGCCGAATACCGCAAGAAGGCCGGCGTGACCGGCCCGCTGTACATCGGCCGCGACACCCACGCCCTGTCCGAGCCGGCTTGGAAGACCGCCATCGAAGTGCTCGTCGCCAACGGCGTGACCGTGCGCATCGACTCCCGAGACGACTTCACTCCGACCCCGGTTGTGTCTCAGGCCATCCTGACCCATAACCGCGCAGCGGACGGCACGCAGCGTTTCACCGGCGAAGGCCTGGCCGACGGCATCGTCGTGACCCCGTCGCACAACCCGCCGACCGATGGCGCTTCAAGTACGATCCGGTCACCGGCGGCCCGGCTCCGGCTGACGTCACCAACGCCATCGCCGACCGCGCCAACGAGCTGCTCGGCGATTTCAAGAACATCAAGCGTGTTCCGTTCGAACAGGCCGTCAAGTCCGATCTGGTCGAGCGCTTCGACTTCCGTGAGCACTACGTCGCAGATCTGGAGAACGTCATCGACTTCGACGTGATCCGTTCCTCCGGAGTGCGTCTGGGCATCGACCCGCTCGGCGGCGCTTCCGTCAACTACTGGCCGCTGATGAACGAGAAGTTCAACCTGACCATCGACGTGGTGCGCCCGCAGGTCGACCCGACCTGGAGCTTCATGACCATCGATCACGACGGCAAGATCCGCATGGATCCGACGCTCCCCGTACGCCATGAAGTCTGGTCGATTCCCTCAACAACGGCGCTTGGGACAAGTACGACCTGGTCGGCGGCACTGATCCGGATGCCGACCGCCACGGCATCGTATGCCCGAACTGGGGCGTCATGAACCCGAACCACTACATCGCCGTGTGCGTGGAGTATCTGTTCGGCGGCAATCGCCCGGGTTGGCCGGAAGGCGCCGGCATCGGCAAGACGCTGGTCTCCTCCTCCCTGATCGACCGCGTGGCCGCTTCCATCGACGCCAAGCTCGTTGAGGTTCCGGTCGGCTTCAAGTGGTTCGTCGACCCGCTGTTCAAGGGCGAAGTCGCCTTCGGCGGCGAAGAGAGCTCCGGCATGAGCTTCCTGCGCAAGGACGGCCGTGTGTGGACCACCGACAAGGACGGTCTGATCCCGGATCTGCTGGCTGCGGAAATCACCGCCAAGACCGGCAAGAACCCGGCACAGCTGCATCAGGAGCAGGTGGAACGCTTCGGCGAAAGCTGGTACAAGCGCATCGATACCCCGACCACGTTGGAGCAGAAGCAGAAGTTCGCCAAGCTTTCTGGCGACGACGTTGCGGCCACCCAGCTGGCCGGCGAGGACATCACCGCCAAGCTCACCGAAGCCCCGGGCAACCACGCCAAGATCGGCGGCCTGAAGGTCACCACCGAGAACAACTGGTTCGCGGCCCGTCCTTCCGGCACCGAGAACATCTACAAGGTGTACGCCGAGTCCTTCGAATCCCCCGAAGCCCTCGACAAGGTGCTCGCCGAAGCCACCGAAGTCGTGGACAAGGCCTTGGCCGAGTGATCATTGACGAATCGGCGTAATCCAGCCATTCGCCAATCATTCGCAAACTCACTGAGAAGCCCGCTTTCCTGAAAAAGGCGGGCTTCTCGCATATCCGCCCGAATACGAATCGCAACGAACACGAATCGTGCGATATGGCACGAAACGCCGAATTCTGGCATGACACGCCGAATTCTGGCATGACACGCACGCTATCACCCTCCTGCCGGCCCCGCTTCGCATTACGCTTGAATGATAGCGACACAACGCTCAGTCCAGCGGTCCCCGCCAATCTTCATGGGAGGTGAACGATGCGCATCGCCATCGTCGAAGACCACGCCGCCGAACGCCAACTGATGGCCGTCATGTGCGCGGAATATTTCAAACGCACCCGCGATATCGGCGTGGAATGCGTGACCTTCGCCGATGCGGAATCCTTCATCAAAAGCTGGAAAGACGCCCGATACGACCTGCTGCTGCTCGACTGCTATCTGTCGGACGACGAAGCCGCCACGCATGCGGCGACCGGACTTGATATCGCACGGACGTTGCGCAGACAAAACGACAATTGCCCGATCGTGTTCATCACGTCAAGCACTGATTTCGCCGTGCTCGGCTACGAGGTGCAGGCAAGCGGATATCTGTTGAAGCCCCTGAATCACGACGCGTTCAATGCGACCATGGACCGCGTCGCAGCGCAGCTCGACACGAAAACACCGGTCACTCATCTGAAAAAACATCAATCGACAGGCAATGCACAAAGCAGCACGGACGCCGCATGGCAGGTGGCGTTCGGCAATCCCGCCATCACCATGGACCGTCGCCTTATCGCCTACGCGCTTTCCAGCGCGCATTATGTGGAATTCACCTTCGCCGACGGCACCTGCGCGAAAATCCGCACCAACTTCTCCGATGTGGAACATCGTCTCACCGTATTCAGCAACTTCTACCGCACCGCGCGAGGAGTGCTCGTCAACTTCGACTACGTATCAGGCATCAGCAACAATGAATTCGTGATGAAAGGCGGCAAGCACATTCCCATCACGAAAACCGCGGTGACCACCACCTGCAGAAAATACGCGGAATACACGTTCACCCGCATGAGAATGGAGGACTAGCCATGCTTGACGCACTCGCATCGATCGCGCCATCATGCATGTTCTTCGCCATCGGCGAACAGCTAAACGCGCTAACGGGCCTGCTTCTCTGCCTGTACATGACCTGGCATCATATGGAGAATCCCAAGCGCGACGGCCTTATTCTCATGATTTCCGGCGTGATTGTCTTCTTCCTGTGCGGCATCGCATGTTGCCTCGCTCACGTCCCCTCGCTCTGGTCCGTGATTCCTTCGGCTCCGGTTGTGGTATTGGCTTTACGTAAGATGACGAATCTTCCTTGGGAGCAGCTTCTTTTCGTCGTTTCAACAGCCGCATATATCGTCGCGATCATTTATTACCTGTCTTTGGCCGTGGATTTAGCTGTTCTGAATGAGCAGTCCATGAATTTACGTGTCGGATGGCCGGGAATGATCAGTCTGCTGATTTTTGATTTGATTGCGGCGACTACACTTTTCCATCCGTTCCATCATTCATTTTCCGCAACATTCGATTCACCTTCCATCAGCAGGAATTTTTGGAGGGTCATCTGGCTTTTTCCGTTCATTTCCACAGCAATTGTGGTGTGGTGCATGCCCGCCGACAACGCATCGCTGCTCGACACCCGCGTGCTTAGCATCGCCTTCACCGTATCCATCGTATATTCCGGTTTCATGACCATGGCCTACTTCCTCATCTGGTATATGATCCAGCAGGCGGACCGACTGCGCGAAGCCAGCAAACGCGAACATTACGAAGCCATGCAGACCTTGCAGCTGCAGCATATGAACGAACGCATCAACGAAGCGAGGCAGATCAAGCACAATATCCGGCATCATATTCAGACGTTGCAGGCTCTCGCCGCGGCCGACGATATGCCCGGCATCACCTCGTATTTGGAGGAGATGGCCAATCATAGGCTGTTGCAGCCCATCCCCATGCAGTATTGCGAACATGCTTCGTTGAACGCGGTGCTGGTCTACTACTGTGACTGGATCCGCCATATAGGGGCTGAAGTCGACGTCAAAGCGTCGGTGCCGCAATATCTCAACATCAATAATGCCGAATTATGTTCCATGGTCGGCAATCTACTGGAAAATGCGTCTGAGGCCATTATGAAACAACAGGATGGGGAGAAAAAACTCAGGGTGCGCATCAAATATCGCACTGGGCCGCCCGCATCACTGTTCATTGTGGTCGACAACACGCACGATTCCTCCATTATGCAGGTTGGCGACGCTTTCGCCTCAACCAAGCATGGGGGTGAAGGTTTGGGCACCGCCACCGTGCGCGAAACCGCGGAACGGCATCATGGCGCGACCTCGTTCGATTATGACGGCACGCTGTTCCGCGCTTCCGTCATGCTGTGTTTGGATGATTGAGATTCCCGTTCGACGTCGCCCGATCACAGTTCGCAGTTCACCACGTATGGCAGCGTCTCACGGCTTTCGTAGGGTAGAGATATGACGATTACGGTTTCTACAGACGGTTCCGCTTTAGGCAATCCGAATGGTCCGATGGGTTGGGGTTGGGCCGATCATGAGCTTGCCACAGGCGGCAAGCCGGGGCATCACCATGACAGCGACTGCGATGCCGGCGGAGCTACGAACGGCACCAATCAGATTGGCGAGCTGTGCGCAGTGCTGGAGGCGTTGCGCGCGCACCCCGGCTCCGAACCGTTGGTGATCGAAACCGATTCGCAGTATGCGATCAACTGTTCCACCACGTGGGTTCACGGCTGGAAGAAGAACGGCTGGAAGAACTCGCAGAAGAAGCCGGTAAAGAACGCGGATCTGATTCGCGCGATCGATGCCGAAATCTCCAAGCGCCCCGGACCGGTGAAATTCGTATGGGTCAAGGGTCATGCCGGCAATGCCGGCAATGAGAAGGTGGACGAGCTGGCGCGCACCTATGCGGCGATTGCCGTTCGAAGATCCGTGAAGGATATCTTCCTTTGGAGGGTTGGCAGTCGCTGCTGGCTTCCGAATATTCGCAAGGTACCGATGTTCCCGATGATGCCCAAATGCTGCTTGACGGCAAAATCACTACGGACGAATACCATATGGGGCGCGGGCAAGGCAAGTCCGCTCAAGGATCGTTGGCCGATGATCTGATGGGCGCGGCCGATCCGGAGCCGCGTCCGCGTTCCATCGCCGATATGCTGGTGGAGCCGGAAGGCTATCCAGCGCCCGACGAGGCGACATTGCCGTTGACGTCCAACGAAATGTCGGTGGAATCCGACGACATGCCGGAACCGACCACCGCGCTTGATACGACCATGCCTGATGGCACGACGCCTGACGCCGAGGCACCGCGCAAATCGTATGCCGAAATGCTGCTCAAGCCGGACTGTTTTCCCCACGAGCATGACGAGCGGCAGCCAGCCGACGATGCACAGAACGAACAATCCGCGAATTCCTCGGAAAACACGCCGGCGCCAACGAGCGAATCAGCCGAATCCGCAAACGCGTCGGCGCCAACGAACGCCGTCGCCGACTTGCCGAAACTGCCGCATCGCGCCAGTCCTTCGGGATTGGCGGTGTCGGGCGCCATTCGCTTCACTCCCCCGCCAAATTCCAGTCCGACGTTCGACGGCAAGCCACGCCTGATCCGCGGTTACATCGCGGTGGAAGGCTACGTGCAAGGCGACGGCACGCTCGTCCTCGACGAAGCGCCATTTGCAGTCAAGCACAACTAACGAGCCAGCACTTTCGACCTTAACGCCTCGAAAATGCGTGAAACATCCTGTGAAAACATTTGCTGACCACCAATGGCACACCTTCGTTCATGACATGTCCGCAAACGCACAAAAATCAACACATCCGATAATATGGAGACGGTCTTAACCCCATATCGAAGGAGGATCATGGACAAGGCACAGCAGGACGCATTGAAGAAGGCAGCCGGCATCGAAGCTGCCAAGCTGATTCAGAACGGCATGATCGCAGGTCTGGGCACCGGCTCGACCGTGCGCTTCCTGGTCGACGAGCTCGGCCGCCGCGTGCAGGAGGAAGGCTTGGAGTTCACCGGCGTGACCACCTCCCGCCGCACTCAGGAGCAGGCAGAAGGCTACGGCATCAAGATCGTCGACATCGATGACGTTGATCACATCGACGTGACCATCGACGGCGCCGACGAGGTCGACAAGAACTTCAACGGCATCAAGGGCGGCGGCGCCGCTCTGCTGTGGGAGAAGATCGTGGCCACCAACTCCAACAAGATCGTGTGGATCGTGGACGAGTCCAAGGTTGTGGACACCATCGGCAAGTTCCCGCTGCCGGTTGAGGTGATTCCGTTCGGCGCAGGCCAGGTCGTCAAGAAGTTCGAATCCCGCGGCTACAAGCCGGTGCTTCGCCTCGACGCCGAAGGCCAGCCGTGCGCACCGACGAGAACAACTACGTGGTCGATCTGCACCTCGAATGCATCGAACACCCGGAAGCTCTGGCCGACGATCTCATCAACACCGTTGGCGTGGTGGAGCATGGCCTGTTCCTGCACATGGTGGACCAGGTCATCGTGGGCGATCCCAACGGTCCGCGCGTGCTCACCAACTCCAACAAGTGAGTTTGAAGTAGCGTAAGTTCCGCATTTTCCGCGGATTTTCGCGAACCTACACGAAACCATATGAGGCTGTGCGTTCAACTTCGAGCGCACAGCCTTCTTTTTGCATCTATTGATTTTCGATTCTCGTACTTTTCGTTTATTTCTTTGCAATATGCAAAAATCCCGCATACCTCAAGAAGACATACGGGATTTTGTTTAAGCGACGCTTCAACCGCGCCTGAAGACTACTTGCGCTGGTGGCGAGTCTTACGAAGCAGTTTGCGGTGCTTCTTCTTGCTCATGCGCTTGCGGCGCTTCTTGATGACCGAGCCCATCTCAGCCTCCGTTCTTAAACTCAAAGGGTAAAAGTTTGCAACTTGCCCAATACTACACTGCTTCGGGGACTAACGCACACAACCGCATTCATATGGTGGAAGCACGCACCTTTTTATCGGAAGATCAGGCAAACGCAGTCCGCATGGTCCACGGCTGAATCTTACGTGAATCATGCATGAATCATAGGATCGCACAACCAGCCGTAGGCAGTATCACAGCGGGAACTGCTGGTAGAAGCGCTGCACCGAATCCTTGGCTCCCGTGGCTTGGAACACCACGGTATCGTTGCGCCAGACCGCGATGGCCTTGGTTTCGTCGTCCGGATCGGTTTTGGCGCTATAGGCGCCGGTCGCTTCACCGGAAACCTTCACATTGCCGCCGCCCAGCTCCTTGCCGGTCATGGCACCGGTCAGATTGTCATACTGACTTTGCGCATCATCAGACTGAGACCATTGCGCCACTTTCAAGGTGATATCCTGACCGTCCTTGCCCGTGGAATACGTCAACGTGTACTCCTCGACCGGGGAAGCGCCGCTCCACGAAGTGCTGGCATCGGCTTGGTGCGCGCGAAATTCAACACGGAATCAGGCATGGCCTTCAACAGTTCGCTGGCGTCATCCGGCAACGCCACAGCGTCAATGGACGGCGTGGTCGTCTCAGAGGCATCCTGCGACGCGCCCTGCGAGGTGGTGGTGCCTGAGTGGACGCTTCATCGCCCTTGTTCAGAGCCCAGCCGGGCCAGATGAAAGCGGACACCAAGGCGAGCACGACCACCAAAGCGGCGGCAATGACAGCCACGATCAGTTTGCCATGAGAAGAGGAAGTTTGCGTAGTAGACATGGCTGTTATTCTTTCATATCCGTGAGACGCTCGAATCCAGAAACCGTGATCTCGCCATCATCCCGCACCAGCACCCCCTTAATATCTCCGAAAACGATTGTCCCAAAATATCCGTATTGTCGGCGATATGGCAAAGACGTCCTCGCAATTTGTATGTTCCGAATGCGGCTGGAGCGGGCCGAAATGGCTGGGCCGCTGCCCTGAATGCGGCCAGTGGGGCACCATCGAGGAATTCCATGAAGCGCGCCCCTCCGCATCGTCACGCACCGCCGCTCCCGGACGCACATCGCGCACGCTATCGCATGCAGTGCCCGATTCCGCGGCGAAACCGATCACGGAAATCAGTACGGAAAACATTTCCAGAATCGACACTGGGTTCACGGAATTCAACCGCGTACTTGGCGGCGGCATCGTTCCCGGTTCCGTCACGCTTATCGCGGGCGAACCGGGTATCGGCAAATCAACGCTGCTGCTGGAGACCGCAGGCAATGTTGCCCGTCTTTCCGCAGCACAGCCCGAACGCAACACGGTGCTCTATATTTCCGGTGAGGAATCGCAGGCGCAGGTGCGCATGAGGGCCTCGCGCATCGGCGCGGTCGAACCGAATCTGCTTCTGGCCGCCACCACCGACCTGTCAACCGCGCTGGGGCTTATCGAACAATGCAAGCCTGCGCTGGCCATCGTCGATTCCGCGCAAACCATCGTCTCGCAGGAAGTCGATGGCATCTCCGGAGCTCGACTCAGGTGCGCGAAGTGGCGAGCGCGCTGATCGACACCGCCAAAACGCTTGATATTCCGGTATTGTTGGTCGGTCATGTCACCAAAGACGGGTCGATTGCCGGCCCGCGCACGTTGGAACATTTGGTTGATGTGGTCTGCCAGTTCGAAGGCGACACCGAAACCGCATTGCGTATGCTGCGCGCGGTGAAAAACCGTTTCGGCCCTACTGATGAGGTCGGCTGTTTCGATATGAGCGGCGAAGGCATCGAAGAGGTGACGGACCCGTCCGGACTGTTTCTTTCCTCGTCCAATTCCGCAGATCCCTCTCCGGTGGAGGCACGTGCGTGACCTTCACGTTGGACGGTCATCGCAGTCTTCCCATCGAAGTGCAGTCGCTGGTCACCAAATCCGTACTGCCAACGCCACGACGTGCCGCGAACGGCGTCGACGCCAACCGCATCGCCATGCTGGTGGCGGTGCTATACAGGCATGGCAACGTCAATCTTTTGGCGAACGATCTGTATATTTCCACCATCGCCGGAGGCCAGGCGCGCGAGCCGGATGCGATCTGGCGATCGTCGGCGCATTGGCGAGCGCCTCGAAATCGAAGGCGATCAGCCGCACCACATGTGCGATTGGCGAAATTTCGTTGACCGGGCAGGTGCGTCCGGTGCCGCGATTGGAATACCGGTTGCGCGAAGCCGCCCGTCTTGGTTTCACCACCGCTGTAGTGCCGACATTACGTAGAGAAATCGCAATTCCCGGATTGTCGATCGTTCAGGTCGACACATTGCAGGATGCGCTTGGCGCCATGTTGCGATAATACACACCCTACATACCGTTTTTGCATGTATGCACGCGAAGCATATACATTATGTTATTTTTTTAACCTATACAAGTGGGGCTCTTACGTAGATGCTTACGTAAGAGCCCCACTATTTTTGAATACTGATACGTTTTTACTGGAAATATCAGCATTCATTAATCACTGTCATTATCGTGATTATTATTGCGATCATCGTTGTGATTAGCATCAGGCAGTAATTCGCTTGGTTTCCTCGACATTGCGCTTCAGCTCATCGATCAGATCCTGTGCGGAATCGAATTTGATTTGAGGACGCAGGAATCCTACGAATTCCACACGTACCTGGTGATCGTATAAATCAAGCCAATCGTCGGTGACGGCATAGGCTTCGACCACGCGATCGTTCATGCCGGTCACCTCGTTGAAGGTCGGCTTGGTGCCGATGGAAATCGCAGCGGGCCAACGATACGGCGAATGATCGGCAAGTCGCGCGTCCACGGCAGAGGAATCGAACTGCTGCGAAACACCTTCGGAAGCGCCCTGCGCATCATCGTCCGCCGTCTTCGCGCCCAGGTCCACGAGCCAACCGGCGTATACGCCGTCGACCGGCAGATAGCCTGCCACATTCTCGCTCAGATTCGCCGTGGGGAAGCCGATGGTGCGCCCACGTTCCTCGCCATGCACACGGCGCCTTCCACGGCATGCGGATGTCCCAGAATCGCGTCGCGTCTTTGATGCGCCCCTGGCCCAGCAGGTAGCGCACATTCGTGGAGCTCCACACGCGCACGGCCTTCGCCTGGTTTTTCTTGCTCCATGCGCGACGTTCCGCCTTGGACGCGCCTTCCAGCGGATCGGCCGGCTCACCATGGTCGGTGGGCATAACCGGCTTCGCATTGGCTGGCACGCGGGTTTCGCCCGGTCCACGATCGTCGACCACGTCAAGCTGGAACACGCCGGTGGCGAGCGCCAGATTCTCGATGGCCTTCACATCGCCGGCACGGTTCGCACCCATGGCCGCATCGGATCCGAGCACTAGCGCGCGCATGCCCAGCTTGCCCACCATTTGTCCAAGGAAGAATCGGTACGATTTCGCCGCGAACGCCAGCGTGTAACGCACGATGAGCGTGTAATCCACGCCCAGCTTGTTGATGGCGCGCAGACGCTCCTGCATGCTGGTGAGCGCCTGCGTGTCGATCATGCCTGCCGGCGGCTCCTGGCCACCGTTTTGCGCCGCGTAGCCGTGCACGAGCGCTGGGCGTGGATCGAACAGCACCACCACGGAGAAGGACTGTTCCTTCTTGGCGAGTTCCACCACGCGGCGAATCACCGCCTGATGGCCTGATGCATGCCATCGAACGAACCGATGGTCACCACGGATTTCTTATCGTTGCTCAGCGTAGGCCAATCCACCATGCCGCTGGCATCAGGCGTGAGCGTGATTGTCTTCATCATGTCCTTCTTGTGTATGAATTCGTATCTGTAGTCTGATTGGATGGTTCAGTTGAATACCGCGACCGGTTTAGCCTCACCGCGTTTCGCACGTTCGAGGATGGCGACCAAATCGTTGGTTTCCTCAACGTACGCCGCCGTGGTCGTACGTATGTCATGCGCGATTCTGCGTCCGAAACGCAAGTCGGCCGCTTCCTGATCGCTCACGGCCAGCATATTCATGGAAGCCGCCGCGCTGGCCACGGGATCGAGCGCATGATCGAGCGCATGATCTGCATCGTCAAGCACTGCACGATTGCGCGTCACTTCCATGCCTTCACGATTGGTGAATGTTTTGGATTCAGCGTGGGCGCTCATGACGTTGGGCATATTCACTGAGAATCTGCGACACGTGTGCGTCGCAGCATCGTCAGATGGCCTCCCAATCCGAGTTCCTCGCCCAGATCGCGTGCGAGCGCGCGAATGTAGGTACCTGCGGAACAGGTCACGGTCACGTCGAGTTCCATAACGGGCTGCATGTCTTCATACGGCGCAGTGTCGGCAATCCATCCATCTCCTGCCCTCTCGGCCACGACTGCGCCAGCAAGTTCCGTACCGGCACGATCGCTATGCGTGTAGCCGTAACGCGCCTGCCGCACGTTGAACTCTTCGATGGTCACAGGACGTGCCTTAAGCTCCACATCCTTGCCTTCGCGCGCCAGATCATAGGCACGCTGGCCATTGACCTTAATGGCGGAGTAGACGTTCGGTACCTGTTCGATGCGCCCGGTGAACCGTTCTGTGATCAGCTGTTCCACGGCTTGACGCGAAGGAAAGTTCACTGCCCGCTCCCCCGCCGGCAACAGCTCGCCTTCGGCATCGTCCGTAGTGGTGCGCTGTCCAAGGCGAATGGTGGCCTCGTACGTTTTGTTATGGTCGACAATGTAGTTGAGCAGTCGCGTGGCATTGCCGAAACCCACCACCAGCACGCCGGTGGCCATCGGGTCGAGCGTGCCAGCATGGCCGACACGCTTCATATGCAGGGCGCCGCGCACGGCCGCGACCACGTCATGGCTGGTGACCCCCTGCGGCTTGTCGATGACCAGCAGGCCGGAATGTTCAGGCTTCTTCGTCATCATCCCAATCTTCGACTTCGACGTCATCATCGTCGAAATCATCGTCGTCATCCTCTTCCGGATGCTTGTACGGATCGGCTTCGCCCGCATACTGGGCGGTTTCACGAGCTTGGCGAGTTCTTCGTCACGCTTGCGCGCGATGGCGAGAATGTCTTCGATCTCATGTGCCTCGCCCGGCACCTCGTCGAATACGAATTCGAGCTGCGGGGTCAAACGCAGACCGGCCTTGGTGCCCACAAGGGAACGCAGACGACCCTTGGCTTGGTTCAGTGCCTGCTGTGCACGGCGGCGTTCGCCCTGCTCATGGCCTTCACGGCCAAGCTGGGTCCAATAAACTTTGGCGATCTGCAGATCGTTGGTCACACGCACTTCGGTGATGGTCACGTTTGTGAGACGCTTATCGTGCAATTGCGCCTCCATGGAGGATGCGATCACACGTTGGATCAACGCCGCGATGCGTGCGGCGCGAGGATTGGTTCCTGCCATTGTTGTCCTTTAATCAGGTAAGTTCTGTTGTATTACGGAACGCCCGCAGCCGTATGTCAGCTGTGGGCGTTCCTTTCTTGTTATCGATTGCTGGTTCGAATCAATCGACTACTTGCGTTCGATTTCCTGCATTTCGAAGGTCTCGATGATATCGCCAAGCTCGATGTCGTTGAACGAACCGAGGTTGATACCCGCTTCGTAGCCTTCCTTGACGGAGTTGACATCGTCCTTGAAGCGACGCAGCGAGGAGATTTCGAGATCATTGACGGTGGCGATGCCGTTGCGCAGAATACGGCACTTCGTACCGCGCTTGACTTCGCCGTCCTGCACCATAACACCTGCGATATTGCCGAACTTGGAAGAACGGAAGATCTCGCGGATCTCGGAGTGGGACGTGACGACCTCTTCGAATTCCGGCTTGAGCATGCCCTTGAGGGATGCTTCGATGTCTTCGATGGCCTTGTAGATGATCGAGTAGTACTTGATTTCCACGCCTTCGCGTTCGGCCATATCCGCCACCTGACGGTTCGGACGAACGTTGAAGCCGATGATGACGGCCTTGTCGACGGTAGCCAGGTTGACATCGTTCTGGGTGATGGCACCGACACCGCGGTGGATCACCTGGATGCCGACCTCGTCAGACACCTCGATCTTCATCAAGGAATCTTCCAGCGCCTCGACGGAACCGGAGGAATCGCCCTTGATGACGATGTTGAGCATGTCGACCTCAGCCTTGGCGAACTGCTCCTTGAGGCTTTCGAGCGACACGACCTTACGACGCTTGGCCAGCTGGGCCGCACGCTCGGTGGCCTGACGCTTTTCGGCGATCTGGCGTGCGGTACGGTCATCGGAGGCCACCAGGAACAGATCGCCTGCTGTCGGCACGGAGGTCAAACCAAGCACCTGCACCGGAGTGGACGGCGTGGCTTCCTTCATATGGGTGCCGTTTTCGTCGAGCATGGCGCGGACACGGCCATACGACGTTCCCGCGACGATGGAATCGCCGATGTGCAGAGTACCGGACTGAACGAGCACGGTTGCCACGGCACCGCGCCCCTTGTCGAGTCGGGCTTCCACGGTGGCACCGCGAGCGTCCATATCCGGGTTGGCACGCAGATCAAGTTCAGCGTCCGCGGTCAGCAGCACGGCTTCCAGCAGCTTGTCGACATTGGTGCCCTGCTTGGCGGAAATGTCGACGAACATGGTGTTGCCACCGTACTCTTCCGGAACGAGGCCGTACTCGGTGAGCTGGCCACGGACCTTGTCTGGGTTCGCGCCCGGCTTATCAATCTTGTTGACGGCCACCACGATCGGCACGTTGGCCGCCTGAGCGTGGTTGATGGCTTCCACAGTCTGCGGCATCACGCCGTCATCGGCCGCGACCACAAGGATCGCAACGTCGGTGAGTTCGGCGCCACGGGCACGCATGGCGGTGAAGGCTTCGTGGCCTGGGGTATCGAGGAACGTGATCTTACGCGGTTCGCCTTCGAGATCGACGGTCACCTGGTATGCACCGATACGCTGGGTAATGCCGCCGGCCTCACGTGCGATGACGTTGGTACGACGGATGGTGTCAAGCAGTCGGGTCTTACCATGATCGACATGGCCCATCACAGTGACGACCGGCGGACGCGGCTTCAGATCTTCATCTTCCTGAAGTTCTTCTTCGTCCAGATCGATGTCGAACTGCTGCAGCAGTTCCTTGTCTTCCTCTTCGGCGGACACGATCTTGATGTCCCAGCCGATTTCCTCACCGAGGATCTGGAAGGTGGATTCGTCCAAGGACTGGGTTGCCGTAGCCATCTCACCAAGGTGGAACAGTACGGTGACCAGTGCCGCCGGATTGACGTTGATCTTCTCGGCCAGATCGGCAAGGGATGCGCCCTGACGCAGACGAACGGTCTGACCGTTGCCGGTAGGAATACGCACGCCGCCGATGACCGGGGCCTTCATCTCCTGGAATTCCTGACGCTTTGCCAGACGGTTCTTACGAGCCTTCGAGGACTTGCCGCCCTGACGACCGAACGCGCCTGCGGCACCGCCACGACCGCGACCGCCGCCGCGTGCCGGACGTTGCTCGGAGCGCTGTTGCCGCCCTGGAAGCGCCACATTGGTATTGGCGCCGCCACCGAAACGGTTGCCACCCACCTGCCGGACGCTGACCGCCGCCCTGACCCGGACGATGCTGGCCCCACTGACCCGGCTTCGCACCGGTGCCTTGGCCCGGACGACCACGGAAGCCGCCACGCTGGCCGCCGCCCTGACCCGGGCGCCGCCGCGACGACCTTCGCCGTTGTTATTGTTGTTGGCGTTCGGACGGTTCATCGGATGCGGACGCGGAATGTCACCCGGAGTCGGGGTATGCATGCCCTGCTTGCGGCTGAACGGATTGTTACCCGGACGTGGGCCCGGAGTGTGCGGCTTCGCACCATTGGCGGCATTGTTGCCATTGCCGCCCTGCGGAGCATTGGTATTGTTATTGTTGCGCTGTGCGCGAGGTCCCGGAACCGGAGCCGGCTTGCCGCCCTGACGGCGTTCGCCCTGCGGACGCGGAGCGTTGCCGTTGGCGCGATTGCCATGCTGGCGGGAATCACCCGGACGAGGCATGCGCTGGCCGGGCTTCGGGGCTTCGGACTTGGACGCTGCAGGACGTGCCGGCTTTGGAGCGGCAGGCTTTGCCGCGGATGCCGCGGGAGCAGCCGGAGTGGCACGAGGCGCAGGAGTAGGCGAAGCTGCCGGGGCAGCCGGCTTCTTGGCCGGGACCGCAGGCTTCTTGGATTCGGATGCGTTGCCCTGCGCGTTGGAGGCGAAAGCATTCCTCAGCTTACGGGCAACCGGAGGTTCAACGGTAGACGATGCGGACTTCACAAATTCGCCCATCGCCTCAAGTTTGTTCAAAACAGTCTTGCTGTCAACGCCAAATTCCTTGGCAAGTTCATATACGCGTGCTTTCGGCACTCAATTTCTCCTATCTTGGGCCGCGCGCATACGAGCGCGACCGCTACTGATTCACGGCGAGCTTGTTCCTTCTCATCGTGCAACCATGTTCGTGATACCTCGTCTTTTCCCTGGGCATGACGGCACGTACCCCCACGCTTTGGATTATCGAGTCCAGCATACTCAAGCCCGTGGATTGAACGCCCACGGGCTTACCGCTGCTGAAAGTGTTGGTTATTCGGCGGTTTCCCCGCTGGTCGAAGCCTGCGCTTCGGCCATCTTCTTGGCGTGTGCTCGGCGGATTCGATGCCGATCTTCCATCCGGTCAGCTTGGCGGCCAAACGTGCGTTCTGGCCTTCCTTGCCGATGGCCAGCGACAGCTGATCATCATGAATGAAGGCGATTGCGGTCTGGTTCTTCTCGCTGATTACCTGCACACCGGTGGCGACCGCCGGAGACAGTGCCGCCGCGACGAACTTCGCCGGATCGGCAGACCAGTCGACGATATCGATCTTCTCCGGCCCAAGGTTCTCCATCACCGCACGCACGCGAGCACCGCCGGGGCCGATCAGAGCGCCCTTCGGATTGACGCCCTCGGTGTTGGCGCGCACCGCGATCTTGGTACGGGCACCGGCCTCACGCGCGATGGCCATGATCGAGACGGCACCGGAAACCAGTTCCGGAACCTCACGTTCGAACAGACGGCGAACCAGCTCGGGATGGGAGCGGGACACCACGATTTCCGGGCCTTTGAGGCCACGTGCGACATTCACCACATACACGCGGATGCGCTCACCATGCGGTAACGCTCTCCCGGCACCTGTTCACGACGCGGCAGCAACGCTTCGACGTCGCCAACGGCCACGTGCACATTGGAGGTGTCCTTCACATCCTGCTGCACAATGCCGGTGATCAGCTTGCCCTTCTGCCCGGAGAACGCGCCGAACACCTTGTCGTCCTCGGCCTTGCGGAACAGCTGGCTGATGACCTGACGCGCGGTGGCTGCGGCCAAGCGGCCAAAGTCGCGCGGGGTGTCATCATATTCCTCGCCCAGAGTCGGCGCAGGGTGCGGGTTATCCTCGGTCGGCTCGACGGGGATCTCATCCTGAGCCCAAACGGTAAAGCTTCCGGCACGCGGATCAAGCTCCACACGAGCATGCTTCGCCGCGTGCGGCGTTTTCAGATATGCCAGTCGCAATGCTTCCGAGAGTGCGGCATCCAGCGTCTCGGGATCGATTCCCTGCCCAGCTGCGAGCTGGTGCATTCCTGCCAGGTCCAGTTCCATACTTCCAAGACCTCCTATATGAAGTTATTCCGAGCGCTCGGCCCAATGGTCACAGTCGACTACTAGTCTAATGTTTCATGCAGACACGCTCCCCGTTTTTCCCCTTGGCCTTGTCGACTGTCAGACGCGCCTGCGTCTTGGTGTGCGCGAGCGCCCTTGTGGCATCACTGGCCGCGTGTTCCGCTCCTCGAATCGCAGGTCGCGCCGAAGCCGAACAGCAGCCAAGTCCTTGCGAAAGGGCGTATGCAGACGCGACTGCCAACGCCGACATCATGGCAGACAGGTCACGCCATATCGTCATGCGCTATCTTGCCGCGCAGGAGGCGGTTTCAGATTGGGCCAACACCGCGGCATATTGCCCGGCGCGATTCGCCGATGGCACGTTGCGCAGCGCGCAGGCCCGTCACGCCGTCAGATTGATGGCCTCACGGCTTGCGATTGACATCGCACAGCCCACGCTGTCACGATGCGATGGCATTGACTCGCTTGATGTCGATACGGATTCGCTTGCAGCCATGGCTGCTGCGGAAGATCAGGTGGGGTTCGCGATGGAGGTGTTCGCCGCGCGTTCCTTCGGTCATGCGACGCTTGACATCAGCGATCGTCATAAAACCACTTCGCAACGCCTGATTTCTCTTTCCGGAGCCGAAGACAATCGTGCGAAAACCTATGATGTCACGCAGCTGCTCGCCAATCCTAATACCATCGTGGATTCCGCAACGGGCTTGTACGCGCCAACCGATGCGTCCTGGAAATGAATTGCGCGCGCAGCGAAATCGCAGCCGTTGCGGCAAGCTCGACTTCGTCGAACGCCTCGACGAAGTCCCAAACAACCTCGGACGACCATTCGGATGACTCCCGGGAACAGTCACTGGGCATGCTCGCCAGCATGATCGCCGACCGCGTGGATCTGGCACTCGACTGGGGTTATCCGGCATTCGACGAAGCGCTATTCGCATAGCGCAGACTTGCGTACGCTGTCCGCGCAACCGTCTTCACACAATGCGACGCAGTGTTCCCGCGAATAAGACACGCCGAGCAATCGCAGACATCGCAAAAATCCCTCAATCGGATTTGACAATCGCCAAAGCTGTGGCAAAATGATGAAGTTGCTTGTTTTCAAGTAGCACAATGGATAAGTGTCCGAGCGGTCTAAGGAGCACGCCTCGAAAGCGTGTGAGGGCGAACCCCTCCGCGAGTTCGAATCTCGCCTTATCCGCAAGTAGAAAACCGGAGCAACGGCGCTTCGGTTTTTTTATTGCTTACAGCCCTGTGGCACGTAGGAGCACATAGGAGCCAAGGTTATTGCTTTAGACGATCTGCAACTTTTATGCCTTCATTCATCGTCGCACACTTCTTCTACCCTGAAATGCATGCCTGTCTTAAGCCGCTCAATCCTCGATAGAAGACGTACTGGCGTTCGATTACCCTAAAATGCAACGAATTATTACAATTGCGTCTCGATCACGGACTCGTGAGAACGTCGTAACGTCGTCATGGCATTTCGCA
>ENA-OPZM01000448-OPZM01000448.1-human-gut-metagenome-genome-assembly--contig:-NODE-448-length-17976-cov-7.073618_pt1 | contig 17976 bp, 18 predicted proteins | sample MGYA00242478_ERZ504493 | MGnify/ENA primary metagenome ERZ504493 (study PRJEB26092, sample SAMD00036227) | human gut metagenome | host: Homo sapiens | study: EMG produced TPA metagenomics assembly of...
GAAGAAAAAGAGGGGAGAATATTTATGGAGATCCGTAAGGGGACCTTAAAGGACTTGGAGGCCATTGCAGCGGTGGAGGCGGCCTGCTTCCCGGCGGCAGAGCGGCTACGGCAGAGGAGTTTGCCGGGCGGCTGCAGCAGTACGGCGATCATTTTTGGCTGCTGTGGGAGGGGGAAAGGCTGCTGGCCTTTGTGGACGGCTTTTGCACCGACTGGCCGGACCTGACCGATGAGATGTACGCCGACGCCTCCCTCCACCGGGAGAATGGTGCCTGGCAGATGATCTTTGGGGTAAACACCATCCCGCCTGCCGCAGACAGGGGTACGCCGGGCAGCTGCTGCAGCAGGCCATTGCCGACGCCCGGGCCCAAGGCCGGAAGGGGCTGGTACTGACCTGCAAGGAGGCCCTGGTGCACTACTATGCAAAGTTCGGCTTTGTGAACGAGGGCGTTTCCGGCTCCACCCACGGGGGTGTGGTGTGGTACCAGATGCGGCTGAAGTTCTGAGGGGGACGATCTGGAATGCCTACGCCTTGCTCCGGCCGTATTCAGCGGAAGAATAATTTTTAAGAGAGCAATGCCGGAGCGTCCGCGGAAGCTCCGGCATTGCATTTTCACTGGAGGGGGCGTAAAGGTAGACGGCATTTGCAGTGCCGCTTTCTGCGAAAGTGCGGCACTGCGGCAGACTTTTCGGCTTAACTGCAAAGTGACCGGTTTCGCCAGAGGCTCTCCCTTTGAGGAAAGACTTCCCCGCTCCGGGGGAAGATGTCACCGCAGGTGACAAAAGGGGGAGTCTGTCACCGTAGGTGACGGAGAGGGCGAGGAGGCTGATAGGGAACAACGCAAAACAAAAAAATCCCGGAAGCCGAAGCTTCCGGGAATCTTTTGGAGGTGACGACCAGATTTGAACTGGTGGATGAGGGTTTTGCAGACCCTTGCCTTACCACTTGGCCACGTCACCATATTTAGGAGTGAATTTCCACTCCTGTTGGAGCGGCCGACGAGGCTCGAACTCGCTACCTCCACCTTGGCAAGGTGGCGCTCTACCAGATGAGCTACGGCCGCATATTCGGTGCATTTTACCTTGCACCCATCATTTCTGATGCCCTGAAAACAAGTTTCAAAGTAGGTGAAAGCTTGCGCTTTCTTGGTGGCGACCCGGATCGGGCTCGAACCGACGACCCCCAGCGTGACAGGCTGGTGCTCTAACCAACTGAGCTACCGGGCCATATTGGAGCAACTGTTGCTGCTCCGTTATGGAGCGGCCGACGAGGCTCGAACTCGCTACCTCCACCTTGGCAAGGTGGCGCTCTACCAGATGAGCTACGGCCGCATATTGGAAACCCTGATGGGTTTCCTTGACTGGTGCCTCCGATCGGAATCGAACCAATGACACGGGGATTTTCAGTCCCCTGCTCTACCGACTGAGCTACAGAGGCGCACCGGACGATGACTATTATACCTGAAATTTCGATTTTGTAAAGGGGTAAATCCAAATTTTTTTCAGAAAATTGAAACTTTCTTGATTTTGGTCGCTCCAGCGCGTAAAATAAGAATGACTTTTTTCAACCTGCTTTCGGCACATCCGGCACAGGACGTGCTGTGTGCGGGTGTGCCAAACAGAAATTGACAAATTCAACAACCTATGGTTTAATGAAAATGAAGTGATTCAGGCGCTTTTGCCCTTTTTCTCTGTGTATACCTATATTATAATAAGAAAAGGGCAGAGGCGTTTTATGATTTGACTACAGACGGCCCGCTTTTTGCAAGAAAGGCCGGGCCGGGAGGAGCAGCATGGCAAAAAAACAGGAATATGGCAACGAGAGCATTACTTCTTTGAAGGGTGCCGACCGTGTGCGTAAGCGCCCGGCCGTTATCTTTGGCTCAGACGGCGTGGAGGGCTGCGCCCACTCCATCTTTGAGATCATCTCCAACTCCATCGACGAAGCCCGCGACGGCCACGGCGATACCATCAACGTGACCCGCTGTAAGGATGGCAGCGTTATCGTTGAGGACTTTGGCCGCGGTATGCCCGTGGACTGGAACAACGGCGAGGGGCGCTACAATTGGGAGCTGTTGTTCTGCGAGATGTATGCAGGCGGCAAGTATGGCGAGGGTGAGGATAACTACGAGTTCAGCCTTGGCTTGAACGGTCTGGGCCTGTGCGCTACCCAGTATGCTTCTGCATGGATGACCGCCGATATCTACCGTGACGGATACCACTATCACCTTGATTTTAAAAAGGGCGAGAATGTGGGCGGCCTGCAGAAGGAAGCTACAAGGGCCGCCGCACCGGCAGCATCATTCACTGGAAGCCGGACGACGAGGTGTTCACCGACATCGATGTGCCCGGCAGCTACTATAAGGATACCCTGCGCCGTCAAGCGGTGGTCAACGCAGGCCTGACCCTGAACTTTACCGATGAAAAAGAGAAAGACCCTGCCACTGGCAAGGCGTGGTACGAGAGCTGGTGCTATGAGCACGGTATCGCGGACTATGTGGCCGAGGTGGCAGGGGAGGATACCCTGACCCCGGTGTTCAGCTGCGAGAGTGAAGCATCCGGCCGAGACCGCGAGGACCAGCCGGATTACAAGGTGCGCATGAGCGCAGCGTTCTGCTTCTCCAATAAGGTGCAGATGCTGGAATATTACCACAACTCTTCCTGGCTGGAGCACGGCGGCAGCCCGGAGCACGCGGTGCGCACCGCCTTTGTCTACCAGATCAACAAGTACCTGAAGGAAAAGAACCTCTATAAAAAAGGTGAGAGCGCCATCAGCTTTCAGGATGTGCAGGACTGTTTGGTGTATGTCTCGTCCAGTTTTTCCACCCGCACCAGCTACGAGAACCAGACCAAAAAGGCCATCACCAACAAATTCGTCTCGCAGGCTATGACCGACTTCCTCAAGCATTATCTGGAAGTGTATTTTCTGGAAAAGCCGGACGAGGCCCAGAAGATCTGCCAGCAGGTGCTGGTGAACAAGCAGAGCCGTGAGCATGCGGAAAAAACGCGCCAGAGCATCAAAAAAACGCTGTCCACCCAGATCGACCTTGCCAACCGGGTGCAGAAATTCGTGGACTGCCGCACCAAGGATGCATCCCGCCGCGAGCTGTATATCGTGGAGGGCGATTCCGCCATGGGTGCGGTCAAGTCCAGCCGCGACAGTGAATATCAGGCCATCATGCCCATCCGCGGCAAAATTTTGAACTGCCTGAAGGCCGACTATGCCGCATCTTTAAATCGGATGTCATCGTGGATCTCATCAAGGTGATGGGCTGCGGCGTGGAACTGGGCGGCAAACACAACAAGGAGCTGGCCACCTTCAATCTCGATAATCTGCGGTTCAATAAAATCGTCATTTGTACCGATGCCGATGTGGACGGCTACCAGATCCGCACGCTGGTGCTCACCATGCTCTACCGCCTGACCCCGACCCTGATCGAGAAGGGCTATGTGTATATCGCAGAGTCACCGTTGTATGAAATTACAACGAAAGACCGAACTTATTTTGCCTACACCGAGCCGGAAAAGACAGCGTTTCTGGAAGAGATCGGCGAGAAAAAATACACCATCCAGCGCTCCAAAGGTCTGGGTGAGAACGACCCCGAGATGATGTGGCTGACCACCATGAACCCGGAGAGCCGCCGTCTGATCAAGGTGATGCCCACCGATGTGGTGCAGACTGCGCAGGCGTTCGATATCCTGCTGGGTGATAACCTTGCAGGCCGCAAGGAACACATTGCGCAGCACGGCGCAGAATATCTGGACGATCTGGATGTGAGCTGATGATTTTAAATTGCCTCCGCTTGCGCTCTGGCAATGACAGAGGTAACGTTATTTTAATTTGGTGATTTGTCGCAGCCTGCGGGCTGCTCCAAATCACGTTTTCACGAAGAAGGCCCCAACGGGTCACGGCATTTTAAGGGAAAAATGCAGAAAACCGGAACGGCTCCATCTGTGAAAGAGCAGCTCAGGATGGCCCGCAGGCCATCCTGAGCTGCAAAAATAAAAAATATTTTCCGCTGAATATGGGCAGAGCGAGAGCGGCGCCATTTAAAATCGTCAAGAGGTTAGAAGATGCCTAGAAAATCGACCAAGAAAACAATCAAGCCGGTGCGCCCGCAGCTGGGCGACGGCGTTGAAATTTTAAATGCCGGCAGTGTGCTGGAGGACCCCATCACCCGCACGCTGGAAACCAACTATATGCCCTACGCCATGAGCGTCATCGTCAGCCGCGCGCTGCCAGAGATCGACGGCTTCAAACCGGCGCACCGCAAGCTGCTGTACACCATGTACGAGATGGGCCTGCTCAAGGGCGCACGCACCAAGTCTGCCAACATCGTGGGCAGCACCATGCACCTGAACCCCCACGGCGATGCCGCCATCTACGACACCATGGTGCGCATGGGCGCGGCAACGAGAGCCTGCTGGTGCCCTTTGTGGACAGCAAGGGCAACTTCGGCAAGGCCTACAGCCGGGATATGTCCTGCGCTGCTGCCCGTTACACGGAGGCGAAGCTCGAGGGTGTGTGCGAGGAGCTGTTCCGGGATATCGACAAGGAGACCGTGGACTTTGTGCCCAACTACGACAGCACCACCACCGAGCCTACCCTGCTGCCGGTCACATTCCCCACCATTCTGGCCAACAACACGCTGGGCATCGCGGTGGGCATGGCCTGCAACATCTGCTCGTTCAATCTGGCAGAGCTGTGCGCCACCACCGTGGCCTGATGAAGGACGAGCACCACGACATCTCCACCACCATGCCTGCCCCGGACTTCGTGGGCGGCGGTCAGATTTTGTACGATGAAGCGCAGATGCGTGAAATTTACGAGAACGGCCGCGGCAGCGTGAAGGTACGCGCCCGCTACAGTGTGGTGCCGGGCGAGAACATGATCGAGGTCACCCAGATCCCGCCAACCACCACGGTGGAGGCCATCATGGATAAGATCGCGGAGCTGGTCAAGGCCGGCAAGGTCAAGGAGATCAGCGACATGCGTGACGAGACCGACCTGAACGGCCTGAAGCTGACACTGGACCTCAAGCGCGGCGTGGATGCCGACAAGCTGATGGCAAAGCTGTTTAAGGCTACCCCTCTGGAAGACAGCTTCAGCGCTAACTTCAATATTCTGGTGTCCGGCCAGCCCCGCGTGATGGGCGTGCGCGAAATTCTCAAGGAGTGGACGGCCTTCCGCGTGGAGTGCGTGCGCCGCCGCACCTACTACGACCTGCACGGCAAGGAAAAGCGCCTGCACCTGCTCAAGGGTCTTGCTGCCATCCTGCTGGACATTGACAAGGCAATCAAAATTATCCGCACCACCGAGGAAGAGACCGAAGTGGTGCCCAACCTGATGATCGGTTTTGGCATCGATGAAGTGCAGGCCGACTATGTGGCCGAGATCAAGCTGCGTCATTTGAACCGGGAATATATCCTCAAGCGCACCAGCGAGATCGAACAGCTGGAGAAGGACATTGCCGACCTGAACGATATCCTTGCAAAGCCCGCCCGCATCCGCCGCATCATCATCAATGAGCTGAACGATGTTGCCAAGAAGTACGGCCAGCCCCGCCGCAGCGAGATCCTGTACGATCTGCCTGAGGATGAGAACGGCTCCGAGGAGGAAGAAGCGCCGGATTACCCCGTGACGGTGTTCTTTACCCGCGAGGGCTATTTCAAAAAGATCCCGCCGCAAGGTCTGCGCACCGCCGGTGCCCATAAGCTGAAAGAAGGCGACGAGATCGTGCAGCAGATCGAGACCCGCAACAACGTGGAAGCGCTGTTCTTTACCGACAAGCAGCAGGTGTACAAGGTGCGTCTGGCAGAGCTGGAGGACGGCAAGGTGGCTCAGATGGGCATTTTCATCCCGGGCCGTCTGGGCATGGACGAGGGCGAGAACGTGCTCTCCATGGTGATCACCAGCAACTACAGCGGCTATATGCTGTTCTTCTTTGCCAGCGGCAAGTGCGCGAAAATTCCGCTCAGCTCCTATGCCACCAAGCAGAACCGCCGCAAGCTGCTGAAGGCCTACTGCGACAAGGAACCGCTGGCAAAGCTCTTCTTCCTGCCGGAGGAGACCGAACTTGCCATCCGCACCAGCGCCAGCCGGATGCTGCTGGTTGGCACGGCGCAGATCGCCGCAAAGACCACCCGTGACAGTCAGGGCGTGGCAGTGGTTACTTTGAAAAAGAACCAGACCATCGCTTCGGTGGTGCCGGCGGACACGCTGGAACTGGCGAACCCCCACCGCTACCGTGTGCGCAGCCTGCCCGCTACCGGTGCGCTGCTCCGCGCCGAGGACGAGGGCGAGCAGATGAGCCTGCTGTAAAAAAAACTCCCCCAGTCTCGCATTCGCTCGACAGCCCCCTCTAGGATGGGGCCTTTGGCATGGCGGCAAAGCCTCTGGTTGAATTGCAAAGTATCCGGTTTCGCCAGAGGCTCCCTCTCCGAGGAAGCTGGCACGGCGTAAGCGTGACTGAGGGAGTTCAAGCAGTAGCGGAGACAATTTTAAATCGTTTCTATATAAAAGAGGAAACTGCAATGCAAAACATCGACCTGATCTGTGTGGGCAAGCTGAATGCCAAATATTTCGCCGAGGGCGTGGCCGAGTACCAGAAGCGCCTTGCCGCCTTCGCGTCCTTCCGCATCATCGAGCTGCCGGAGGAAAAGATCGAGGAGAAGAACGCCTCGGATGCCGTGGTAAAAAAGGCACTGGACAAGGAGGGCAAGGCCATCCTGTCCAACGTGCGCAAGGGTGCTGCCATCGTGGCCATGTGCATTGAAGGCAGGCAGATCTCCTCCGACGAGCTGGCGCAGTTCCTTGCCGACCGCGCAAACAGCGGGGCGGGGGATGTGGCTTTCGTCATCGGCTCGTCCCACGGCCTGTCCGATGAGGTGAAAAAGGCCGCCGCCCTCAAGTTCAGCATGGGACGCATCACCATGCCCCACCAGCTGGCCCGCCTTGTGCTCACGGAACAGATTTACCGTGCCTGCACCATCAATGCAGGAATGAAATACCATAAATAAGTGCAAAAAACGGTCTGTTCCCCAAAGCAGGCCGGTTTTCGGCTTTACAAGCGGCGCAAAACATGGTACAGTAAAGATACTGTGCTTTCCCTTTGAAAAGCACGCCCGGCAGTGGGGAAAGCTGCCGGAACGATACAACAACGACACGGCAAACCAGCCGCGGACGGAAAGGATGTACTACAATGGAACAGAGCGAAAAGACCCTTGATATGATCGTCAATCTCTGCAAGAACCGTGGTTATGTGTTCCCCGGTTCCGAGATCTACGGCGGTCTGGCCAACAGCTGGGACTACGGCCCGCTGGGCGTCGAGTTCAAGAACAATGTCAAAAAGGCATGGCTGAAGAAATTCGTGCAGGAAAGCCCCTACAATGTGGGTCTGGATGCAGCCATCATCATGAACCCTCAGACCTGGGTGACCACCGGCCACGTCTCCAGCTTCTCGGACCCCCTGCTGGACTGCCGCGCCTGCAAGGCACGCCACCGCGCCGACAAGTTGATCGGTGAGGAGCACCCCGAGGTGAATGTGGATGCCATGAGCTTTGACGAGATGGATGCTTTCATCGCAGAGCATGAGGACATCGTGTGCCCGGTGTGCGGCAAGCACGATTTTACCCCCATCCGCAAGTTCAACCTGATGTTCAAGACTGCCATCGGCGTTACTGAGGACAGCTCTTCCACCTGCTATCTGCGTCCTGAGACCGCACAGGGCATCTTTGTCAACTTTGCCAACATCCAGCGCACCACCCGCCGCAAGCTGCCCTTCGGCGTGTGCCAGGTGGGCAAGGCTTTCCGCAACGAGATCACCCCGGGCAACTTCACCTTCCGCACCCGTGAGTTCGAGCAGATGGAGTGCGAGTTCTTCTGCAAGCCCGGCACCGATCTGGAATGGTTCGCTTACTGGAAGGACTATTGCGAGAACTGGCTGCTGAGCCTTGGCATCAAGAAGGAGCACCTGCGCCTGCGTGACCACGAGCCTGCAGAGCTGGCCTTCTACAGCCGCGCTACCACCGATATCGAGTACGCCTTCCCGTTCACCGACTGGGGTGAGCTGTGGGGCATCGCGGATCGTACCAACTACGACCTGACCCGCCATCAGGAAGCTTCCGGCAAGAGCCTGGAGTACTTCGACAGCGAGACCAACGAGCACTACATCCCCTACGTCATTGAGCCGTCTCTGGGCTGTGACCGTGTGGCTCTGGCTTTCCTGTGCGAAGCATACGACGAGGAGCACCTGACCGACAGCAAGGGCAAGGAGGATATCCGCACCGTGCTGCATCTGCATCCGGCTCTGGCTCCCTACAAGTGCGCCGTGCTGCCCTTGAGCAAGAAGCTGGGCGAGAAGGCCATGGAGATCCGCAACGAGCTGAGCAAGTACTTCATGGTGGATTACGACGATACCGGTTCCATCGGCAAGCGTTACCGCCGCGAGGACGAGATCGGCACCCCGTACTGCATCACTGTGGACTTTGATACCGTGGGCGACGAGGCCAAGGGCATTGCCGCCGACAACTGCGTCACCGTCCGTGACCGCGACACCATGGAGCAGGTGCGTATGCCCATCTCCGAGCTGAAAGCTTATATCGAGAGCAAGATCGAGTTCTGAGAAAATTTCGCTTTCAGGCGATAAAAAACAGCCCCGCCGTTGCAATTTCGGCGGGGCTGTGTTATAATACAAATAAAGAAAGTGCTGTCTGGCAAACGGTCAGTACCTTTCCGGCGCGATAATCAAAAGATGACCGCTCAGGTTTGGACGCTGAGGGCGGTCATTTTTTGTTATTGAAGATCTTCCACGCGATATCGAAAATGCCAAAGCTCACGGTTGCAAGCAATGTGAGCAGAGCCAGAGTTTCTAAAAGCGTCATGAAGCATCACCCCCTTCGCTGCAAAGCGTCGGGGTACGACAAAAATGTTCGCCTTCCCGACGCAGGGCCGAAAAGGCATAGACCGCCTGCCGTATGTAGACAGCACTCTCAAAGGACAGTATAACAGACGTTTCCTGCTTTTTCAACAGCAGGAGGTGTCTGTTTTCTTTTTACTGGACAGAACGGCTTGTACCGGGTATACTGAAAAACAGAAAAACATGATTTTTACACCGCAGGAGGTTCTACCGTGGAAAACTTTGACGAACTGCTGAAAAAATATGCCGATTTCATCGTCCGGGTGGGGGTGAACCCGCAGCCGGGCCAGACCCTCATCATCAACTGCCCGCTGGAGGGCGCGCCGCTGGCGCGGCTGTGCGTGCGCAGTGCCTACGAAGCCGGTGCCCGGGATGTGCAGGTGAACTGGAGCGATGACGCTGTGGCCCGCGCCCGCATGGAGCTGGGCAGCGAGGAGGCCCTGACCGACCTCAAGCCTTGGCAGCTGCGCCGCTATCTTGACTATGCTGAAAGCGAGGGCGGCGTGTGCGTACTGCATCTCATTGCGGACGACCCGGAGCTGTATGCGGGCATTGACGGCAATAAGATCAGCCGGGTGAATGCCGCCCGCCGCGCCTTTATGGAGGAGTGGCAGGAGTACACCATGAACGACCGGGTGCAGTGGTCCATTGCGGCCCTGCCCAGTGTGCCGTGGGCAAAGAAGGTCTTCCCGGAGCTGGACGCGGATGCCGCAATGGAAGCGCTGTGGAAGCTGATCTTTGACGTGTGCCGGGTCACCGGTGGCGACCCGGTGAACGAGTGGCAGGCCCATATGGAGCGGCTCAGCACTCTGCGGGATAAAATGAACGCGCTGGACTTGGAAAGCGTGCATTTTGAGAGCAGCAATGGCACGGATCTGACCGTGGGTCTTGCGGATCAGGCTGTGTGGGAAAGCGCCGCCAGCAAGAGCGAAAAGGGCGTGGTGTTCCTGCCCAACATCCCCACGGAGGAAGTGTTCACTGCGCCCCACAAGGACAGGGTAGAGGCGTTGTCTACGGCACAAAGCCCTATGTGTTCAACGGCCAGCTCATCAAGAACTTCCGTGTCACCTTTGAGAAGGGACGGGTTGTGGACTACCACGCCGAGCAGGGACAGGTGCTGCTTGGCCGTCTGCTGGACGGCGACGAAGGCTCCCGCAGCATTGGCGAAGTGGCACTGGTGCCGGCAAGCAGCCCCATCAACCGCAGCGGCAAGCTGTTCTACAGCACGTTGTTTGACGAAAATGCCGCCTGCCACATCGCTTTTGGTGCCAGCTACCCCGGCACCACGAAGGGCGGCACGGCGCTGACGAAGGAAGAGCTGCTGGCCCGCGGCATGAACCAGTCCCGCCTGCATGAGGATGTGATGATCGGTGCAGAGGACAGCCATATCACCGGAAAATGCCGCGATGGCCGCACCGTGGAGCTGTTCCGGGACGGCGTGTGGGTGCTGTAAAAGACCCTGCGGCGAAAAAAATCTGCGAAAATGCTTGCATAATCGCGGGATGTATGGTATATTCTAGTAGTACGATATAGTTTAACCTGAAACGTGGGCCGCAAGGTCCGCGTTTCTTGTTTGTTTGGAGGTTTTTTATGGCGAAGCAGTCTGGCGGCAACACCGCCCAGAGAGTCGAAGCGCTTGTCCGCCCCACCGTGGAGGGCATGGGCCTGCGCCTGTGGGATGTGGTTTTTGAAAAGGAAGGTCCAGACTGGTATCTTCGCGTGCTCATCGACAAGGACGGCACCATGGATACCGACACCTGCGCGGATGTTTCCCATGCGCTGGATCCCATCCTTGACGAGGCAGACCCCATCGACCAGAGCTATTATCTGGAAGTGGGCAGCCCCGGCCTTGGCCGTAAGCTGACCCGCCCGGAGCACTATGAAGCCCTCAAGGGCCAGAAGATCCGGGTAAAGCTCATCCGCCCGAATGCAGACGGCGTGCGTGAGTTTTCCGGTATCCTGACAGGCCGCGAGGGCAGCACCGTTACGGTGAACACCGATGCGGGCGCTGTCACCTTTGAGGTGAACGCCGCATCCAGCGTGAACCTGTGCGACGATGAAGACCTGTTTGACTAACATAGATAGAGAGTAAATTACAGGAGGAACCCGAAAAATGGCAGCAGCGAACAATGAATTTTTTGAAGCTCTCTCCATGCTGGAGCACGAGCGCGGCATCACCGCAGAATACCTGATCGAAAAGATCAAGGCTGCGATCATCATTGCCGTCAAGAAGAACTATGAGGTGGAAGAGGACCACGTGAAGGTGGATATCGACCCCGCCGCAGGCCGCTTTGATGTGGCCCTGATCCAGGACGTTGTGGCCGACGAGGACTGGTACGACGAGCACTCTGAGATCGGCATTACCGAGGCACAGAAGATCCGCAAGAGCTACGAAGTGGGCGACCGCATCGTGACCCCCCTCAAGACCAAGGACTTCGGCCGCATTGCAGCCCAGACCGCAAAGCACGTGATCCGTCAGGGCATCCGCGAGGCTGAGCGCAGCCAGCAGCTGAGCGAGATCCAGTCCCGTGCACACGACATCGTGCAGGCCACCGTTACCCGCGTGGACCCGGAGAAGGGCATCGTTGCTCTGGATCTGGGCAAGGGCGGCGAGGCTATCCTGCCCCACAACGAGCAGGTGCCCGGCGAGGTGTACACCGAGGGCCAGACCCTGCAGGTCTACGTTGTGGACGTGGTCAGCACTGAGCGCGGCCCCCGCGTTATGATCAGCCGCACCCACCCCGGCCTTGTCAAGCGCCTGTTTGAGCTGGAAGTGCCCGAAATTTTTGACGGCACTGTGGAGGTCAAGGCCATCAGCCGCGAGGCCGGTGCCCGCACCAAGATGGCTGTTTGGAGCAAGGACCCCAACGTGAACCCTGTTTCCGCCTGCATCGGCGAGCACGGTGCCCGTGTAGCTGCTGTTGTGGAAAAACTGGGCGGCGAAAAGATCGACATTGTGAAGTGGAGCGAGGATATCTCCGAGTTCATCTCCGCAGCACTCAGCCCGGCCAAGGTGGTCAAGGTGGAACTGCTGCCCGGCGAGACCCGTTCCTGCCGTGTGACCGTGCCCGACCAGCAGCTGAGCCTTGCCATTGGCAACAAGGGCCAGAACGCACGCCTGTGCGCACGCCTGACCGGCTACAACATTGATATCCGCCCCGAGAGCGGCTATTATGCGAGGAAGAGCCGAAGAAGGAAGCTGAGACCGACGCCGAGTAATTCCGGCGCAGATGGCCAAAGGAGGGAAACCGGATGGCACAGAAAAAGATCCCTTCCCGCCAGTGCATCGGCTGCATGACCAGCCGCCCCAAAAAGGAGCTGGTGCGTGTGGTGCGTGCACCCAGCGGAGAGATCAGCATTGATCTGTCGGCAAAAAGCCGGGCCGCGGCGCGTATCTCTGCCCGAACCCCGACTGCCTGACCAAGGCAAAAAAGAAAAAGGCGCTGGAGCGCTGCTTTGAGCAGCCGGTTCCCGCCGAAGTTTACGAGGCTCTGGCCGCACAGCTGGCCGAGGCCGCAAAGGAGGCAGCAGCAAATGGCAAAGAAGAATAACACCCCCGCAAAGCCCAAGCTGCCGCCGGAGGAAGCACTGTTTCAGGCGCTGAGCCTGTGCCGCAAGGCGGGCGCACTGACCATGGGCTTTGATGCCGTGGAAGATGCCTGTGTCAAGAGCAAGGCATGGCTGGTGATGGTGGCAAGCGATGCCAGCGCCAAGACCGTGCAGCGCCTCGACTATTCTGTGGGCGATCTGGTGGATGTGATCACCATGCCGCTTACGCAGGATAAACTGGCCGATATCAGCCGCAAGCCTGTGGCTGTTTACGCGGTGACTGACCGCAACCTCGCAAAGCTCTGCTTTGACCGCCTGTCGGACTGCGGAGCAATCAAAAATGAGGAGGATATGACCGAATGATCGTAAAATATAAAGTGAGTGATTTTGCAAAGGACCTGAACCTTTCCGCCAAGAAGGTCCTGGATGAGCTGAACGCCATGGGCAGCACCGGCAAGAAGAACAGCTCCAATCTGGAAGAGAACGAGCTGAACTACCTGCTGGAAAAGTTCAGCAAGGATAACAGTGTGGCAAATCTGGACGAATTCCTGAACAGCGCCAAGGCCGCAAAGGAGGAGCCGAAGCCCACTGAGAAGAAGGCCGAGAAAAAGCCCGAGAAAAAGCCCGAAGCTCCCAAGGCAGAAAAGAAGCCGGAGCAGCCTGCCGCCAAAAAGGCAGAGCCTGCCCAGCAGGATAAGAACGGCAATAAGCATAACGAAAAGAAGAACGAGCAGCACAAGAAGCGCGAGGAAAAGACCGTTTCTCTCAGCGAACTGGCTCGTGAGACCGGTGCCAAGGCATCCGCTGCTCCGGCACAGGCTGTGTCCGTGCGCCGCGAGGACAATCAGGTCACCGTGGATACCCGCACTGTGGATATGAACGTGGACCGCTTCGATGCCCGTTACGATGATCTGGCTTCCACCAAGAACACCGAGAACCGCCGCAAGCCCACCCCGCAGGGCAACAAGCAAAAGTTCACCCAGCGCGGTCAGCGCCAGCGCCAGCAGTTCCAGAAGGGCAAGCGCGAGACCGAGTTCGAGCGTCTGCAGCGCATCCAGCTGGAAAAGGCCCGCAGCGCACAGCTGAAGGTGATGATCCCCGACGAGATCACCGTGGGCGAGCTGGCTGCCCGCCTGAAGCAGCAGGCCGGCAAGGTCATTGCCAAGTTCATGCAGATGGGCGAGATGCACGCCATCAACGACGTGATCGATTTTGATACCGCTTCTCTGCTGGCAGAGGAGTTCCACGCAAAGGTCGAGCACGAGGTGCATGTGACCATCGAGGAGCGCCTGTTCACGCAGGAAGAGGATTCGCAGGAGGACCTGGTGGAGCGTCCCCCGGTGGTCTGCGTTATGGGCCACGTTGACCACGGCAAGACCAGTATTCTGGACGCCATCCGCAAGACCAACGTCACCGCAGGCGAGGCCGGCGGCATCACGCAGGCCATCGGTGCATATCAGGTCAAGGTCAACGATAGCCTCATCACCTTCCTGGATACCCCGGGCCACGAGGCGTTCACCTCCATGCGTGCCCGCGGTGCCAACATGACCGATATCGCCGTTCTGGTGGTTGCTGCCGACGACGGCATCATGCCCCAGACCATCGAGTCCATCAACCACGCCAAGGCTGCAAATGTCAAGATTATCGTGGCAATGAACAAGATGGATAAGCCCACCGCAAACCCCGAGCGCGTGATGGAAGGCCTGACCAAGTACGGCATCATCACCGAGGACTGGGGCGGCGATGTGGCCTGCATCCCGGTGTCTGCCCTGACCGGCATGGGCATCAACGACCTGCTGGAGCGCATCGTTCTGGAAGCTGAGGTCATGGAGCTGAAGGCAAACCCCAACCGCCGCGCCAAGGGTGCGGTCGTCGAGGCCCGTCTGGACAAGGGCCAGGGCCCCATTGCCACCATTCTGGTGCAGAACGGCACCCTGCACTCCGGCGACGTCATCATTGCCGGTACCGCTGTGGGCCGCGTGCGCACCATGCGCAGCGACAAGGGCCAGCTGCTGAGCGATGCCGGCCCCTCTACCCCTGTGGAGATCACCGGCCTGACCGCAGTGCCGGAAGCAGGCGACCTGTTCGAGGCTGTTGAGGACGAGCGTCTGGCCCGTGAGCTGGCCGAACAGCGCGTTGCTGCCGCCAAGGAAAAGCAGTTCTCCTCCTTCCAGAAGGTCACGCTGGATAACCTGTTCAGCCAGATGGCACAGAACGACATGAAGGAACTGGCCATCGTGGTCAAGGCCGACGTGCAGGCTCTGCCGAGGCTGTGAAGCAGAGTCTGGAGAAGATCTCCAACGACGAAGTGCGGGTGCGGGTCATCCATGCCGGTGTCGGTGCCATCAGCAAGTCCGACGTGGATCTGGCCGATGCCTCCAACGCCATCATCATCGGCTTCAACGTCCGCCCGGACAATGTGGCCAAGGAAGAAGCTGCTGCCACCAAGGTGGAAATGCGTATGTACCGCGTCATCTATGATGCCATCAACGATGTCACCGACGCTATGAAGGGCATGCTGGCTCCCAAGTTCCGCGAGGTGTCTCTGGGCGAGCTGCAGGTCCGTCAGGTGTACAAGATCTCCAATGTGGGCACCGTTGCAGGCTGCCGCGTGACCAGCGGCAAGATCACCCGCGACAGCAAGGTGCGCGTGGTGCGTGACGGCATCGTGATCACCGAGGACGAGATCGCATCCCTGAAGCGCTTCAAGGATGATGCCAAGGAAGTGGCCGAGGCTACGAGTGCGGCGTTACTCTGGCAAAGTTTGCCGACGTTAAGGAAGGCGACGTGTACGAAGCCTTCAAGATGGAAGAGTACCGCGATTAAGATCTGAAATATCCCTCTCCGTCATTGCTGGCGCAATGCCACCTCCCCCGAGGTGGGAGGTTTGCAGAGAAACGGAACGTTTGCCGTATCCACGCAAAAAGCTCGCCCCTCGGGAGAGCTGCCGAGCGAAGCGAGGCTGAGAGGGTTTTCTTTTATAGGGAGAAATACTATGTCTCAGAAGAATATGGCCGTCTGGCGCAGGATATGAAGCGCGAGATCATTGCCATCATCGGCAGGCTGAAGGACCCGCGTCTGGAGGGCGGCCTGCTCACCGTCACCCGTTTGGATGTGACCCCTGATCTGGATGTGGCCAAGGTGTATGTGAGCGTGATGGGCCGCGAGGACGGCCCAAAGCCCGCCATCGAGGCACTGAACCGCGCGGCAGGCCATGTGCGCACTGAAGTGAGCAAGAAAATGCACATCCGCAAGGCTCCCCGCTTCATCTTCGTAGAGGATGACGGTGCCGCCTATGCAGCCCACATCAACGAGCTGCTCCGCACGCTGAACGTGAACGGCGACGCTGACACCGAAGCCAGCGCACCGGAGGAGACCGAAGAATAATTCCGCCTGCGGAAAGGATGGATCATGGAATGACAGAACAGTTGAATGTGCAGCAGATGGCCCAGCGCCTGATGACGGCGGACAACATTTTGATTCTGTGTCACAAAAACCCGGATGGCGATACCATTGGCTGCGGCAGCGCGCTGTATTGTGCACTGAAAGCACTGGATAAAAATGTGGCAGTGCTTTGCTCCGATGCCATTCCCAACCGGTATGCGTTTACCAACGCACATATGTTCAAAGGTGAGTTTGAGCCGCAGACGGTGGTAGCGGTGGATGTCGCCAGCGTACAACTGTTTGGAGAAAACAACGGTATGACGCAGTTCTCGCGCCATGTGGACCTGTGCATCGACCACCATGCAGGCAACAGCGGCTATGCCGACTTCACCCTGCTCAATGGCAGCGCCGCAGCGGCGGCAGAGCTGCTGTACGAGGTGATCAACGCCATGGGCGTTGCCATTACGCCGCACATTGCAGACTGCCTTTACACCGGCCTTGCAACCGACACCGGCTGCTTCCGGTTCTCTTCCACCACGGCAAACACCCACATCGTGGCGGCAAAGCTCATTGAGGCGGGCTGTCATGTGGAAGAGCTGAACACCCTGCTGTTCGATACCAAGCCCCGTGAGCGCATGGAGGCCGAGCGCATTGCCCGCAACCATCTGGAATACTATCTGGATGGCCGGTGCGCGCTCATCTACCTCACCCGGGACGAGATCGAGCAGAGCGGGGTGGACCCGGCCGATCTGGAAGAACTGACCAGCCTGCCTGTGAGCATTGAGGGCGTAAAGGTGGGCCTGACTCTGCGGCAGCAGCCCGGCGGCAGCTACCGCATCAGCGTGCGCACCGCAAAGGGCGTGGACGCCTGCGCCATCGCCCGGCGTCTGGGCGGAGGCGGTCACAGCCGCGCTGCAGGCTGTGAGCTGCTGGGCAATCTGGAAAACGCAAAAAATGCAATTCTGGCAGAGGTGGAAGCCGAGCTGGACGCACCGCAGGAGGAAGCATAAATGCAGGGCATCCTGATCGTTGACAAGCCCATGGACTGGACCAGCTTTGATGTGGTGGCAAAGCTGCGCGGCGTGCTGGGCACCCGCAAGCTGGGCCACAGCGGCACGCTGGACCCCATGGCCACCGGCGTGCTGCCGGTGTTCTGCGGCGGTGCCAGCAAGGCAGTGGACCTGCAGCTGAACCACAATAAAAGCTACCGTGCGGTTTTAAAACTGGGCGCGCGCACCGACACCGGCGATGTGACCGGCACTGTGCTGGAAACGGCTCCGGTCACGGCGGGCGAAGGGGAACTGCTGGCCGTGCTGCCGCAGTTCATCGGCCCGCAGATGCAGGTGCCGCCCATGTACTCAGCCATCAAGCTGAACGGTCAGCCGCTGTATAAGCTGGCCCGTGAGGGTGTGACCGTGGAGCGCAAGGCACGCCCCATTGAAATTTACAGCATCACCTACGGCGGCAGCCCGGCAGAGGATGAGTATGTGCTGGATGTAACGTGCTCCAAGGGCACCTATATCCGCACATTGCTGGAAGACATTGCCGCCGCCATGGGCCAGAAGGGCACCATGAGCGCACTGCGCCGCACCTCGGCGGGCGTGTACACCGAAGCCGATGCCCACACGCTGGAGGAAATTCTTGCCGCAAAAGAGCAGGGCATGGACGCACTGGAAGCGCTGATGCTGCCGGTGGAAAGCGTGTTTGAAAGCCTACCGCTGCTGGTGGTGGAGCCTTGGGTGGAACAGCATTTGTACAACGGCTGCCCCACCAGCCGGTATCCGGCAGCAGATGGCCGCTACCGGGTGCGCAATGCCGCCGGACAGTTTTTGGGCCTTGCCAATATCGTACAGGGTGTGCTGCGGGTGGAAAAACTGTTCGTAGAACGTAATTGAAAAAGGAAACAAAACCCATGCAGATCATTTCACAATTTGCACCGCTGCCGCTGGCGCAGCCGGAAAAAGGCACCGCAGTGGCAATGGGCTTTTTTGACGGCATCCACATCGGCCACCGTGCGGTGATCGAAAGCGCCGTGCAGTGGGCCAAAGAACACGATGCCGCCCCGGCGGTGTTTACCTTTAAGCTGCCGATGGTGAATAAGATGAAGGCAAGCGCCTGCTTTCCAC